>Ga0315280_10000391_pt1 | contig 81466 bp, 72 predicted proteins | sample YL17G06_40_MG_FD_203697 | JGI IMG/M metagenome (GOLD analysis project Ga0315280, IMG submission 203697) | Sediment microbial communities from Yellowstone Lake, YNP, Wyoming, USA - YL17G06_40 | ecosystem: Environmental > Aquatic > Freshwater > Lake > Sediment | place: USA: Wyoming | collected... | reverse complement strand
TTTGAAATTCAAGCTGATTCAAAAAATCAGCATAAAAAGCCGCTGGCTTTTCCGCGCCGCGGAATGATGATTAAGTGTTTAGCGCGGACGATTCTTTTTTTGCTGCTTTTTTGGAGTTAAGAAATTCCGCGCTATCCGTCTGCTCACAAGGCCATAGGCCTTGACCAAACTTGAAAAAAGCAGGCAAGCTCGCTCGCACAGTTCAATGAGTCGGGACTAAAGTCCCTCGCACAGAATCTGGTCAGGGGCGTGCCCTTGTCGGGACTGAAGTCACTCGGCATACTCGGGGCTACGGCGGATTTAGGCCGGCGCTTGCAAAAATCAAAAAGTTAATTTATTTTGCTGGATAGGGGATTTTTGGCAAGTTCTGCGGCTCGTTCTTGGGAGGCGGGGAAGGCGATTTAATTCTATGGAGGGAGCGGGAATCTAAATGGCGGTAGATGCAGTAGTCTTGGCCGGAGACCGGTCAGCGGCCCGGCTTGTTTACGGGACCAACAAGGCTTTCTTGCGCCTTCGGGACAAGCCGCTTCTGAGCTATGTTGTCTCCGCGCTGGACCGGTCGGAGCAGGTCAGGTCCATCAATATCGTGGGCCCGTGCGAAAAATTGCGCGAGCTCTTGTCCGAGTTCAAATACAACAAGCCTCTCGCATACATTGAGCAGGGCGAGAATGTGTTCCAGAACATCTGGTATGGATCGCTCCACACTTTTCCTAAATATGTGCGCGGGTCGGATTACCGCGAGCTTAAAGATTCGCCCGAGGCGGAAAAGACTGTTTTCATCTCCACCTGCGACATACCGCTGATCGAGCCGGCTGAGATTGACCATTACATAATAAACGCGCCAATGACTGAGTATGACTTCTGCATCGGGATCACGCGGAGAGAACTGCTTCTGCCGTTTGCGCCCCAGGGAGGAGAGCCGGGCATCGCGTTCGCGTGCTTTGTCGCCAAGGAAATGATCTTCCGCCAGTCCAATATAATAATGGCAAGACCGCTCAGGCTGGGTTATGTGCTGGATGAGTTGGTTCCACTCATTTACAAGCTGCGCTACCAGAAGGAGTGGAAAAATATTGTCAAGGCCTTTTACGCGCTGATCGGGGTCGGCGCGGGTATGAACGCTTTTTATTATTATGTGATGTTCCAGCTGAGTATGAGCCTTGACATGAGAAACTTAAAACGGCTGCGGGATCTGATCAGGAGGGGCGTCACCATTCCCGGTGTTCTCGCCTGCGCCCGGCCCATACTTCAGACCAGGTTCGGCGTTTTCGAAACCCTGGGCCCCGGCCCGACCATTGACACGGACAACGAGGTTGACCTCGCGGCCGCGGAAAAAATGTATGAGCGCTGGAAAGAGATACAACTGCAAATGCTGAAAGGCAAATATCCTCTGCCGCAGGATATATGATTTTGCAGTAAATGGAAAAATTACATCTCTTATTTCAGCCGCAGATAATCTTCAACCGTAAATCCCGCATCTTTTAGAATCCGGGCTGCAAGTCCGCGGCCAATATCGCAGCCGGTATGAATCGGGATGGTAACTGAGATTTTCTTTTCATCATTCCAGAGCGTCAGGTGGCTTCCTGATTGACGGTCTTCAACAAATCCTTGAGTCCTTAAAAAGCGCACGAGTTCGCGCGCGGTAATTTGCGGCATCCGGGTCATTCCGGGAGGCCTACGGTTAATTCTTCGGTATGAACCAGGCGGTCATCCTGAGGTATCGGATGCGAATGAGCGCGCAAAGAAGCCAGGTGCTGTTCAATTGCTTCCCGGATATTTTTCTTGGCTTCCTCAATGGTCTTGCCATTGCTGAAACAGCCGGCCAAGGTTGGGCTGTAGGCAAAATAGCCTTCATCTTCCGGCTCTTTTTCAATCACGATCTGGAAGGAATAAAATTTCATAATGTTTCCTTTCCCTGTCAGAGGTGCCTGATTCCGATTATAAAGCTTTTTATAAATCTTTCAAATCTTGACCCTGCTGGTTATTGAATGAGGCAGCTTCGTTTGTCTTTTGGTTATTGCCCTAGTTCAGCGCTTGTGCCACACTTGGCCGAAAAAAGGTCAAAAACCTTTAAAAGAAAGTCAGCCATCACCCATAAAAAAGCCTGGAACAAAACTTAATAAAATTATCTGAGAATTCTCAAAATTCTCTTTTGATAAATCCAGATCTTAAGGTAATTTATTGCTATGCGGATTTTGTTTTTAAGATTCGGCTCGATCGGGAATGCGCTGGCATCCATCCCGGCGGTGCGCGCGGTGCGCAGGGAAAAGCCGGATGCGTTTCTGGCTTTGCTCTGCAATCCATCGACTTACGATCTCTGGAAAGACTGTCCTTGTCTGGATAAGGTCATTGTTTACGACCAGAGGGGCAAAAACAAGCCCGGGCCCGGCTATCTCAAGATGATTTTCGAGCTTAGAAAAAATCGCTTCACGCATTCCATTCATTTCAGAAGATTTATCCGCTCCGAGCTGATCGGCTTTCTGGCCGGAGCTCAAACCCGCATCGGCTTCGATCCCGGCGGATTCTCTCTACTCACCGCCAGAATACCGTATCTTGAGGATGAGCATATCATTGAGCAGGACTTAAGGCTGGTCCGCGAGCTGGGCCTTGAGGCGAAGGACAAGAGCCTTGAATACTGGACGCCCGCGCCGACGGAACGCGTGCGCAAGTTATTGGCCCAGCTGCGCCAAGCAAAGGCTGTTGTTGTTCTTCATCCCTTCGCCCGCACCCAGGCTGAGAATCGGTGGCAAAAATTCCCGGAACTTGCCGAAAGGCTTAAGAAAGAATTAGGCGCGGGCGTTGTTCTGATCGGAGCTGGCCGCGAAAAAGAAATTTATGAAAAGGAATGGAATCAGAGCCGCGGGTCGTTTCCCGCGGCTTTCGACCTGACCATCCCGGAGCTGGCTTCCCTTATCAAATCAGCCGGCCTGTTCATCGGCACTGACTCCGGGCCTATGCATCTTGCCGCCGCGGTGGGCACTCCCGCCATCGCCATCTATGGTCCCCGTAAAGACCTCGATACCCACCTCAAAAAATGGCAGCCGGCAGTTCCCCAATTCAAAGCCATTATTCCTGTAAATAACCGCGCGGAAATTGGGGTGGAAGAAGTGTTTGACCGCGCCATCGAGTTCCTGGGCGGTCGAAAATAAGCGCGCTTGCTTATTAACAAAACGGGGCTGCCTTTAACAAGACAAAACCCTGTTTAAATAATTTAACAAAGTTTTTTTGAATCATCATCTGTCCGTGATATATTAAACTTTATGCGAATTGCGCTGGTTTTTCCCAGGCTCAGGCACCAGGTGCACGGGATGTGGCCCTCGCTCGGGCTGGCGAGCCTGGGCACCGTGCTCAAGAACGCGGGACAGGATGTCAAAATTTTTGACTCCAGCTTTGACCGGGACCTTAAGCGGGTCAAGTCCGAGCTCAAAAAATTACAGCCGGAGCTGATCGGAATTTACACGCTCACGGATTTTTTTTATTCCGCTAAAGAGCTGGCGCGGTTCGGCTCTGAGCTTGGCGCCAAAACGGTTTTGGGCGCGGCGCATCCCACGGTGCTTCCCGAGCAGACGCTTAAGGAGATTCCCGAGCTGGACTTTATCATTCGGGGGGAAGGCGAGACCGCGATCTTGGAGTTTGTGAAGGCAATGCGGGGGGAGATCGGCTATTCGCAAGTCCCTTCGCTCGGCTATCGCCAAAATGGCGAAATCGTGCTCAATCCCATGCCCGCTGAGCCGCTCGACCTTGACCGGCTTCCCGTCCCGGATCGCGCTCTTTTTGAAAATTTTAAAAAATATCTGCGCAACCGCGCGGTCAACCTTCACATCAGCCGGGGATGCCCGTTCAACTGCTCTTTTTGCCAGCCCACCCTAAGGCTTTTGTTCGGCAAAAAATTGCGCTACCGCTCTGCCCGGCTGGTGACCGATGAAATCAAATCTCTCCAGCAAAAATACCGTATCCGCGAATTTTTCTTCCACGATGACATCTTCACCGCCAACCGCAGCTGGCTTATGGAGCTTGTGGAGCGGATCAACCAGCAGGGACTGAGAAAAGGGTTTCGCTATGTTGTTAACAGCCGGGTTGACACTTTTGACGAGGAAATTGCCCGGCTGCTCAAGGAAATGGGGGTTTATTATGTTCTTTTCGGCCTGGAGAGCGGAAGCCAGGAGGTGCTGGACCGGATCGATAAAGGAACCCGCATCGAGCAGTCCTACCAGGCCTTTGAGCTTTGCCGCAAATATGGATTCCGAACCCACGCCTACATCCTCCTGGCCGGTCCGGGAGAGAACATCGAAACCATCGGCCAGACCGAAAAAATGCTTGACGAGCTCAAGCCTAACACCATCCACATTTCCATCTGCACGCCTCTTCCTGGAACCAGGCTCGCTCAAGAGGCAAAAGAACAGGGCCTGCTCAACCTGGATAATTATTCAGATATGGACTACCTCCTTAAAAAAACCAGCTCGTCAAAACTGCCGCTCGCTGTTCCCGGCCTGGACTACAGTCAGGTGCTTAAGGCCCGCGCCCGCATCCTGAGAAAGCGGCGCGGGTTTGTCTTCAAGGACAACCTGGCCAATATGTTCCGCGATTTAGTATACCAACCCTCGATCGGCAAGTTTGTTTTTCGTCTGAGCTTGTATCGAAAGATGCAGCACTTCTTCGGATGAGGTGAAGTTTGCCCGAGACGCAAAGCAGCCCCCGCAAGAGACTGGTTTTTTTCGGCCTGCTTGCGCTTTTTTGGTTCCAGCTTATAAGCGCCCTCCTGTGCTTTAAAACCCCGTATGAGCTTTTCCGGCCCGAGCCGATCATCAACATTGACTGGTGCTCGCAATACTACTGGAGTTACGCGGCGCGGAAATTTTTTGAAAGCGGCCGCAGGCTCTTTGGCTTTGACCCCTATTATATGGCCGGATACCCGCTGGACTTCATCTTCAATTCCTCGCTCCCGGTTCAGCTGGCCAACATCATCCTTTGGCCACTCCCGCTCGGACTGATCATCAAGTGGTTTTTCTTCCTCAGCTTCCTGGCCGTGCCCTTCATTTTTTATTATGCCGCGCGCAACTTTGAGCTTTCGCCAAAAGCCGGCCTGGTCTCGGCAAGCCTCGCAGTCTCTTACTTCTGGCTGGGGGAAGACGCGCTGTTCGGCAACTGGGGAATGATCTCCGGCGCGTTCCTGCTTAACTTTTTCCTGCTCGCGGCTTCCGGCTTTTACCGGTATCTGAAGCGGCAGGACCGGCGCAGTTTTATTCTTTTTGTGATCTTGCTTACACTCTCGGCATTGATCCACAAAACCTTCATCATTCTTATCGGCTTGCCTTTCCTGATCCTGACCTTGATCTTCGGGGCCAGGATGGGGTCAAAAGCCTGGTTCGGCATTGCCGCCGCGGTTATCTTCGCCTATCTTGTGAACAGCTTCTGGCTGGTTCCGTTTCTGCATTTCCTGCCTAACAAGATCGAAGACCCGAACACGACCTTTTTCCAGAACATCGACTTCCTGCGCTTCTTCAAGGATTTGGTTCCATCGCCGTATCCCGGCGTTGCCCTTGGCCGACTCGTCATTCTTATCCCCGCGCTCGGGGGAATTTACTGGATGGCCCGGAGAAAAGAAACCAGAGACCTTTTCTGGTTCAGCGCGCTTTCGGCCGCCGCGTTTTTTGTTTTTGTTTATTTCGGATCGGAAATAACCGTTTTGCGCAATCTCCAGCCCTACCGCTATTTGACCGCTTTATTCTTTCTGCTCACTCCGGCCGCGGGAATAGCCCTGGAAAAATTGAGCGAGGCCGCAGCCGCGCGTTCAAAAGCTTTGGCCAAAACACTCCCCTGGATATTTTTTGCCGGGCTTTTGGGTCTGCAGTTGGTGCCGAGTTTCAGGCTTTTTTATGCCATAACTCCGCTCACGAGCCAGTGGCCGGGAAAGGTTTTGCAGCTTAAAGCTTGGCTGGAGAAAAACACGGACTTAAGCGGAAGGATTATGATGGAAGACATCAATAAATGGGAAGGCAAACTGGTTCCCTACGGGGCAAGCAGATTTGTCGGCATCCTTCCCGGCCTTATGCCCCGCTACCTGGTGGGCGGGCCTCTGCCCAATGCCTTCATCCGCCACCACTATGCAAGCTTCCACGACGGATATTTTCTCAATAAGAGAATAAGCGGCTACAATGACCAGGAGCTTCGGGAAAAACTGGGCGTTTACAACATTCGCTGGGCGGTGGCGTGGAGCCCGGAAGCAAAAGACCGGCTTAAGCAATTCGGTCATGCAAGGCTCGCGGCCAAATTCGATGACCTGGAAGTTTTTGAAATCCGCGCGGGGTCAAACTGGTTTTTGGTCGGGAGCGGAGACTTGGCCGCGGATTATGATAGAATTGAACTTGAGAATCTAAAGCCGGAAAATAACCTGGTGGTTTTAAAAATGCACTGGCTGGATGGTTTCAGGGCAAGCCCGGAATGCCAGCTCTTCCGCTACGGGTTCGGGGGAGACCCGATCGGCTTCATCGGCCTGAAAAATCCGGCCCCAAAGGTTTCTCTCACTTATGAGCGCTGAATCAAATCAACTGAAAATTTCCGCGGTCATCCTGTCCCGGGATGAGGAGGACACGATCGCGGACATCGTCCGGCAGGCGAAAACCAGAGCGGAGGAGGTGCTGGTGATTGACGGCCACTCCAAAGACCGCACCCGCGAACTCGCGGAGCACGCGGGAGCGAAGGTCATACTTGATCACGGCCGGGGCAAGGGAGACGGCTACCGGGTCGGGCTTCAAAACGCCCGGGGCGAGGTGGTCGTTTTCCTGGATGCGGACGGTTCCCACGACCCCGGAGATATTCCCCGGCTGGCCGAGGCGGTGCTTAAGAGAAAGCTGGACCTTGTGATCGGCTCCCGCTGGCGGGGCGGCTCGGATGATATTCATCCTGATTTCAACCATTTGATCCGGGACCTGGGCGGGAACCTGCTTTCCATAATAATCAGCTCCTGGTTCAAAGCTGAAATCACGGACTGCCTTCACGGCTTTCGCGCGATTCGAAAAGAGGCCGGGCTGAACCTTGGACTGGTTGCGGATGACTTTGACATTGAGCACGAGATGATAATCAAGGCCCTAAAGCGCGGGCTTAAGGTCGGCGAGGTCTCGGTTCACGAATACGCCAGGAAAGGAGGAAAGAGCAAGCTGCCCACTTTTCGAAAAGCGCACATCTTCTGGTGGAGGCTCTTGGTTGAGCTTTTGCGGAGCAATAGATGAGACTGTTTCTGATCAACCCGCCCGCGGCCAACGGCATCCATATGGTTCGGGAGGGAAGATGCATGCAGAGGCGCTCCGCGTGGGGAGCGGTCTGGCCTCCGATCAGCCTTGCCGGCATCGCCTCGCTTTTGGAATTGAACGGCTATGAATGCCGGATCCGGGACTGCATCGTGGAAAAAGTTGACCTCAACGGCCTGCTCAAAGAAGCCCGGGAATTCCATCCGGAGATGATGATTGTCAACACCGCAACCGGATCGATCAAGTCAGACCTCGCGGCGGTGGACCGGCTTAAAACCGCGCTGCCCTCGTCAAAAATTTTTGTGATCGGCATCCATCCGACCGCGCTTCCGGAACCGACCCTGGAGATGTGCCGCGGGCTGGACGGGGTGATCCGGGGCGAGCCGGAATTCATCTCCCTGTCCCTGGCGGAGCTCATCCGCTACAACCGGGACTGGAAAACCGCGGCCGGCCTCAGCTACAAGGAAGGCCTGCTTTATTACAACAATCCTTCTCCGCCCGCGCTGGAGCTGGATTCGCTTCCGTTCCCGGCCTGGCATCTGGTGCGCCGGGAGCTTTACCGGATGCCTGTGCTCGGCGAGCCTTTTCTTTTGTTAGGCACCAGCCGGGGCTGCCCGTTCAACTGCGATTTTTGCGCGGACGCGACCTATTACGGCAAGAAGCTTAGGACCAAAAGCCCCGCGAAAATCGTGAAGGAAATGGACTGGGTCAGGATCAAGTTCGGCATCCGGGACTTTTTGTTCTGGGCCGAGTCATCCACCATCAAGCCGGAGTGGACCGATGATGTGTGCGACGCAATCATCCGCTCCGGGCTCAAGGTCCGCTTTGTGATCAACAGCCGGCCGGACAATGTCAATCCCGCACTCCTCAGCAAGCTGAAACAAGCGGGCTGCTGGATGGTCGGATACGGCCTGGAGAGCGGCTCCGAGCAGATGCTCAAGCTGATGAAAAAAAATGTCACGGTGGAGCAGAACCGGGCCGCGGTGAGATGGGCCAAAGAGGCCGGACTTTATGTCACCGGCCACTTCCTGCTCGGGTTTCCGGGCGAAACCAAAGAAACCGCGATGCAGACGATCCAGTTCGCGCTCGAAGAGCCGGTGGACTTCGCCCAGTTTTACTGCGTGGTGCCTTTTCCCGGCTCCAAGCTTTTTGCCCGGGCAAAAAAAGACGGCTTGCTCACAACCGATGACTGGGACAAGTTCGAGCAGAACTTCTGCATCATAACCACGCCCTCTTTAAGCGCGCAGGAGCTCGCGCAGCTCCGGCAGGAGGCCTATCAGAAATTTTATTTCTCGACCAAAAAGATGCTCGGATTCTTGAAACTGGCCTGGGAGATGGGCAGCTTAGGCAATCTGCGCGAGCTTAAAAAGGAATTCCAGGAGTGGATGGCGCAATGAAAATATCAACGATGAAAAAGATCGACCGCTGGCTGGGCCTGCCCGCATGCTGGATTTTGCGCATCTTCAGCTTTTTCTCCCGGGACCGGGAGAATCCGAGGATCGAGCGCGTGCTGGTGATCAAGTTCTGGGGCATGGGCAGTATGATTTTAGCGCTGCCGGTTTTCCGCAGCCTGCGCGAAGCGTATCCGCAGGCGAAAATCGGTTTTGCGACCATCAGCAAGAACCGGGAATTCGTGGAAATGCTGAAAGTCACGAACCCAAATTTTTTCCTGGAGCTTCCCCCAAACCCGCTTCTGGTTTTCCTGGGCATCATCTCTTTTTTCTTCAGACTCAGGAACTTCAAGCCCGACCTGGTCATCGACCTTGAATATCTGACCCGCTTCTCCGCGCTGGCAACCTATTTCTCCGGAGCGCAAAAGCGGGTGGGATTCCATTCCTGGGATGTCTGGCGGGGAGAGTTGCACAATGTGCGGGTTCCCTTCAATCCCTACTGGCACGCATGCGAGAATTTTTTGAACCTGGTCCGGAAAGCCTCGGGCAGAGATTTCCATCTCAAGTTCGACTTTGCGCTCCCGGAAAATAACGATGCCGCGGGCCGGCTTCAAAAAATATTATCAGAGCTCGGGCTCAGCGACGAAAAGCCGATCATCCTGGTGAACCCCAACGCGTCAACCATCGCGCTTGAGCGGCGCTGGCCGCCCGAGCACTTTGTTAAATTGATCGAGATGATCCTCGCCGAGTCCCTCGGATTTCCGGTCCTGATCGGCTCCCGGGAAGAGCGCGCTTTTGTGGAGAGCCTTCGCATCCAGCTGAGAAAGCCGGAGCGGTGCCTCAACCTGGCCGGAAGATTAAAGCTGGACGAGCTGATCGAGCTGATCCGGAGGGGAGCGCTTTTGATTACGAACGATTCCGGGCCGCTCCATATCGCGGAGCTTTTGCGCACAAAGACGGTGAGTTTCTTCGGGCCGGAGACGCCTGCGCTCTTCGGCCCGCTCGGACCAGGGCACAAGGTTTTGTACCGGGGGATCGATTGCTCGCCCTGTATCACGGTTTACAACGCGAAGACGGTTCGCTGCATCCGCAAGACCCCGGAGTGCGTCTCCAGCATCAGCCCGGAACAGGCGTTTCGCGCGGTGAAGGAGTCGCTCGGTATTCAAAAATGAAAATCGCGCTCCTGAACCCCCCGGCTTCCACCAGGATCATCCGCGACTACTACTGTTCCAAGACCAGCAAGAGCACATACCTGTTCGCTCCCGTAGACCTTTTGCTCCAGAGCGGAATCCTGGCAGAAGACAATGAGATCATAGTGATCGACGCGGTTGCGAAACCATTGAACTTCAGGAGATGCCTGGAACGGCTGAAGACGCTGAACCCGGATTTGACGCTGGGCCTGATTGGAGCGGTCAGCCTGAACCAGGACCTGGAATTTTACCGCACACTCAAAGCCGCGCTGCCCTCCTGCCGGATTTTCCTGAGCGGAGAACCGATTCTGGAAAAAAGCGAGGAATGGCTTCAGCGCCATCCTTATATCGCTGGAGCGCTGCTCAGGTTTGTGAGCAAAGGGCTTGCCCAATATATCCGCGGAGACAAGGAGCCGGAGGGGCTGGTTTTCAGAACCGCCGGGGGAGAGATTAAATCCTTTCCAGCCAGCCGGGAGCCGGAATACTCTGCGGGAAGGGCGAGGCAGGAGCTTTTTCTCTACCCGCGCTATTTTTTTTCTTTCGCCATGCAGCGGAGATTTGCGACATTCCTGACCGATTTCGGCTGCCCGTTCAAATGCAAATTCTGCGTGATGGCCGGCCTGGGATATAGGCGGAGAAAACTGGACGAGGTCGAAGAGGAGCTTGATTATCTTTCCTGGCTTAAGATCAAGGAGCTTTTTCTGTCGGATCAAAGCTTCGGGGCCGCTACGGAGCACAGCCGGAAGGTGATGTCGCTTTTCCAGAAATACGGGAACTCGTTCACCGCCTTTGTCCGTCCGGACCAGCGCGACCCGGAATTTTGGAAAGCGCTCAAGGAATCCGGCTGTCACACCGTTATCGTCGGACTGGAGAGCGCGGTTCCGGAAATTCTCTCCGCTTATTCAAAAGGGTACAATCGTGAAGAGATAACTGAAGGCATAACCAGAGCCAAGGATGCGGGCTTGAGGGTTGTCGCGACCGTCATCTTTGGCCTGCCGGAAGACAGCGCGCAAAGCATAAAAGAAACGATGAAATTTTTGCGGGAAGTTGAGCCGGATTTCGTTTCCTATAACCTCGCGGTGGCGAGGAGCCTGACCGATTTGCGGAAAGTGGTCATACAAGAAAACCTGGCCGCGGGAGCGGAAATGGACCAGGGGGGCAGCTTTGCCGGCATCCGCACTAGGTCGCTGGGGGAAAGGGAGTTGATCCGGCTGAAGCAAAAAGCGGTTCGGGATTTTTATTTGCGGCCGGGCTATCTTATCAAGCGGCTTTTCAAGGTGCGAAGCGGGTTTGAATTTTACGCGCTCTTTCGCGAAGGGTTGTCAGTTTTGAGCAAAAATATTTAGGAATAATGGCTACGATAAAAATAATCGCATCTGGGAAAAAAGCGCACGCGAGCGCAAAAAAGGGCACGCTCGCAGCAGATATTGTCCTTGACGCGGGCTTTTTCATAGAGCGGCCTTGCGCGGGAAAAGGCAGCTGCGGGAAATGCAAGGTCATTGCCAAAGGCTGGCTTAACAAGCCGAACCTCAAAGAACAGAACGCGATTTCCAAAAAGGAGTTCAGCCGGGGATACAGGCTTGCGTGCCAGGCAAGGGTGATGGGAGATGCGGAGATTGTCCTGCCTCGCGAGGCAGTTGTAACCGACAAAATTTTCTCGGGCGATTACCCGGTTGGAAAACTCTCCGGCCCTTTCGGTATCGCTATCGACCTGGGCACAACAACGGTTGCGGCTTTTCTGTGCACGCTTTCAGACGGCATCATTCACAAGGGGAATGCGGTCTTGAACCGGCAGGCTGTTTTCGGCGCGGAAGTGATCAGCCGGATGGGGTCAGCTTTGGGGAGCAAGTCCGGGGAGCTGAAGAAGCTTGCGCGTGCGAGCATTGAAGATGCGGCTTCGGGTCTGGGGCTTAATGAAAAACAGGTTAAAGAAATTGAAAGGGCGCTGGTTGTGGGCAACAGCGCGATGCATCATCTTTTGCTCGGGCTTCCGGTCCATAGTCTGGCCAGGCTGCCGTTTCAGCCGGCTGAAAAAAACGCGCCGGCGGGCCGGATTAAACTGCTGGGCCGGGAGGTTGAGCTGTGGATTCCGCCTTTGATTGGAGGCTTTGTGGGCTCGGACACGCTCGGCTGCCTGATCTATCTCGGGTTCGCGACCAAGGATAAGCCGATGGCCGCGGTTGACCTGGGCACCAACGGAGAGGTTATGGTGAGCAACGGCAGCGAAATCGTTGTCGCAAGCACCGCGGCTGGTCCCGCGTTTGAAGGCGTGAACATAGAATGCGGTATGCGCGCGGGCAAGGGCGCGATCATCTCGGCCTGGAAAAACAGGCGGGGCGGGCTGGAGTTTGAGGTGATCGGGGGCGGGAATCCCGGAGGCATAGCCGGGTCCGGTCTTTTAAGCCTGGTTAATCTTTTGCGCAAACAGGACGGGATAGATGAAAGCGGCAGGCTTAAACGCGGAAGAGTGGAGCTCTCGGACAGGGTTTATCTTTCCCAGGCGGACATCCGCGAGGTTCAGAAGGCAAAGGCCGCGATTCGGGCCGCATTTGACATTCTTCTCGAGCGCGCGGGTTTAAAAGCTGATGACCTTTCCGAGCTGGTGCTGACCGGCTCGTTCGGGGCCAGGATCAATGTTGATGATGCGCTTGAGCTGGGGATGGTGCCGAGGGTGAGAAAAGACCGGATCAAGGTTTTCGCCAACGCCGCGGGAATGGGAGCGGGGATGATGCTGAGCAAGGAGTCATTTGCGTTCGCGGCCGCTTTGGCGCCAACCGTTCGTCATATCGAGCTTTACGCGGACAAGGAATTTATGAATAAGTTCCTTTCCAATATGAGATTATAGGAGGGATGGATGAAACTGTTTGCGGGAAAAAGCAGGGCAAAGCCGGATGCGGTTTTTTTGTTTTTCAGGGAGGGCGAAAAAGAGTTTTCGCCCGTTGCCGCTCAAATTGACCGGTTGACCAAAGGCGGGATTAAACGGATTTTCGGCCTCGGGTTCAAAGGCAAGCGCAAGGAATCAGAGTTGATCGCGGTTACCGGAGCCAGATGGCCGCTTGCGGTTCTTCTGGGCGTGGGAGAGCGGGAGAAGCTGGATGGGGAGGCTTTCAGGGAAGCGGCAGCTGCGGGGCTGAAGAGGATTTGCAAATATTCGGTCAAGTCGGTGGAGGTTGAGCTGATCGATGTCAAAGGCAGCCTGATCAGCCTGGAAGAGGAGGCGAGAGCTGTTGGAGAGGCGTGCTGGTTTTCAACTTACCAGTACCAGGAATTCAAGGCCGCGGAGCGCAAGGCTCCGGCCCAGGTCTGGCTTCTGGGAGACGCGGCGAAGACCGAAAACGCGGCAAAGCGCGCATCGGTCGTGGGCGAAGAGCACTGTTTTGTTCGAGACCTGGTAAACCAGCCCGGGTCTGTCCTTTATCCTGAGCAATTTGCAGAGTTAGCGCTCAAGTCCGCGAGAGCATACGGTCTCAAAGCAAAGGTTTATGACGAAAAGGCGCTCAAGAAGATGGGCTACAACGGCATCCTGCGGGTTGGCCAGGGAAGCAGAAGACCGGCCCGGCTTGTCACTCTGGAGTACCGGGGGGCAACGGGCAAGAAGCCCCTGATTGGCCTTGTGGGCAAGGGCGTGACTTTTGACTCGGGCGGCATCTCGCTTAAAGGTCCGGAGGGGATGGAGCGGATGAAGGACGATATGGCCGGCGCGGCTGCGGTCCTGGGCGTTTTGCGGGCTGTTGCCCGGTTCAAGCTGAAGATCAACCTGGTCGGAGTTCTGCCGCTGGCGGAGAATATGCCGGGCGGAGGCGCGCAGCGGCCGGGAGACATAATCAGAATGGCGGACGGAACCACGGTCGAGGTGATCAGCACGGATGCGGAAGGGAGACTGATTTTGGCTGACGGGCTTTATCACTGCCGCAAGTTCAAGCCTTCACAGATGATAGACATCGCAACGCTGACCGGCGCATGCAAGATCGCGCTGGGCAGATTCGCAATCGGTCTGATGGGAAACGATGAGAAACTTTTGACCTCTTTGAGCCAGGCCGGGCTTTTAGCGGGCGAGAGATGCTGGACGCTTCCGCTCTGGGATGAGTATAAGGAGCTTATCCGGGGCACGGTCTCGGACCTGCGCAATGGAAGCTGGGGCCGGGAGGCCGGGACCATCATCGGAGGAGTTTTCCTGAAACATTTTGTGGCTGACACCCCCTGGGCCCATCTCGATATCGCAGGCACGGCCTGGGCCGAGGAGGCTCACCCTTATCTGGGCAAAGGCCCGACCGGGAAAGGCTTGAGGCTACTGGTCAGCTATCTTGAGGGGCTGGAAAAATAATCAGGGCCCGCGGGCTTCGAAGTAAAGCGCGTATCGGCTTTCCGCTTTGAGCGAGAAATAAGGCTCGAGCAAAGGCGCGACTTTGATCGTCAAATCTTTAGGACCGATCAAGAAAAACTTGGGATAATAGTAGCTTAAGCTTTTTGCAGCCTTGGGGAAATAAAAGAAGGGGTCAATTATATAATTGCTTCTAATGAATCCGGGGCACCAGCAATTTTTGTTTAAGGATATGATCCCGGTTATGAACTTTTGCGAGGAACACCCTCGGCCCTGAAGATATAAGGAATGAGGAATCAGGGAGGTGACCGGGTAGGCTGCCAGATGCAGATATGCGGGAAGCCGAGTCCTGGGGTAGAAGTAGAAATAGAAGGTTTTTGAATCGGGATTCATGTTTTCAGCAATGAACCGGTCAAGTGAGCTGTAAGCCGGCTGGCTTATTCGGAAAAGATACAGGTTCCAGAGCGGGATCAAAGCGGCCCAGGCCAGAAAAACCACGCTTGAAAGCATGGATTTGTTCTGATCGCGCAATGACAGCCAGGCAAAGCCGAACGCGATTGCAAAGGGAGCAAACCGGCCGTTGAAGTTAACGCAGCTCAGCAACTGGTTGGGGCCCAGAAGAAAAATGGTCATTGAGGCGGCAAACCAAGCCATAATTATGCGTGATTCGGGGCTGGCCGCGTCTTTCTTGTCATTCCGGAAGCCGCTAAGGAGCACAACTGAAAACACTATGATCAAGCTTAAGATGAAAAGCAGGTTTAGGATCGCTGCGGGCAGGACCGAGCTCGTGTCAAAGGTCGCGCTATAGAACGGGCCCAGTGATTTGACCCATTCAACAACCATATTTTTCAAGCCCCACCACCTGATAAATCTGGCGGCAACGGGTTCTGGATGGCTTCGTAAATACCAGAGATACGCCAGGGAAAGGATAAAACTCGGAGAACAAAGTAAAGCAAGCCGTTTTAACCTGCCCTCGGCAGTGAACATAACCAATATTGCAACTGCGAATGCAAGAAAAAGGAATGGCGCCGCGTGCGAAAAAAAAGCCAGCGCCAAAAGCAAGGATGCCAGAAGATATCGGGGCAGGCCAGCTTTTTTCTGGCCGCGCCAGAGCAGACCCAAAGTCCAAAATACAATTGCATCGCCCAGATAATTATTCACCCGGCCCCTCATTAAAACCGCTGACCAGGCCAGAGTGAAAGCCAGGTATTTGGCTTGCGAAGATTTATTCACTCTGTGAAAAAACCAGAAAACACCGGCCAGGAAAAGGAGAATGGAAACGGTTAAGAAAATTTTGCAGACAATGTCTTCAGGCCATACCCGCATCATGCCGGCCATAATCAACTGGCTCAAGATGTTAGAGAGGGGATATTTTTTGACCTGGTACCATCTGGCAAAATCGTATTCCGGAGAGTGATAGTTGGCCAGAATTTTGGCCTCAAAAGCCCAGTCCCCGAATTCCTCGAGCGGAATATAGCGCACAGTCCAGAGCGGAAGCAGGATCAAAATCAGCAAAACGAGAATCGCACATTGAGATAAAAGCTTCCCCCGTAACCTTCCCATAGTTCCAGGCGAATTATAGAAAAATGCTAACAGGTTGTCAAAGATAGTTTTAAAAGAGAGCTTGAATCAGCAAACGCCCGCCCGTTCCCGACCGCGATAGAACCTCCGCGTTCGTGAACCGGCCAAGCGTGCCCTGCCGCGGGGCAAAATTCCTGGCTGGAGTTCCTTTTCTGAGCAGCAAAATCCGCGAGCGTCCCTGCCTTTAAAGACAACAGGCTTTTCAAGGGCGGATCAGCACGGATGCGAGGCTCTTTCTCATTAAGAAAATTTAGAATCGGCTGCGCTCGCGGTTTCAGGCTTTAGCGATTTGACAAATATCTTAGCGGATTATTAAATAGAGGCTCAGGGAAGATGAGGATTCTGGTCATAGAGGACGAGAAGAAGGTGGCGAGTCTGATCAAGCGGGGCCTGGAAGACGCGGGCTACGCGGTTGACCTGGCCAAGGACGGCGAAGAAGGCATTTATATGGCGGACTCTGAAAACTATGATCTCATCATCCTGGATTTGATGCTCCCCCGCAAAGACGGCATAGATGTGTGCAAAGAACTCTGCCAGATGAAAATCCGGGCCGCGATTCTAATCCTCTCCGCGAAAGACTCGGTGGATGACAAGGTTTTGGGGCTGGATTCCGGCGCCGACGACTATCTGACCAAGCCGTTTGCCTTCAGCGAGCTTCTGGCCCGGGTGCGCGCGCTTCTTCGCCGGGGAGAGCCTCCGGTCAAGCTTAAGGCGGCTGATCTGGTTGTCGACACGGTGACCCGGGAGGTTATCCGGGCGGGAAAAGAGCTCAAGCTCACCAACCGGGAATACGCGCTGCTCGAGTATTTTATGGTTAATGCGGGAAAGGTTTTGTCCCGAGCCCAGCTTTCCGAAAATGTCTGGGACTATACCTTTGACACCTTTTCCAATGTAGTGGATGTCTATGTCAACTATTTGCGCAACAAAATCGACCGGGACTTTGAGCCCAAGCTGATCACGACCGTGCGGGGAACAGGCTATCTTTTCCAGGCGCCGGAGGAGCCGGATCCTGGCCCATTGCCTAAAAATAAGCCGGAAGACAAGCAAAAATAAATACCCGGGAGGCGTCCCCGTGCGGCAACTGAAACGAGCTCAAAAAGGAACAGCTTCACGCAATTCTGAGCAAAGGCCGAGGGGAAAAATTTACAGGCTGATCTCCCGGCTGTCCCACGACCTTAGGACTCCGCTCACCATTCTGAAGGGCGAGATGGAGGTTGCTCTTTTGCGGGATAGAAAACCCGAAGAGTACCGGGCGCTGCTAAGGTCAAACCTGGAGGAGGTTGAGCGCATAAGCCGGCTGGTGGATGACATTATGATTGTAATCCGGGGCGAGGCGGGAGAGTTGAAGCTGGTTCTGGAGCCGGCTGCGCTCGATGGCATAATTCTTGAGATTCTTGACCGTTATAAAAAAAATGCTGCGGACAGGGGCATCGACTTGACAATGTTTAAAAAAAGTGGAATAATCTGCAAACTCGATCGGAATCGATTAGGGCAGGTGTTTTTGATCTTAATTGAGAATGCGCTAAACTATACCCCGGAAAGAGGAAGGGTTGAGGTGAGAGTGGAGGGGCGCGGGAAAGAAGCTTGGGTTTTGGTCAGGGATCAAGGCATTGGTATCCCGGAGGAAGAACTGGCTTCCATTTTCGAGCCTTTCTATCGGGGGGAAAAGGCAAAAAGGATCAAGCCCAAAGGTTTCGGGCTGTCTTTAAGCGCGGCCAGACACATCGTTGAGGCTCATAACGGCGAAATATCCGCGGAGAACAACTTGGCGCCTGAACCGGGAGCCACCTTCAAGGTTCGCCTGCCGCTGACAGCTTGACTTGGTTTTGTTTTTGAGCTATATTCGGTAGCCATCGCAATTATGTGATAGGGCTCAAAATTTAAAAAAAGGGGGTGGTGGAGGGACGAAAAAGAAAAAGCAGTACCCGATTCAGTGTACTCTGTTTTTTCGGCTTAAAGCCGAAAATGTCCTGTCCGGAAAAGGGCCGTAAAGAGCGGTAACCTTTTTATAATGCCCTGAGGCAAGGGCCCTGGAGGGCAGCTAAACATAAAGAAGGATGCGGATGCTCAAAAGATGATAAGATGATAATTGGAATTGAAACGGAGAAAAAATAAAAAAATCTCTTAGAAGGAGGGAGAACGAAAATGAAAAAGTTGCTTGGAATTCTTTTCGCAGTCTTGATCTTCGCCGCGCCGCTGGCGATGAACGCGGAGATCGAGGCCACAGCCGGCTCAATGAAAGTCGGCGTGCACATGGACTTCACCTATCGCTGGTCGCCTGAGATCAACTCGAAGAACCCGGATTCTGACGAGCACGGCTGGCTGGGGTATGACACCTTCTCGGCCGGAGATTTGATGATTCAAATCACCGGCAAAGTGGGGGACAGGATCACCTACAAAATCCTGGAAGGGCTTGTTTATGGAGACTTTGAGTTCGAGAGCGTGCCGAGCGAAGATGGTGGACACGTTAATAACATTTGGCCTCAGCCTAAATACAATGATGATGGCCCGTTGGTAGCGCCTCTTGAGGCTTATGTTGATTTCCAGATCGTTGACAAGCTTAAGACCAGGGTTGGAAAAACCGTTATCCCCACCCTGATCGCCAACACCGGCGTGCATAAGGCCGATGTCATCCACACCGCAAATCCGCCCTTGATCGCAAACCGGATTATGGGAGTCAACGAGGGGATTTATGATATGAATGTGTTGCCCTTCCCCAGAATCCCGCTGCCCCTTGATGTCACCGGCATGGGCGTGATCGGCAATCCCATCGAAGGCCTTGAGCTTGAATTCTATGTCTATGATGAGTGGGCTGTGCCCAATTACCCTGAACCCTGGGTTGGGGCCCAAGACCTGGGATATGACTTTAACCGGACCAAGGGCTGGGACCTTGCCGCGACCTATAACCGCGATGTTTTTTCCGGCAACCTGACCTTACGCGGCTTCTATTTCAGCGAATACATTGATTTTACTAATTTTAGTCTTCCTTTTTCCCTTCCCAATGGCCGCAATAGCGGCTGGGGCATGGGCTTCGCGTATGATGCTCCCAGGTGGTTCTTGGGCGCGGAATATACCCAGGACCTCTTGCACTACGTGGAGAATCCGATGGGTGCCGAGAAGAAAGACAACACCTGGAAGGGATACTATGTTCAGGTGGGCGGCAAGTTCGGAGCCATCCAGCCCGTGGCCCGCTTTGACTGGATCGATTACTCCAGCCTGAGAAACGACGATTGGAATATGCTCCCCGTCGAACCCCAATCCGTTGATAATGAAATATGGTATACCTTGGGGGTCAACTGGCTGGTGAACGACAACACCACCGTCGGCCTTAACTATGTTATGAAGCGGCCGGAAACGATAAAGATGTTCGGCGAGACATTGAATGGCCTTGATGTCAATGAGCTGGTTGTGATGTTTGAGCTGGACCTGCTCTAATCTGAATAGCTGCTAGTCAAACCGGCCCCGTCCTAAAAACGGGGCCGGTTTTTTTGCGGCAGGGGTAAGCCCGGGATTGGTCATAACATTTCCGGCCTAAGAAACCTCTGTGGTTCAGCCGGGGCTGCCCCATAATCGGGACCGGGCCTGGCAAGCGGCTTAAGCTTGAAATGCTGGATTAGATATGCTAGGATGCTGTTTCGTCGGAGAAAGGAACAATAACGGGGCTCGCACTTTACATTTGGCGGCTTTCGGGTCTAGAATAACCGGCAGCCAGATTCTGGACTTTCGGGGTTTTTCCGGTTAGAGTGGAAAACATCCTGTCCGGAAAAGGGCCTTAACGAGCGGTAGCTTTTAGTAATGCCCTGAGACCAAGGCCCTGGAGGACAGCTAAACATAAATAAGGATGCGGACGCTCAAAAGATGATAATCCGGAGTAGAGAAAAAAATAAAGGAATAACGAAGGAGGGAGAACGAAAATGAAAAAGTTGCTTGGGATTCTTTTCGCGGTCTTGATCTTCGCCGCGCCGCTGGCGATGAACGCGGAGATCGAGGCCACGGCCGGCTCCATGAAAGTCGGCGTGCACATGGACTTCACCTATCGCTGGTCGGGTGAGATCAACAAGAACCCGGACAGTGATGAAGCCAGCTGGAAGGGCTATGACACCTTCTCGGCTGGAGACCTTATGATTCAGTTGACCGGCAAGGTTGGGGACAGGATCAGCTACAAAATCCTGGAAGGGCTTGTGTATGCTACTTTTGAGCCGGATTTTGGCTTCGAGAATAGAGGCGAGGGGCCGGTTATAAACATTTGGCCTAAGCCTATGTCCCAATCCTGCGGCGGGCAGCAAGTCCAAGTTGCTACTGGTCAAGCGCTCACCGACAGCGTCGGCGGCTGTTGCTGCGGCCTGGTCACCGCGCCTCTTGAGGCGTATGTTGATTTCCAGGCTATGGACAAGCTTAAAGTAAGGGTTGGAAAAACCGTCATCCCCACCCTGATCGCCAACACCGGCGTTCATCAGGCCGATGTCATCCACACCGCAAATCCGCCCTTGATCGCGGACCGGATTATGGGAATCAACGAGATCGTGCTGGGTCTGGAGCTGCCGGCATTCCCCAGAATCTGGCTGCCGCTTTCGGTCACCGGCATGGGCGTGATCGGCAATCCCATTGAAGGCCTTGAACTCGAGTTCTTCGTTTATGACGAGTGGGCCCTGGGCACGGATGAGCTGACTGGCGCCCCCTGGGGAGACCTGGGATATGACTTCAACCGGACCAAGGGCTGGGACCTTGCCGGGACCTATAACCGCGATGTTTTTTCCGGCAACCTGACCCTGCGCGCTTTTTATTTCAGCGAGTATCTGGATTTTACTAATCTGGATGTTAATCTTCCCAACGGCCGCAACAGCGGCTGGGGCGTGGGAGCGGTGTTTGATGCTCCCAGGTGGTTTGCAGGCGCGGAATATACCCAGGACACCATTCATTATGTGGATGACCCGTTACCCTGGGTTGATAAGAAAAACAACACCTGGAAAGGATACTATATCCAGGGAGGCCTCAAGTTCGGAGCCATCCAGCCCGTGGCCCGCTTTGACTGGATCGATTACACCAGCCTGAGAAACGGCGATGTCCATTCCTCGACTGATATCGCCATCACGACCGCGGATAATGAACTATGGTATACCTTGGGGGTCAACTGGCTGGTGAACGACAACGCCACCGTGGGCCTTAACTATGTGATGAAGCGGCCGGAAACGCCAAAGGTGTTCGGCGGGACAATGAATAATCTTGATGTCAATGAGCTGGTTGTGATGTTTGAGCTGGACCTGCTCTAATCTGAATAGCTGCCAATCAAACCGGCCCCGTCCTCAAACGGGGCCGGTTTTTATAAACAGGTCGGACGCTTGACATTTTATGACTTCTTGGTGTAAATTCTGCTTTAACTGCTTATTGATATTTTGTTCTTTTCTGCTAAAAAAATTGTTAAAAGGAGGAGAGAAAAAATGAAAAAGTTGCTTGGGATTCTTTTCGCAATCTTGATCTTCGCCGCGCCGCTGGCGATGAATGCGGAGATCGAGGCCACCGCCGGCTCCATGAAAGTCGGCGTGCACATGGACTTCACCTATCGCTGGTCGCCTGAGATCAACAAGAACCCTGCCGGGGATGAGCAAAGCTGGCTGGGCTATGACACCTTTTCGGCCGGAGACCTGATGCTTCAAATCACCGGCAAGGTTGGAGACAGGATCAGCTACAAAATCCTGGAAGGGCTTGTTTATTCGACCTTTGAGCATGATTGGTGGTTCTCTGACGATTATGGAGTAGTTAAGAACATTTGGCCGATGCCTCTATACAATGATGAGGGGCCGTTCGTGGCGCCCCTCGAGGCATATGTTGATTTCCAGGTCGTTGACAAGCTTAAAACCAGGGTTGGAAAAACCGTTATCCCCACCCTGCTTGCCAACACCGGCGTACATAAGGCTGATGTCATCCATACAGCTAATCCGCCCTTGATCGCGGACCGGGTTATGGGAATCAACGAGGTGCTTGTTGCTATGAATATACCGACATTCCCCAGAATCGCGTTGCCCCTTGATGTCACCGGCGCGGGTGTGATCGCCAATCCCATTGAAGGCCTTGAACTTGAATTCTTTGTGTATGATGAGTGGGTTAATCCCAATGAGGGTGAATCCTATCTTTGGGCACAAGACTTGGGATTTGACTATAACCGGACCAAGGGCTGGGACCTTGCCGGGACCTATAACCGCGATGTTCTTTCCGGCAACCTGACCGTGCGCGCCTTCTATTTCAGCGAGTATCTTGATTTTACTAATTTGGGTGCTGGTCTTCCCAACGGCCGCAACAGCGGCTGGGGGCTGGGCTTCGCATATGATGCTCCCAAATGGTTTTTGGGCGCGGAATATACCCAGGACACCGTGCACTACGTGGAGGAGCCGCTACCCTGGGTCGATAAGAAAGACAACACCTGGAAGGGATACTATATTCAGGGGGGTCTCAAGTTCGGAGCCATCCAGCCCGTGGCCCGCTTTGACTGGATCGATTACACCAGCCTGAGAAACGGCGATGTCCATAACTGGACAGATATCTCAATCTCGTCCGTTGATAATGAAATATGGTATACCGTGGGGGTCAACTGGCTGGTCAACGACAACGCCACTGTTGGCCTTAACTATGTTATGAAGCGGCCTGACACGCCAAAGATCTTCGGCGAGACATTTAACAGCCTTGATGTCAATGAGTTTATCGTGATGTTTGAGCTGGACCTGCTCTAATCTGAACCGCTGCTAATCAAACCGGCCCCGTCCTCAAACGGGGCCGGTTTTTTTATTATTCTTATTAACCGATAATTGTTATATCCAGGCATCGGGGGAACTAATGATATTGGATAAAGGAACAAAAAATAATGGTTCTTTGCCGTTAGCTTTCGCGCTTTTCACGCGGGGAACCGTTTGTAAATAAAGATGTGATTGGGAGACGAAAATAGAGGAAAGCGTAAAAAGACGCTAACAGGAGGGATAAAAAAATGAAAAAGCTGCTTGCAATTCTTTTCGCCGTCTTGATCTTCGCCGCGCCGCTGGCGATGAACGCGGAGATTGAGGCCGCAGCCGGCTCCATGAAGGTCGGCGCGCACTTTGACTTCGCCTGGCGCTGGTCGGCTAAATCCAACTCCGACCCAAAGACAGATGAAATCGGCTGGACCGGTTATCACTCTTTCTCGGTCAGCGACCTATTCATTGAACTGACCGGCAAGGTTGGAGACCGGATAACTTACAAAATCCTGGAAGGTCTGATTTATGGCAGCTTTGTGCCGCATCTGAACCCGCTGGAAACCGACAGCCAGAACTTTCTTCCCGGCAATATGGTGGACATCGTAGCTGCGCCGTTGAGAACGCCGGCCGGCAGCCTGGTCACCGCGCCTATGGAGGCTTATGTTGATCTAAAAATTATTGACCAGCTTAAACTGAGAGTCGGCAAAGAGGTCATCCCCACCTTGCTCACCAACACCGGCGTGCATCGGGCTAATGCCATCCATACTGCAAACCCGCCTCTGATCGCCAACCGGAACCTTGGATTCAACGAGGCTCTTTTTGACACGCTGCTGGGGGAATCCGGATTTTTTAGAATACCGCTGCCTCTTGATGTTACCGGCGCGGGCGCGATTGTTGCCATCAACGGGCTTGAACTCCACTTCTTCGCTTATGATCAATGGGTTTTGGGCGCCTCGGAGCTCACTGGCGCGCCTTATGGGGACCTGGGGTTCGACTTCAACCGGTCTCGAGGCTGGGACCTTGCTCTGACCTGCACCCGCGAAATCGGCCCCGGCAAACTGACAGCTCGCGGCTTCTTTTTTGATGAGTACCTTGATTTTGAGAACTTGAACCTGCCCCTCCCGAAAGGCCGCAACCTGGGCTGGGGCGCGGGCGCAATGTATGATGCTGATCAATGGTTTGTCGCAGCGGAATATACATCTGACACTTTGGAGTACCAAGAGAAGCCTGCCGGGGTCGTTGATGCAAAAAAGAACACCTGGTCCGGATACTATATAACGGTTGGAGGCGAGTTCGCATCCATTCAGCCTGTTTACCGCTTTGATGCCATCAAGTACAGCGATCTGAAAGACCGCGAAGTTTTAATCCCCCAAAAAATCTCAACTTTCAATGATGAGACCTGGCATACCATCGCGCTCAACTGGCTCGTGAATGACAACGCCACCTGGGGCATGGACTACACCATCAAGTCGCCTGAGAAAATGAAGGTGGACGGCGAGAAAATCAACTATCCCAACATCAACGAGTTTCTGGTGATGGTGGAACTGGACCTGCTCTGATCCGGCCTTTGCTGATCAAACCGGCCCCGTCCCCAAACGGGGCCGGTTTTTGGGGACTGCCGCGGGCTTAGACGCGGAGGTCGCAGAGAGAAATCCGTTTTCCTGGAAGAAATGGGGAATTTTTTGTGTTCCCTGTCCTCTGAAGTCCCGCGTTGCGGGACAAAAGAAGATGACGGAGGAGGGTGCGCGTTTGTGGTGCAATATGGCCTTCAGGATCTAAGGCTCTGGATGAGCTCCTGGACTTCCTCGCCACCGGTGAGTTTGAGGAAAACATCTTCCAGGCTGGCGTCTCTGGTCTTGGCCTGAGACCTGAGCTCCTCCATTGTGCCTTCCGCGATCAGCCTGCCCTCCATTATTATGCCGATCCGGTCGCAAACCTCTTGCGCAACCTCAAGCGTGTGGGTTGACATAAAAATGGCGCGGCCCTCTTTCGATGCGAGCTTCCGGAAAGCGTCCTTGAGCAGCCGTGCGCCCTTGGGGTCCAGGCCGACCATCGGCTCATCAACGATGATTACCTTTGGCTCGTGGAGAAGCGCGGAGGCGTAAACCAGCCTTTGCTTCATCCCGTGCGAGAAACTCTCGACCAGCTCGTCGGCCCAGTCTTTAAGATCAAAAAACTCCAGCAGTCCGGGCGCCTTTTGGTCAATTTCCGGCTGGGCCATACCGTAAATGCCTCCGATGAAACTCAAAAATTCGCGCGCGGTCAGCTTTTCGTAAATATAGGGCCGGTCCGGAATAAACCCGACCAGGCTCTTGGCTGAGAGGGGATTTTTTTCAAGATCATAGCCGGCGAGGTAAACCTTGCCCGAGCTTGGCTTCAAAAGACCGATCAGCATCCGGATGGTTGTGGTTTTTCCCGCGCCGTTCGGTCCCAAAAAGCCGTAAATCTCCCCGGCCTTGACCTCAAGGTCTATTGCATCTACCGCGACAAACCTTCCGAATTTCTTGGTCAACTTCTCGGTCTTGATCATTGATATTCGACAACCTCTATTTTAGTCTGACCCACTACCTGCATCAAAGAGATCATCGCCTCCAGATTTCCGGTCTTCAGCCGGATATGGGTGGCATCAGCCGGGAACTGGTTGAAAGTCGGGTCAACCCTTATCCACCTTCCATTTTTGCCGTCCGCATCCGCCAGGAAAACCTCGGCCCAGGCGTGATAATAAAAACCTTTGATCAAATAGGCATCCGAATAAACCAGACCCGCGGCCATACGCGCGGGGATCCCCGCGGCCCGGGCCATGGCGGTGAAAAGCACGGTGTGCTCCTTGCACGCGCCTTTTCTCTGGTTCAATACCTCCACCGCGCTTGGAATGGCCGCGACCATCGAGTCTTCAACATAGCCGCTCACAAAGCTTGTGAGCTTTGCCGCGGCTTTTACGGAATCCTTTTCTCCCTGCAAAACCTCCCTGGTCTTTTGAATGATTGCGGTGTCATTGCTCTGCACCTGCCAGTCCGGAGCCAGATATTTTTCCAATTCAGCATCTCCTGAAAACGGAAGGTTATACCCGCGTGCGGGCGGTTGCGCATACATAACCTCAATCGATCTGCCGGAAAGTTTCTGTCCGTCTCCGTCCAGCTCAAGTCCGGAAAGCTCCGGGCCGATTAGTTTTGCCTTGAGATATTTGACTCCCCGCGGGTTCTCAAGGTAGCGGTTGCTTTCAATCGCAAGCGCGCTGATCAGGTCCAGGTTCAAAGTTGCCGACTTTGAAAGCAGTTCAAGCGCCTGGTTCCTGCTTATTTTATATGCGCTGAAGCCGCTGGGATGAAATTCCTTGACAACTTCTCCCGAGTCCGTGATCCATAGATATTCGGTCTGCCCGCGGAAAGTCTCCGTAACCTTCCACGCGCTTATCTCCCGGTCCGGCAGTTTAACTTTTTCCCGCCCGCCCACCTCCAGGCTGGCCAGATCAAAAGCCTGGGTCATCGGCTCAAAAACGGGCACGCTCAGCTTCAAGCCGGTTTTGATTCCAAGCTGGCGGAGCTTTTCCCCAAAAACCGGCTCGGTGTAAAGGTAAGGCGTCTCTTTAAGCTCGATCTCCCGGGTGACCGGCTCTCCGCCGGCGCGGACCTCAATCTTGAGTTTTTCACCCGCGCGGGTTGCCCGCGCGTAGAAATTCATCGCGCTGGATTTCATATCGAGCTCGATGTCTTTGATCGACCAGTCGAGATTGAGCCGGCTTTTCATAAAGGTTTTTATTTCAGCCACCTCGCCCAGGAGGTTCATTTTCAGCACCATTTCATCGGTGAGGAAATATTCTGTTCCGCGCGGCTCGATCACCTGGTGGTTGTATCCAATCGGCTGGTCCGCCTGATAGAATCCCATCCAACTCTCGGTCTGGCCCTTGAGCTGGACTTGTGCCAGACCGCCGGCAAGGTTCGGCTTTTTGCTGTAAAAATAATTGACAAAGACCAAGGCCCAGGCAATAGCTGCCGCGAGGCCGAGAACCGTGAGCCAGATATTCTTCTGGTCGGTTTTGGGAGGCACCGGAGGAATCTGGCGAGCAGGTAAGCTCACTTCAGCCCCTCCATGCCCATCTCTTTTATCAGGTTAAACCTGTATTGCTCGAATTCCGGGGCGTCTCTCAATTCTTCGAAGCTTTTCGCATCTGAGTTCCTCATCTGCTCAAGCCGCTTTTGATAGCCTTGCGCGGCTTTGGCCAGCCTTGCCAAATTCCGCTCCAATCCCAGAGGCTTTGCCTGCGCCAGCCACCTGTCCTTTAGAGAGGCCTCCAGCGTTCGGCAGTAATTCAAGAGGTGTTGGAACAGGCCGGCCATCTCTTCTTTTTTAGACGAGTCCTTGACCACAAGCGGCGCGTTTTCTTTGATCAAAAATTTGGTGAATAGAATTCCGAGGCTGTAGATCACGGGCTTCAGGTCCAGAATCCAGTCGTAATTTTTTATGCCTGAAAGGCTGGAGGTCACCTGGGCCGCGGCTTTGAGAATCTTCAAAAGGTCCTCGCTCAAAAGCCCGATCTTTCGGTCCGGAAGAAATTGCGAACTGAACAGATCATCCAGCAGGATGAACAACCCGGATGCCCCGAAAGACCTGCCCGGACTGATTATGTCGTTGACCCGGTCAAGCAGAATAAAAAATTCGCCGGCCTTCCCGTTCTGGTCCGCGAAAAAGCCAGCCGCAAAATCCCTGCTGAAATCTTCCAGCGACGCTCGGTTCTCCCGCCAGCTGTGCGAGGCAAAATACGCAATCGGCAGCGAGATGTGTCCCAGAAGCTGCATATGGCCGAGGTCTCCCCAGTTGGCAAGCAAAGCCCCGGACGCGTTCAGTCTCGAACCCACATTCAAGAAATTGCGGTTGTTCGCGGCCATGGTTTTGAGTTCCGGGAAGAGCCGGGCATAGCTGAAGGTCGTAGTCGCCACATAAAATTCTTTTCCGCTTTCCGCGATCGCCTTTGATCTCTGTTCGTAGTAGTCCTCGTCCTCTTGCTCCGATGTCCCATACTGCCAGTTGATGATTATGATATCCTTTGGCAGCTTGGCGAGAAGCTCAGAGTGCGAAACGAAAACATCCCCCCAAACCATCATCTGTCGGCCCAAACCCGAGACTATTTTGTGCAGCTTGAGCAAATGATCGAGATAGAGTTGCGGGAACTGTTTTCCATTTGCGGCTTCAGGCTTCCATAGTTTCTTAAGGTCAAACGGCTCATCGCAGCCGACAAAAAAATATTTAGATGGAAAACTTTCCGCCTGTTCCTCAAAAAAATCCCGGAGCAGCGAGTAAGTTCCTTCCTTGCCAGGGTCCAGACTCCAGAGCAGTTGGTCATCAAAGGCCAGGGATCGATGTTCGGGACGAGAAAGAATGCCCCGGCAATGCCCGAGCGATTGCTGCATAGGCACAGCCTCAAGGTAGTATTCCCGGCAAAGCTCAGAGAGCGCTTTCGCCTCGTTGATGGTAAGCGCGTCGTCTGCTTCTGAAATTTCAGGATGTTTTCTGTATCCGAAGTTGTGTTCGAGGTTGAAGGTAAGCCAGTTATAGCGGCAACTCCCAAGCGCTCGGACCAGTCTTTCAAATCCGCTGCGGGTGAGAACCTGTCCCCGGCTCAGGTCCTGCAGAAATCCCCGGGCTCGATAGCGCGGGTAATCGAATAACTCGATCTCGGCGACTTTTTTTTCCAGAAACTCGGCCAGGCCGAGCATCCCGTAAAAAAGCCCGGCCGGGGAATGGGCTATAATGCAAAAGCCGTCATTTTTTGCGGCCAAAAAATAGGACTGGTCTCTTATCTCTTGGCTTAAATGTTGGCTGTTCAACGAAAACTTCTCAATGAATTTGAAAAGCTCTTCGGTCAGGGGCAGAGACGCGCACAGGAACTGCTCTCCGGCCTCGGCGATGATTTCGGTTTGGGGGAAAATTTCCCGGGCTCTTCTGAAGAGTCTATCTTTTTCTTCCGGTTTGCCGCGGATGACCATCTTGCCCGGCCGCTTCATCGGTTTTTCCGCGGGCTTAACTTCTATGAACAATTCATTCTCCTTCCGCGGTTCTTAATCCGAAGCTCAACTCCAGCTCTCTCAGGCTCTTGATCTGGTCCCGGTATTTGGTAGCCTGTTCGAACTCAAGGTTCTGCGCGGCGTCCTTCATTTTGCGGGTCAGCTTCTTAAGCATCCTGTCCATCTCTCCCAGGTCTTTGATCCTGCCGATCTCAGGGACCTCATCCGGAACCGGCACCGTGAAATAATCCTTTTCATAAACCGAAGAGCGGATTTCCCGGATGCCCTTCTTGATCGTCTCCGGCGTGATCTGGTTCTTCTGATTATACTCCCGTTGGATTTTTCTGCGCCGGTTCGTCTCCTGGATGCAGATTTTCATCGACCTGGTGACTTTGTCCGCATAAAAAATTACTCTCCCGTTCAGGTTCCTCGCGGCCCTTCCCGAGGTCTGGATGAGCGCCTTTTCTCCCCTTAAGAATCCCTCCCGGTCCGCATCCAGAACCGCAACCAGGCTCACCTCCGGTATGTCCAGCCCTTCGCGCAAGAGGTTGATGCCGATCAGCACATCAAACTTATCCATTCTCAAGTCTTTGATCAGCTCGTATCTTTCCAGGGTCGCGATGTCCGAGTGCATATACCTGGCCCGGATGCCCAAGTCTTGGTAGTAAGCGGTCAGATCTTCGGCCATTCGCTTGGTCAAGGTGGTGACCAGCACCTTTTCCTTCTTCTCTGTGCGCTTGCGGATTTCTTCCAGAAGATCATCCACCTGGCCCTGCGCGGGCCGGGTTTCCAGCTCCGGGTCCAAAAGCCCGGTCGGACGGATAATCTGCTCCACCACCAGGCCTTTGCTTTTTTTAAGCTCATACTCCGCAGGCGTGGCGGAGACATAGACCGCCTGGTTGACCCTGGTCTCGAATTCCTCAAAGGTGAGCGGCCGGTTGTCCAGCGCGCTGGGCAGGCGGAAACCATACTCCACCAGTGTTTCCTTGCGGGACCGGTCCCCCCGGTACATCCCGGCTATTTGCGGGATGGTCATATGGCCCTCGTCAATGAACAGAAGAAAGTCATCCGGGAAATAATCGATGAGCGTTGGAGGCGGCTCGCCCGCGGCTCTGCCCGCGAGATGCCGGGAGTAGTTTTCAATGCCTGTGCAGTGGCCGGTCTCGCGCAGCATCTCGATGTCGTAAAGAGTCCGCTGGGAAAGCCGCTCCGCTTCCAGCAGCTTGTTCTGCTTTTTAAGCATAACCAGCCGCTCTTCCAGCTCGTCTTTGATCAGCTTGATCGCGCGTTCTATATTTTCGTGATAAGTCACATAATGGCTCGCTGGAAAAATCGCGGCTTTGTCGGTTTCGCTGAGCTTTTTCCCGCGCAAGGGATCGATCTCGTAAATTCCCTCAACCGTGTTCCCAAAGAAATCTATCCTGAGTGCCTTCTCGTCTTCGTAAGCGGGAAACACCTCGAGCACATCCCCTCGCACCCGAAAGGTTCCGCGGTGGAAATCAAGGTCGTTCCGCTCGTATTGGATTTCCACCAGCTTTCTCAAGACCTGGTTGCGGTCGTATTCTTTTCCTTTCTCCAAATGAACCAGCAGGCCGTAGTATGCTTCAGGCGAGCCTAAGCCGTAGATGCAGGACACGCTTGCGACAATGATGACATCGTTTCGGGAAAGCAGCGAGTAGGTTGCAAAGTGGCGCATATGATCGATCTCGTCGTTGATTGACGCGTCCTTTTCAATGTAGGTGTCGGTTGAGGGGATGTAGGCCTCAGGCTGGTAGTAGTCATAGTAGCTCACGAAAAATCCGACCGCGTTATGAGGAAAAAGCTCCCGGAACTCGCCGAAAAGCTGCGCAGCCAGGGTCTTGTTGTGAGCAATGATCAGGCTGGGCTTGTTGAACCTGGCGATGACATTCGCCATGGTGAAGGTCTTGCCCGAGCCGGTCACGCCCAAAAGAACCTGGTGCTTAACTCCCTCGCGGACATTCCCGGCCAGTTCTTGGATCGCTTTGGGCTGGTCGCCTTTGGGGGTGTATTCGGTTACGAGCTCAAATTTTGCCATAAATCGATTTTAGATGATTTTGTGCCAAATACATATCATAATCGCGCAACGCCTCCACCGGCTGCCTTGCCGCAAAAAAACATCATCCCGCGCTGAACATACCAGGAACCCGCGGGCAAGATGGCCTGTCTTGAATCAAATCAGCCCCTGAAAATTTTCGTCAAGTCTCATGCGGAGACCTGGCACCATTTCCTAATTAGGTAGCCGCTATTGGTTTAGCGTGATGAGAATCTTGTAGGCTAGGCGAAGGTCTGTATCGGACATCCGGGAAATGACTGTTTGGATTGCTTTCATCACTTTGGCTCGATCGGATTCAAGGTGTTCGAACCTGAATAGTTCCGGCAGGTCTGCGCCAAGTACTCTTGCAATCTTGGTCAGGTGCTTGAAGCTGGGATTCTCAAGCCCGCGCTCAATTGAGCCGAGGTATTTGTAGCTGATACCGCTTTTCTCGCCAAGCTCTTCCTGGGTCAAGCCCTTCTTTTTCCTGAGTTCCCGGATCCTCTTGCCCAACAGCCTTGCCGGGTTTGCTTTCAGTCCTTTTCGCTCCATTTGAGCCTCCCGGTCAATTCTGCGGGAAGCCAAAGCAAAAATAAACACTCTATAATAAGTTTTTACTTGACAAATGACTGTTATATATGGTATTTAGTATGTCCAGGCCATATAAACAGGGGGTTAAAAGGGGAAACGGAGGCCAGTAGAGCTTGGTTAGGAATACTCAACCTCAAACATTAAGGAGGCTAAAGATGACACAAGTCCAACAAAAAATGGTCGTAATTCTCACCATTTCTCTATTCCTTTTTTCTTGCGGTGGCGGCGGAGGAGGCGGGGGCGGAGGAGGCGGAACGAATGACTGTTCCCCTGCTATATCATCTGTTCAAGGAAATGGTTCTGCCGCGAATATTTTTAAAGACCAATTGGTCGTTAATGGCAGCTGTTTTAAATCTCAACCTCAGGCAACCCTTTTGAACAAAGGGGATTCCTCGCCTTATAAAAGCCTCTCCGTTGCTTCCTGGACAGAATCGAAAGTAACCCTTGATTTGCCTTTGGATCTTCAGCCTGGCGAATATATTCTTGATCTCTTGGTAGGCCAGGCTCATGCGCAATCAGATGTCAATATTTTGCAGGGCGAACAAGGGCCTCCTGGTCCTCCGGGAGCCATCCTAATTTATAAAAATACCTCAGGTTATGGTGTTAGCGGATATGCTAGTCCAGGTAGCCCAATAGACCAAGAATTATTAACCGTTTCAATTCCGCCAAATACCGCTTCCAATCGATTGCTGATTTTGCTCAATTGGACGGCAACTGTAACAATGAAAAAAAGCTGTGATACCTTTGCGGGGATTTATGTTTATATTGGCCCCGTTGGTAGTGAACAATATGTTGAGAGTGCAGGCTTGCATTCCCAGCCTTCGGCGGCAAATACAAGCAATGACGTTTTTCAATTAACAGAGACTTCGGCAAGAATGATTTATTATGAACCAACCGCTACTGAAAAATCTAACGGTTTTAATATTAAACTAGTTGGACATATTACGTGCAATGTTTGCACCGGTACAGAGGGTGATGCTGGTTACGAGGATATAACAGTTCTTAACCTGCAATGATAAACGCGATGGCTAAAATGAGAGAATCATCTATTGTTAGATGCCGTGAAGCCTGGTCTCAGGCTTGTGGTAGCGGTGGAAAAGATGGGTGTAGGTGAAGAGAGCGTTTATTGCGGGGATGCGGGTGAGCCGGGGTCAGAGGAATGTTTAAGAATTTGAGTATAAGCTCTTTCACATTGCCTGGCTTTGCTCACAATGACGGAAAATTTGCTGACAGGGTCTCAGCGCGCCAGGAACGGGAAAGAGGTTTCAGGGCTGGATCAGGCCAGCAGGCCTTCAATAGAGATGTCTTCATCGAGTTCAGGCCAGTGAATTCCAATTCCATCTCCGATCAGGCGCCAGTTTTTGCGCTGTTTTTGGCCGGCGTCGCGCAGGGCCGGGAACCATTCCAGAGGGACGGAAATTACCCTGCCATCGGCAAGGGTAACCTCCAGAAGGTCTTTGCCCACCTGAACGGAAACCGCTCTAGGCTCTTTTCTTGCCACTGAAGTGCTCATGCCATTTCTCCTTGAAAAATGTTTCGCGCTCCTGGACGATTCTCCGGAGCTTGTTCAATTCCGCTGAATTAAAACCGACTGAATGAACCAGCCTTACAGGTCCAAGACTGAATTTAGCATAATTTCACCCTGTTCAATGTGGATATGGGGAAATTCTTTGCCTTCGTTGCTGAAAAAGAAAAATCGATAGCCGCCTGACCTGAAAACCGTTGGCAACTATGAAACCTCCCCCTTTGTTTCATTATCGCGGCGGGAAAAATAATTGTCAAACATAAGGTTGTTAACTGCGGCGCGGGTAAATGCTCTGGGCTGAATGTTTTTGGGCTCATCGGGCGAGGAAGTCGTAGTCTTCGAAGTCGGGCAGTTCTCGTTTCAGGTATTCCTTGAGCCGCTTTAAAATCCTGGTTTGGATCTGGCGGACCCGCTCCCTTGAGATTTTGAATTTCTCTCCCACCACCTGCAGGGTTTTCGGGTCTTCCGCGAGCAGCCGGTTGTCAAGAATATAAAGCTCTTTTTCCGCTTTTTCTTTAGCCAGCTCCTTGCGAAAATCCTTGAGCTTTTTGGACATCAGGCTCTTAAACTCGCCTTCAGCCACCTCTTCAACCACGCCTACCGAGTCATCGGGTATGGTTGCGCCCAGGGTCTGCTTGCCGTCATCGGTCACCGGGTTGTCCAGCGATTCTTCGGGCATAGACATCCGCATCTCCATCTCGGTTATGTCATCCTCGCTGGTGAGCAGATTTTTTGCGAGCAGGCTTGAGGTCGGCTTGAATCCCAGGATTTCCAGCCGCTCCTTCTCTTTTCTCAGGTTGAAGAAAAGCCGTCGCTGGGCCTGGGTTTTGCCGATCTTGACTAGGCGGTAGTTTTCCATCAGGAATTTTAGAATATAAGCCCGGATCCAGAAGGATCCATAGGTGCTGAACCTTACGCCGCGGTAGGGATCGAATTTCTTGACCGCCTGCAGGAGCCCGATATTGCCCTCCTGGACCAGGTCAAACAAATCGGTCCAGTGGCGCTGATATTCAATCGCGATTTTCACCACCAGCCTCAAGTTGGAAATAACCAGCCGGTGCGCGGCGTTGATATCCCCTTTTTCCCTGACCCGCCTGGCTATCTCTACTTCTTCCTCACGAGTGAGGATCGGATAACGGCGGGCCTCCATCAGGTATCGCTGGAGCGGCTGGAGCTTTTCCATCGGGCCCGGCTCTTCATAGACCGCAAGCGGTTTTTCGCCGCCGTAGTCCGGGTCCACAATTTCCGTTATTTTTATTTCCGGCTCTTCTTTGACTATGGTTACTTCCGGCTCTTCAAGCTCGGTCGCTGTTTTTTCGCGGGGAAGCGTGACTTTGAACAATTCCTGCTGGGCCCTGGTTCTTTTTTGGGGTGTTTTTTTGCCTTTGCTTTTTTCCATGCCTTGAATTTTTATTATAACCGCTCTTGGAGCAAGTGGAAAGCATAATTTCCCGGGTGGCTGTCTGGGCCAGAATCCTTTCCCTGAGCTTTTCCAGGCCGGCCCGGAAGATGCGCCGGGCCCTGCCCGGGGAGACCTTTAGCTTCCGGGACAGCGCCAGCAGGCTCTGTCCCTGCCAGATGTGGCCGACGATCGCAGTTTGCGCGGGCTGAGGCAGGTCTGCAATCAGCTTCCAAGGGTCCAGATGCTCCAGAACCAAGTCCCAGCGCTGAGCCGAATCCAAACCCTCGGCCCGGCCGAAAATATCCTCAAGAATGACAAGCTCCAGGGGGTCCTCACGCTGGTAATTGGTCAGCCCGCGCAGATGACGCTTAAGCTTGCCGCAAGGCTTTTTGCAGCTTGGCCTCTTCCAGCAGGTCTTGCAAAGCATATCCCTAACTCCTTTCAATTTCTTGGTCTTGGTCCTGAGCGCTGACAATCCAGGCCGCACTTTTAAGGTCCAGCTTGCACCCCGGCCTCAGCCATCCGCCGGAGAGCGCCAAAAATCTGGCTGCCTCAGCCAAGACTGAACCTGGCTTTGAAAACAGAAAGCCTGATATTTCCTCATCCCTCTTCTTTTGCATTTGACCCATTCTCCCCTGCAAGCAAACTGTTTGCCTGCTTTTCGGAGAAAAAATAATTGGGCTCGACCTCAAACAAGAGGCAGAGCGCAATCAGCGCTTTTATTCCGGGCATTGTCCGGCCCCGCTCCCAGTTGCAGACCGAGCTACGGCTGACCTTGTAGTTAAATCGAGTTCGGAGAAGCCTTACCACTGTCCCAAGCGAGTGCCGATTCTTAAGCCTGAACTCCCTGATCTTTTCCGGATTGAATTTCATCTCCCTGACCTCCTTTTAATTTTTTTCCTTCCAATCTTTTGCCGATTTTTCCCCTCGTTTATTTTTTTCCTTGACATCCAGCCCTTTTTCTGCTAAATATATTAGCAAACAGTTTGATTGTTTGTCAAGCAAAAAGTTTATATTATGTAAACTTTTTGTTTAGAATAATTGAACATAGACGCAACTTGTTGAAAAACAATAAGATTTTAGGAGGAAAACATGGGCAGACTGTCAGGGCTTTTGGAGCGGCAACGCAAGAAAAAGGCGCTTAATTACAGAAAGATTGCGGAGCAGGTTGGCATCAGTTCGGTTTATATCTCTCAGGTTTTGCGCGGCAAGCGCATTCCCAAGGACAATATTCTGGTGAAGTTGAGCGAGGCTTTGGGCCTGGACCCGGCCGTTGTGCTCAAAATCGCTCATTACGAGAAGGCTCCTGAGTCCGCTCGTCAATTTCTTGAGCCTTCCTCCCGGAGCCGGGCAGAGCAAAAATTTGACAATGTCGAGCCGTATCCTTTGGGCGCGGGCCGAAGGATTCCGGTTCTGGGCTGGGTCCAGGCCGGGAAGTTCGCGCCCAGCGCGACCGGGGACTTAAGCCCGGAAAGCCCGGACGATTACATTTACTCGGACATTCTGGGCAAGAACCTTTTTGCGCTTAAGGTGGAAAACGACTCAATGGAGCCTCTGTTCCATGAAGGGGACATCATCATAGTCAATCCCAACATCAAGCCGAAAAGCGGGGACTATGTGATCGCCCGGCTCAACCGTGAAGGCGAGGTCACTTTCAAGAAGCTGATCATCAAAGATGAGCGGGTTGTTCTGCGTCCGCTCAACACCCAATATGATGACATCATCCTCAAAGAAGACCAGGACTTTGAAATCATCGGCAAGGTGGTGGAGAGAAAGACGATCTTTTAGGCTAATTGCGATTTTCTTGAACAAATGCTACATTAGTGAGAAAATCGTCTCTAAGGAGAGGAGAAAAGATGGCGAGGGGTTACCAGCTAATTCCTCAGGATTACCCTAGGATTCAGGATGAAGCGAGCCAGTTTCATGGCTGTTTAGACGATTCCACGCTAGTTTCTCATACTCTAAAAATCCCGGAAACACAATTAGAAAAATTGATTATCCGTGCAATTGACGATGCGAATAAAAAATCGAGCAGAGCTATACTTTCAATACCTGTTGAAGCTACAGACCAAGAAATTGAGAATATCTACATAAAGCAGGGCAAAGATTTATTTAATTATTTTAGGAATTACATTGGAGACCCAGCTGCAACTGCTCACCAAATTTGTGGAAAACACTATACCGAAGTTGGCAAAGAACAATTTCGAAACAGAGTGCTCCAGAAGGAAAGGATGAATTCGGGTTGGAGGTATCAATTTTTAGCTCTCAGTTGTGCGCAAAATTCGAAAAGATTTATAAGTATATCCGATATCGGCGCTGCCGAGGGAGATTTTAATGCGGTAATTAAATTCAAGGACTCAAAACGCAAGCCTTTAAGTTTGTATGTTTCGATAAAGAATCGAAGCAACACAATGGGAGGTCAGGATTGGCCAAAAGCCATCCATGCGCTTGAGAATTATGCGAGAGCTGATAGAAACAGAATAGGGCCATATTGCTGTGTATTTGGTATAGCTATGGATCGGGGGCTTCGTTATATCAAAATAGAGCAAAAAAACAGGCAAAGCCCATTCTGTTAATACTGAAATATGGCTCTCTGACTTTTTTTGGCCTTTTTTTGCAAATTATTCCTATGAGGAAATAATGACATCGGTATTAAAGCTTCTGATGAAAACGCATAAACCCCAACGACTCACTACTGAGGTTGAAATACCTGGAAAATTACTGGAAGCTTTCGGAGAATGCTGTAAAGATGCCGGGCTTGTGGATTCCAAGGGTCTGTTTAATGATCCCTATAAATTAGTAAAATTTTTCTGTCAAAAATAATTAGCAATGAAAAGCAACACTATAACCAGCAGGCATATGGGAAAAGCAAGAAATCATAACTTCAGCTTTCCCTTTGAGGGCCTACAAAAAGGAATCGATCTCCCTTTTTGCAGGGTAATACATGGGGACAGCCGCCTGGAACTTCTAAATTATGAAGGTCAAATTGATCTGATTGTAACATCCCCGCCATATGCCGATGCACGAAGGAATCATTACGATAGTATTCATCCTGACAAGTACACGGAATGGTTTATGACTTTTCATAAGCCTTTCTTAAAAGCGCTTAAAAGCAACGGAAGCCTAGTAATCAATATGAAAGACAAAGTAGTAAACGGTGTGAGACACCGTTATGTTTGGCATACGATAGAAGCACTTTGCGCACAGGGGTGGCATGCAATTGACGACTATCTTTGGCATAAAACAAATCCTATGCCCGGATATTGGCCTAACCGTTTGAGGGATGGCTGGGAGTATTGCTTCCACCTCTCAAAATCTAAGCACCCCTATTTTAATCCCGATGCCGTAAGAAAGCCTATTGGCAAGTGGGTGGGAATGCGGCTAAAAAATCTAGGGAAAAATGATTTAAGCAGGCATAATTCAATAAATGACAGTGGATTTGGAAGAAACATATCTAAATGGGTTGGGAAAAAGACCGTATTGCCTTCCAATGTTTTGAATATACCCCTGGTCGGAAAGAATAAAGGACACCCTGCGGTGTTTCCGGTGGACCTCCCGTTATTCTTTATAAAATTATTATGCCCGGATAATGGCTTGGTAGCTGATCCTTTTGCTGGCAGCGGGACAACTGGCGTCGCGGCATTGAACCTTGGAAAGTCTTGTATTTTGATTGATAATAGCGCCCAGTACTGCCAAGAGTCTGTTTGTCGTTTGGAGTGCGAGCTTACTGAAAAGAATATTAAAGTTGAATTTCAGTTAGGCAATTTCTGAATAGAGATAAAACATTGTGGCTATCGCAAAATCTTCGAATTCATGCTAGTTATATTGTCCCTTTTGAGTTAACCCACAAAAGGGTAGAGTCCTTATGTGATTTTTAAATATGGTTCAAAGATGTCCAAGCATCCTATTAAGATAAATAGGATTTTGTTTATCAGGATGAGTGCAATCGGGGACATCATCCTGACCACGCCTTTGATCCGCGCGGCCAAAGCCCGGTTTCCGGAGGCTGAGGTCGACTTTCTGACCAAGCAAGAGCACCAGGAGCTGCTCGCGCATCACCCTCTCCTTCATCGGGTGATCGGGTTTGACGCCGGCCAGGGGCTGGCCGGATTGCTCGGCCTGGCGTGGGAGCTGCGCAAGGAACATTATGACCTTGTGGTTGATTTGCACTCCAATCCCAGAAGCATCCTTGTGCGCTCATTTTGCGGAGCTAAGACCAAGAGGCGCTCTCGCAAGTATTCGCTTGAGCGGAGGCTTTTGAGCTGGTTCGGGGTGAATTTGCTCAAAAATGCGGTTCCGGTTGCGGAGAGGTATTTCACCGCGCTGGCTGATTTCGGGATCAGCCCGAACGGAGACGGCCCTGAGATCTATCTTTCCAAAGAAGATTCTCAAAAGGCGGAGAAAATTCTTGCTGAGGCCGGGCTTTGGGGCAGACGCGTAATCGGTCTTGCTCCGGGCGCAAGCAGGTTCACTAAAATCTGGCCGGCGAAGAATTTCGCGGAAGCGGGCTATAAGCTGGCAAAAGACTTGAACGCGGGGGTCATTATTTTGGGCGGCGAAGAGGACCGGGAGGTATCAGCCCAGGTTTTTTCCGGGCTTAAAGCCGCAGGCGTGGAAAAGGCTTTGAACCTGGCAGGGAAGTTAAGCATCCTTGAGAGCGCGGCCGTGATCCGCAGCCTTGAACTCCTGGTTTCCAACGACTCCGCGCTGATGCATCTGGCGACCGCGGTTCAAACGCCGGTGGTGGCCATTTTCGGTCCCACGACCAAAGAACTCGGCTTTTTCCCGTACAGCCAAAAGGCCGCGGTAGCGCAAAAAGAGGGCTTGAACTGCCGGCCCTGCTCGCTCCACGGGGACAGCGCGTGCCGGGAAAAGCATTTCCGGTGTATGACCGAAATCTCCCCGGAAACGGTGGTTGACGCGGCAGAGGGCCTTCTCAAAGAATAAAAATGATCGAGCGGCTGGTTTATAATTATTTTGCGCTCCCGCTTGGACTCGCCGGGTACCGCCTCATTTCGCTCTTTGACCAGAAAGCCCGGATCGGATTTGCGGCCAGGAAGAATCTATTGGCCGCGCTTAAAGAAAAGGTTTCAGGCCTGCCAGCCGGGAACAGGGTCCTGGTCCATATTTCGAGCGTGGGGGAGTATCTCCAGGTTCGGCCGGTTCTAAGGCTGCTCCGCAAAAAAAGGACGGAGACGAAAATAATCCTGAGCTTCTACTCGCCCTCGCTTGAGCCGGCCATCCAAAAAGGAGTGGAAGCCGAGTTTGCTACCTACCTTCCTTTTGACCGGCCCAGGAACGCCGCGGAATTTCTCGAGACCCTGAAGCCGCCCCTGATCGTGTTTTCCTGCTACGACCTCTGGCCTAATCTTATCTGGCGCGCAAAGGACAAAGGCATAAAGACCGCGCTTGTGAATGCTAATCTTGCGCAAAACTCGGGCAAGCTGAACCCGCTGGTGCGCTGGTGGTTTGCGAAAATTTACCGCGAGCTTGACCTTATCCTTGCCGCGAGCGAAGAGGATGCGAGGACTATTGCTGCGCTCGGCGTTTTGGAAAGGAAAATCATCACTGCCGGCAATGCGAGGTTTGATGAGACCATCGCCAGAATAGACGCCATCCCTAGGGATGACGATTTAATCAGCGCGCTTGCGTCTTGGCGGCAAACAGACAAGGCAGCCGCGGATGCTACAATAAGACTATCGCCGTGTCTTGTCATTGGCAGCTCCTGGCCCGAGGATGAGGCGATGCTCATTCCCGCTCTTGAAAAAATATGGTCACAAGGCAAAAATCTGAAAGTGATCATTGCTCCGCACGAGATCGAGCCCGGGCACATCAAAGAACTGAAGCGGCAATTTGAGGGCTTGAACGCGGAACCGGTTCTGCTTTCGGAGATGGAGGCCAAAGCCAAATCTGTTTCCTCCCAAAACAAGGCTGTGATCGCGGACAGCGTAGGCAAGCTTTACAAGCTTTACAAGATTTGCGATTTTGCGTTTGTGGGCGGATCATTCCGAAAAGAGGTGCACAATGTTATGGAGCCCGCGGGGTTTGGCGTCCCGGTCCTGTTCGGCCCGAAAATAAAAAATTCCCTTGAGGCGCTAAAGCTCAAGGAAAGAAAAGGCGGATTTATTGTTCATAGCCGCGAGGAATTTTACCGGCGGCTGATTTCATTTATGGATGATGAAAAAGAGAGGCTTCAGGCCGGCGAGAGGGCATACCAGCTTGTTCTTGAAAACCAGGGCGCGGGAGAGCGCATCGTTAAGCTCCTGCTGGAAAAATTCCCGGAAGTCTTTAATATGAATGCATAGCAGCGGCATAATGCTAGATAGAAAAAAGATTCCATTCCGGTTTAAGTTTTCGGCCATTTTCGCGGCTGTTTGCTCGCGGGAGGACAGCTAATGGCGCAGCCAAAATTAAAAACGCTCAAGGCCGGAGACCCTGTTATGGGCTTTTATCTGGTCAAGTCCAAGCGGGTGCGGCAGACCAAGGACGGCAACTTTTTTATCGATGTTGACCTCCAGGACTCCTCCGCCAGCCTTAACGCGAAAATCTGGGACGACTTTGAGCGGATGAAAGAGGAGTTTGAGCGCGGGGATGTGGTCAAAGTTGAAGCCACGGTCGAGCAGTATAAGGATCAATTGCAGGCCAGGATCAAGCGGCTGAGAAAGGCCAAAGAAGGCGACCCGGTGGACCTTTCCGAGCTTATTCCCGCGACCAAAGAAGACATAGAAACAATGTATTCGGAACTTTTGGCAATGATTGAGGATATAAAAAATCCGCATTTGAAGGAGCTGGTTTATTTTTTCTTTGATGACGAGGAGATGGCCAAGAAGATAAAGTCCGCGCCCGCAGCGCGAAACATTCATCACGCTTATATGGGCGGCCTTCTGGAGCACATCTGGCATATGGCCAAGGCCGCGCGGGTTTTGGTAAAAGAAGTTTACCCCGGCCTGGACTTTGACCTGGTCATTGCCGGGGTCCTGCTCCACGACCTGGGGAAAATTGAGGAGCTGGAATTCAGTCCTGCCATCGGCTATACCAAGGCCGGCTACCTTGAAGGCCACATTTTCATCGGCCTTAAGATGCTTGACGAGAAAATTCGCAAGCTGCCCGATTTCCCGGACGAGCTCAGACTCCAGCTCGAGCACATCATCCTCAGCCATCACGGCGAGAAAGAATGGGGCTCGCCGGTCGTTCCCGCGACCCTGGAAGCCATGCTCATTCACCACATCGACAACCTGGATGCGCGCGTGAGCATAGTGAGGGAGGCGATTGACTCGGACCTGAACCAGGCCGAGGATTTCACCGGCTACCATCAGACGCTTGAGCGGCACCTATACAAGCGGCGGCCGGACGCAGGCGAAGGAAAAGAAGAATGAACTTCGAGTGGATGATCGCGCTCCGCTACCTGGCCGCACGGAGAAGGCAGCTGTTCATTTCCGTGATCACCCTGATTTCCATTCTGGGGGTGATGGTGGGCGTGGCCGCGCTGATCGTTGTGATGGGCGTGATGAACGGCGCGCAGCAAGACATCCAGGAAAAGATTCTCGGCGCAAATTCGCACCTCACCGTGCTCAGCTACCACGGAAAAATTGAAAACTATCCCGAAGTTGTCAAAAAAGTGGAGTCAGCGCCGGAGGTGGTTGCGGCCAGCCCTTACCTGGAAAGCCAGGTGATGCTTTTGTTCAACTCCCGGGTTGTGACGGCTGTGATCCGGGGCATTGACCCTGACTCCGCGCTCAAGGTCACAACCATCGGCGCCAAGATGCTTTCCGGAGAGCTTGATTATCTAAAGCCGGGCGCGTTCAAGGGCGAGGGCCAGGACCTGCCCGGAATCGCCATCGGAAGAGACCTTTCAATTAGCCTAGCCGCGGGTTACGGGGATGTGGTCTCGGTGATCAGCCCGACCGGCGCGCTCGGGCCTATGGGTCTGATGCCCAGCGCGCGAAAATTCCGGGTGGTCGCGGTTTTTTCGTTCGGGTTTTACGAGGTTGACTCCGGGTTCGTGTTCATCTCTTTGTCCGAGGCGCAAAAATTTCTCCACCTGGGAGAGCAGGCGGACGGGATTGAGGTCAAGCTGAAAGACCTTTACCTTGCGGACCAGGCCTCAAAACAGATTGAAGAGAAACTGGGAGGATTCCCCTACTGGGTCAGCACCTGGATGGCCGCTCACGGACCGCTCTTTTCCGCGCTCAAAGTGGAACAGCTCGCTTTCAGCATCATCCTGGCTTTGATTGTGCTGGTTGCCGGCCTGAATATAATCAGCACCCTGGTGATGATGGTGATGGAAAAATACCGGGACATCGCAATCCTGAAATCGATGGGAGCCGCGGACCGCGAAATAATGAAGGTCTTTATGTATCAGGGGGTGGTAATCGGCGTGATCGGAACCGCGCTCGGCGCAGTTTTAGGCTCCCTGCTTTGCTTTCTCCAGATCCGATACCAGATCGTGCGCCTTGACCCGACCGTCTATCAGTTTGCAGTGATGCCTATGCAGCTTAAGTGGCTGAATGTGGCGGCCGTGTCCGCTTTTGCCGTGATCACCAGCTTTCTTTCCACGCTCTATCCCGCGCGGCAGGCCGCGAAAATGAATCCCGCGGAGAGCCTCCGCTATGAATAACCCTCCCATACTTGAAATAACCGGCCTGGAAAAAACTTTTCCCCACCCGCGCGGGCCGGTGAATGTCCTGAAGGGAATCAGCCTCAAGGTTTTTCCGGGAGAGACAATAGCTATCGTCGGCGTGTCCGGCGCGGGCAAGAGCACGCTTTTGCATTGCCTAGCCGCGATTGACCGGCCGACCAAAGGAAGCATCCTTCTTGAAGGCACAGACCTGGCTCTGCTAAACCCGCTCAATCTCGCCAAGACCAGAAACTTGAAAATCGGCCTTGTTTTCCAGTTCCATCACCTGCTTCCGGAATTCGACGCGCTGGAAAATGTGATGATGCCGGCTTTGATTGCGAGAATGGACAGGGGCTCGGCAGAGGCCAAAGCCCGCTCGGTGCTGGATGAGCTCGGGCTTAAAGAAAGACTGCATCACCGGGTGGGAGAGCTCTCCGGAGGCGAAGAGCAAAGAGTGGCGGTCGCCCGGGCAATGATTCTTGAACCGAAACTCTTGCTTTGCGACGAGCCCACTGGAAACCTGGACGCGGAAACCGGCAAAAAAGTCGAAGACCTGCTCCTGGAACTCAACCGGAAAAAAGGCGTCACTCTCATCATCGTAACTCACAATGAAGCGCTCGCGGCCAGAATGAACCGCATGCTCAGGCTCCATAGCGGCCAAATCGTGCTTCAGAAATAGGGGCCAAACTCCCATAATTCCTGTATCACTTGGTTGAGAATTTGAGGAAAACCTTTTGACAGCCAGGGATAGATTGAGCTAGAATTAAAAAGGGAATCGGGATAAATGCGATAGGGAGATAGCCTTGGTGCGAAAAAGTCATTCTGTCGCTGCCCAGAGAAATTACAACGTAATCAATGTCAATGCAGCCAAACAGGTCAGCACGCTTTGGCTTCAGCGGGCGCAATTGGAAAAAGTTGTCGGGTTTGGGTTGCCAGAAATTGATGATCGTTATCATATTTGGCGCGTGGCTTTACTGAACAAATCAACGGGAGAGCGGATAGGCGAGGTGGTTATTGATGCGCGAACCTCTTTGATTTTGGAAGACAAATCAACTGATCGAGATATATTGGAAGCGCGCCTTTTGGGAAGAAAAATTAGCGAGGCCAAACACAGAAAAACGGAATCACTATCGAAATACTTTATGTCCTCGCTACGGAACACCATAGCCTTAGGTGACTGTGAAGAAATTCTCCAGGATTTGCCCGCAAATAGTGTGGATCTGGTATTCACATCCCCTCCCTATTACAACGCCAGACCCGAATACAATGACTACTTGAATTACGAGGAATATCTTTTAAAACTTAAAAAGGTTATACATAATGCCCATCGGGTGTTGGCGGAGGGAAGGTTCTTTGTGATCAATGTTTCGCCCATCCTGGTTAGAAGAACAAATAGGAATCAGTCATCCCAAAGGATAGCCGTTCCCTTCGATATTCACCGCCTTTTCATTGAAGAACATTATGATTTTATAGATGACATAATATGGGAAAAGCCGGAGGGGGCAGGGTGGGCAACCAGCCGCGGTAGAAGGTTCGCTGCGGATCGCAACCCTCTTCAATATAAACCCGTGCCGGTAACCGAATATGTTTTAGTGTATCGTAAGCATACAGAAAAATTGATTGATTGGAATATCCGCACCCATCCTGATCCTGAACTGGTGAAAGAATCAAGCATAGGAGATGATTATGAAAGAACAAATATATGGAAGATCAAGCCTGCTTATGATCAACGGCATCCCGCAATTTTCCCTCCAGAATTGGCCGAAAAGGTAATAACCTATTATTCATTCAAAGGGGATGTTGTATTAGACCCCTTTGCTGGAATCGGCACGGTCGGGAAAGCGGCGGCGAAGCTGAAACGAAAATTTATTCTCATAGAAAAGGAGTCAAATTACATCGAAATTATTCGCTCAGAGGCTAAAGACTGGCTGGGCAAAAAAGCGGCGGAAATACTCACGATTAACTGCCCGCCAATAGAAGCGGGGGATATACTGCTCTAAAACGAGAATCTATATGCCAGATAAGAATACAGAGTCGATGTCCATTAATTCTTTAAGCGAATTGATGTCCCCCGCGGCCCTGAAGCTGCTGACAGCCAGCGGCGGTGATTTTGTCAAACAAATAGGGATTGATGTTGTTCGAGGAGTGGTATTTGATATTTTGACCGGAAGAAATTTAAGAGATTCCACGGAAATGCTGACTCGCCGGCGGATAGCTTCCCTCAATCTTGCAACCGTAAATATGTTTCTACAGGGTTCTCGTGTCTCATCTGATTTTGTCAATAAGCTGCCCGGAATGGCCGCGGAGATACTTACCCGCAAAAACCTTTCGAAATCAGAGCGCTGGATTTGTCAGTGGGTGTTGGGCTTAACCGACAAAGCATTCCAAAATGTTCTAAGGGACGACGCAAGCGCGATCAAAGAATATCGGGATCGATATATTGAGACTTGTAAAGATATCATTGCCAGCCATCAAAAGCAATTCGGCCGCCTAACCGGCGTTTTGAAAATGGATTCGGAAATGATGGCTGAGATAAACTGGATGTTCATGACCTATTTGCTTAACACAATTGGAGCACAGACATTGGCCGTTCGGGGTTCCGAGAAATCCGCATATGGCAAGTTATTTGAAAAGCTAATATTGGGCTCACTGCTCCACATTTTGGGCTTTAAATATGTATCGGCAGAACACCCTGAACAGCTCAACCGGGTCTTTTGGCTTGCATCGCGAGGCGAGCGCAGGGAGAGCGACGCGACATTGTTATACGAAGCCGGAAAAGGGGTAAGGTTCGATATAGGATTTATCGGCAGGGGCAATCCAGAGATATCATTGGATAAAGTAACGCGCTTTGAGCGGGAAATCTCCATGGGCCGCTCTCATTGGTATTTGGCCACCATAATTATTGTGGACCGAATAGGAGAGCACAGCCGAATAGAAAGGCTGGCGGAAAAAATAGACGGTAAAATAATCCAAATGAGCGGCGGGTATTGGCCGCAAGAGGTTGCTCGCGCGCTTAAACGAATCGTTGGATATAAAGGTGAAATCCTTGAGGTAAAGCCATCCGGTATCGGAAAATTTCTGGACCGAAAATTAAAAGAAGTCCCTTTGGAAAGTTTTATAACCTACAAAAATAAACAGTAAGGAAGACCAACCCTACCGTCAAGTATAATAAACCAAAAGCCTATCTGCCAGGGACGGCTTCCGATTCCGTTCAGCTTTCCACACTCACACCCTGGCGCGTTCCGCTTCTGCCAAGCTTTGCCGCCCCTCGCAGATAGGCTCTTACAAATTCAGCTTCCTCGCCTCTTGCTCAAGCTCGCCCCGATGCTCGTCAATGTAGCGCTCAAAATCCTCGTGGCTGATGCTGAACTGGCTCAGGGTGTCGTCAAGGATTCCGTCTAGGCGCCCGCTTTTCTCGCCTTTGAGCTCGGTTGAAAGCTTAAGCATGGCCGGGAGATAGCAGGGATCGAAGCGAAAGTTCTGTTCCACCAGTCTCTCTATCTTGTCCTTCACGCCCCCCCTGTTGGTCAATTAGGTTTAATTTTGCTAAAATTTAGCATAATTTAAATAACTTGTCAAGAAAAAAATCAATATCTGGGCAAAATTTTTTAAAAGCCACTAGATATGGGCTATGGAACCGGCAGCGTAAATGGATTTTTGCGTGGGGGTAAGAAGCTTTGAAGCGGGCGGGTTTTCCCGCCGGGGACGAAATGCTAGAATGGAAAGGAGTATGAAGCAGGAATTGTCGAGAGGCCAAGAAATTGCGGCCAACCTGTCCGACATAGTTTTAACGAAGTCGGGGTCCGCTCGCTCAATCGGTTCTGCGCTCAAGCTGGGCGCCAGGGTTGAGATCAGCCGGGAATCCGCGGAATGGCTGTTTGATTTTTCACTTAGGCCGGGCAGCGCGGTGAGCCTTAAAGATCAAAACGGCAAATGGTTTAGGGCCCGGGTTTTGAGCCGCGGTTCCTCGCAAATCACCGCGCTGGCTTTTGAGGAGATGAGCAACTCTCCGGAATCAGGCCTTTTCCTGGTTCTGCTGCAGGCGGTTCCGAACAAGGAGCGGATGGAGCTGGTGATTGAGAAGTCGGTTGAGCTGGGCGCGGACCTTATTCAGCCTTTCTTTTCCGAGCGGTCCTGCCGGCTTGAGGATTTGCCCCAGCCCAAATGGCGTAACTGGCAGGAGAGGGCAAGAAAAGCGAGCGAGCAGTGCCGGCGAGGCGTGGTCCCGAAAGTGCTGAAGCCCGGGAAACTGGCCGAAGCTCTTGATGTCTCAAAAGCTGCGGAGCTGAAACTGGTCCTTTATGAAAAGCAAAAAGCGCCGGGGATGAAGGCGGCGCTTGAGACACGCAGAGGGGTTAGAAGCTGCGCGCTGGCTGTGGGCCCGGAGGGAGGTTTTTCGGAAAGGGAAATTGATGAGTTTTGCTCTCAGGGCTTTATTCCGGTTTCAATGGGCGGCCGGATTTTGAGAACCGAAACTTCGAGCATTACCGCGGCAGGAATTATCCAGTTTTATCTCGGGGATCTGGGCGGGGGTTAAACTTGCCGGGAGCGGAGAATAAAAGACTCGTCATTTTGCTTGCCGGGCTTTTGCTTGCGAGCCTGATTCTCTATCTTTTGATTTATCTATATCCTGATTTTTGGAACCACAATTCCGAGTATGAGTGGAAAGTTCTGTGGCACGGAAGACGCTCAAAGGCCGCGGCCGCGTTTCTGCTTTGGATGTTTATCCTGAGTGCGGCGTTTCTGGCCCGTGATTTTCTCGGCCAAAAAATTGTGGGCAAAAAGCTTGACCTCTTTTCCGGGGGATTGATTTTTCTGCTCGGGATCGCAAGCCCGCTGGTCTTTATGCAGGCGAACCGATTTGGAAGTTATGAGCTTCTGGTGCGGGTTTTGGTGTCCGACCATACAGGTTATTTCACGGATGCGCTGAAATTCAAGGGCCGGGCGGACCTGGAAAAAGCCTATCGCGGGAACCTGTTATCACTCTCCACTCACAGCCGGACCCATCCGCCGACCAATGCGCTTTTGTTTATGGCTCTCAACCGGGCGGGGAAAAAGTCGGAGCTTCTGCAGGATATGTATCGATTTCTGGTCAAAGAAGATGCGAGGCAGCAGATAGAGAACAGCTTCGGGGTCGATATCGGCGAGCAGACCGGCGCCATGCTTGCGCTGATGATAATGCTTGGCGCCGGCGCTTTTTCCGGGGTTCTGGGATATTTTCTGCTCAGAAATTTTTACTCCCCAAGCCTTTGCTTTGTTTCCTGCCTCGCGCTCGTGTCCATGCCTCCGTTTTCCGCGAAAGCTCCGGTTATGGACCAGGTCTTTGCGGTATTCATACTGGGGTCCTCTCTCATCGCAGTGAGTTCCTGGAAAAGGATGGCCGGGAAAGGGATTTTGGCCGGGCTTTTGATCGGAGCAGGGGTTTGGCTGAGCCCCGCGGTCTGGTCGGCCCCGGTGTTAATGCTGTTTTTAGCCGCTGCAGCTGAACTTAAATCCGAGCCGCGTAAGGGTTACCAGGAGATTTTTAAATCTGTTTTAGTCGTCGGCGGGGCCGCGATCATTGCTTTTTGCTTTATGATTTTGCTTATGTCTCTTTTTGCGGGAATGAGTTATCCAGATGTTTACAGGATCAATCGGATGGGATGGCATTTAAATAACGCGGCTTCCGGAAGAACTGCCGCCTGGAAATGGATAATTTTTAACCCCTATGAATATCTCCTCTGGTCTTCCCTGATAGTGGCTGCTGGATTTGCCGCTAAACTATGGCAAGAAGCTCGAAAATTATGCCCTCCGGATAAGCAGTCCGAAAAAATTGACCCGTTTTTCGCGCTGTCTCTGGCTTTTATCTCGCTTTTGAACATCTCAGCTCAAGTCTGCTATGAATCCCCCAGGCTTTGCTGGTTTTTCCTGCCCTTTATGGCCTGTTATGGAATGGCCGGCTTTGCCGGGCCTATGAAAAATTTGCACAATAGGCTCTGGCTCTTAATATTCGGACTCATCTCTCTCCAAACAACTCTATTTATTCTAATATATTGATTTTATTAGAATTATAGCGATAGTTCCTGGCTTCGGCTCATTTTTTAAACGATAAAAAAGTCTTTTATAATCCTAAAGAGTTGTGCATCTTTTGAACAGCCCCTTAGAGAACCATTTATAGGGATTTTGGACAGCTATCTCAGGTCCGGGCTTGGCCAGCTTTGAACTATCATTCAATTCTTGAATCGCCATTTCCTGTCCCTGCATCATAACTATATGGAAAATTTATGTTTTTTGCAGTACCGGCCGAGCCGATTTATCCATACTGGTATTTGATGGCGCTGGTTTAAATTTGATGGTCAATGACTGATAAGCGCGGGAGCCGGTTTTTTTGGCACGGCGAATGCAATGGAAATAGTCGGAGGCGGAAAGATGGAGCAAAGACGACTAAATTCAGGGTTCAGTTTAATTGAGGTTATGGTCGCGGTTGCGATTTTATCCATCGGCTTGGTGGGGATTCTAGGCCTGCAAACTATGGGCATCCGTACCTTGGCGCACGCCAGATATCGGACCACAGCCGCGGAACTGGCTTCCATGGTAATGGAAACGCTGAAAACCACGCCCGTGGACCTCAACAACCCCGGCAAGATATTTGTGGACTCCAAGGGCAACAACATCGTAGACGCCAATAACAATGCTCTGCTCAGTGATGGCGCGATAGGAGACGGCCAAGTTAGCTGGCACTTGCTGCCACTTATGAATGCAGAAGGACACTATCTGACCACGAGCACCCCTGTGAATGAAAGGCATAAATATACTTACCTTGCGATTTACTCGGTTGAATGGGGAAAGGCAACTGGAAGCACCTTTATTCCGGTCCAGGATAGCGTCAGCGAATATCTCGCGGCAGGATATCCGGAGATACGGCCGTTGCTCGAACAAATTTATCTTGAGGTTTGGGTCGGCTGGATTGAACCTTTGGGACAGACAGGAGACCCTTCGCAGAAAACCATGGCCGAATTTTTTACCAGCGTGGACGACACCTTCACTAAGAACCCGGCCATATTTCCGGTAAAAAAAGTTAAATTAAAAGATATTCGCAGAATTTAGAGACGGGTTTTCACGGGAGGCAGGAATTATGAGCAGAAACAGTCATCAGAAGCAAGGTTTCTCGCTCCTTGAAATAATGGTGGCAAGCGCGATCGGCGCTGTCGTGCTGCTGGCTGCAATCGAATTTTTTATGAGGCAGCAAAATGTCTTCAAGCAGCAAAGTGAACAGGCGGCCAGGCAGGCGGACCTGAGGATCGCCATCTATTATCTCAACAAGGACCTGATTAACGCCGGCTACACCGGAACCCCCTATGGTCTCCAGGCGGTCATTTATAATACCATCGCGAATAGCTCGTCCAATCCTGGTCTGCCCTCACTGAGCAGCCTGCCGCGGCCGGTCCGGCCGGTTTTTCGGAGCGAGTATACCACCCTGGGCATACCCAATAATCTTTTGCTCCTGGACGGCAAAACAACAGACCCGGTTGTTAAAGACGCGGTCAAAATCTGGGCGAATTTTAATTCCGAGGGAGCGGTCAGCCATCTTTTAACTCCGGCCAGACCGGGCGATCTTGTTTTATTCGGCAGTTCCATCGGCCAGAATTTTACAGCCTCGTTCTGGGATACGGCCGGCGGCGCGACGGTTACGGTCTTGCCCCTGGGGTTTGTGATTGGAAAAAAGGAAAACAAGGGCTTTGGCGAATACCATACGATCAGCTCGGTCAGCGGCACTTCCAACACCATCACGGCCAACACCTCCATCGCGACCGCGTTTACCGGACCCACCCTTGGCAAGCCCGGCGACACCATCGCGCCGATCTGGGAGCGTATCTATTATATTAACTATTGCGCTGACAACCCTGCTACAGGCCCTTACCAGTACGATCGCTGTTTGATTCGAAGGGACGTTTATCGGATTTCCGGCGGCGGATCATACACGCGGCAGCAAGATGTGGCGCGTGTTTATGACCTGCAGATAAGATATGATGTCCTGAATCCCAATGTTACTAATGCTCCCATTATCGAGGATGTGGACGCGAATAACCTCGGCGGATCGGGACTGACCCAGTTCGACCCCTGCTGGATAATCGGGATTAGACTTTATCTTCAGGCAATCATTAGCGCGCCTGCGAACCCCGCGGCCGGGTCGCCTCTTAAGGTCGCCGGTTATATCAAAATGTCGCGCTATGTGCCGACCAAAAATGTTCAGATGAAAAGTCTGGAGTGGGATCTGAAGAATAAGCCTCTGAACGGTGCGTGCCCGTGTTTGTGAGACAAGAAAGGAGGGCGATTATGAATAACTGGAAAAAAAGAATCCTCGAAAATAAGGAGCAGGCCGCGGCTCTGGTCATTGCCATAATCCTGCTTACCGCCATGGAATTGCTCGGGTTTGCCCTCGCCATCCTCAGCCAGATTGATGTAACCGTGGCAGCCAATGTCGTTAAGAATGAACAGACCGCGTACTGGGCGGAAATGGGGCTTAATATGGCCATTGATACCGCGGTCGACCGTAGCAAACATCCCGAACACGGCGCAATGACCATGAACCAGCCGCTGCAATTGTTCAGCGCTGATCTTAGGGGCAAAAAAGGGTATTCGCCGGGAACCGACCCCTATCCGAGGTACGCCGCCTGGGTGATGTGGTTTGATGTCACCGCGCCCACGGCCGGCTCCAACGCCAACAGCATGTTCCGGGTGTACAGGGCCTGGGCCCAGGGCGTTGACGAGAAAGGATTGGTTAAAAGGCAGCAAGCTGAATTTGTGTTATCCAGCGGGGCTGCGGGCGTCAAGTACGGAAGGGGAAGAAAACTGGCCGCTGGCACCTACCTCGGCCGATGAGGACAGGAGGGAGTAAAATGAAGCTCAAAACCATAATCGGGTTCGTGGCGGGAATAGCCGGGATAGCCGCGCTGCTTTGGCCCAATGCCTGCCCCGCGGACGAACATGATACCGCAACCCTGCCCTTCTACGCTTCCCTCGCGGTCAAGCCCAATGTTCTGTTTATACTTGACACCTCAATGAGCATGAAATGTTGCGCGACTTCCTCCTGCGACTCTGGGTATAACTGGTGCGGCACCAAGTCAAACTCGCGCATTCAGGTTGCCCAACGGGTTCTCACCGGGACCGGAAAACAGCCGATTAAATATCAGACTTATAATGTCTGGATGGGGAACACGACCGGCAATGAGAGCGTGTGGAACGACCTGTATAACGCCAAAGCGTTTGTTGAAATCATTCTGGTCCAAGAGGTCGGTGTTAACACCAACCAGTATGAAATTATCTCCAAAGATTATTACCTGCAAAATTACAAAACGAAGCAATTTTACTTCGTTATGAAAACCCTGGATGATGCTTATCTGGGCGGTTCCGAGATCAGGGATAATGTCAGTAACGCCACCTATGCCCTGGATCGATTGCTGGTGGATTACAATGTGGATCAGGCCTATCCCATCCATGACAATATCCCGATTGACGGACAGGCGCTCGGACCTCGACGCCTTTTCCAGCCCGATACCAAAGGTACCAGTTTCGAGTCGTTATTTAAAACTTACTACGGGAAGATGAACGATAACATGGTTATGAGAGTCAGGAAGGTCAACAACTGTTACAGTTGGACACCCTGTTATGTTCCCGCGCCAGCCCCGACCGACGGCAGCACGGATCCCTATATGACGGTCAACACCTTTATTTTTGCAAACCAGAATGACTTCGATAATGCAATTCCAGTTACTCATGATGATATAGTTAACAGCATGGCGCCGCTTCAAGATTTCATGGCTTACTACAATTCTGTTAATTCGACAACCTTCGGCAGTTATGTTGCGGTTGAAAGCCGGCAAGTGTGCGGAGACGGCTGGAATAGCATTGATGGCGATCCTACAAGGTCGACTCGATGCCCGCAGGACGGCTACTATTCTAGCAGAGATGTCAAGAAGTTTTGCGCTGACGTCACCGCCAACTCAACCAAGGTGCGTGTAACCAATTGGACCGCAACTGACATAGCAGCCAACATTATGAACCTGATTCCCAAAGTGGGCGAGGTGGACGCGTGGACTAAAAACGACAATTATGTCGGCCCCGAGTTCATAAAGGAATCCGCGGCCACCCGCGAAGATTGGGCTGTGCGCAAAGGACTGGACTGGGGATTGGTTGATACCAACCAGAAATACAGGCCCTGGGAGTATCCCGCGCTGACCGCCTCCTGCCTGCAAACCCCGGATTTCTGTCACTTCTTTGACGATCAGAACGGCAAATTCACCGGCCTGCCTTACAAACAGCTTGCCGCCGAGCAGCAAGGAATTATGGACCGCTACAAGGATGTCAGATACGGGTTTATGGTCTATGACAGCCCTGACGGTAATAACGGCTCGAATAACGATTTTTCCAGGGTGGGCGCCAATCTGATTTATAACCTGTCTGAAGGCGGCACCAACAATTTGTATCTTCAGGAGATTATTTCCCAGGCCGACCTGAACGGCGACGGCAAGATCGCGAAAACCTGTACTCCCAACACATCTTGCGTTGCAACCACCCCTGACGGCGATACCGTCCAGACTTACATTTCTGATCTCCAGAACCCTTCGGACTACACCCCGCTCGCGAGCTCGTTGCGGGACGCTTTTACCTATATCTATGACCGTTATTTCACGACAGTTGACAACGCCAATGAAAATAACACCACTTCCACCGGGCCTACTAATACCTCGCCGACTATGTTCAACCATTGGAATGTGTCCAAGTATGGAATGAATGACTTTAACGGCCATGTTGTTCTCAACGATCCCTACTTTTACTACGGCTGCAGGAAAAACAGTGTAATCCTGGTTACCGACGGCGGACAGACCACCGGCATACCGCTGAATAAACTTCAGGTCTTAGATTCTTCCGATCGGAATCTGCAGAGCGACCTCGCCCAGGTGATCACCACCCAGACAAAATATGTCGACGCCTTTGTTCACCCGAATAATTGGCAAACCACCAAGAAAAACGCGTCCGGAAGTTGGGCGCCGACCAAGGTATATCTAATCGGATTTGGCTTAGGCACAACCCCGAAAGGAGCTGACACCTATGCCGTGGATATGCTGGAGGCAATGGCCGCGGCCTCTGATTTGCCGGACGACTATGTAAAAGGAGACCTGACCGAGCCTCTTTACGCAAACGACGAGCAAGGCCTCGTCACCAAGCTCAATTTCGTTATGAACAAGATTATGGAGGGAACTTATGCCCGGAGCGCTCCCGCCATCAACAGCACCTTCACCGGGGCCTCGGCCGGTTATTTTGATGTGGTTGCCACCGACTACCTCTGGGAAGGCCATTTGGTTTTCGCGGATGTTTCGAAAGCATTCGCTATGCAGTCGGGGTCAACTACGGTGTCGGTTTCAATTGACGCGGCCACCTGGCTCAACAGCCGCAACGCTGACACCCGCAAAATTCTTACTGCCGACCGGAACCCCTGGGTACGGGTGGACTTCACCAAAGCTAACGCCTCAAGGCTTTTCCCCTACCTGGTCGAGGGCAATATGTTTGACCAGAATGGAGACGGCACCCTCAATTCCACGGACGCGGAAATATTGATCGATTTTATCCGGGGAAAGGCGGGAGCCACCTTTGTCGACCAGGACAAGACGGTGCGAACCTGGAAACTGGGAGCCATTTATCATTCCACGCCCGCGAGTATAGGAACTCCTCCCTCCGAAGCCCTGCAGGGAGATACAGCTTACCACGAATATGTCGCGGAAAAGGCGCGTACGCCGGAAATTGTATATGTGGGCGCGCTGGACGGGATGCTGCACGGCTTCTATTTTTCAAAGTACCTTATGAACGGCAGCACGATCGTGGACACCTTGGTGGAGGACGGCCATACCCTGGATGAAGCCTTTGCCTATATTCCCCACTACATTCTGCCCAGACTCTATACCATGCGCCTTACCGAACAGGATATATATGTGGACGGCGACCCGGACATCGGAGTTATGAGGGTGAACTGGGATGTGGATAAGCAGGGGCCATATCCGGACGCGTCAAGCGCTCATAAATATTGCAGTACCGAGGGAAAATGGTGCTGGCAGACCATATTGTTCGGCGGATTGCGCGATGGCGGCACCACCTACTATTCCTTGAATATATCAAATATTGGCAACACCCTCGCCACCGCGGCCGACGGGGTTAAAGTCAGATGGGAGTATGGTGACGGAGACACCCTGGGCCAGGTTGATCCCTTCCTGGGCAATACCTGGAGCTTGCCCTTTGTGGAAGAGGTTTTATGGCAACCCGAGGACGCTGACACCATGGACACCAAATTGATCCTGGCCTTCGGAGGCGGCAAAACCAGGGACAGTAAATCGTATGAAGGGTCCTGGCTATACATCCTGGATGCGGATGCCGGCACCAAAATCAGCCGGCTGCTGGTGCCCTCGGTCAACCAGAAATGCGATCTGAAACCTGGAGATTTGTTAACCGAGGAAAATTACGGCAACAGCTGCGATGTTGCCCATCAGGCCAACTATAACCAGGTGCCCGGAGACGCGCTGCTTTTGGATGTGAATTATGACGAGTTCCCGGACTTTATATATTTCGGCGACATCGAGGGAAGGGTATGGAAGGCGGTCATTCACGACCCGGACCCGGCCAAGTGGGGCTTGTGCCTGTTCTTCGACACCGGAGATACGGGGTATGATGACCTGTCCGATCCGTCTTCCGAGTGCGATGGCGACCTCAGGGAATATGTAAGCGCAAGCAATCAGCCAGACTGCGTGAATGCCGGTAAGCGCAGGCCGGTATTTTACCGGGCCGTGGCAACCCCCGCTCCCGAGGGAGCCGGCAATCTGATCTATTTTGGAACCGGCCATATTGAGGACGCGGACCAGGCTTTGGATGAAACCCATAGAAATTATGTGTTCGCAATCTGGGACACCGATGAGATAGACAAATGCAGCTATGGAAAAATATGGCCGGGGAAATACAAGGCCGGGGAATCCGGATGGCCTATCCAGCTGGATGTCGGTGAAAAACTGATGTCCGCCCCGCTAATAGTCGCGTCCGACACCGTGGGCCAGCGCCTTGAATACAAGGGCGAGATTATTTTCTCCACCTTCAACAATATGGTTACCGTCAACCCCTGCAAGCCGGGAGCAAGCTACAATTACAGGGTGGATTTTGACACGGGTGCAGGAGGGTTAGTGGTCAAGGGTGCTCTGGAGCGGCGGGAAATGAAAGAGGGCCTGGCCTCGAAAACGCTGCTGATAAACGGCCGTAGTATAACTTTTGAGAACGGAAACTTCAACGTAACAACACCTCCCTCTAAAACGACCGAGGCCTTCTACTACTGGTGGGTCCAGTAGCGCCTGAGGGGAATAATGCCGAATGGGCGGGGAATAACACCCCGCCCATTTATTATTTTGACCAAGCGCGGACCTTTATCTGGAAGGCGCGGACCCTGTCTTCTAATTTGAACTCGGCTCGGAATCAGCCGCCGGGAGCGGACAGGAAACGCTCCGGCGCGGGCCGGTTAGGGAGCGGAACTCCATATCCGCTTTCCCGTCTTGTCGATGTAATGCGAGCCGTCCCCGGCAATTACCAGAGCCAGGCCCCGGTTAAAGGGCCCCGCGTAACCAAAACTCGGCTCGATTAAAATATGGCCGGTTTGATCGATGTAGCCCCATTTTTCGTTGACTTGCACCGCGGCCATGCCCTCGTAAAAATTGGAAGGGAAATCAAATTCCGGCTCGATCACCGCTTTTCCGCTCCGGTCAATATATCCCCATTGCTTGCCGGTTTTTACCGCGGCCAGCCCCTGGGAAAAATTAAACTCCGGGTAGTCTTTGAGCCTTTGCATCCGGTCGTTGATTAATATCGTATTCTCGCCCGCCTTGATGTGTATGGCATTGGAGTAGTCTTCAGCCGGGAAATCAAACCGCGGCTCGATCACCATTTTCCCTGTCCGGTCAATGAACCCGAGCTTGCCTTCAACCTTGACCGCAGCCAAACCTTCGGAGAACATATCCGCAAACTGGTATTGGGGTTTTATGGCCAATCTCCCGTCTTTATTGATGTAGCCCCACTTGCCGCCGGGAAAGACGGCAACAGCAGCCAGCCCTTCGTAAAAAGGAGAGGCCACGCTGAAGCGCGGCTTGATTTTCATCTCGCCGGTTTGGTCAATAAAACCCCACCGGCCCTTGACCTTGACCCCGGCCAGACCCCCGGAAAAAGGCAACGCGGAATCAAATTTCGGTTTGATGACTATTTTGCCCTTTTGATTCAGGTAGCCCCAGTTGCCTTCCTTTTTAAAATGGGCCAGGCCCTCGGAGAAAGGAAGCGCGGAATCAAACCTGGGCTTGACAACCCAACTGCCGCTCTTATCAATGTATCCGAACTTGCCCTTATCCTTGGCAAAGGCTAGGCCTTCGATGAAAAAGGACGCCAGTTCAAACTTCGGGCTGATCACGATTTGACCCGAGCGGTCAATGTAGCCATTCTTGTCGTCTTGCTCCATCAAAAATAAATCGCGGGTTTCCTCCGTCTTCTTCGCGCAGGACACCCCCAGAATCACCACCAACAACAACCACAACACCAACCCCTTTTTCATCCCCTCGCCTCCGCGCCAAGATTGCAGTTCAAAAAACAAGCCAAGCTAACGCTCATCTATCGGGATCGGAGTTCCCTTTGTCAAATTATAAGCTTCTTCCAGCGCGTAAAGGGTCGCGTCCCGGTCGTTCTCGATCCAGAAATCAAGATTGATCGGATTGGCGGCCCAGAAGCCTTCTTTTTTTACTTTGACCTTTTCCGGGCCGGACTTGTCCCCAAGCTCCTTTCTGGCCGCGCTCCGGTTCCGGTCGGCTTCGCTGATCTCGATGTCAATCGCCAGCGCGCCGTAAAAATGGTATTGCATATCTTCCATCTCGCCGGTGAAACTATCAAACAGCCTGGGGCCGCGGACATAATCATATTTGACTTTTTCCTGATGCTTGTGGAAAGCTTCTCCCATCTCCCGGTGATCCTTGGCGCACGACCGGCTTTTGCACCGGGCAGGAAAAAGCGCGCCGGAAGCGCCGTGAAAATTTACGCTCGCAAAAACCGGGTGATTGTCCATAAAGGCTTTTACCGCCTGCGCCTCCGGCTCGCTCAAGGGATAGGGACCGTAATAAGTCGGCTTGTGCTTCTTGGGCGACCCGGCCCAGCTCAGCTTAAGCGTGCGCGGCCCGGGCAGAAGAAAATTCCGGTTCAGGTCAACATCATTCGCGTTTTTGCGATGGCCGGAAAGGTCTCCCTCCCGGTAAAGCTCGGCCGTGTGGAAATATCCGTCCGGGTTCAGGCAGGGAAGAATCCAGAAATCCATTTTATCAAGCAGGCCCTTAACCCAGGGGTCTGAAACCGCGCCCTCCAAAAGCCTTTGCGCAATCGCCATGGCCATCCGGTTTCCGGCCATCTCGTTTCCGTGAATGTTCGCGGAAATCATCGCAGCCGGCCGGGCCTCGCCGTCCTTCCGAAAAATGTGAATCGCAAGCAGCGGCCTGTCCTCAACGCTCTTCCCATACGCCTCCAAATCCACAAGCTCAGGATGGTCGTCCTTGAGCTTTTGAATCTCACCCAGCATCTGATCGAACTCCGGATAGCCCGGCGCGAATTCTTCCGCGTTCAAAAAAAGCGGCGCAAAAACCAAAGCCAGAAAAACAGACGGTACCGCAAAAAATATTCCCCGCTTTTGCATCGTTATCTTTCTCCTCTTGCCTGGTTATTCAGCATTGCCCTTGATAAAGGACAAAAACCTCTTTTATAACTTCTTGTTGAACAAGTCCTCCAGCTTTTGCCTGGCATCCTGGGCATCGGCAAATGCCTTGGTCCTTCCCGAAAACTCAAAATAAGTGCAACTGTTCCTCTTTTCCTTGTCCCGGACAAAATCCGCCATCGGCTCCCGGCACTGGTGATGAGCTTTCGGATCGTAAAACCTGCACTGCACGCAGGAATGAAGGTCTTTCTTGCACCTGGGGCAGGCGTCCTTTTGAAAAACCTTGTCCGTCAGCTCAACCTCCGAACCGCAAAAATAGCAACCACCTCTCACCATCTACTTATTTTGACCTCTGCTAGGCTCGAAATCAAATTCAGCCTTGACCAGAAAGTTATTTGAGTCAATAATCATTGTTAATGGTTAGAGCCAATTTAGATTCCAGTTCTCTAACTGGAGGCGAAACTATCGCCAAGAGGACTTTCAAACTCAATCGCACGCATTTTATGCGCAGACTTGAAAAACTCCAGAAAGCCAATTCAATACTTGAATTTCAATTGGAGCTTTCCAAACTTCGCGAGGATCTCCTTGAGCCCAAGCGAGCCTTGGATCTTTTCCAGTCGGAACCATTCGATGAGATTACCTATCAATCCGCTTCCTTATTCAGTCAAATCGAACAGATGACGGGATCGAAAACCCTCTTACGCGGCCAATATTATCTAGCTCGTTTGAAAAAGAGCCTATCACAAAAACGTTACGCGCCATACAGTGATATTGATCTGAACAGATGGCAGGAATATGAAGATGTTATCACGGATAGCCTTTGGCTTTTTGATAAACGGGACTCTTCGGGTGCTCATCTAGGCTGGTATTGGGGTAATTTCGTCCCGCAGATACCAAGGCAACTGATGATCAGATACACAAAAAAGGGTGAATGGGTGCTTGATCCTTTTCTTGGAAGTGGAACAACTTTAATTGAATGCAGAAGGCTCCGCAGAAATGGGGTAGGCGTTGAGTTGAACCATGAAGTCGCAGATGCGGCTAGAAAGTTAATTGACAAAGAACCGAACGAAAACGGCATGAAAACAAATGTCTTGGTTGGAGATTCAAAAGAGATTGACTACAGATCTATCCTTGCACGAGAAGGAATAAAATCATTTCAACTCGCCGTCCTCCATCCACCTTATTATGACATTATCAAATTCAGCAATCTGAAAGAGGATCTCTCCAATTCATCAAGTGTAAAAGAGTTTCTCTCTGGCTTTGGCGAAGTCATAAGAAATCTTACCCCATATCTAGATAAAGGAAGATTCCTAGTGGTGGTGATTGGAGATAAATATCAACAGGGTGAATGGATCCCTCTTGGATTTTACTGTATGGAAGAGGTAAAGAAACATGACTATTGCCTTAAGGGGATCGTCGTAAAAAACTTCGAAGAAACCAGGTCAAAGAGAAATCAAAAAGAATTATGGAGATATCGAGCTCTGGCGGGCGGTTTTTATATTTTCAAGCACGAATATATTTTGATATTTAAAAAAGAGAAGCATTTATGACAACCCATGTTTTCATTGTTGATGCCCAAACTTTTCCTATTCACCTCAAGTACAAATTTGCTGGAACAGGGGCCAGAAATGCAGATGAACATTCAGAACTTTTGGCCGATATAAAAAGAGTAAGGCCTGGGGACAAAGTTATTTTCTATTTGATGGGGGTTGGCTTTTACGGAATATTCCGTATAAGCCAAAATTCCAAAATCATTAACGAGCCTGACTACCTTCTTAAAGACTTGGGCAAAAAACTCATTTACCGGGTATTTATTGACTACGACGAAGTGTACCCAAATTTTCTAACTGAATGGGAGGCTTTGGATGAATTGCCAGTTTATGCACAAGATGTGATATGGAGCTTGATATACCGCAAGCTTAAAGCCTGGCGGGGTTGCACTCCGATTACAATCGATGAAAATGCGCGCTTGGTCAAAATGCTTAAGGAAAAGAATTCGAAAAACGCCCCTCTGAATTATGCCAATAAAATATTGGACTGGGATCCCGATACCCAAAAAATAATAGTTAGCGAGAATAGTCAAGTTATCTATAATCCTACCAAAACCAGCGAGGCTATTATTTTAAAGAATGAAATTCAAAAAAGGGCCAAAAAGGAACCAAATTTTTTGGAAATCTGCAAATTGATCAAAAGGGATTTCAATTTCCCTAAGAATTCGAAGTATGAGTCATTTTTACAGATGTATTTTACGGAAAACATTGGCCTTGCTTCGGAATTAGATCAAATTGCTGGAACTGCAAAAGATTTGATCTGGATCGGAAATGAGGTGGCATGCGGTTTTGGAATGCAAAAAATTGATATATTAACTGTACTTTCAGATGTGAGAAAAAATCGAGAATACAGGATCGTTGAACTAAAAGTAGTGCCAATTTATCTGGAAGTGACCAATCAACTTGAACGGTATGTAAATTGGACTCGATCCTATATAAAAGGAGCAATTAATTCTAATATTCAGCCAATTGTGGTTGCTACTAAATTTCCGGAAAATAGAGAACAATCTGAATATTGGAAGCAAGTTAAAGAAGCTTTGAATAAATTCAACACTAAATGCATTGCTAAGCCAATAAAATATTTTGAATTTACTGTGGAAGATCAGGGGCTATCTTTTCTTGAAATTCAATACTAGAAACACTCAAGATTAAGATTCCTTACATTTCACCAATGAAAAATTCTTCAAACTCTACCGCCAGTATCCTTGGTTCTCTCTGGCCCGAGATTTTTATGTAGATATTTCCCTTGCGTTTGCCAAGAAGATTAATTGATAACGAAATTTTTGAGGAATCTCTTGATGTCTTGGCTTCTGCATGGCCCCCTCCCATGGAAAGATGAAAATCCAGGCCGATGATTTGCGGCCCATCCTTGACCTCGGTCAAAGCAAAATATTTCACTCCGTGCGGAGCGAGTTCCCCCGCCTCAACTCTCCCTTGAACCTCGCCCAGGTATTCCCTGCTCCAGAATTCAAACAAATGGTATCTGCCATTCAGCCCATATTTAGCCGGGTTAATCCTGGCCGGCTTTGCCTGCTCAGACCAGTTGAAGAGCGCAAGCAGGCTCATCGGCTGGCCTTTGAGAAAAAGCTCGCGCGGAAATTGATGGTCAAAAAGATCAATCGGCTCAGCCGGCTTTTCCGTTACCGGCAGCGCAAGCGAAAACCATTCCAGCTGCTTCTCGCTTAAGCCCGGCAAATCCTCGCCCAAGAGCATCTGTCCCCCGAGCAAATAAAAAACTGTAAGCTGGCTTTTTAGATCCTGCTCCTTGAGATTTTTCCCCGCGGTCAAAAGCAGGCAGTCAGGATCCAGTGCCCAGAGACGGTTAGCGGTCAGGCTCCGCGCTATGTCGTTTTTCAAACAGCTTTGAAAGGCTGGAGCGAGCTCTATCCCGAAGAAAAAATCAGCCACATTTTTCCACCTCCGGTCCGTGTCCTCGGAAACCCGCATCGCATCCACAATTCCGACCGCGGGCAAAAGCGGCGAGCCGCACCCGAGTATATAGCATTTCTCGCCGGCAGCCCCGCGGATGATCTCAAGACCTTTGCGCAACGCGGCCAGCCCGGTCATTTGGGGATTATGCCTTTTGCCCGGAAGCGACCCCGCGTAAAGGAAATCAAGCTTGAGATAATCAAATTTATACTCATTAACCAGCTTCCTGATCAGCTCTCCAAGCCATTTCTGAAATTCAGGATTAGTCGCATCCAGCGCATAAGCCAGAACCCCTTTCCAGCGAAGATTAACCATCGCCAGAACCGGCCATCCCCGGCCGTCTTTCAACAGCCAGTCTTTATGCTCTGAATGCAGCCGCGAGCCGCTTGCCGCGATAAAAGGCGCAAGCCATATTCCCGCCTTGAGTCCCTGGCCGTGAATTTTTTGAACCAGCTGCTCGGGCCGGGACTGAAACTTTTTGCTCGAAAAGAGCCAGTCTCCGACTTCTTCTTCCCAGCCGTCATCAAGCAAAAACAGCTCGATGCCCGGATTCAGCCTCCTGGCTGACTCCAGATTTTTCTCAAAATGAGCCTCATCGATTTTTTCAAAACAGCTGTACCAGCTGCACCAGCCGGTGATGGGTTTGGGCTTGCGCGCATTCATTGCGGATGCACAAAGCTCATAATATTTTTTTTGTCCTCCCCTGGGGGCATCAGTGAGCATGGCCAGAACCCAGTCCGACGCAAGCTCTTCGCCGGCCGACAGTGCGACGCCTTCGCAATCCGAGATGGCTTCCAACCGGCGGAACCGGTCATATTTCACTTCCGCCTCGATCACGCCGGTCTGGGACTTCGCGGTTATGAAGCCGAGAAGGAAAGCCTCATCCAGTTCCGGCTCCACTATCTCCGCCATCCACTCCGAGCTGAAGACATAGGGGCTTTGCCGATTCCAGAAAAATGGCGCAAGGCCGATCTTTTTGGCCAGCCGCATTCTTGGGACTCGCTGCGGCTCCTGAAAATCGATCGCTCCGGCCGGGCTCCAGGACTGATAACCCAGCCGGTAAAATTTCCAGACCGTGTATCCCGCGCCCATCTCCAGGCCCTCGCCCGCGCCCCGGTATGAAAACGGGCTCAGCTCATCAACCCAGACCGGCTTCTGGTTTTGATTTTCAAACCTGAGCCGGAAAGCCGCGTAATCCTCTTCGTCAAAACCGGCAATTTCCCAGACCAGCCTGCAGCCGTAAAGCGAGACCGGCCAGCGCGCCAATTGAGCGGAACCGATCGGCGTTTTTTGATTTTCGAGAAGCTCAGGCGCTTCCGGGATGACAACCGTGGAAAAGAGAAATTTTTTGTCCCTGGGCTTGGGCCTGAACCCGGCCCGGAAAAGAACCGGGCCCAGTTTTATCTTGGCATCGCTTCGCGCGAGATAAACCGTGCCCTCTTTTTGGTCCAGCCGGATGCGGAGCTTTTTCCCTTTAAGCTCGGTAGAACCCTCGCCCCTCTCAACTCTCATCAGCTGTTTCAGACTTCTCTGCCTATGACTTTGGCAATGGGCTTGATTTCCTTCATCAACTCGCCGAACTGCTCAAAATTGAGCGACTGGGGCCCGTCAACCAGAGCCTTTTCCGGGTTGGGATGAACCTCAACTATAAGACCGTCCGCGCCCACCGCAATCGCGGCCCGGCTCATAGGGATGACCAGGTCCGAGCGGCCGGTGCCGTGGCTGGGGTCGGCTATGATCGGAAGATGCGACACCTTTTTGATCACAGGCACCACGCTCAAGGCCAGAGTGTTTCTCGCATAGTCCTCAAAAGTCCTTATCCCCCGCTCGCAGAGAATGATCTGGCTGTTGCCCTGGGCAAGGATATATTCGGCCGCGAGCAGAAATTCCTCAAGCGTGGAACTCATTCCCCGCTTTAAAAGAATGGGCTTTCCCGTCTGGCCCGCGTCTTTCAACAGGATGAAATTCTGCATATTGCGCGCGCCGATCTGGAGGACATCCGCATACTTGGCCACCATCTCGATGTCTTTCTCGCTCATCAGCTCGGTGACCACCGGAAGGCCGGTGGCCTCTCTCGCCTCCGCAAGAAGCTCCAGGCCCTTTTCCGCCAGCCCCTGGAAGCTGTAAGGATTGGTGCGAGGCTTGAAAGCCCCGCCCCGAAGCGCAACCGCGCCCAACCTCTTGACATTGCGGGCCGCATCCAGAAGCTGATCCCTGCTCTCCACCGCGCACGGGCCGGCTATGACCGACACCTTGTTCCCGCCCAAACTCAAAGGTCCGATGTTGATCACCGTGTTGTCCGGATGAAAGTCCCGGCTCGCGCGCTTGTACGCCGCGGTTACATGCATAATTTTTTCCACGCCGGCTACGGCCCGAATTTCATCCGCATCCACCCGGGTCTTGTCTCCGATCACGCCGATAATGGTCCGCTCTTCTCCCCTCGAAAGGTGGACATCCAGACCCGCGGTCTTGATCTTCTCAATGACCAGGTTGATCTCGCGCTCCCCCGCTCCCTTTTGCATAACTATAATCATCGCCCTGCCTCCAAATGTGCTATTTGAATTTTAGCAGAGATTTTTAAAGTCTCCAGAAGTCATGCTCATTTGACATCATAGATAGAGCAATGCCCTCTAAAAAATTTCACCGCAAAGGCGCAGAGAGCGCAAAGCATTCCGGAGGTTGAAGACAAAATTTCTCTCCGCGTCCTTTGCGTCTTTGCGGTTGATAACTCTATCATTGACGGCAAATTGGTATCAGATGCCTGAAAACTTTATCTGTAAACTTCTTTGCGGTGTCTGACCCGAAAAATCAATACCGACTTTTTGCGGTCATCTATTTTGTAAATCACCCGATACGCGCCCACCCTTATCCGCCAGGCGTAATCGGAACCGCTGATCTTCCTTGAGCCGGCTGGCCTGGGATTTTGAGAAAGAAGCCTGATGGATTCGATTATGCGCTCAAAATCTATTTTGGAAAGTTGCTTAAGGTCGCGTTCCGCGGAGGATTCCAGCCAGATTTCATACATTCGGCTTGTATTCATTCAGAAAATTATCCAGTTTTTTAAAACGCAATTTTCGCTTTTGCATCTGCTTGAGCATTTTTAAATCTTCCGCGTCTTCCAGCCGTTCCAGCAGCTCTTTGTATTCTTTTATATCGATAATCACGGCAACCGGCCTGCCTTCCTTGTAAACCAGCTCTATCTTTTTCCCGGCCATTTTCGCCTCCTGGTTTCAGGATAACTGCGAGTTAACCGAAAGTCAAAAATCAAAAGCGTGATTTCGACCGTTTCTTTGCGCTCTTCCACCTTCGCTCTACGAGCTATGGTGGATTTCATTGCCTCTTTGCGGTAGAATTTGGCATATAATTTCAGGGAGAGCGGGATGAAGAAGAAGCCCTGGTCCGGCAGGTTTAAGGCGGAGACGAATAAAAAGTTTGTTGAGTTCAGCCAAAGCATCAGCTTTGACAAGAGGCTCGCGCTTTATGACATACTCGCGGGACTTGCCCATTCCGAGATGCTCGGCCGGAAGGGTATTATCAAAAAATCCGGAGCCAAAAAAATTGCTTCGGGCCTGAACAAAATCAGGAAAGAGGTTGAGCAGGGAACCTTCAAATACAGGGACGAGCTTGAGGACATCCATTTGAACATAGAGACCCGGCTGTTTGAGCTGATCGGAGAAGTTGCGGGCAAGCTGCACACTGCCAGGTCCCGCAACGACCTGGTTTTAACCGATGTTCGGCTCTGGCTTAAAGACCAGATCAACCTGATTGAGGACAAGCTGAGGAGTTTGGCCGCCGCGTTTGCCGCGAAAGCTGATAATAACCTGAGCCTGATTATGCCCGGATTCACCCACACCCGCGAAGCCCAGCCCGTGCTCTTCTCGCACTGGCTTCTGGCTTATGCGGAGATGTTCATCCGCGACCGAGCTCGCTTCTCAGAGGTTTACAAGCAAACCGATGTCTGCCCGCTCGGAAGCGGAGCGCTTGCCGGGGTCAACTATCCACTTGACCGCGAGTTTGTCGCGCGCCGGCTCGGGTTTAAAAGCATCTCCAACAACAGCATTGACGCGGTTTCCGACCGGGATTTTCTGATCGAGTTCTTGGCCGCTTCCGCCATCCTGATGATGCACCTGAGCCGGCTTAGCGAGGAGCTGATCTGGTTCAGCGGGGAAGGATACGGATTTTTCGAGCTGCCGGAATCGCTCTGCACCGGCTCCAGCATAATGCCCAACAAGAAGAACCCGGACGCGGCCGAGCTTGTGCGCGGAAAAACCGGAAGGGTCTGCGGCCATCTGATCGCGCTTCTGACCATAATGAAAGCGACTCCTTTGGCCTACAACCGCGACTTCCAGGAAGACAAAGAGGCGCTCTTTGACGCGGCTGAAACCGTTCGCGGCTGCCTGGAAATCGCCCGGCTTTTGATTGCGGGACTGAAGCCCAGCCCTGAAAAAATGAAAGCCGCGTCTGAACGCGGGTTTATGCTCGCCACCGACCTTGCGGATTACTTGGTCAAGAAGGGACTCGGATTCCGCCAGGCGCATCACGCGGTGGGCGGACTGGTCAAATACTGCGAGCGCCGGGGGAAAAAATTCGAAGAGCTCAAGTTAGATGAGTTCAAAAAGGCAAGCAGGCTTTTCGGAAAGGATGTTTACAAGCTGCTTTCGATCCAGGCATCGGTCAAGTCAAAGAATTTGCCGGGAGGGACAGCCGCGAGCCAGGTCAAAAAGCAGATCAGGCGGATAAAAACGCTTTTGAAAAAATGGAAACAGAATCGATTCTAACCGGACAGCTTTTCAAAAAAATAAAATTGAAAACCGTCCAAAAAATATTTCTGCTTGTTATACTTTGCCCGTTTTTTTCCTGCGGCGTCAAGAAGCCTCCGAAGACCCCGGAAAAACTGTTCCCTCACCCGATCACCAGCCTGAAAGCCGTGATCAAGGACAACTGCGCGGACCTGAGCTGGTCTTATTCGGGCAAAGAGCTTCCCGCGAAGTTTATCATTCTGCGGCTTGAGAGTATGAAGGAAAATTCCGGCTGGTCAGAACCGAGACAGATTGCAGAACTTGATGGCAAGGACAGCGCATTTCAGGACTGCTCGCTTGAGCCGGGAAGATTTTACGGCTACCGGGTAATCGGCGTCTCCCGGTATAACCTCCGCTCGGATGAGGGAAACATCGAGATAATCAGCCTGCCCGCGGTCCCTGCTCAGCCCTAGAATCGAATACTGGGTTTCAGAATCCTGGATTATGACTTAGCTCTGGCCTTCGCGGCTTTTCGCTTTTGCCGCTTCATTTCGTGCTTGCAGTCAGTGCATCGCCAGAGATTAACCTTAAGCGCGCGATAGAAAAAAAATCCGGTCAGGCTGAGCGCGCTCGTGATCAAAAGACCGCGCCACAAGAAGCTCAGGCCGAAAAGGACCAGGGCCAGCGCCAGCAGCGGATACAGCGCCTTGCTCTGATAGTAGCGAGCAAAAGCCGGCTTCATCTCCCCGCCGCACTTAAGGCAGTAAACAAGCTCGCTGACCTGGGCCTGCTCCGTCGGCTCCAGCTTTTTCCGGACAACTTTTTTCTGAACCAGCGCGCTGAATTTATCCTGAACCCGGCCAAGCCCGCGGCTGATTCCGCTCAGGGCCGCAAGTCCGAGGCCGCGGAATTTTTTCAGGTCAAGCGCAGGTTTTGTCGGCTTGGATGGCGCAGCAGCCGCGGCTTTGACCGGCTCTCCGGTCAAAAGGTCCACCCGGCAGCGCCGGCAGACGAAATCCGCGTCCGCATGGATGAGGCCGCACCTGGGGCAGGTTTTCACTTCTGAGCCTTTTCTTCAGCCTTGGTGTCCTCTTCCCAGATCATATTGATCATCTCAATGTCTTTCGGGGTGAGCATCTCAAACTCGATGCCCATTCCCGGCTGATGGCCGCGAGCGTCTTCCGGCTTGACCACACGAACAACTTTTCCCCTGGTCTCGATCACTTCCTTGCAATTGGGGATCGCAAACCTGAGCTTGAGCTCAGTGCCCACAGGGATCGGCCGAACCGTCTTGATGAATAGTCCGCCGTGGCTTAAGTTGATCGCATAATCATAAAAAAAGTCATCCAGATGCTGGTAATAAATCTCCAGATAGACCTCTCGCCGCGGATACCTCCTCCGCTCGGCCCCCTCCCATTTTCCCTTCTCCCTCTTCATAACCTAAATTGTAGATAAATTCTCCCAATTTTGCAAAACGACCCGCAGTTGCCAAAATCAAGGCTGCCGGTCCAGCCGCTCGAGGACAAACGGGGAAGAATTCTTTCCGTGGCGGAAAATCCAGACCGGTCTTCCCGGAAACCGGCTGATAATCTCATCGCCGCGGCCCGGAAGGTCGCGGGCATAGATGTTGTCGCCGTCAAGAAAAGGCGACTGGAGAATCATTCCCATCGGAAAATAAAGCTCTTCAATCAACACCAGCGAATGGGTGACTTTTTTAGCTTTCAGCTCATCCTGAAGCTCGGGTCCGATGTCTCCCGCGGAGCGGTAACTCAGAATCTGGCTGGGAATGAAAATAAGGAAGGCAAGCAAAATCACGACCAGGGCATAATGCGCAAGCGAGCGGTTCCCCCGCCACCTGTCCCTCCCGGCTTTGATCCCGGCCGCGCATAAAATGACAAGCGCAGGCACCCCTTCAAATATATACCTCGGCGAATAGGTCATATCATTCCCGAAATAAAAAATCTGTCCGATGGGCACGCTCAGAAAAAGCGCGGCCAGCCAGACCAGTTTTTTATTCGGTTTGGCGAGCACAAACGGCAGAACCGCCAAAGCCAGCGCCGGCGCCGCGCTTTCAAACAGCCTCTCCGAGATCAACACCATCCGGGAGTGGAGCACGATCAGGCCTTCAAAAAAGGTGTGCGGGAAAGGAAACTGTCTCGGCCCGAAACCCAGGTCTCCGGTATTTCCATGAAGGTATTGATAGCCGAAAACCAGGGCCGAACCCGTGGTCAGATGATTGTAATACAAAAACAGGCTCAGCGGGATCCCAAATCCAAGAGCCAGGCCGGGCAAAAACCGCAAAATATCGACAGGATATTTCCTTAGCTCATAAATCATCAGCCCCATTCCCGGCAGCCAAACCAGAAAAGCGGAGTAAGGACGGATGGTCGCTGCGAGTCCGAGAAAGAAAAAAGCGAAAAACGCCTGGCCGCGGCTTTTTCTTTGCCCGGCTCGCCAAAGCAGGATGAGAAAAGCGAGCAGGGCCGCGGCGCAGGAGGTGTGGGACATCATCGTTGAGTTCATAATGATGAAATAAGGAGAGAAAAGCGCAAGCAGGCTCGAAAGCCGCGCGGTCTTTTCATCAAAAAGCTCGCGCGCCAAGAAAAAAATCAAAAGAACCATAAGCGCGCCCAGAAGCGGGTTGACCGCCCAGGGAACTCCCAATTTGACCCCGATGGCAAGCAAGGCGGGCCAGCCCGGAGGGTATTGCGCAAACCACCTCCCGTCCTTCTCTACCATGTTGATGAAATGAAAAAATTGGCGAGGCTCCGGCAGAACCGCCCAGAGCCTGCCCCGCGCAAAAATCTTGGCCTGGGAAAAATAGTCGATCTCGTCCAAAGTGTGCGGAAAAGCGTCCAGCAAAAATAGCGCGCAACAAAGGTGAAAAGCAAGGCTTGAGAAAAAGATCAAAAAAATCCAGTTCCGGCTGGAAACCGCCTGGACCCTTGACCATAATTTTTCCAGAATCATCATGCTCTTTCGCTCAAGCCCGGGGCTGGACACAAAAATCAAAACCGAGGCCAGACCCGCGACAGCAAAAAACAGCGTATGCTGAAGCGCGGAGTTTTTGAGCGGCACCAGCAGCACCAATAACAATAATCCGATGATCAGAATTCTTGAACTCGGAATGGATTTAAGTCTGCGCCTTAAGAGCAGCCAGTCCAGGATCATTCCCGCTAAAAGCGCACCCGCGGCGATCAGAAACAAATTCCGGTCAACCGGCACGACATCTATGTTGTAAAGCCAGGGCCGCTTGATATACCCCCTTAAAAAATTGGGGGAAATCAAAGTCAGATGCGCGGAAAAAAGAGCAAGCAAAAGACCGGTCAAAAACCCCGCAGCTTTAAAAACTTTGCCCACTTCAAAAAATTATAGCCCGCAATCACCGCCGGTAAAAACCCGCGCCACTTCAAAAAGCCAGCCGAGGCGGCCGGATTAAGCCTGGCTGGATGACGGGGTTTGAACAGCGTGTCCGGGCTGGAACAATATCAGCTTTTTCAGCTCCAGCCAGAAAGCGCCGGCAAAAGTCGCGGTTATCGCAAGCCCCCATTCTTTTGCCGTCGGCGTCACGGTCTTGAGCGCAATGTGAGCCTGCGGAATCAAGGTCGCGGCAAGGATGAAGATGATCGCGGCAGCTGCCCAGCCGACCATAACCCTGTTGGAAAACAACCCCAGCTTAAAAAGCGGCTCCCGCTCCGAGCGCATATTCAGGGCAAGAAACAAATGACCGAGCAGCCAGCTAACGAAGGCGATGGTCTGCGCTCTCACCAGCCTCTCCGCCTCCGCCAGCGCGGAATTCGAGTGCCAGGTGAATAGATAAACAAACGCCACCGCCGCGAAAAGCCCGAACGCGGAATAAAACACGCTCCCCGCCATGGACCGGCTCATAAACGGCTGCCTGGGATCCCGGGGAGGGAAATTCATCAAGCCGGATTCGGCTTTCTCCGCCACAAAAGCCGCGCTTGCGGCCAAATCCATAAAAAGCTCCATCAGAATAATCTGCACCGGCGCAAACGGAACCGGCACCCTCAAAAGCACCGGCAGAAGCGTCGTGCCAATCAGCGCGAGCTTGCAGGCAAGATAGTAGCGAACGCCTTTGCGAAGATTCGCAAACAGCTTCCTTCCCTCTTCTACCGCGGCCACTATGGTCGCAAAATTATCGTCCACAAGAACCATATCCGCGGCCTCGCGCGCGACATCGGTCCCGGTCTCGCCCATCGCCACCCCGATGTCAGCAGCGGCCAGAGCCGGCGCATCATTGATCCCGTCGCCCGTGACCGCTATGCGCTCGTTGTTCTTCCGAAGCGCCTGCACGATGCGCAGCTTGTGCTCGGGAGTGGTGCGCGCATAGATGGAAATTTTTTCCGCTGACTGCTGGAGCTCTTGATCCGAGAGCTTGTCAATTTCCGGCCCGGTCAAAAGCTTCGCGGAGTGGTCAAGCCCGATCTCGGAGGCAATTGAAGCCGCGGTGAGCGGATGGTCGCCGGTGATCATAACCGGCCTGATCCCGGCTTTCTTGCAGGCCGCAATCGCCCCCTTGACCTCGGCCCGGGGACGATCGGCAAGGCCGACCAGGCCGATGAAATTCAAATTCGACTCGGCCTGGGTTTGCGTGAGCCTGCCGTCATTCAAAATCTTTTCCGCAAACGCGATAACCCTTAAACCCTCTCCCGCCATTTTTTCGGCCTGAGATAGAATCTTTTTTCGCTCCGGGCCGCCAAGCGGCTTCCGGCCTTGAGAGGTCATTTGCCCCGAGCTTGCCGCAAGCACATTCTCAGGCGCGCCCTTGGTCGCGACATAAAGCTCAGAGCCCCGGTCATACACCACGGTCATCAGCTTGCGCGCATTGTCAAAAGTGAACTCATCTTTGAGCCGGTTTTCCCGCCGGATTTTGCCCACATCCAATCCGGCCAGCCGGCCCGCAGTCAAAAGCGCAACCTCCAGCGGGTCCCCGGAAAACTTGCCGGAATCATCGGTCACATCGTTGCACAAGGCGGCCGTCTCCAGCAGTTTCCTGCTCAATTCTTCCGGATAAAATTTCAGCGCCTCCATCCGGTTCTCGGTCAGCGTGCCGGTCTTGTCTGTGGCAATCACCGTGACCGCGCCCAGGGTCTCAACTGCCCTGAGCTTTTTCACAACCGCCCTCCTGCGCGAGAGCCTATACCCGCCCACGGCAAGAACCATTGTAATAATTATCGGCAGCTCTTCCGGGATGGTGGAAAACGCAAGCGACAACCCGGTCAGAAGCATCTGCTTTATGGGCTGACGCGCGAGCAGGATGCCCAACAGCGGCACCAGCGTGCTGAACCCGAGCGCAAGCCACACCATCCACCGAGTCAGCTCGCGCATCGTGGTCTGGAGCGGCGTGCGGGGCGGCTTCACCCACGCGGCCAGAGCTGCAATCCTTCCCAGCTCGGTGTTCATCCCGGTTGAGACCACAACCGCCAAGCCTCTCCCGCGCCCGATGCTTGTCCCGGCAAAAACCATATTCTTCCGCTCAGCCAGAGCCGCATTTTCTGGAACTACAGCATCAGCTTCTTTTTCAACCGGAGCGGATTCGCCGGTGAGGGAGGATTCATTTGCTGACAGGCTGAAAGACTCAAGCAACCGGGCATCAGCCGGCGCCGTCCTGCCCGCATTCAGCATAATCAAATCCCCGGGAACAATATTTTCCACCAAAACTTCCTCAAATTTGCCCCCGCGACGAAGAGTTGCTGCCGGCTCCGAAAGCTTCATAAGCGAAGAAATCGTCTTCTTGGCGCGGAACTCGTTGAAAACCTCAACCCCCACCAGAGCGATAATCACAAGCAGGATCGTGATCGAATCCGAAAATTCCCCCCAGATGCCGTATAAAACTCCGGTCACCAAAAGCAATAGAATCATCGGCTCCCGGACTTCTTCCCGGAAAATGTCCAAAACCTTGATCGGCTTTTCCGGCTTGAGCAGGTTCGGACCAAATTGCTCCAGCCGCTTCCTCGCCTCTTCCGAACTCAAGCCCGAATTGGCATCCGCATTCAAAAGACTCGCGACATTTTCAGGCTTGAGACTATGCCACGCAACCGCCTTTGCCGCTGGCTTTGATCCAGTATTCGCACTATCCGGACTTGCCATCTCCTCCTCCAAAATAATCAAACCTTTTTAATAAGATAGCTGGATGCTTACAAATATTATAATCATCCAGATATGAAAAGCATTTCCTTCCTAATCCCTAACCAGGTCGGAATAAATCATTTGACAAACAACGCGGGATTATGTTAATCTGTCGCGCAAGAAACCCGGTGTTAAGCACAGGCGTGTGCAGCCGGCCGCTGCTCTGTTGTGGCTCAAAGCCGCGGCCTAGGCCCGGGTTGCTGCACTACTCGGTGCCGTCAAATTCTGGGGGGTATGATCAATGACAAGCTGGAAAGACCTGATTGCGCTGATCGTTGGATTTGCGCTGTCCGTCATAGCCGGGCTGATCGGCGCATTGATACAACGAAGAATAGACCGGCGCGCGGAACGCAAGCCCCTGAATCAATTGCTCAATTTTGGAGAAGATGAACTTCTATTTTGTTTTGCCCACCGCGAAGAGATGCCGGGTGCAATATTGCCCAGAACCTCTACCGAAGATTTCCTTGCAATGAACAACTTCATCAGTGCACTGCTTAATATAGGGTGGAATAAAAAAATCGGCGTGCGGGATCCGGGGCGAATTTCGTTAAGTGACAGGAAGAAAAATCTTGTGATCATATGTAGTCCAAAGTCAAACAGCTTTGCGGAGGAATTTCAAAAAGAGATGCAGCAATGCGGTCTCAGATTGTTCTTATTCAAGCAGGACGATAAGGACGATAAAGAGTGGTATATAACTGACGGTCACGCGAAATATTACTCAGAAAGCTATAAACAAGAGAAATGCTATCGCCAACAGAACATTTGTCCTCACGACTTCCCAAGCCGGGTCTTTGAGGACTATGCGGTTATAACAAAACTAACCAATCCCTGGAATGGCAAGAATAAAATCATTCATGTAGCGGGAATCAGGGGCATTGGGACCTGGGGCGCTGCTGAATGCATAAAGAAGAGGTGGAGGCAAATCTACGACCGCCTTCCGGAGAAGCATAAAGATTCTGATTTCTCATCTTGTATCAGAGTCAAATACGATAATTGCGATATTACAGAAATAGAGGTGATAGATGTCCGGATGATTATGCCGATTAGCCGCCAACAGCCACACACTTGAAAAAAAGCCTGAGGCTCGCCACGCAGCCCGAAATTGCGAAATTGTGCAAAACCCCGCGTTTTCTATTCGCGGCCGCCATCCTGCATAATCCCGCGGAAATTTGATTTCAACCACCGCGCCGCGAGCATAAAAAAACCGCAAGTGCCAGGAACGCCGCGGCAAATAAAAAAATCATTCTCCTTTTGCTGCTGCTCATCATCGCAACTAATATTCTTCAACAATCAGAGCGGTTCCAGCAACTTCTCTGGGTGCCCCTCCCATGAACTCATCAAGCTGATTTCGGGCAAAACTGCTCATCGCGTGGAGTCTTATCTCCAATCCGGGACGGCTGTTAAGCCTTTGAGCCTCTTTCTTGGTCACAATCCGCATCACTTCGCCGTGCAGCAAAAACTCCTGCTCGGTTTCGGGATGAATCAGGATCACGGCAATTTGCTCGCGGATCCGCCTGGGCCTCGCGGCAGCTATGAAAATTCCGCCCCGCGATATATTACTATTATATTCTTCAATCAGCCTTTGCTTGCTCCTGAAATTAAGCCGGATACAGTTCTCAACCCGAAAATGTTCCCCTTGACCCAACCTGTCCAATTCTTTTTTCAGCTTGGATTTTATAAATCCCGCGATTTTTTCCCGGTCTTCTTTTTTGAGGCTGATTTTAATGCCTATGCCCGCAGGCATTTTCTCCGTCGCCCGGTCGGGAGTGACCACACGAACAACTTTGCCCGTCGCAACAATTTCCGACTCCTGTTTGGGAATAATCAGCCGCATCCTTACCTTATTCCTGGAATGGCAGACCTTGGTCGTACGGATGAAAACCCCGCCCTGGCTTATGTTATCCGTGTACAGGTTTATGAATGACCCGTTGTTTTTGAATTTGACTCTTAGTCGCGCTTTGACCCGCGGATCAGAACGCCTGCTTGCTAATGATGTATTCATACTCTGCCCCCCGTTTTTTCGTGCAAATTTAGCATAATCCGTCCCGGCCTGTCAAGCGCTAACAGGGTGTTGATATATGCTCTATTTCCTAGACAATACAGTATTCTAACTTTAGAATGCTTTAAATATCAAATAGTTATAAATGCTCAAACTTTTGAACAATTATCAAGAAAGGCCTTTTTCAACACCCTGCTAAATTTGAAAGCGGGCCGCGGGCTTATCAGGCCTCAATTATTCTAAGGAAATTTTCCGAATAAATTTTCCTCCGGTCGCTCTCGGAAAGACCGAGCGACTCAATCATTTCCTTGAAAAAGCCGAAGTCAAACATATTCGCCCGGCAGTGATAATACGGCCCGTCTGATCCGAACAGGCATTTGTCCGCGCCCGCCGCGTTCACCGCTTTAAGCGCGGCCCGGGCATTGACATACCCGCTTGAAGAAAGGTCCACAAAAACATTTTTCTTCTCCCGGGCATAAGCGCAGACCGGGTTTGGGTAGGGCACGCCCGCGTGGCAGTAGATGACTTTCAGCCGCGGGAACTTTTCCGGCAGCAGCCGAAAATCGCCGTTTGCCTCCAGGCCCAGATGGATGATCATCGGCTTGTTGTTTTCCTGGCAAAGCCCCGCGGCATCGACAAGCATTGAAACCGGAAAATCATACCAGTAGGGATGAGCCTTGACTCCGATCATCCCCGGGCTCCTGACCCAGCGCTGAACCTCGGCCACCGGGTCCGAGCCGCCTTTCGGGTTGATCGTTATCCAGCCGTAAAAACGGCCGGGGTATTGGGCGCAGGCCTTTGAGACCGCTTCATTGTCCGGCTGCGGAAAAAGCCGGTAGCTCCTGCCCGCAAGCGAGACTACGCCCCCGGGCCTGACCACATCCCCGTACCCTTTGCGCGCGATGCCGATTAAAGGATGCTTTTCGTTATGAATGATGCTTTTCAACAGAGGCGCTATAATCCCGGTAAGCAAAAAACTGTCCGCAAGCGGAGGCTGCAGACGGGCGATTAGCGCCATCCGGTCAATGCCGTGCTGGTCCATGCTTTGAACCAGGTTCGCGAGCGGAACCATCTCCGTGTCCAGATGATAATGACAGTCAATAATCATCGCTTGCTAACCTCCATTTTTTGGTGGCCGTCCTTTCGATCACCGACCCAAAAACCAGGCTTTCCAATTCTACCACTGTGCCTCCGCTCGCGGCAAGACCCACGCGGGACATACTCGACTTACAGCTTTTCACTGAATCGAAAAATCGTCAAACCTGGTCTAGAATTGACAGTGGGTCGGCTTCAGGCAAAAACACTTTCCACAGCGTCTCAAAATAAGGAGATAGAAAGTGAAAATAACCATAATTTTCCCCGCACGAAGCATTGAGACTACAAGGGCAACCATCTCGGTTATGCCGCCTTCCCTCACCTTGCTCGCCGCACTCACGCCAGCCCAGCACGAGCTTACCCTGGTGGATATGTTCTCAGGCGACAAAGTGGACTACGAATCCGATGCAGACATCATCGCCATCACCGTCCGCACCCCGCTCGCAATTGCCGCTTATGAAATAGCCGACCGTTTCCTCAACAAAGGCAAAAAAGTAATCCTGGGCGGGCCGCACATCTTCGCCATGCCCGAAGAGGCAAAAATTCATGCGACCTCAGTCGCGATCGGCGAAGGCGAAGAACTCTGGCCCGTAATCCTTGCGGACGCGGAGCAGAACCGGCTCAAAGATTTTTATGTATGCGGGCCTTATCCCGTGGAGGGATTAAAAGGGACTGTCCATCATATCAAGGAAAGGCCGTCGCTTGAACGCATTCCAATGTCGAGGCGTGACCTGCTCCCCCGAAAACGCTATTTTATGGATTCAATCTTTACCACCCGCGGCTGTCCCAACCACTGCCGATTTTGCCCGGTGACCGACATCTTCGGCTCCAAAATCCGCCACCGGCCCATTGACGATGTCGTGGCCGAGGTCGCAACTTTGGGCAGACGCTACTTCAATGTGGATGACAGCGTGTTCGGCCATCCCCAGATGGTGGACCGGCCCCAGGAGAATCAATACTATCTTGACCTTTACAAGGAGCTGTCCGGTCTTCGGCCGCGGCGCATCTGGGCCGGCGCAGGCGGTCTGGCAGCGGTAAATTACAAGGACGGCCGAAAGATTCTTGAGCTTGCGGCTGAAAGCGGCTTGAGCGCGATTGCGGCCGGCCTGGAGTGCATATCAGCCAAAGGCCAGAAACAGTCCGGCGCGTGGCGCAAGCTCCATTACACCTCGCCCGACACCTTTGACCTGCGCAAGATGAAGCAGGACATCCTGGCCATCCAAAGCCTGGGCATAGTGATTATGGGGTTTTTTATCATCGGCTGGGACGAAGACACCGTGGAAACTTATTACCGGACCCTTGAATTTTGCGACCAGTGCAATATTATGCCGTTTATTTTCACGCTCACGCCCATGCCCGGAAGCAGCGTATATAAAGAGTATCTGGACCAGGGGCGGATCCTTACGGACCGCAAATGGGACCAGTATGGCGGGGGCGGAGGCTATGTTGTGTTCAAGCACCCTCTTATGTCGGAACAGGAAATGCTCAAAGCCAACGCGGAGGTGATGAGAACAGGCTACAGCATCGGACGCATTTTAAAGAGGACTCTCCACACCGCAAGACGGCGGCCTTCACTCGATTTCGCGTTAACCGAATTTTTCACCGAACTCGGACTCAGAAAAGTCTACCGCCAGTTCTACAACCAAATCCAGGCAAGGGCCGATATTACCCCCGCCTGACATCATCATCACCGCGATTTTAAGGGACTAGACCAGAACCCATAAGAATCGCGTCAAGGTGTTCCGTTATTATCACATAGCGCCGGGACTTCTTTGAATTTGACTGAGATCCTTTTCGCGATAGCTGTTTATAAAATCGAGAGTTCTTTGGGGAGACATGTTATAGAACAGTATATGGCGGGCGATGACTCAGGGGTCATTGCGAATTTAGTTGCGCCGGATTGGTCTTTTTAAAATTTTCGCCACTTTTCCGTAGTGGGAATTTTCAAGACCTTCAAAGGTATGTTCAATATCCTCAAGATTTCCAAGCTTGCTCGTCCACATTCCAGAAGGTAATTGCCTTGCAGCGTGGCTTGGTTTTCCGTCTCTATCAACATAGATTGCTACTTTCTCAAATCCTGGTTCCAGTTTGGAATCTTTGCAGGGTTTAAATCCAAGCAGACCGAAAGCTTTGATGAACGCTGTCAGGCTTTCTTCACGCTTGACCTCTGCCGGCCAATAATACTGTTCATTAACATCCGGCCACCACCAACGATCAGCCTCATTAGCGGCCCAAGCGATGCAATTATAATAAATTGAGATGGGACTTTTTATGGAGTAACCGGGCGATTTTAGATTGGGGAAAATTTTCTCAAGCTCTGCTTCTACCACTTATACCCGTGCTCCTTTCCCCACTTCAGCCAAGCTTCCGCCATCTTGCCCACTTTTCCCCGATCCTCTGGCTTAACCGGATCTTCACCGGTAATTGCTTTCAAGGCCCAAAACCAATGATTAGGGTTCTTCTCAAGTTGCCAAAGGATCAAAGGAATTACATCTTTTCCCATGCCAATGATTTGTTGATAGGCTGGGTGCATGGCCATCTCTTTGGCCGAAGACAGAAAGGAGGTTTCCTCAATCCAGGTGGAGGCCAGACTATAAAATTTTTGTATCAGATTGGTATTTTTTCTGGATATAGGTACCCAGTAATGATCAATGATTTGATCCAGCAGCTCATGTCTGTAGCAAGCAGGAGGATCATCTCTCCAGTCATAAGCTTTCCCGCTTACAATTACAAGATTCATTTAAATAGCTCCTTTGTTTTTGAGGTTACGCTATTAAAGAATATTTTGTTTTTAAAATCTCTCAGTCCTTCCAGCATGCTCCAAATTTCAGGGCTCGCGGGTTCAAGGATTTTCTCTTTAAAAACGTCTATATCCAAGATAATTGGAAGAACCGTCTTGCCTTGGGCAACAGGTTCCATTACTTCAGTCACGATTGCAGTATTGTTAGATTCAGGGTCTGGTATTGTCAGCCTCATAAAGTAGCTGGAGAGTCCCTGGGGAACATTAGGGGCAATTTCCGGGATGGTGGTAATATATTCCTTAAAATCCTTGAAGGGCAAAGGCAGTTCAATCCTGTTAATATATCGGAGCGCAACCCGGGTCACATTTTTTGGCTTGGCAACTGCCTGATAAATTCCCCATAGCCTTTTTGCTTCATCTCGAAGCGCCTGCCAGCTTTCATAGGGCTTTAGCTTATTGAAGGTAAAACCATTCAAGCGAGCTTGAAAAATTTTTTGGTTATCCGCCGAGATAAACTGATATCCGATTTGACCCCCTGAAGTTTGGGCCGTTTCCGGTATGCCATCTTTAATTTTTAGATCTGTCCGCCATTCCCCAATTTTTTGTCTGGTTGGAAAATCTTGCTTAACAGCTTGTTCAACTTTCTCCAACGTTGGAAGATCGCTTTCAACAGGTAAGGTTGCTCTGATGTCTAAAAGAGCTTCAATAATTGGCGGGTTTTTAAAAGTTTCCCATTGCATCTTCTTTTAAAATAGCCGTTATCGGTCGATTTGTCAAAAACCAGTTTACAAGGACGTTCGGCCCAGAACCCGGAAGCTCAGGGCTTCGGAGATATACTGTATGATTCGGGGTCAGAGCGATGGTTTAGGTTTAAGTGCGGAAAGAGAAGGGGGAGCTCCAGAGCAGGACGGCTAATTATCAATGCCCAGGATCAAGACCGGTATATCAATATCCGCCACTCCCCGGTGCTCCAAGTCCCAGACGAACTGTTCGAAATAGGACACTCCTGAGGACATCTCGAGTGCGAATTTTTTCATGGGAACAATTTCAATTCCGGCGTCAATATGTCCGAGCTAAATGCTGATAATTCTCATTGGATCACAGCTTTAGTTTTTTTCTTCCACTCGTCCGGAATCCGGGATATTTTTTCGTTTCCGGTCGGCTCATATATGGGCTTGCCCAAGGGCCTGATTTTAAGCCGCGACGCGTAGAAGTCCTCAATCCGCTGTCTGGCCAGGGAGATGTATTTTTCTTCCTTGTCCACTCCGGCTGCCTTTCTCTTATGCCTGATTGCCGCGATCAGCGAAGAGCCGACCCCGCAATACGGATCAAAGACCCAATCATCTTTATTGGTCAGGGCCAGAACACAGCGCTCCACCAGCTCGATCGGAAACTGGCAGGGATGGATGGTTTTTTCGGGATGATTGCATTTTACATTGGGGATATCCCACAGCTCCTTGTCCCATTCCTGCACGACAAATTCCCAAATGTCCGAGGGATTTTTTCCCAGAGGGTTGCAGGACGGAAGCCCTTTGTTCGGCCCCTTGAAATGCCGCTTGCCCGGATATTTGGAGGGCACTCTTACCTCGTCAAGATTAAATGTGTAGTCGTCCGATTTGGTAAACCAGAGAATGGTCTCATAGCGGCCGGAGAACCGTTTGCTGGCATGAAGGCCGTGGTTGAAGCGCCAGATGATTCGATTGCGGAGCTTCAGCCTCTGCCTTTTGAAAACCTCATAGTAAAGAATATCGAGGGGGAAGACCTCTGAGTCTTCCACAAAATTGCCCACCTGCCAGCAGATGCTGCCGTCTTTTCTCAGGGTCCTGATTAGCTGCGTGATTACGCTTTCCTGGTCTTTTAGGTAGTTGAGAATGTTTTTTCGCTTCTCGTATTCCTTTCCCAGGTTGTAGGGCGGCGAGGTAATGATGAGCTTGAAGCTTTCATCGGGGATGGTATCCAGAAATTGCAGGGTGTCGCCGCAATGAAGGACAATCCGGTGCGAATTATCAAATTGCTCGCTGATCTCCGGGCCTTTTAACAGCGCTAGTTCATGCGCGGGCATTTTGATTAACTTACTAAAGTTTTTGCAGTTTGGCAAGTGCGAATTTTATCTCCTTCAATGAGGGGGCGAGCCGCGCTTCCCGCTCTTGAGGTGCCAATTTGGCGCCTCAAAAACTCGGTTTCCTCAACCGTGAGTTGAAACACAAAGTCTTCGGGGAATCGGACGAGGTTTCTTTTAACCGCCCGGTTCAGGGCTTTGGTCTCTACGCCGTATAGCTCGGCCAAATCCGCATCCAGCATCACTCTCTGGCCGCGGATAATGAGGATCAGGCTTTCGATATGTTTGACCGGCACGATTGCGCTTTTATTCGCCATTCTTTTGCCTCCAAACTTGAAGTCGCAAATTGCGACCACATAGCGTTTTTTCAGCCGCGCTTAAATTACGATCAGACCGCAAAACATCTTATTCGGCATCATAAAAAAGTCAAGAATTGAGGAGGAATTGGGGGCTGAGGGGCTTTGCTTCGTGCTCGTATTTAATGATAGCTCTGTTCAATTCCGCTAAACACGGACAATTTTTGTCACAAAAATAAGGTATTTTTCAGCCGATTTTCCGCCCTGCCTAACCGACTGAAAAATAACTGGAAAGTAGAAACTGTTTAGCGGCTCTGAAAGTTGCTCGGGTTTTGGGCGAATAAATGTTCTATAAACAAATCAATTAGTTAGGCTTGAAATTATAGGTTTTCCGGGTGGCCAATTTTTCCTATATATAGAGGCTGTGAGAGTATGCGCAAGCGCGCATCATCCGCCAGTGAGCGATGGACGAAGTCCCTTGTCTGAAATAATGGCAAGGTCGATTAGCCGCACACTGATCAG
>Ga0315280_10000390_pt1 | contig 81541 bp, 85 predicted proteins | sample YL17G06_40_MG_FD_203697 | JGI IMG/M metagenome (GOLD analysis project Ga0315280, IMG submission 203697) | Sediment microbial communities from Yellowstone Lake, YNP, Wyoming, USA - YL17G06_40 | ecosystem: Environmental > Aquatic > Freshwater > Lake > Sediment | place: USA: Wyoming | collected... | reverse complement strand
GATTCGAAAAGCAGATAGACGACCTATTATCTTCGACTTTGTTTGATTTTAGATTTCTTCTTGGTAGGAGCTCTTAATTTTCTATACAAATTCTTTTTTAGCAGAACCGCTAAGAAAAATAGAATCGCCAACGCTATCACAAAAAGATTGGCGCTGGAAGTCTCTCCCCAACTATATTCACCATTTTCACTTAGGCAGACGTAGGACTTACCTCCGCTGTCATAGGTTTCCCCAATATGTTCATTATTACACTCATGCCAACTAGTTGGACTGCTAGTGGCACACAACCATTTAGTATTTGAAAATATTTTTGGTGCGGCGCCATAACACTGACCGGAAGTTGTTTTTGGGCCAGAATTATCGTCCTCACAACAATACCCGCTTGCACAATCAGAATTAGAACCGCACTTACCACACTCGCAAGTATGGGTAGATAACTGACAATATTTCTTTCTATTCGGGAATCCAGATGCCGCGTCGCAAGTCTGGCTAGAGCAGTGGCTGTCCTGAGTACACTGTACGCAGCCGTTTGAAGCTACGCAGTACGGCGTTGTGCCGCTGCACGTAGTTTCATAGTGACAATAACATTTTGGTCCCGAGGCAGAGCACAATACGCTACAATCACAGTCTCCGGCCGAAATGTATGCGCAGTTGCTATAATACTTGCTGGCACCACAATACGGATATGAACTACAGGGATTTGTTGACGAGCATTCCGAGTTTGCGCTGTAGCCGGCAGACGAGCACACATGGCTGCACGTTTCAGTGTAAGCGCATTGATAGTTGGAATTACAAGATTTGGTATAGCCAGTTTTATCGGAACAATCAGCAGCGCTGCAACACCCTGCTCCACAGGAACCTTTTACACAACCAGAACTGTAGACACAATTTGAATCGCACGTATTGAGTGTATAACCGTCACACCAAGATGTTCCGGGGGTTTTATCGTCGCACCCAGAATTAGCGCCACAAGCAGATTCGCATTTTACTGTTAAGTCGTCACTTGTGCCGCATTTTACAGCCTTTGTTTGAGTAGAGCCGACGCAAGAAACACATTTTTCTTCGGTAACATCATATTTTCCTGAAAAGCTACCACTACAATCCCAGTACCATCTGACTTTACATATTGCTCCATCAGAACCTGGGTAAGGAGTCCATCCTTCACCACCAAAACCTGGATACTCACAAACACCTAAAAGTGTTAAATAGTAAACCTTATTACTAAAAAATATACCCTCTGTGCACCCTCCAGTAAGATCTTTCATAAGACCGTAGGCATTTACTGGAGTACTGCATGTAGAATCCGAATAGTATTGCGTAGATTGATCAAGATAACATGCATTAACATCTACTACAATAAACAAAAACAAAATTGAAAATGTTACAAATGTTAAAAGTATGTTTTTATGAACCATTCAGTCACCTTTGTCAAGTATTTTTCATTGGCTGCAGAGCAACCAAAAAGCATATTATTTTTAATAAAATCTATCGAAGCACCTTTCTCTGCCCAAAAAATCCAACCACTATACTCTTTGAAATTATAGTTTTCTTCTTTTATAATCTTAGTATCTCTTTTTAGTTCTTCAAAAGCTCCTTCAGCTTTTTCATTGTCGCTAAAAATGTATTTCTGGCAGTAAAATGTATTGTTTTCAAAAGAAAGCCAGTAATTTTCTCCACGCTCAGGTTTTATCGATAAAAGAGAATCAGTAAAATCTGTAATAGTGTCTTTGCGGATAACTTCTATTTCAGGTCCGGTGATAAACGATGGAAGAACATAAAAATAAATAATAGCGGCAGCTATTATGGCAACCACCAGCACCACAACAGCAATCATCTTTACAGGTTTTCTACTTGTTTTTTTTTCAGAACTTGTACCGTATTTCTTCTTCAGTTCGTCGTAATTCATGCCAATCAATATTTTATTATTTGTCTGCGGACAATATAAAAATGTGTAAATAGTTTATACTTTGTGCGAACCGTGTATGAGATAGAACATATGAGGGAATTCTTTAGTTACTCTAAACACTCAGCCATTTCGACAATGGTTTATAAACCATTTTCTTGCCGTTAATTTTTTCTTCACCTTCGAAATCTGCAGTTATAACCAAACCTTCTTTTATTTTAAATTCTTTCATAGCAGCCACCATGCTACTGATTTCTCTCTTTTTAGTTTCCATATCGTCTAAATTGTAACAGACTTGAATTAAATTTTTAATTTTGAGTTTTTCTACTAGCACAAAATCAACTTCATGCCCATCTTTATGATAATAGAATACATTTTCATTCGGTACGAACCCTCTTTTAATCATTTCAACTAAAACAAGATTTTCCATTAGTCTGCCTCTACTTTCAACCCCATTTATATAAAGAAGGCCGTTATCGATAAAGAATATCTTTGGTTTTGTTTGTTCTGTTTCTTTATAGGATTTTGAAAATTTTCTTAACAATATTACAATCAAGGCATCTGAGAAGTACTCAGAATAATTATAAAGCGTATTTTTGCTAACTTTTATTCCTAAGGATTTTATGTAATTGTAAAAGCCATGAATAGAAAAATAAGTAGAAAGTGTCAATTGTTTCAGTAAAAGTCTTACCAACTTGGTGTTTTTTACTTTATATCGTTCTATTATATCTCTATAAATTGTTACATCCAAAATCTCTTTGAGGATTTTCTCTCTTTCCTCGGGGTATATTACAACTTCCGGATACCCGCCAAAATTCATATATTCTGTAAGTGAATTCATTAGCTTTGCTCTTTGTGAAGATGAGAGATATTTTTCAATTTTAAATTTCTTAGCTTTAAGGAACTCTTTAAACCCAAATGGGAAAATATAGTAAGGCAGACTCCTTCCTCTTAACACAGTAGCAATTTCTTTAGATAAAAGCTTAGAAGAAGACCCCGAAATAAATATTTGAACATTTTCAAAATCCATAATACTTCTTACAAAATTTTCCCAATTATTGACAACTTGAATTTCGTCAAGAAATAAATAGGTTTTTTTCTTTTTATTATCCGGGTAAATCTCATAAAAAATTTCAATCATCTTTCTTAAATCATTAATAGTGGAGCCTACCAGTAAGTCATTTTCAAAATTTACGTACAAGATTCTTTCCTTCTCCACACCTTCGTTCAAGAGTTTCAGTATTTGTTGGAACATAAAATAAGTTTTTCCAGATCTTCTGGGACCGATTATAGAAATTATCCTTTTTATCGGTATATCAATTTTTATAACCTTATCCCTTTCTACAATTTGTGGTATCTCAAACTCTTTAAAGTCCCTAATTATTTTTATCCAAACGTCCCTGTTTATCATGTATTATTTATGGGGAAACTATTTAAAAAAGTTTCCCTTTATAGAGAACGAAATCATCAAAAGTTATACTTGGTGCAATACGACAGCAGCCGGCAGAACAGCAACAACAAGCTTTATCGACTTCGGTCTCCCGCTTGGTTTCTGCTCAGAACGTCCGTACTTTCTTCTTCAGTTCGTCGTAGTTCATGCCAATCAATATTTTATATTTGTCTGTGGACGGTATAGAAATAAGTGGATGATGCAAGTTCTAAAAATACGCAATTGGAATAAATTTCACTTTCGTACTGTTAAAAATCTTTTCTCCCCAGAAATCTTTTGTCACAACTATAGCAAATTGCGGCGAATAATTTCTTATAAAGCTGTAAAGACTTCTGCCGATTCTTTCCTTTCTAAATTCTTCGAACTTCACTTCAATTGGAATTATGCCGCTGTTGCTGTTGCTAACGATAAAATCAACTTCCGCCTTAGCAGTAGTTCTCCAAAAATTCAAAAAAAGATTTTCGCTCACTGGTTTTATTTCATTAAGAATAAAATTTTCTGCTAAATTTCCGGCATCACTTCTCTTCTCCAACGGATTAAAATTGTTTATCGCATAATTTCTTATGCCATAATCTAAAAAGTAAACTTTGGGATTTTTTCTCAATTCTGTTACCAGATTTTTATAAAATGGTCTGACTAGCCTAATTACATACGTTTGCTCTAGAACATCTGTAAGATAGGTAATTTCTTTAAAATAGCTTTTGGTTTGGCTACATAAACTTTCAAATTTAATAATGCCCCCAATTAACATTGAAAATATGGAAACAAGTTTTCTGAATTTTATAGTATCAGTAATTTGTAAATAAGAAACTATGTCCTTATCCAAGTAAGTGTTAAAAATGTTCTTTAGAATAATTTTTTTCTCATCTTCATTTTCGGCTTTTGCTACCTCTGGGTAACCTCCGAACAAAACAAATTCTTCAAAATATCTCAACATATCGTTGATAAAAATATCGTTTTTTGGTATCTCAAAATCCTTTCCTTTTAATATAAGGTTTTCTACCAGTTTGTATTTTTCCAAAAACATTTTTGCTAAACCATTATCTCTCGAGTTTAGGAATTCGTAAAAACTTAGAGGCAATAACTCGAAGGATAAAAGTCTCCCCACTAAAAATTTAGCTGTTTCAGATGTAATTTCTAACGAAGAAGAACCAGTTATAATGAACTTTATATTTTGGTATGAATCGTAAAGAAGCTTTAGTTTTTGTCCGACATCTTTACAATAATGAGCTTCGTCTATTAGGAAGTAATACCTTTGACTTTCATCCAAAACAAACTTTTTAACAAAATCTTTTGGATTGAGGAAAAACTTCTCTAATATTTCCTTGTCCTCGAAAGTTAGGAAAATTATATTCTCCTTCTTTACACTCTTTTCTTTTTCCAACCATTCCATTAACATATTAAGAAGAGTTGTCTTTCCAGACTGTCTCGGTCCTTTGATGGATATAATTTCTTTCCTATCAACCCATTTCTTTATTTCGTTGAACAGAATTCTTTCAAAATATTTCATAATAATGCTATTATTCATAAAAATATTTAAATTTTTCTATTTATAAGAATTAATATGAAAGTGAGTTTGACACTCCTAAGTAACACTGAGTAACATATGTAACTGAGTATATAATTTTTATGTTACTCTCTACTATAATAGAGTAAATTAATAGAGTAAATAAAATAAGAAAACCACCGAAAGGTTTATAAGAAGTTTACTACAGAGTAAACTCATGGAAATAGAGGATGTTTAAAAACGCCAAAATCAATATTTCGTTGTTACATAATAGTCAAAATTGATAATTATAGAATACCAAAAGTTTGAAGACGGCTATTTCTTATAAATATGTTACAAAGTCATCAAAAATGATATCTTTATATACATAAAATAAGAAAAAGTATCTATGAGAACCCTAGAAATTTTGGAAAAAATAAAAACAAAACCAATTTTCAGAGTTCAGGACATTGAAAGAGTAGCCTCTTGCGACAGAAAATATGCAAAATTAATCTTGAGCAGACTTAAAAAAATCAAACTGATAAAAAGGGTCACAAAAAATGTGTACACGACAAAAGACAACATTTTTGTCGTAGCAAGTAACATAACTTATCCTTCGTACATATCATTCTGGTCAGCTTCATATTTTCTTGGATATACCGAGCAAATAGTAAATATGATTCAAATCGCGACAACAAGAAGAATTAGACCAGTAGAATTTGAAGGTTACAAAATAGAGTTTGTAAACATGAAGCATTTCTTCGGCTACAAAAAGATAGAAACGAATGAAGGCGAGATGTTTATTGTCGAAGATGAAAAGCTGCTTATAGACGCCTTCTTGAAACCTGAAAAATGTGGTAATTTCGATGAAATAGAGAAGATGTTCACTGGTGCAAACATATCAAAGGATAAAATTGTTTCCTATCTTAAAAAAACAGGTACCCAATCGATTACGAAAAGAGTTGGATTCCTTTTGGAAAAAACAAAAGGCATAGACGTGTCAGAGTCATTCAAATTGGACAGGAATTATGTAATATTGAACCCATTTTTGAAGAAATGGAAAATGGTAGACGCCAAATGGAGAATTAAAATATGAGATGGAGAATTATGTAATCGAATATATGAAACGGAGGATGGGGATTAAAACATGATAACAAAGGAAGAACTGAAGGAGTACGCAAAGAGGGTGTCGTTGAATCTCGGACAGGCAGAAAAAGACTATTTTCAAAATATAATTTTGTTTATATCATACCAAGCTTACGGAAAAGATATCGTCTTCAAAGGAGGGACAGCATTGAAAAAATGTTTTGGTTTGAATAGGTTTTCTGAGGATTTGGATTTCACGTGCCTGAATAAAGTTGACATCAAAAAAATTGAAGATGGCCTTAAGAGGTTCAGAATAGAATTTGAGCTCGAGTCGAAAGAATATGAAAATGGGTTAAAAATAACATTGAGGCTTAAAGGACCTTTATACATCGGAATAAGACAAAGTCTGTGCAAGTTTATTATTGATTTTAGTTACAGAGAAAACGTAATTCTTAAGCCTGAAATAAAGACCATAGGAAGATTTTTGGAAGAGATCCCAGCGTTCGACGTTTTCGTTATGCAGGAGGAAGAAATCCTTGCAGAAAAGATCAGAGCGATAATGACAAGATCAAAAGCTAGAGATATCTACGACCTATGGTTCCTTTTGAAAAAAGGCGTTGAATTTGATTCGAAGCTTGTGAAGGAAAAACTAAAGTATTATAAGCAGCAATGGAATTTCAAAGAGTTCTCGTCAAAGGTAAAGATGAGAAAAGACGTCTGGGAAGCAGAGTTGAGACCTACCATAGCCAACGTCCCAGATTTAAAGGAAGTAAGGAATTATATTTTGAAGGAGATATCAAAATACGACTCACGGGGCTGATTTAAAAATTGTTAGTTTGCGTTGCGCGTTGCGTTTATTTATGCCTCGAATTTTTCGACTTTGCCAAATGTTTCTACCAATGCATCGAAAGATTTATAAGAAGTTTACTACATAGTAAACTTATGAAAAGGGGGATTTTATGAAAAGAGAGGCTTTGATAAAGCTGCTATCGTTGAGGAAAGAATGGGAACAGAAGGACTTGGTTGCAAGCGCTGGCTGTACTAAAGGATATGTGAGTAGGACGATAAAGAAACTGGAGGATCTTAACATAGTCACAAAGATTTCGAGGGGAAAGATTGTTGTAGTGGATTTGCCAAAGCTTCTTAATTATTGGATATCGATAAGAAAACCGCTTGCACCCATGTACGTTGATATAAATGAGCCAGTCGAAATTATAGAAAAGAAATTGAAAGATCCGAAAATGGAAAAAATAAAATATTCGATTACACTATTCAGAAGCGCTTGGCACAGAATCAAGCTTCTAAAGGTCGACAAAATCGAAATATATGTTTTGGAAAAAGACTTGCAGAAAATTTTAAAGCTCCTAGGCAAACTGGGCGGCAAGAGCAGCCCTTATGGAAAGATTGAGATATATGTTGCAGACAAGCACAATCTGATGGGTTCTGAAAAAGTCGGTGGTTTGAACTTGGTCCCGATAACACAGAATTATGTTGACTTGATGGTTGCAGGAGGCAACGGCACAAGAGTGGCTTTGGAACTCGCTAAAAAATTTGGATTGCTTGGTGTTTAAATTATTGTGTTAAAAATTTATGTTAAAAATAATTTTGCAAATAATTGCGGTGGTTAAATGAGCGGCGAAGACATATATGAAAAATCCCAGAAAACCTTGAAGGAAATTATCAAAGCTCAGAAAAAGTTTGGGTTTGAAATAATTTTAATAGGCGGGTGGGCTGTCTACTGCTATAATCCTTATATGAAATCGAGGGACATAGATTTCTTGATAAAAAAAGAGGATTTCTGGAAACTGGAGAATTTCTTGGATTCTATTGGATTTAGACGGACGGGAGAGGTCTTGGAGAAAAAAGGATTCGCAATGCTGGTAGGAGACGATAAGATAGAACTTGACGTGTATGACGAGAAAATCGGAGGCTTGAAGGTAAAGGAGATATTTAATAAAAAACTTTTCATCCCGAGGAATTTCAACGACGAGAAAGTAAGCGTAGTCAATCTAAACATTCTGACAGCTTTAAAAATAATCTCGAGCGCAGATAGGATAGGAACAGCAAAAGGCGTGAAAGACATGTCTGATATCTTGGCGATATTTGATAAGTTTTACGATAAAATTGACTTCGAGCGTGTGAACATACTAGCTGATAAAGCTAGAGTAAAGCAGGTTGTTTCTGTGGTGTTTTCAGAGTATAAGAAAATAAAGAACCTTTATCCGATGGAATTCTTGAAATTCGAAAAAATTAGAAAATCTTTGAAGAGCCGTTATTATTTTTGAGACGTTCGGAATCTGCAAACCGTTGGAAAGCTTCATTGTAATAGAAATAGTTTATATTGCGCGAAAATAAATTCTAAATTGATAAGAAGATGGCAAAAAACGATTTTTTTAGAGCAAAATACCTCCTTCTGATTTCGGTTTTTCTAGTGGCGTTTATGTCGACGTTCATGTCAATGATGCCGAGCTTCGAGGCTGCTGTATGGAAAAGCTGCTGTGCTCCTGGAGGCGGATGTGATAAAACTTGGTGCGATACTATAGTCGACGGTGTAACAACTTGGTACTGTTGCCAAAGCATAGGCGGGTGGACAACAACTAGCTGCACATGTTGTACGGATTCAGATGGCGGCAACTATCCTAAGACAGCTGGCACATGCACAGACACTTCGAGCCACCAAGATTCATGCTCAGGCACGACTTTGACTGAATACTACTGCTCTGGTTCCAGCTGCACTTCTGGGACGCAGAACTGCGATAACTACGATTGCACGACAGGAACATCAGGCACTTGCTCTGGGTCTGGGACTGCCACACTCACGTTCAGCGGAACCGGGGACGATTATTCTTGTTCTGGGACACCTGGTTATTGTAAGGTAATAGGATCAAAATCGTGTAGCGCTGTTTCTTATACGTGCGATTCTACAAAGTCTTGCCAAACTCAAGACTGTAGTGGTGTAACCTACAAATGCTATAGAAGCAATTCGGGCTCGTGGAAATGGGGCACCTCTGCAGAGAGTACGGAAACCGCGTGCACAGATGGTTATGATAACGATTGTGATGGAAAAACAGATTGTGTTTCCGGCAGTGAGGACACAGATTGTTCATGTGGCTGCACGCCTGGGGTATGCGATACAACAAATAGAAAATACTGTTTATCTGGCAGGACGTGGTCTACCCAAGATTCGACTGAATATTGCAGTAACTGTGCTCACTGCATTGATGGAAGCTGTAACTGTGGTGAAACTATATTGGGCTGTCCAAGTGATTGCCCAGGCGTTGTCCTAAGTTTTAATAAGAACCCTCAATGTACCAATTTGCTTGTGACACCAACTGCTTCTAATGTGCCAGTAAGCTATAACGGATATACGATCAACTTCAGGTCTGGCAGCTGCACAGGCAGCATCATAGGATCTTGTCAAAGCTACAATGGAGGATGCGACGGACCTCAATTTTCCAAATCAGCCCCAGGCACGTATTCGTATTTTGCTACGATAGACATGAATGGCAATGGTGTTCCCACCGATACTGGAGAGTGCGATCAGGAAAATCTTGTTGTTAATACTTGCGAGGGCGGAACAACTACAACAACCACAACAACAGTTCCTCCGGGTCCTTTTCCTTTTCCATGCTCGATAGGATGGGGATACTGTGAAGATATTAATGGTAAGCATTATTTTCACTGCCCAGGTGAGACAACGCTCCACCTCTATGAATGTGTCTGGCCGGGTGAGTGTAATGAGGTAACCGAAGATTGCAGCGACACTCGTACATGTGTAACTAACTTAGACCCTACCTGTTCTGTGTCTGGGTCTGTGCTTTATAGGAAGGGAGATTATTACAGATGTGTTGTAAGAGATGTTGCTGATGGAAGAGAAGCAGGATTTTGTGGCGTTAGGAGTATAACATGTGAAGGCTATTCTTGTGATAATACGAAACTTGGTACTAGACAGACTTGCACAGGCACAACTTATTACTGTTGTGCAGGTTTAGAGGGCGAGGATATAGTTTACTTTTGGCAAACGAGTCCGTGCAGCACTACGTGTTTTGAGGGGCGTACTAGCTCTGGACCTGCTTGTGTAGATTCTGATGGCGAATATCGTAATTTTTGCGCTGACACGTATACAGCGACAGAGTACCATTGTGTAAGTAATAAATGTACAGCTTCGTCAGACGACTGCAGAAATTTAGATTGTAAGAGCACCATATGTTCTGGTGATGGAACCAATCAACTATCAAGTATAGGCGATGGCCACACGTGTTTTATATGGCATGCTACATATTTGGGACATTGCTCGGGTAGTGGGGGCAAAACATGCGACGGTCCTTATGTATGTGATGCAACAACAAAATGTACGAAAAAAGGTTGCGGTGGCGACATTGACAATCGTCAATGCTTTGAGACTACTAGTGGCGTATTCAAATGGTTGCAGAGTAATTCGGAGAGATACTCAAGTGCTTCTGGTTGCAGCGATGGAATAGACAACGACTGTGATGGGGATATAGATTGTAGCGATCGGGAATGTTGCCACATGGAAGGTGAAGACAGAGATTGGTGCGCCCCAAACTGTCTCACGTGCACACCTACGAATCCAACTGTCTCTATTTCTCCCAGCTCCCAGTCAGGCACAGCCGGCTCTACAAAAACTTACACAGCTACTGTTACAAATCAGGACAGTACTATATGTAGCGCGTCTCTTTTTAGTTTGACAACATCATGCCCAAGCGGATGGACTTGTTCGGTATATCCCACAGGCTTATCGCCTTACCCAGGCGACTCCAGCACATCAACGCTCACGGTCACTTCATCATCTTCAGCATCAGCAGGCGATTACACAGTCTCAGTTACTGCAACAAGAGGGTCAAACAGTAAAACAGGGTCTGCAATCTTTACAGTAACTTCTATAACCACAACCACTACTACAACTCCTCCTTCGTGTAATAATGTCGGCCCAGGCACGCCCATAGTCCGCCCATCGTCTCCAATCGCTAGTCAGTCATTCAAAATACTTTGTCCTTTTGACATTTCTGGAGTAGACTGTGGGGATGCTAAAGCAAATGGTAACACCTGCGATTGGGCAGGCCCATTGTTTGGCTGGGAAGGAAACAATGCTGTATTCAACTGCCCAGCTATGCCCGCAGGAAGCCATACAGCAACATGCAAGGCGAAGTCAGGCACAGGCAGCAACTGCTGCGATGCTACAACACAAAAATCATACACAATCGAAGTGTGTAATAACAACGGTGTTTGTGATTTTGGAGAAGACTGCAACAATTGCCCAAATGACTGCAATGTAAATTATGCAACCTGTCATTCATGCAGACTGGCTTCGAGCGACTGCTATTCTGGCGCTTGGACCAGATATTATTCAAACGGCCAGACTTGCTGTTGCAACGGCGACACATGCGGCATTGACGATGCGTGCGCTTGGAGATGCTCTAACGGGAATTGGGATTGCAATTCTGGATGGACGGATTGTGTAACTCCGGGGGGAAATGGTTGCGCTTGTCATACATCCGCATCAAAGACAAGCTGCGACTCTTCGATGACAGGCACAAGCAATTGCTGCGGAGAATATCTTAAAGACATAATCACAAAAAGCATTTTAGGCAGAAGCGGATATTGGACTACTGCTGGCATCGGGCCTGATGAATGCTGTCCAAATGATAATATGTGCGTTGATGGTGGAGGGACGTGCAGAAATAATGGAGATCCGAGTTGTGTAGGAGGAGCATCATCCACTACAACCTACCAATCAACTACAACTACAATACGAGCATCTACGACCACTACAACAATTCCACAGTCGACTACGACAACAATATCTCAATCATCGTCATCAACTACAACATACAGGTCTTCATCGTCAACAACTACTACTATTCCATGTGACTCAACCAGCTACACTACTTGTGCATTAGCTTACAACTTTGGAACAAGCTCTGGGACGAAAAGCAATATGTGCGGAGCTTATCAATATTACAAAGTTTCAACCCCTGTTGGCCAACAATGTGACATATCATGGGATGTGACGCAAGAGCCTGCAGCTAACTACGATCTATATGCAGCATACCCGCCGTGGATTACCACTTGCCCCTCTGAAAGTAATACTAATTGTAAATCAAGTGGATCAGCCGGGCTTAGTAGACATTGCGCACAATCTGGAGTTTCAGGAACGTCCTACGCCATGACAAAGAAAATTTCTGCGAGCGGAAGCTACGGCATATCTGTAACCTTAAGTAACTGCATCACACCATGCACTTGCACGTGGAGCAACGCGGGTTGCGGCGTATCGCCTTGCTCACCAACTCAGATGAAACAAACGAGCAGTTGCGTGCCTGCTGGCTGCGACCCGGCGAGCAGATGCGTCGATCCGGCTTTGACCAGCACGGATCAGGGCTGCGGCATATATTGCAACGGAGTGGGCAGCCTTGGCGGCGCGTGCAGGCCGAACGAGCAGTGCCGCAAGACCGTGGACAGCAACGGATGCGCGGCTGACCAGTACTCGTGCGTTTTGGATACGAACTGCCAGGTGAGCTGCGATGGCAGCAAGAAATTCACGCTTCAGATTTATAGAGGCTGGAACCTCATTTCGATTCCGTGCTCCCCGATAAACGTTGTGAACGACAACTGCGGAGCTACGAACGGGAATTTCTACATGTACGATGCAGAAACGTCCGAATGGAATGTAGACACAGTCGGAATACGCAATCTAAACAAGGGAGTTGCTTACTGGTTTTATTCCGACATCAGGTGCACGGTCAACATCACTGGCTCGGGCAACGTAGCGTCGAGCGATGTGAAGCTGTTCCCGGCAACGGCGACGCGCGCTTGGAACTACGTCGGCTCTCCGGCAGAGGGGATGTCTGATATGAACACACTGATGAACAGATGCATGCAGTGCTCTGACAGCAAGTGCAGCAGCGTTGAAATCAAATGGTACGATTCGGTGGCGAATGCTTTCAGGGATGTTTCTTCTTTCGGGCCAGGGCAAGGTTATCAGGTTAAATGCATAGACTAACGTGCGGCTTAATGTAAGAAAAAAGGAAAGTTTAAATAATCTAAACATATAACCATATATATGGCGAAAACAACAATCAATTTAGAGGACGAAGTTTACAAAAAACTAGTAAGAGAGGCAGTAGAAAGATATGGAACTACTAGGACTCTTTCTAGACTAATCAACGAAAAGTTGAAAGAAACAGAAATTATGAAAGCAAGAAAAGAAAAAATAAAAACTAAAGATGTGGTAGAAAAAACAGCAGGACTATGGAAAATAAAAGAGACTGGCTCGGAGTATGTCGTGAGACTCAGAAAGGAATCCGAGAAAAGATTTAAGGGACTTGGTATTTGACAAAACTGTTTATGAGGATTGTTTATGAGGGTTGTTTTTGACACGGCAATACTAGTAGACCACCTAAGAAATTTTAATCAAGCCACAAACATCGTTAGAAAAGTTAGAGATAAGGAAATTATTGGTTATATTTCTGCGCTGACAGAAGCAGAATTGTTTGCTGGAAAAGATTCTTCTGATGAAAAGAAGAGATTGCTTTTGTCTGAATTAATCTCTTTGTTCGACAAGGTTCACATTGATAATGAAATTGCAAAAAAAGCTGGAGAATTTAAAAGAAAATATGATATTTTACTCGACGATTGTATCATTGCTGCTACCGCCGCTATTCAAAATGCTAAATTGTGGACCAAAAATTTGAAAGATTTTAAAAAAATAAAAGAGATAGAAGTAGAGGACCCGTATTGAACTATTTTTACAAACTTCAAACTTGGATATAAACATATACTTAAAAATATACTTTTTAAAATATATTTTTAAGTAAACATTTAGAAGCTTCACAAAACCAAGCACATCCCACGCACGCACTTCACAAAACATAAACGCGATTCAAGTATCATCGCAATTTCACAATTCAAGACGGCGAACTTCCCGGAGGCCAGAAACCGTAGAAATTGTTGCTGACTTTCATGTTCTGCGATTCGATGCGGATGTCGAAGAGGACGAGCACGGGGAACCGCGGGTCGGCTGTGTAGCAAGGCGTCTTCAGGCTGTAATCGAAATATACTATCAGTTTCTTGAACGCATAGTCTTCCACGTATGCTTTGTACTCATCCAGGTTGTTTATCAGGTCTTCGCAGCTTGTACTTCTGTTCACGATATCTAGCGCTTTCTCCTTTATGTTGTTGAATATGAACGGCTCCTCGAGAAGAGCGATTTCAGAAGTGTCCGGTATAGTGTACGGCTCCATCCACTTGCTGACCAAATAAAATATGCTGACAATTACGAAAGCGGTTATGACAAGGAACTGCGCCTTTTTCGATCCCAAGAATGAATTCTTTTTAAATTTTTTAAAGCTTGACGAACTGTGCATGCGGGATGCCACCAATAGAAATAATATTTTCTTTCGTAATAAAACCATGTTTTTCCGCAAGAGCCACAATCTTTTCGCCGATAAGATTCGCAATAGTGCAGCTCTTCATGAAACTCACAGCAGTCTGTTCGTCCTCGATGGTCTTGTCGCCGTAGAAGCGCTTGTCCACCTTAACATTGAAACGATTAGTCTTGATTTTTTTGCCTATAAGGTTCTCGTCGCATATTGCAAGAACTATGTCGTGCCTAACAACGAAAACCTTGTACCAGAACATGGTTTGACACAACCTCCTAACACTTTCTTACGTTTCCTTTACAGATGAGCGCGCGCCACACGCTTCGCACCGCATGGAAATTATCCTGCCGTCCTTCACAAGCACGGTGTCAGGCTCGCCGCAGACTTTGCAGAAAACATACTCTTTAACATAGTCGTCCAACTTGCTCTGTATCATATCTTGCTCAACTTTTCTTTGGAGTACAAGAGCTCCGCCTTCCATGGAGCCAGGCGTGGCAAGCTGCTTGAAAAGAAACTTTGACAAATGCTTCTCGTCCCTTCTAAGCGCAGAAAGGATTTCGCTGAAGTTTTTGATTATCGTTTTGTTGCCTTGCACAAAAGAAACAGCTTTAGGTATCTCAAATCTCTTCTTTTCGGCAGCTTTCTTCGGAAGTTTTTCCATCGCCGCCCTAAGCATCTTTTCATAGCTCTCCTTTTCGTATTTTTCGTCTGGCATTTGGTTCACTATCCAAAATATTCAAACTTTCGTTTTCTACAAATTACCTTTTCAGTTAATTAAAGTTTATTTAATTGCTTTTGATTACTTTAAATCGCCCGGGACTAGGCTCGAAAAGGTCTCCATCTTCCAGCAGCTCGTCAATCGCGCGCTCAATTATGACATCGGACAGATTCGAAATCTCGAACAGCTTCAAAATGTCTACGCCATTACCCTCATCCAGGCTTGAGAGGATTTCAAGTATTTTCGGCTTGTAGTCTATCTCCCGTTCCTTCAGCACAACCTCGAGCGCTTCTTCACCTAAACCAACACGCTTGGCGTATTCTTTCACTTCTTCCTCCGACAAGTGTTCGCGCACGCGCCTTATGCTCTCGACTGTCTCATTCTGTTCGTTTAGCTTTTCCAAAATTTCTAGCCTGCGGAGGTTTTCATAACCTGCTTCTTCCTGTGGTATGACTCTTACAATTTCCGCATTTACGTAAGTCTCACCCTGATATTCTTTCACTTTGCCTATTACAACGACCGCATCGCCAGTGCGCACACCATCGAAGAGCCACACGCTGTCTTTGAACGCCTTTATGCGTATAACGTCTGTGCCGTCATCAATTGTAATGCTCGCATAGCTGCCGGTATCGTTCACGAACTTGTCTGTAACAGTGCCAAGCAAGTTTGCTCGAGAGATATTTTCGCCGAATAAAGTTATGACATACGCAGCCTCCATCTTCTCTTTGTTGCTAGAAAAATATTTTCCCTTCGTCAAATCCGCTATTCGAACTTTCTTTGCAACAAGTCTTTTTGGAAATGATTGAAAAGAAACATCGGTGGATTCCACGGATTCCGCAGATTTTTTGACCGACGCTGGTTTGCTAGACCCTTGTTTGCTCGGTTCTTGTTTGCTAGCCTCTTGTTTGACGGATTCTTCCTCTCTCTCGCCTTCCTCTATCGCAGCTTCTTCCCCATCAAAGCTTAGCACGCTTGGCTTAAAACCGTCGTCTTTTTCTTCTTTTTCTGTTTCATCTTCCATCCTGCTTAACTCCTTGCTCTCTTCTTCTTGACTTTTTCTTTTCAACCTCTTATCGACATCTTCTCCTTAACCCCTTACTTTACTCACTACATTAGGATTAGGCTGGTAAAGTTCGCCGATCTGCAAAAGCTTTCTAAGCATATCTTCCACATCATCTATTCCTTCTGCAGATGCCCGTCTCATAATCTCGTCCTTTGGGATTTCATTGCCATACTGGCTTTCAAGCGCATTGATTATGTCTAACATTATTTTCGTTTTGCTGCGCTGCGCAGCTGTCATTCTCTGCCCTTCAACTCGATCTATGTCTATCTTCCCAGTCTCGGGCTCGAACCCGAACTGGCCAAGAGAAAAGCTCATTAAATTTATTGCACGCTGCGCGTCTTCAATTGTTACAGCGTCAGACAGGCGCACTTTTGCCGACGATTCTGATATGCGTATCAAAGAATCATACTGCCTCACAGTTATGGAAACGGGGGAGTCTTCACCGCTTCTTGCTCTCATCTGAAGATAGAATTCTTCAAGCTTTGCGCCCGCTTCCTTTGTCAGCTTCGGATGGCAGTTCGTTCGCGCATAACCGATATACTTTCTCAACATAGCCGGGTCGATAACAGGAACAGCAGCTTCTTCTTCAAAGTGTCTCATCTTCAGAACGTGGTCAGCTATCTTTTTGTCCGTTTCCGGGTTCGGTATGTCTCTAAGCGCAAATCGCAAATCGAATCTCGACAGAAGGACTTCGTTTATCTGGATCTGCTCTTTTATAGGTATGTACGGATCGAAGCGCCCAAACTTAGGGTTGGCACCGGCTAGGATGGCAGTCTGTGCTGGTAGAGTTGCTACGATTGATGCTTTGGCAATCGATATTGTTTCAAGCGACATGGCTTCCTGAAGCTTTACCATGTCGCTTTCTGACACGTGGCTGAACTCATCTATCGCGCATATAGAATGATTCGCAAGGACGAGCGCTCCAGCTTCAAGCACCCACCCGCCCAGAAACTGCTCGTCGCGCGTGACCGTGGCTGTTAATCCGGCGCCTGTGACTGCTGTACCAGATGCGTATTTGCCTCGAGGGATTAAGGTAGTGGCAAGCTTCATGATTTGTGATTTTGCCGTATTATGTACAACTATTCCATTAGCCACGAACCTGTGATATCTCGGAACTTCTATATCGAAAACATCTTGAGGTGGCAGTCTGGAAATCTTTACAATCTTCTCTGTTCTACTTTTGTGAATTCTATGAATGTGAGTTTTGGCGTACTTTACAGCAATTTTTAGTTTATCATTTTTCTTTTTGCTGACAAACCCTATCTTTTTCCAAAACTTTAGTATCGATTCCGATCGTCTAATCATCAAAGTGCCGTTAGGGCCGCTAGAGAATTCGCGGCCTTTTATTTTCGTCGTCCTTATTCTTCCGTCCCACAAAATTCTTGAATGAATGCCGAATCTCAGCAACAGCAGTTGAACGTCCCTAAGTAATTCGATATTGTTTGACCTCAAGCTGACAGAAGTGCGACCACGACCTTTTGAGAACACAGTCCCACCACCTTCGTAAAGCCAACGCAAAAACGAAGCGACAACAGAATCTCCAGATTGTAAAATATAATTTGGAACTCTTTTTTCATTCAAAAATGAAAGCAATTTTGCAAGGTGAGTTCTGTTAACTTGATAATAAGTGATTTTTTTGCTGGCTATAGGGTGCTTATAACTGGTAATTGGGGCATCGAAACAAGTTTTGAAAAATTCTTCGATTTTTGGAAGAATGTCTGATTCATCAATGTTGACAACAAATCCGATCCTACGTTTTTCTACCCAACCGTCAGCTAATATGTATCCGAATATACCAGACAAGCCTTCATCGACGTGAGCTGGAATCTTTATTCGCCAGCTCTTGTGGTAATATGGATAATCTGCCCAATTTGTTTCCACATAGCCTTTTTTCCTACATTCTATTTTTGGCAGTACTTGCACCCTATCACCTATTTTCACTTCGTCTAATCTCTTCCAAATCTGTTTTTTATTTTCTATAGCCAACAATGGTTGATTGTAAGTCCCTTTTATGCTTTTGCCAGTTTCTGTGACTATTTCAATGATGGGCTGTTTTTTATAGACATGAAACACTTCCGCTACGCCGTAGTTTCTTCCCATACCCGAGTGCACTTTGTAGTTTATTTTCTGAAGATGTTCAGAGCCCATTTCACCTATTTTCATGATTATTCCGTCTGCCATAACAACCCTATCGTCTGCAACAAGGCAACTGGGGTCGCCGACTAACAGCAGGTGGATGTTGCCGCGTATTCTCGTTTTGTCCTTGAGCACGTGCTGCTCTCCGGCAAACATCTGCAGCACGACTGCCTCCTTAACCTCGTTCAATCCATATATAGTCGGCGCTATGGATGCAACAAGTTTTTCATATATGAGAGGGTCTTTCGAGAGCTCGATTATCTTCTCTTCGTTCTCTGGACTTATCTGAAGCTCTTCCCAACCGACTTCTACTGCCTCCACATGATTTGCATCTAAGTATATTTCAAGTTGTTTGGAGACTACGCCCTTAAATGAACGTCTTGGTATCTGCTTTAACACTCCGACGACTTTTATCCTGTTCCCAGGATCTGTGCGGGTCTGCATAATGGGAGTAGTCAAGTCTTCCTTAAGAAAAACAGTCAGCTCGGAAGGCTGCTCGCCCGATGTCATTTCAAACGGCTCTTCTACAGTTACCCATCTGGCATCGTACATCCGCTGCTCGACTACTCTGAAACCGCGTTTGCAACCGCATTCGCAACGATCTGGAGATTTTATACTTCGTTCAGTTTGCAGGACTGATATGCGCGCATCGCACTCTGGGCATCCAAAAACAATTTCTGAGACTTCAGGACGTATGTCACTCGCCCGTTTTACAACACCGTCTATCGAAATCATCTTGCCTGCATGCTCGGATCGTATGTTCCTTATTCTTAGCTCCTTGCTTTGCGGCAGGTTGAAAAAGCGTATGCGCAGTTTTGCCTCTGCCATACCAGTGTCTATTTGCTTCACGGCTTCGTCCGCAGCATCGAAAACTCCCTCGGGGTTTTCGAGAATGTAATCGGCGAGCTCTACATCGAACTTGTCCACAAACGCAAAATCTATATCTATGGATTTTTTATTCTCAGTCATAGCTGTGACTAAATCGTTGAAGTAAAAGTCGTTCAAAAATTCTGAAAGCTTCTCAATAAGTTCTTCTCGCTCCATAATCTCCAAATTTTTCTTCTATTTCGAAATTATTATCTTTAATCAAATTTTATGTAGTTTCCAACCGTTTTATGAATTCGGCTCCACTTCCACTATATGCTAATTAAGAGACATAAGCACTTCTTACTTTCGTAACCTCACTTCCGCAGAGAACGAGACTAAACCGCAAAAAAACAAAAATTAAAAATCAAAAACGAAAAATAAAAAGCTGCAAAATTTATTCTTTTCTTTTTACCATCGCTCCGATGCTTTTGAGTTTCTTTGAGACTTTTGTTATTGCTATGCCGACATCTTTTGTGCTTCTTGCCCCGGTGCAAACTATTTTACCCGAGCCGAACAGGAGGAAAGCAACTTTTGGTTCCTTCATCCTGTACACAAGACCAGGGAACTGCTCAGGCTCGTACTCCGAATTCTCAAGGTTGAATGCGATCTTATCTAAGTTAAGGCCCCCGTCAAGCTTCGCCGAAGCGACTATGTTTTCTACTTGTGTTTTGAAATCCCTCGGCACCTTTACGCCTGATCTCTCGACAACGTCGACCACTTTCTTGAAAACAATATTAACGTCAGCTGTGCTTCTTGCCCCGGTGCATACGATTTTTCCAGAACCAAATATAAGTGCAGCAGCCTTAGGTTTCTTCATCCTGTACACAAGACCAGGAAACTGCTCAGGCTCATATTCCATGCCTTCCAGCTTAGATACTATTTTCTCCAAAGGTATTGTTACACCAAAGGATGCAGAAGCGACGATGTTCTCAATTCTTATGTTGAATTGTTTCGCAGCAGACATTTTAGTAGCTGTCATTTTGGTAATCACCTTACAGATAAATTTATCGCAAAAGTATTTATATTAAATTTTTGTTCTTTTCGAAACCTTTTTAATTAATTTGAGAGGCTTAGCTAAAATAATTCAGGCTAAAATAATTCATAAGTCTTCGTTCAAGAAAGAATTCAGTTTCCACACAGGCACTACAAAAACACCATCCTCTTCTTTCAAATCCTCTTCGAAAAGCGTCACAAGCATCGGGCAAAATTCTGCTTTTCCTGGTAACTTCACATAATCTCTTGCAATGAAATTTTTTGACACAAACTTTTCAAATTGTTGCGTACGCTCTTTCTGCATTGCGGCTGCCAGTTTTATGCCGCTTTTCTTGCTTCTACCGCGGTTCCATTCTTTGCAGTCAATACAAAATATTTTCCTTGAACCCTTTGCTTCTGAAGCAACCAAATCAATCTCGTATCTTTTCCCCTCATTAATCCGCATGTTCCTTTTAACATTGAAACCGTTCTCTAAAAATATTTCTGCAACTGCTTCTTCGAATTCTTTCCAGTCAAGCTTCGAAAGCACGTCTTCAATTGGTACGCCTTCAAACACTCGAGTTTTTATTTTTTCTAAATCTATCATAAAAATCAATCGCGCCTGAAGTTGATTTATTGCATTGTTGATTAAATAGATATAGAAACTAAATAAGCCGAAGAAACAAAATAAATCTAAGAAAATAAATCTAAGAGAATGAATATAAGTGATGTCGATGGCGGTACGAGGGTACAAGTATGCTTTCATTCATTTATTTGTTCACGTTATTATAGCAGGATTGCTTTATTTTGTTGTGCAATCAGATATGTCTGTAGATTATTCAAAGTTGATTTTTATAGCAATCGGTACCGCGGCCATAGACTTGGATCACATTTTGCTCTGGAAGGAGCGTGGACTGGTTGGTTACCTAAAACTTAGGAGCATTGAAGAGTTCGGGAAGCCGAGGAAGTACAAATTCCACAACCTAATGGTTCTTTTCATTGCATTTGGTGGGGCATTGACGATTTTCATTTACGAATACTTTTTGATAGGACTGTTTTTTGCGGCGATGTCTTTGCACCTTTTGTGGGACTTATTTGAAGATTTAGTGATTTTTAGAATGAGTTACAGACACTGGTTGTAATTTTCTGAATTTAAGAAGGTTGGAAATCTATGGGAAAAAACCGAAACAAAGAAAAAGATGATAGCATACTGATAACTGGCATCGACGAAGCTGGAAATAGGCCGAGTTGATAACTCTTCCTACCAGAAGAGGAGCACTCGTCGGGCCTTTGGTCGTATGCGGAATAACAGCAGAAAAGAAAGTTGTTGCTGAATTGAAAAAGATAGGCGTGCGCGACTCGAAGCTCTTGTTCCCTAAAAGGCGCGAGGAGTTGTACGGAAAAATAAAAGATATTGTGCAAAGCAAAAGTGGCGTTTCAAGCATAGTACCGATATTCATACAACCGTGCAAGATAGACGAGTCTGTTAACCAATCAAAGAGACGGAACGGCAACGATAACGGCAACAACGGCGAGCGTGACAACTTGAACATACTCGAAGCGAAAACCATGGCAGAAATAATAAACATGATTGGTGGAAATGAAGTTTATCTCGATGCACTCACTTCGAGACCGGAAAGGTTCAAAAGAGCGGTTGCTGGTTATTTGGACGATGAAAGAAGCATGAATGTGAAAATAATAGCTGAGAATGATGCAGACAAAAAATATCCGATAGTCAGCGCAGCGTCGATAATTGCAAAAGTCGAGCGAGACCGTGTGATAGAAGAGATAAAGAAGGAAGCTGGATTTGATTTTGGCGTAGGTTATCCGCACGACAAGCGCACCATAGAATTTGTAGAGATGCTCATTAAGACGCAAAAGAGGCTGCCTTCGTACGTACGAAAGAGTTGGATAACAACGCAGATGTTGCAGGAGAAGAACTGGCAGAGGAAAATAAAGGATTTTATCTTTAGAAAAGAGAAAAAATTGTAAAGAAGTTTGTTGAATCTGTTAATAGAGGTTGCTTAATCGTGGTAACTATCAAACTCGAGCAGAAAATAGTTGGAGTGTATTCTGTCATAGGTGCTGTGTGCGGTGTACTTTCAGACTATTTAACATCGTTCAGCCTTTTGTACGCTTTTATTCTGCCGGCTGCTATTTATGTAGCCACGTTGTTCCCGTTTATGAAAGTGGTCAAAGAAAAAGGCGTAAAGAAATTTGCATTGAGCGGATTTGTTACTTTCTTTTTGCTGTGGATAACCGTATGGATATTCTTCCACAATCTCTGAGTCTAAATTAAATATTTGAGTCTAAAATTAGATCAAGAGCGAATGAGAAAAGTGAAAACGATGCTTGAAAATAGAAAATACGTAGAAGAGATGAAAGAGAACGTTGGCAAAAAAATAACACTCGCGGGCTGGGTGCACGATACACGAATTCTAGGCAAGATAAACTTCATTGTTTTGCGCGACAAAACAGGAAAAGGGCAGATTACTGCAATTAAAGGCAAAGTCCCTGAATCTGTGATGAAACTTATAGAAAGTCTGCGACAGGAAGATGTTATTGCTGTAGAAGGCAAAGTTACAAAGAGCAAAGAGGCAAGGGCTGGAGTAGAACTTATTCCTGAAAAGATAGATGTGATAAACAAAGCAGAGACACCGCTGCCGCTAGATCCGCGCACAGTCACGAAAGCAAACATGGACACACAACTTGACTGGCGTGTACTGCATATGCGTACGGATGAAGCCCGTTCAATATTTAGGATACAAGCGCAGATTTTGAAATCATTCCGAGAGTTTCTGACAAGCAAAGGCTATTTGGAAATACAACCGCCGATTATAATCGCATCTGCATCCGAAGGCGGGGCTGAACTGTTTTCAATACCATACTTCGAAAAGACCGCATATTTAGCGCAGTCCCCGCAGCTTTACAAACAGATGTGCGCGATCGCGTTCGAAAAAGTTTTTACAGTTCTTCCAGTTTTCCGTGCCGAGAAGTTCGACCAGCCGACGCACTTGAACGAAATCAGGCAGATGGACATAGAGCAGGCATTTGCTACGGACGAAGACGTGATAAAAGTTTTGGAAGAATGCTTTGTGCAGATTTTGAAAGACGTCAAGAAGAATTGTGCGGAGGAGCTGAAGCTGCTCGGCCGCGAGGATTTGAAAACACCGAAACTCCCTTTGAAGCGTGTCACGTACGACGAAGTTGTGAAGCTGTTGCAAAAATCTGGCGATAAAATAAAGTGGGGCGACGACTTCTCGAAGACGCAGGAGAAGATGATGTTGAAACTCGTAGGTGAAGAGGCGTTCGTGCTCAAAGACTGGCCGACCGAGATAAAGGCTTTTTATGCTATGCCATACGAGAAGAACCCGAAAGTATGTCATGCTTTTGATCTTATTTACAACGGTCTTGAAATCTGCTCGGGCACACAGAGAATACATATACCCGAGCTTCTGATAAAACAACTAAAGTCGAAAGGTCTCAATCCGGATAACTTCAAATTCTACATAGACTGCTTTAGGTACGGTAGTCCGGTTCATTCGGGATGGTCCATAGGCCTGGAGAGATTAACGATGCAGGTAACAGGAAGGAGTAACATACGCGAAGCTACGATGTTTCCAAGAACGAGAGACAGGATTACACCTTGACTATTTGGATATAACCCATCTGTTCCCAACTTTATTGATTTTTATTTTGCCGGCTCCTACCAAGTACCCTATTCCAAAATAGGCCATTATCCTCGATTTCGGCATGTGTTTTGCGACATCTGCTATAGTGCAAGGGAAGACGACTTTGGACAATGCGGATAAAGTCTGCTTGGTTATTTCCTCTACGCCTTTCATACCACATATAGTGGTAATACGTATTTAAATATTATATGAATCATATGATTAAATTATGATTGAAAACAATTATTTCAGCTATTTCGTACGCCTCAACAATAAGATGAGGCTCGCTTTAGACGCTGCCGGAGAGGCGGCTGAAGGCGCTTGGGTAGATTTTGAAACAATTGAAAAGGCGTGCCAAACTAATGTGTACAATAAATTCGTACCGATATACTGCCAAAACGTTTGGTTCTGCCTTCACGGATGCAAAGTCAAGCGATACTATCCAAGTGGGCGCGTACAGGAAACCAGGGTTTCTTTCGCTCCCGTTTACATAGAGCCTTCTCAGAAGATCATCGAAACGATGAAGAAAGCAATCGATTTGTGCCCCGAACCGAAGCTGAAAACGTTCTCATATCTTTCGGATAGAAAATACGTGTCGACATGGGGGTACCTGAACGGCAGATGTAATATACCGCTGACTGTAATGCTCAAGGCATGCAACATCCTTGCCATCGATGCGTGGGAACTTCTAGACGGGCACAAACTTTACGCTCGCGATAAGAACAATTTTCTTACCTTTAAAAAAGACTTTGGATTCGAAATGGAAATTATAAAAAACTGGGTCAAGCTGGAGGGAAATCTCTCTTTGTCGTCGCCAGAAATGAAAATAACCCAGTCCAACGAAGGCAGGGACGCGCTAATCGCCATCCAGAAAAGCATCGATAAGACTTTTGATTCCGAAGTTGCAACAAAATTGACCAGCTGCAAAACTAGGCCGGGTATTGACATATTTTATATTTTTTCCTCTCCGCTCAGACAGGTATTGGTCTTGAAGCATGACATCCCGCTGGGCTACAAAAGCAGGAAAATAAAGCCAGAAACGCACCCAGCTATCCTGCAGGAAGAAGAAACAATGAGACTGGTCGCATCGGATTTTGAAACGGAAGGCTCGTTTGTGTGCAGGAAGAAGACAATGCACCATACCGATTACTGCGAATTCTCCATCTCCACCTATAGCAAGCAATGTTCAAGAAACATGTACATGAGATTGAAGTCGCTGGGGTTCGCCCCCTCCTTTGAAGAGCGCAAAAGAATGAGGAAAACTACAGAAACGGAGTACAAAGTCATTGTGCGCAAATACGACGATCTAACGCGTTTGTGCTTCGGAGTCATGCCATACCTGCATCATAGGAAGAAGATTCGGGACATCTGCCTGGGACTTGTTGATAAAAATTACATCCTCAAATGCAGGATTAGGAAATCACGGAGCTTGTCCAAGCTCCTATTGGAATCCAAACAAAAACTTGGGACGTACAGAAAATTCGCTGAATACATCTCTAGTCACGCACAAACTAGCAAAAACATAGATACCGTACGGGAGTGGGTTATAGGAGATTGTGATGTGCCACTGATGGTTGTATGGTTGGCATGCGAGTTGACTGGCGACGATTGGAGGAAACACATCCCTAACTATTTCTCCATGCTGCTGTGGTTGAACGGCTTGATTTCTGAAGAAGACATGAAGCAAATTTACAATTCGACTGATAAAAGGTTTGCTGGCCGGAATGTAATCGAAGGCTTTGCTCCCCGCGCGACAGGAACAGGATAACACCGTAAATTAAAAACTATTTCTCAAAAAGTTTGCATGCGTAGATGTGGCTGCACTCTCGATTCTTCATCGAACTGAACTTACAGTCGCACGACCACTCGTTGCGCACTTTGTCGAAGATCACAGAATGCTTCTCCGTTTCTCCTTGCACAGTGAAGTAGGCGCGCTTGTCCGCGTCCAAATCCTTCTTCACATTACCTTCGCCCAAGAGCCGCAAACCTTTTTCACGTATTTCTTTCGAAATCTCTTTCAACAACTCTGCATCTTTTTTAGCTGTAGAGCCTTCAGAAGCCATAGAAACCATAATAATTACTTTTGCGAAGCCTTTTTATCTTTTACTGTTTATCATTCTCTTGTGAAATTAATGAGCCTAAATGTCTCGAGCCGATTCAAATCGGCATTAGGGCCAATAATAATTGTTTCCATTATAGCCTTGGCATTTTCCGGATTCTTTACTTATTTGACTTATTCCGCCCGCGCATCTTGCGATATAAATTGCGACGTAAACGACTGTGGGCGTGCGTATGCGTGTGATTATAAAGGTGCTTATGGATGTGACCATGAGCGCACGGCTACGACAATGCCATGCGACAATTGTTGCAATGAAGGCTACACTGAGTTTTACAGATGCATTGGAAATGACAGGCAGAGGCTCTGGCAGTTCTCAGATTGCAACCGCGAGTGGAGATCGGTGGAGACTTGCAGCTACGGCTGCTCTGACGGGAGTTGCCTGAAATGCCCGACAGCTTTACTGGACGCGTCTGTAACGCCGATTAACGACGTGTTCGAAGGGGAGAACATCCACGCAACCATAAGGCTGTATAACAACGCAGATCAAGGAAGGTATTTTTATGTCGAGGCCTATTTGTGCAGGTCAAGCTTCGATTGCACGCAAAGCCATTGCACATCTGATTATTCTAATTTTGATTACTCCAACTTCGACTGCAACAGAATGAGCTGCACGGATTCGATAGTATACGTTCCTGCTGGAAGCACCGAGTATGTGGAATGCTCTAGGTTTTCTGGGACGAGCGGCAGATATGTGGTAAAGGTGACGTATTCTACCGATTCAACGTCTTCTAGCGTATCTACAATCGGCTGTGACAAACCATTTGTTTACTCAAACGTATTCAGTGCCTTTGATAGATTTTGCAAAGATGGTTATTGCAGAACAGAGTGTGGTGCTGGGTATTACGGAACTGGATGTGAAACTTGCAAAGCCGGCGGTTACAAAGCCGGAGATTACAGATGCTTTGGAAACTACAGGCAGCGCAGTTATTTGGAGAACGTGGAAGGGAAATGCGAACTGAGATGGGAAGTTGTTGAATACTGTCCGTATGGATGTGAAAGCGGCGCATGCACACAGCCGAAAAAGCCAGAGACGCAGCCGAAGGTTGGCGAACCTGAAGTTTTTATGAGTCCTAAGTACAATCTGGACAGCTGCAAACCTTCCAGCATAGAGTTCTCGATTAAAAACAACGGAGAAGCTGACAGTTTCGACATTAAAGCTTCTGGCGAAGCGGCAGACTGGGTAAGCGTTGCTCCAATCGTATCCGTCGACAAAGACGAGACCAAGAGCGTTACTGCGTTTATTTCTGTGCCGTGCGACGCTGCGCCCGGAGAGCATGATTTCACAATAACAGCTTCCGGCAAGACAACAGACATACGTTCAGGGATTATAAACGTAAGAGAGCAGGGAGGGATTTTCTCGATAAGTCCAGCCACGGATTTACTGATTTTGGCTGTTGTTGCAGCAGTGTTCGTAGCAGCCTTTTTAGCTCGTAGAATGATACAAGGCGGTGGTTCGATAGCGCTAGGCACTAGGTTCAGATCAGTTGGGTTCAAATCGGTTAGATCGAGAACCGACAGAAGAAGATGCGGATGCGGCGACGAGCACTTTTGAGACACGTTTTTTTGGAGAGAGAGGGAGCGGTTCTGAGATTGTTACTACCGAAAAGTACTTAAATGTCGGTATTGATGGATAAAATAAACAAAAGTGATAAAATGTTCGATAACAAAGACAAAGACGAGGTCGAAGATTGGAAAGATTGCCTACAACCAGAAGACCAAAAAATCCTCGCAGAGGTACTAGAGACGACGAAGAGGCACAAATGCGCTTATTGCCAGGCTGAAGACGTAAAGGTCGCTCAGCTTTGGTGCGCACTGGTCGAGATGAAAAAGAAGATTGACGAAATGAGTGCAACTCAGGCAATTCTGCAAGAACCGTTCCGCGCCATAGTGGAAGTCGGAGAGGCAGAGAAGAAGAAAGCAATCGAGCGCGTTGTGAGAGAGATAATCAGACCAACGGCGAGGGAGACAGAAGAGGCAACTAAGAAGCTTGTCGACAGCTTGATGAAATTTTAAATGAGGAGTCATCTTTTTTCAGGCTTCTCAATAAATTTTAATATAACTAATTCTATTTCTTTTCCAGAGGTTTTTTGATGGAAGGGGGTTTTTCGAACAGAGAAGACTTCAAACGCGCTTTGGAGAAATTAAAAGCCCTGAATGCAAGGTGCGTGTTCGTGCAGTACCCAGAAGGTATCAAGCTGAACATACAGAATATCGCGAAAGAAATCGAACACGCTGGGTTCGATGTTGTAACTTGTGTAGAACCATGCTTCGGCGCATGCGACATTCGTGATTTCGAAGCACTTAGATTGGGTTGTGATGCAATTTTACATATAGGACATGAGGAATTTATATCACAACAAAAAATAAAATTACCAGTAGTGTATTGGGAATATTTCATCCCATCAGACCCAACGCCAATTCTTGAAAAAGAATTCTCGAAGCTTGAACAATACGAAAGAATCGGCCTTGCTACAAGCATACAGTTCGTCGACGCAATTGAGAAAGTGAAGCGATTTTTAGAGAGCCGCGGAAAGAAAGTTTTAACGCACAAAGCTTTGCAGCATCCTGGACAGATACTTGGTTGTAATCTCGAAGCCGCGATGAAGATAGAGAAAGATGTAGACTGCTTTTTATGCATCTCGGCTGGAAAATTTTACGGTTGGGGTTTGATGCTCAAGACAGAAAAGCCGATGCTGTGCCTGGATTTGGAAAAAAATGAAATATACGACATGAAGGACGAGAAGAAAAAAATACAAAAAATAATTGCATGGAACAAGTCGCAGTTCGAAGATGCTAAGAAGGTTGCGATTCTGGTCAGTTGGAAACGCGGGCAGGTGAAGCAACCTTTCGAATTGAAGAAGAAACTTGAAGAAAAAGGAAAAGAAGTGTACATTTTTGCGATGGACGAGATAACGCCGGACAAACTGATTGGACTGAAAATAGATGCAGCAATTAATTTGGCGTGCCCTCGCATCGGTGTGGACGACCTCGAGAGATACAAGATACCGATTTTAAATTTGGAACAGATTGAACTTTGATTGCATAAAACATAAAGATTTTAAGTTGTTTTATCAACTGAAAAATATGGAAGTAATACAAGCCAACACCATTAATTCGATTTTTACTGGAGTGGATGCACTTAGAAGTTTAGTTAACAATCAATACAAAACAATCGACCAACGCATAGTCGAAAAGATGAAAATTTCTGGAGACGTTAAGAAAATTTCGAGTTATATCTCTAAAGAAAATTTGGCAGGAAAAATTCCTACAAGAAAAGACGTAATACGTGACTTGGATGACATAAAATTCACAACAGTTGATGAGAACCTGAAATTACTTACGGAAAAGAATTTGGCGATAAGAGTAAAAATCTTCGATATTTTGAACTATTATCTGAGTAGAGGAGTAATAGAACATCGTGGAGGTAGATTTGGATTACCCGATAGTTTATCTTGGTTAGGAACTTACTTGAATGAAATCGGTGGAAGCGGAACAAGTGGGGTTTCATGGGTGAAGAAACTTGAATATGCGACACGTGGAGATTACAACAGATACAGCTATCACTATGTTTCACTTGTTGAAAGGAATGGAATGCCATGCTTCGAGCCGCTAGGATTGCTTATACTAAAATGAAACGTTTTGGTTCGATACTGCTTGTTATGTTTTTAAAAACTACGAACTATTTAGTTAAATCAGATGTTAACGAAAAAACAGTTAGAAATAATCTTGTCAAAGATCAAAGGTCCGGAAGAGCCTAATGTTAAATTGGAACAATATACACTTCCATCAGGTTTGGCAGCGGAGATTTTGAATTTAGCGCTCCTTAACGGCGACGTAGAAGGCAAAATTGTTTTCGATTTGGGCTGCGGAAGCGGGAGACTTGCAACCGGCGCTGCTCTGTTCGGCGCGAAAAAAGTTGTTGGTGTGGATGTCGACAAAGAATCTATAAAGCTGGCGAAAGAAAACGCAAAATCGATTGGCGCGGAGATTGAATTTGTAAACGAGGATATCGAAAATTTTTCTGGCGAATGCGACACGGTTTTGCAAAATCCGCCTTTCGGTATGCGCGGAGAAAAGAGTGCTGACAAGATGTTTTTGGCAAAAGCGCTAGAATGCGTTCGTGGAGGGGGAAGAGTATACAGCTTGCATCGCGGAGGATACGAGGGCGAACAAGGAAACAAAAACACGCGAGAAGCATTGACTAAATTTGTAGAAGCGAATGATGGACGCGTGCTGCAAATCAAAGAACTTAAATTCGACATACCATATATGTTTAAATTCCACAAAAAACCAAAAGTAAGTTATAACGTGGATCTTTTTGTTGTCGAAAAAATGAAAAAGAACTAAGTAAAAGGCTAAAGTAAAGAGCTAAAATAAAAACGGTGGAAAGATGGAACTCAAACCTGTAAAGCAAGAAAAACAAGACGATAAGATACTTGTTCTTGAAATTCCCGGCGAGTCCGTTACTGTAACCAATGTGCTCAGAGGAGAACTGTGGGAAGACAAGAATGTCGAGGAGGCAGCGCAGATAAAAGAGCATCCGTATCTTGCTCAGCCGAAGATATTTGTAAAGACCTCCAGTGGAAAGCCTGAGACGGCGTTGGACAAAGCCGCTGAACGGATCATAAAACAGACAGAAGAGTTTACAGAGCAATGCAAGAAAGCGCTGAAGAGTTAATCTAAGAAAAGTTAATCCTAAAAAGCTTGGGTTGGTTTTCGCGGTTCTAGTTTCGAAAAAGGTCTAAATGTATACTAAAAAATATATTTTATAGTATATAATTAGAATCCTGACAAAAAAAGCAAAAAGAAAAAACAACTAAAACGCAAAAACAAAACAAGACAACGCGAGCTCAGGACAACGCGCGCTCAGCATATCTTCTCTCCATACGTCTGCAGCAGCTCGTCCTTCACATACACAGGCGCGTTCATGCGTACGGCTATGGCTGTCGCATCGCTCGGTTTTGCATCCAAGCTCGCAATAGTATTCCCGTTCTTGACAATAATCTTTCCGTAAAAAGTGTTGTTGCGCAATTCGTTCACCTTCACCATGAGAACCTCGATGCCCAAGCTGTTGAAGGCGTCTGCAGTGATGTCGTGCGCATTCGGCCTTTCTTCTGCGATATGCTCCAATCCCCTAAGTATGCTTTCTGCTTGATATGGCTCTGTATATGCAACTATCTGCTGGCAACCGGCCGTCAGCATTATTACGCCTTCCGTCCCGATGACGCCCCCGCTTACGGATACTTGCTTGTAGCCGCTTGTAAAAAGCTCGGGTATCACAATAAAGGGGTTGTTCGAGCCGCTCATCGCAGGATTCATCATAGGATATATATAATAGACTGCAAGGAATACTGCAACAGCAATCAGTCCAATCACAATGCACGCAAGCAAAATCAATTTCAATTTAAAATGAGCCTTAAGTTTTGTTAAAGTCCTAAATTTTAAAGTCCTCAATTTCGCCACGTACGCAGTCTTGCGTTTTTTAGGCCTGTAGTCATACTTGTATTCGTACGCCAAGCAGCATCAACCTGATTAAATTTTTCATATTTTTATAAAATTTTAAATCCATCTTTTTACAAATTCGTACAATTTAATTTTAATTTCTTCGCATAATTAAGCGCTTCTTCGATCTCTTCTTTCTCTACAGTGCGACTGATATCCGTATGTTCGTGCGCTTTGTACATAGGATGATACTGGTTCATTATGTTGACCAGAGCTTTCCCTCGAACGTTTTTTGCAAGCCAGTTAAGCACAGGCTTTGTGCAGCATTCGACATGGCCGGGCAGCAGCAAGTGCCTTACAGTCAGCTCGGCCTGCTCTGCCGCTATCAAGTGGTTCCTCGTGCAGACTTCAAAATAATTCTTTGCTTTGGAGAGTGCAGCGGCGCAGTTGTCGTTTCCGTACTTGAAATCCGAAAGAAACATGTCTACGACCCCGTCAAGCAGTTTCATTGTCCCGATGCTCATGTAGAAGTTGCTGTTCCATATCTGCGGGATGTTCACGTCAACGTGTTTGATCGTTTTTAGGATAGCCGGCAAATGCACAGTAGGTTCTCCGCCCACCCAGTTGACGTTCATTGCTCCCTCGGACTTTCTCCTTTTTATTACCGCTGCAAGCATTTTCGGATCGACTGTTACGCCGTGCTCGTACCATTGAGATATTGAGAAGTTTTGGCAGAATTCGCAGTGAAAGTTGCAACCCATGAAAAAAATTGTGTGGCTCGGGCTTATGTGTGCTTCTTCTCCCAGATGCGTGAACTCGGAAGATACAAGGCAGTTCTCAAACTCTTGAACCTTGCATATACCTGTTTCGCCGGCCATCCTGTTCACCCCGCACGCACGTTCGCAGAGCTTGCATGATTTTAGCATGTCTTCTGCCAGCAATATCTTCAAATCAAAAAGTGAGAATCTTGGCACTTCGAGCTCTTCCAGTTTGAGCTTGCCTCTGTCTATCATCAGCTGCGCCTGGTGGAAGTTCTGCATCAGCCTGTCATGCTCTGCCCACATCTTCTTGGTCGACATGCTGCCTTCGGGGTTGAAAACTATTCGTTTCGCTATTTGGAACCTCGCCGGCAGGTCTTCCACAATTATCCGCACATAACGCGGCAGCGTTTTCTTTACAGCAGGTGCTTTCAAAGCTTCGACATGATCGTACTTCGGCATATCAATCTTTATTTAGATAATGATTTTGCTTACAGAAAAACAAATTGAAGCAAAAATCAGATTGAAGCAAAAAATCAGACAACACGCGCTCTTAAGTTCTGCTCGGCGAGCTTTATGTCATCGGGCACTTTTTTAGCGTCTATAAAAATCACATCGTGCAGTCTCCACAACCTTTTTACCTTCTGCTCAACAACGCGACGATTTATCTTCGTCTCAATCTCATACCCTACAAGATTATCCGCATCCAATACGTCCACTACGCCGCCTCTTGTTTCTATTTCCGTCCCAACAGTTCTGCCAAGACCTCTTAGTATTTTGAGAAGAAGCGCTTTTATCACCCAGTGCTTTGTGCTTTCTTTATCATTATGCATAAAAAGACAGCTCTTGTTCTGCTCGTTGAGTACTACGCCGTTTTCCTGTAAAAGACTGTCAGCCCTTAAAAAGGAAATGCCGTTCTGGCTTGCAACCCCATACTTCCTCCTCTTTAACCTCGTGTTTATCATGTTCATGTTGATTGTTCTACTCATGCCCATAAAACATGTATCAGTTTGAGCAAAGATAAAAAATTACAACCACTGAAAGTTGTGCTCAGCCGCTGCAGTTTTGCTCATAGCTATAACGTTTAAGCTTTGTTGAATAAGTAAGGATTCGAGCCAACTTTTTCAACAGAATTTATGCACAATTTACTAATATGAAATTATGATAGATGTCTCGATTCTAATATATTTTTGGATGGGGTCAATATTAGCAACCTTTTTTACGACATTTATAATATGGGGGTATGTTTTTATTACCAATTTGAGACTAATTAATTATCTTAGGATTAAAAAACCAAAAAGGTTCAAAGAAGTGTTTATAAAATCTTTTAATCCATTTGGAACATTATATTTTGAAAATAATTTGGACATAAAAGATGGGAAAATTTTGCACTACAAGAAAAGATTAAGATTTGCTGCAAAAATTGCTATTACTTTTTTAATTGCATCTGTTATATTATTCTTTGGTGGAATATTCGTTGTGATGTTGTTCAAAATTTAGCTGATACTCCCAATTCATAAACATTTGGGTATTTCGACTTTTTCAACATACGGCACTATTTCAACAAAGACTAACGTTTAACAACATTTATTTACTGAAAAATGAAAATTTAATTTATGAAAAGGTTTAAAAGCCTAGGGGCTCTGGGTTCGAAAGGTGTATCGCCTCTTGTTGCTTCGGTTTTGCTCATAGCAGTCACGATGACTATAGCCGGAGTCTTGGCTTACTGGGCGAGCAGTTTTGTGAAGCAATCGTTGCCGTCTCTGAACACAACCGAATCGGAGTGCAGGTTTGCAGGCTTTTCGATATACTCTTGTACTTATGACAATTCTACTAAAAAAATAAGCCTCATACTGGAGAACTCCAGGAACATAGAGTTGAAAGAATTGAAAGCGTTTTTGATTTATTCCAATGCATCCGTTTCAGATGCTATACCGCTTAACGGGACAATAAGCGGAGGAACTCTGAAATCATTCTCCATTCCGAATGTCTATGATAGCTTTGCGAAGATATCAGTAAAAACGCATTGCTCAGAATTGAGCGAAGAAAAAGCATGTACGAGAACGTGAATTGAAAAACATAAAAACATAAATTGAGATATTGTGATCCCATGAAAGGAATTTCGCCTTTAATTGCAACAGTGCTTCTCATAGCGTTCACTGTAGCCGTTGCTGGAATAGTCAGCGTATGGATAACAAATTTTGCATCCACATCCACCAAACATGTTACACAACAATCTGACATTGAACTGACTTGCTCGTACGGCGCGGTCGCGGTCTCAAATTTAAAATACTGCAACTCTTATCTTTCCGGCATCGTGGACAACACAGGCAACATCGATATAGGCAACGTGACTTTGCAGATAATTTTCGACAACTCGACTAGCCAGAGATTCTTCCTGAACAAAAGCTCCGACTCGACGAAATACATGTCGCTAAAACCCCGCGAGATCGACTCGTTCAATTTTACAATAGGAGGAAGCAATTACAACCTGCTTCACTTTTACACGAACTGCTCGAATGTGTACGACCAGGCGAACAAGGGGGACGTCACGGCGTCGTGCTGAACGCATAGAATAAAGCTAACCGGCAATGACAAACACGATGCCTCCTGCAATCATCATGAACATGCTATGCTTTATGCCGGCTACCATCGCGCCTTCGGCCATTTTACCGACAGACAGCCCTGCAAAGAGTCCTTGCACGAAAATCAAGTTGCGGAAAACAGTCTTGTACTCCTCGGCGAGATTTGATGGCTGAGCTGGCGCTTCGGATCCCAGAAGCGCACCTGTCGAGATTTCTGCAAGACTTGGCACAAGGAATTTTTCCAAACCTATCATAACGGCCAGGAAAACGAAGAATACGATATAACCGGTTATCATCTGCGAGTTAAGATAAAGCCGCCTTTCTTCCCTCAGCCTCTCAACCTCGACAGCCGTGTTGCTAAGTGCCTCGAACGTGGCTGCTAGATTTCCGCCAAATCTTTGGCTCTCCACAACTGAAGATATTATTCTCATTATTAGTTTTGACTTGGATTTTTTGCCAAAGCTCATTAACGCTTTTTCTACAGTTATGCCCCAATCCAGCTGCGCGGCCATCTTTTTAATGTAAGGGTTCAGCGCCTTGTAGTCGTTGTTCGACACGGATTTCAACGATTGCGGCAAAGTCATGCCACTACGGGTGGATTCGACAAAATCCCTCAAAAATACAGGAAACATTTCCTCGATTTCTTTCAGTTTTTTGTACTCGCTGTATTTTATCATTATAATCGGTAAAACGAATATGAATATAGCTATCATGTTTATCGTAGAAAAGAGCGTCGGCATGTCTGATAGCATCAAAAAGTTTATTGCTACAATTGATATGGCAAGCGAAAAATTCAATACTAGTATTAGCAATGTCTTCTTTTTAATAGCCAGTTTCAACCCGCCAAGCCGAAGTTGTAGTTCATCCACGCTTCTGAACTCCAGCTCAGGCTCCGTTTGTTTTGCTCGTTCTTGCGTTTTTGTCATTTCGGGGCTGACGAAGAAGTCTTTATTCTCGCCTCTGTCTATCTCCTCCGTTTTGTTTTCTTCTCTTTTATCAGCCATCATGCATCACTGCAACTTAATCTTACATCACTACATCTCGACTTCCATTCCGTGAAGGAACAGCAAGAAGCCTCCATTAAGTCCGGGCACAGCCACATATATGCTAATTTTTGTGAGGAACAAAATGTCGAATCCTCCAATATTCGGCTGTATCATGTTCATTACTGCAAAAAGTGCGATTATGAAAAGCGGCGCCGCTATCAAGATACCGGTATAAAATTCTGCGTACGCCGACAGTTGCTGGAGGAAGCGCTCTCTCTTGATTCTCCAATCGAACAGCGCCTGCTCTCCTGCGTTTTTCAAATATATCTTCACATCGCCGCCGGACTCGGTTGTAGTCACAAAACCAAGAAGCACCTGTTTGAATTTGTCCGAAGGCGTACGCTCTGCAACCTCCTTTACAGCCCTCAGCGGGTCCAAACCAAAGCTCTCTATGTTCCGTACGATTTTCTTCATCTCTTGCGACACTTCGCCGTATTCCTCGAACTCACCGATTAGCTTGAAAATTACGTACGGTGGAACGCCGGATTCCGCTACCGCCCCCATATGCGTAAGCACAAACGGCAGGTTTGTCTCTATGCTCTTTCTTCTGTTAAGCATCTTTTGATAAGGATAGAAAATCAATATTACAGCGCTAGAGACAGCAGTAATAATAGGTACGAATATCAGATAAACTACTTCCATGAAGAATGATACCTCAACGATTTTCAAAGCCAAGAAAAGGGCGAAGATTGTTGAAAAGTACGCGATGGCCGCAGTCATAAATACCATGCTAAGGTAGGTTTTGAACGTTATTTTCATTTCAGCCTTTGGCATGCTATATTTGACTATTGAAAATACGCTTTCGTATTTTTCCGCTACCCAACCGAACATTGATACTGCTAAAGATTTGAAGGTTACCATCGTTTCAACTCATAGTTTCAACTAGTTTCAGCACTAAGTTTCAGCTATTCAGCCAATATTATGCTAATACTAGCTAATACTATTATAGGCAACCTGTAAGAAAATCTTTTTTCAAATCAATGAATTTTTAGGTTACGGTTCGTTTAGAATTTTAAATCCTAAGAGGCTCAAAGCCGATATTTTTCTTACAGCTTTAGCGGGTTTTGTTTCTATCGGTTTTATCTCTAATGGGTGAACCATTGGAGGCTTGGCAACAATTTCTGGTTTGATTTCTTTTAACTTAGGCTTCATAAAGCCTGCCTCGGCTTCTTCGAACGTCTGGGATTTGGCAAGCCTTAGTCTGCTCGGCCTAACAGCAACAGGCAATTTTAATTCTTTTAATCCTACAAGTTCTAATTCCTTTAGAATGCTCTGAGGCTCCTTGTAGTATCTGTTTATGATTTTCGTCACATCCTTGTAGTCGGTTATGTCGTTCTGTTGCATCCATTCGAGCACATGTTTTCTCTGCTCGATTTCAACCTTTGCTTCCTCGAATGTGCCGCCTTTCGCCTCTACAAGTTTTTTTATTATCATGCTTTCGCTTTTTTTCGTAAAAATGTCAGTCACAGGATCCCATGTAAAAATTACATTTGTCTTTACCTCGCCTGTTTTCGGGTCTACGCTCTCCACTTCTACTATTTCACGTATACGCCTTGCAGATTTTCCCTTCTCCCTTGCATGTATCATGACAGCTATGATGTTCAAGCTCTCTATGAGCGTTGGAGACAGATCTATAGGCGACGTAGTCAACCTCTTTATAACCGAGTCGACAGACCCCGCGTGGAACGTACTCATGCTGGGGTGGCCGGAGCTCATGCCTTGGAACATAACATACGCCTCCTTGCCACGTGTCTCCCCGACGATTACGTAATCCGGGTTCTGCCTGAAGCTCTGCTTTAGCAGGTCGAAAAGCGAGACACCGCCGTATTTTTCGCCAGTAGGCATTGGTATGCCGAACCCAACGCGCGCGAGCGTGGGCACCCAGTGCTCGTTTGGTATTCTCAATTCGCGTGTATCTTCTATGCTGACGATTTTGTCCTCTGGAGGTATGAACATGCACAGACTGTTCAAAAAGCTAGTTTTGCCTGTGGCAACCCCCCCGACTATCAGTATTGAGGCGCCGTATTCTATGGCGTACCAAAAATAAGCCAAGATTTCAGGCGAGACCGTATTCATGTTTATCTGGTCGGTCGGTGAAAGCGGCCTTTCGCCGAATTTTCTGATCGTGAAAGTCGGGCCGCGCGTCGCAACGTCGCCTGCAAGCGTAGCCGATACACGGGAACCGTCAGACAGCGTCCCTTCCAAGACAGGCTCTGCATAGCTTACATACCGCCCAGTGCGCTCAGCGATCTTTATCACAAACTCCCTGAGATATTCGAGGTCGTTGAAAAATATGTTCGTCTTCAGAGACCCGTATTTTCTGTGCACAACATAAACAGGCGCGCCAGTGCCGTCACAGCTTATATCTTCTATATTTGGGTCCTGCAGCAGTGGTTCTATCTCATTCAGTCCGACAAAATTCCTATAGATGTAATACATTATCTTAATGTACTGCTCATCCGGCAGCCTCAGCCCCAGCTCGTGCAATATTTTTGATATCTGCTTTTCAAGATATTCTACTATCTTTCCCTCCTCCCTAACAGCAGTAAGCTCTACTTCAACGAGTTCTATAAGAGCATCCGATATCTTGTTCAGGATTTGCTTGTCCTTTTCGTTCAGTTCAGGCTCTATAACTGCGTACAAAAGCTCCCTTTTGTCCAGGTCCCATTTTATGTTTACGTAAGCGAACGGCTCTACAAGCGGGTACGCAATGTCAACCTTTGTAACGTCGTCGAACGTTGGAAACTCGGCTATTTGATTGATTTTTTTAATCTTGAAGCCAGGGAGCGCTGCCTCCAGCGCTGCTTTCTTTTTTTTGACTTCTTTTTCATGCTCCGCAAATTTTCTGTAGAGCGCACCTTGCAGATTTTTTATTCTATCAAGGTTGAAATCTTCGCCAAGGTCTTTACCAATTTTTTTCCCAAGGTCTTTATTTTTTTCCATATCTTTATCTAGACCGGGACTCAGGGCTGTATCCAGGCCTTTTTCAGGAGATTTATTAGACTCATTAGGCTCGTTAGATTTATCAGACTTATTAGATTTATCAGACTTATTAGATTCATCAGACTTGTTAGAGTTATTAGGGTTATCAACAACCATTTGCGCACCACTTACGTCCAACGCAATCTATTACCTATGGCCTTCGTATTTCTTTCGTACAGACTTACCAGGCTTAACGATGCCGCGGAATCTTGCGCACGCCGGGCAAAATCTCTCCGTTCTCCTCATAAGATGTATCATTCTTCTGTCTATCTGTCTCATAAGCGTCGGGTCGCCTAGTCCAAAACCGCGGACTTTCGTGAAAGCCTTGTACCTAGGAACAATTCGGCCGCAAGAGTCGCATCTCACCAGTTGCTCACTGCCTCGGCTCTTCGTATGTCTGTACTCTCTTTTATAAGGTGCTGTACTAATCGGCATATTTTTTTCACTTCCTTCATTTACGAAATAATCTATGTTAATCTATATAATATTTTGTTTTGATGATATTAAATTGTCAAGATTTTAAATTGTCAGGATTTTTTAATCCTATCGTCTAGTTTTTTGATTCTTTCGTCTAAACTAACCACCAGCCTTCGCAAATCCCCGACTTGCTCTTGAACCTTTAATAAAGTCCGCTCGTTCTCGGACCTCGATTCTTCCGACTTCTCGCTCAATGCTCTGCTCGATTCGATTGTTGCAAGTTTAAAGTCTTTTATATATTTTTCCACCCTGTTCTCCAAAGCGCTTATTCTGCTTTTTATTTTTTCTATCTCCATCAGGTTTCTTTTTTCAAGACCGCTCTTAGAGTCAACATAGTTAACCAGAAGTCCGACTATATCATCTGCAAGATGATCTATATTTTCTTCATTTTCATCTTTTCTTTCATCTTCTTGACGCGCGTTCATATACACCAGCCCGTTCTATTATCACCAGTCCGCTCTATTTTCATCAGCCAACTCTGTTTTTTAGTTTTTCTTTAATCTTTTCCATAATCTCTTTTTCCAGGTCTATTTTCAGCCTTTTCTTCAACTCTTCCACCGCAACCAGTTCTCCCTTCTCGTAAACCGCTTTTTCCTTATTTTCTTTAATTAATTTTTCCTTTTCGTCTAATATTTTATTATTTTCAACGTCTCTTACAAACGTATCTTTAACAAACGCATCTTTAGGTTTCTTTGAAATGCCCTCTAGAACGCCCTTCGGAATGCCAAACATGGTTTTTATATTTTTTAGTTTATCCCAGGGTCCCGGAGGCTTGTACTCTTCCCCGATCAGAACCGCTGCAAGTTTTTTAAATTCTACAGCTGCCTGGCAGTCCGAATTTACGACCAAAGGCACACCTTCCATGATAGACTCTGATATTTTGTTTGTTTCTGGTATCACACTCACAACATCACAGCCGCACGTAGATTTTATCTCTTCTATGCTAAGCTCGTATTTTTCGTGCTTCACTCTGTTAACAACCACTCCTATAATCTCTTTTTCAAATTTTCTAAGAAGTTCGATTGTTTTAATCACATCGGTCAGCGACGGCAAATCAGGTGTTGTAACTAAAAGGGCTCTGTCTATTGTTTTCGCAGCAACTATGACATCCCTGCCAAGGCCCGGGGCAAAATCTATTATTATGGGATCGTATACATTTTTCAATTCTTTTATTATACCATCCATGCTCTGCAATTCCATGTCGCCCTTCAGAGGCGCAGGCAGCAGCCGTACGCCGGTCTTTGGATGCAACAATATCGCTTGTATAACAGGCACTTTTTTTAACAAGACTTCCTTGAGAGTAAATTGCGAGTCCTCGTAAAGTCCCAGATGCAACCCGAGATTTGAAGTCTTAACGTTGCTGTCGATGATTAAGACCTTTTTCCCGAACTCCGAAGAAAGCGCCGCGCCTATGTTTGAAACAACAGTCGTCTTTCCGACGCCGCCCTTGCCAGAAAGAACGCCTATTACATCCGATTTATTCTTTCCCAAGGGTTCACTTGGGTTTTCTCCTTTCTTAGAGACTTCGTTCATACTTATGCACATTTTGCGCCTGTCTTACGTCCGACCAATCGAATCTTTTAATTTTGTCAGCATCTCCCCTATGTATCTGCCTTTTTTGGCCGCCAGTTTGCGCCAAACTACAATTGCTACTAATAATATTACGGCTGCTGCGATAATGATTGTTATTAAAAGATACTGAAACTCTTTAGACGCGTCCGATGCTGGGCTCGGACCTACAAATTCTCCTGTAACCACTTTTAAAGTGGAACCCCCCGTTACCAGTGCTTCATCGCTGCCAACAGCAATCTTAATCGGATACTCGACAACAGCCGCGTCTTCCGGCACAGATATGTTGACTATGAACATCGCAGTCTCGTCCGGCTTTATACTTATAACAACAGAAGGCATTATTTTCGTCCAATCCGCTGGTATGCCCTCTACTACCGCTCTCAGGTTGTTAAGCGAGACTTTTGCAGTATTTTTAACGGACACGTCAAATGCCTTTGACTCGCCCTGTTTTATTTTTATTATATTTGGAAAGTCTACGTCAAAATCGTAATACGTGCGATTTATGAATATCTGAGTCAAGGATTGTGCGAAGGTGTTTTCGAATAGGCTCACCTTCGCTGTTATAACTCTCATTCCCTCCTCGTTGCAGGCTGTTATAGTTAAATGCTTAGAAACTTCTTCTTCCCCCTTTAAGAAAATGAAAAAATCTTTGTATGCGTCTTGCTCTACGCAGTCTATGCCAACGGAGACTTTGACATCCGTTCCTTTGAGCCCTGCGTTTTTTATGGTAAGCATCAGCGGCACCTCCTCGTTTGGTCTGACCCTCTTGGAAAGCATGTCCAACAACAAATCAAACAGGCCTATTTCGCTTGCCAGCTTGATTTTTGAGATTTTGGTGTCGTAAAGAACGCTTTTGTATTTGTCGTAGAGTTTTGCGACGATTTCATAGTCCCCGGTAGCGACAAGCGTGAACGTGGGAGATAACACGACCTTCTCCTTTGGATGCAAGGAGAACGCGAATGAATTCTCGTCCTTTACCTGCCCGCTCTTGCTTATGAACAGATCCAGGACATAGCTATCAAGCATGTCTCCTGTGTTTCTTACGCCTGTGCTTATTGTAAACTCCTCGTATATCAGAGGATTCCCTGGGATGATGGAGACGTTGTAAATTTCTCCTTGTGAAAGGCTGTTGTCCGACGACACCGAGGAAACTTGAGGGAGCGCGGTGGGCGCGGTCAACAATAAGAATAGAGCAGCAACTAAGGCAGGCACTGCAAAGACAGGCACCGCAGTTTTCACAAATTTTACGCTTAATCCCATTTTCAGCCAACAACGCTTACGCTTCATTCGGTTTACCCTCAACAATCTTTTTTAGTCAACACGTCTCTTTAGTTTTTTTAGGTTTTCGAATCTTTTCTCCAAATCTTTATCCAAACCTTTTTTCAACTCTCCTTTCAATTTTTCTACTTCGGACAGCTCTTCGGCAATTTCTTGAGTTTTTCCTTTTTCTATCCTTATTAATAATGCTTTCTTTATGGCATTGAGTTTCTCGGTTTTTGCAAACCCTCTCTGCTTTGCAACCTTCATACAATAATATTCGTAGCCCAGAGCAGTCAAGCATGCCGCGCCAATCAAGAATATCACTATCATATTTATGGACGGTGTTTGAACGAGTGCAACATATTCTTTTACAACAATCCCATCGTCCCAACCAAATACAGCTTTTGCCATATAATTGCCTACTTGCGCATTCTCAGGCACAGCCACGCTTATATCGAATTCCCTCTCTTCTTCGGCTAGGATGGTTTCTTTTATCATTTTTGGTTCAACTTCCCAATCAGACGCGGCTTCCATTGAGAATGTAAAGTTGTGCGGAGCTACGTCTAAATTCTTTATGACGAAATGAACGGTGGATGTTTCTCCGGGATGGAACAATGGCATTTCGAAGCTTACAATCTTGAAATTCTTAAGCGAGGGTGCGAGTACGTTCATCTGCCTCAGCGGCCAGTAGACGTACTGTGTGAATTCGTCCAATATTTTTGGAACTGAGTACGATATTGTCTTATCTTCGCCTGCCAACATGTCAGCGATGCTCCACAGTACTATTGGGTCTTTTCTCACTATCTCAGTCGGCGACGTCCTGAAGTCTACAGAATCTGTCGAAGTCGCCAAATCTTTCGGTATGTTTTCTATAATATCTATTTGTCCGAACTCTTTGTACGGGTTGCTAACGATGATGTCGACGTTAGTCCTGCTGCTCTCCTTGTCTATGGACACCTGCCTCAGAACTATAGGCCTGTCATGCTCGGCCGGAGTCAACCGCACCCTCAATATGAAAAAGTTCTCGGACTCCATTTCAGCGTTTTTAAGCCCTACATTAACTTTATAGTCTCCAGGCTCTGCGTCGACTGGAGGCGTGACTAAAACGTTTAATCCTTTTGATTCTGATGGTCTCAAGCTGAGTATGTTCGGACTGACATACACCCAGCTCTTAGGCACTCCTGTTATTCCTACGCTCAGGTTGGAGTAAGATGAGTTCCCAATGTTCTTAACGGTGACACCGAACAAAGCGGTCCTTTCAGGCGTAGTCTCCCTAAGGACAGCAATGTTTGCGTATTTTATGTTAATTTCAGCTGGTGGCACTATTGGTTGCACGTATGCGCCTGCATATCCTCCAGACGGCCCGCTGGACGGTCCGGCAGACGGCGGTGAAACCGCGCAACTGCTCTGGCACGTTCCGGAGCAGCACGCGTTCGAATAGCATTCAGCGCTTGCCGAGCACGACTGCCCGCTCGCAAGCAATCCACCGATGGCAAACACACTCATATGCGTTGTATTTACCCAGACGTAATTTGCATCTGCGCTTAAGCCAGTTCCAAATACTCCTGCGGTGCTGTTCATAAGTTCTGTCCAGATATTTAATGCGTTGTTGTACCTGTAAAGCGTGAGCGTACTTTCTACTATCCCACTGGAGCTCAGCTCGCCTTCCGAATAATAAAACTTCAGCATGATCCAAGTCAGAACAGTTTCATTCAGAGAGCTGTTCGTTGATATGTTGAAGTACTTCAAATCTTTCATAGCCGTATCTTCGACCAGAGATGTGGATACAGGCGTTTCTTCGTAAAGCCACGTATCGAAAGCAATCGTGCCGATAGTTTCATTTGTTACAAGAGATATTGAAGTGTTCACGTTGGTTTTGTTCAGCTCTAATATTTGGTCAGCGTACACGTTTTCGTACGTCTTGTTATGAGCAGCCACGCCGCATTGATATGCTGTGCAAACGCCACTGCACCAATAATTTCCAGCCGATTCGCATGAGGTTTGTGAAGAATAGAACCAAGCCGGAAATCTGAATATCAGGCTAAGAATAAACGAAAGGGATGCAAATACGCTTCTGGAAAAGCTAGCAGCTCTAGCTGTTATTACGCCAAGATTAAGAGATTGGATAACTGCTCTAGATGTCGCATAACTTTTTTGGACGAATTGGTTTATAGTGAAATACGCGCTTGCAATCCTTTCGTAAATCTGGAACGTTGATGTAACTGCATTGCCGGCCGCAGCCAAAGATTGGACGAACGTCCTTGAAAGATACGATATTCTCGCAACCACGCCAGCTGCATCAAACCCTTGGCTCAACGAACGGGTTACAGATGCGAATCCTGTCATAACATTGCCTATGCTAAAGCTGCCACTAAGCGTTCTTGCAAAAGTAAAATCTCTTATAGAAGCTGTTAAACCAGTAAGCGATTGTGCTATGGATTTTATAAACCCGGTAAATCTGCCGACATTCTCTGCTAATGTTATTTGCCCGCTAACGCTTCTGAAAAGATTTCCAATTCTCGCTAGCAACATATTTTGAGTTATGCTTTGTGTGAGTGCTCTAACAGTTGAAACCAGTCTTCCAACGCTGTCTCTTGCCGCTATAGGAACGTTGGCAAATCTCTCAAAAACGCTCATAGCGCTAGCTGTTATCTGATTTGCGGCTGACATACTCTGAGTTAAAACTCTGAAAACAGAAGCTATCTTAGAAGTGATGCTGCTTAAATTAAGGCTGCCGCTTAATGCTCTTGCAAAGTTCGCTACTCTTATTGATATGTTGCTTAAATTCAAACTCTGACTCAGTGTTCGCAATATGCCAAAAGCGCGCTCGCTCAGCGCTGCCGGGGATAAACTCTGTGATATTACTCTCAAGAAACCGGGTAAATTTTGCGTAATATCTGTTAATGCGATTTGTCCAGTAAGGCTTCTTATTGCGCTAGCTAGACTTGTGACTATAGCATTTGTTGTCAAAGCTCCGGATAAAGATCTTGAAAACGCTAACATGGCTCTCGAAGCTGCACTTGTCGTCAACGACTGCACCAATGCTCGGATAGTATTGTATATGCTGGATGTAATTCCGTTGGCGGCAACAGACTGGGATAAACTTCTAATTACAGAGTACAACCTGCTGAGCGTATCCGCTGCATTCAGAGATTGACCGAGCGTTCTAAGGGCGGAGATCGATTTTGCTATGTTGTCTGTTAATGCTAAGGCCGCGTTGGCAATTTTTTCATAAGAAAGCATTGGAAATCCTGTTGCCCTGCCTGTTATTGCAAAGCTCTGGCTTAAAGTTCTGAACATAGAAGCGATGCTTACTGCGATGTTATTCGTTAGCAAGCTTTGGGAGACTGCTTTTAACACAGATGCGACTCGTGATGTAATTGCGCTCGTGGATAAAGCTTGGCTTATTGATCTGCCTGCGGCTCTTAACTTCTCGACCACACTGTTTGAAACTAAGTTCTGAGCTATCGTCCTCAAAATTGAAGCAATGCTATTAACCGGGCCGCTCAGATTCAAACTCTGAGTTAATGACCTACTAGTTTCCTTCAATCTCGCTACTACATCACTACTCGCCAAGTTCTGGCTAATAATTTTAGAAATTGAACTCAATCTAATCAAGACAGTGTTAACACTCAAGCTCTGACTCAGCGCTCGCCCGACTTCTCTCAATCTGTCGACTGCTGATGCCAAACTAAGCGACTGACTAATCGTTCTCGGGAAAGAGGATAGCATATTTGCAAAGTATCCCATATTAAGATTCTGCGCAAAAATTCTCGATGCGGCTGATAGCCTCGAAACCATTTGTGATAAACTCATAGCAACAGAAACAAGCCTTTCATAAATAAACGCTGTGTTTGTTATTATTTGCTGTGTAGCTGACATTGCCTGGCTTAATGCTCTGAAAATAGAACCCAGCCGCGTAACTACAATGTTCGACGCTAAACTTTGCGCTATAACTCTAAATACAGAAGCGAGTCTCGTCATTGCAGCGCTCAACCCTAAATTCTGGCTAAGAGCCCTTCCAATCCATCTTACCCTTTCAACAACATCGTTCATGTTTAAACTCTGGCTAAGAGATTTTGATGCAAGAGCAATTCTATTTACTAAATTAGTCAAACTCAAATTCTGGCCGAGCGTTCTTAAAACTTCTCTTAATTCTCCTGCAGCAGACGACAGGTTTGCTACCTGGCTAATTGACCTTAAGAGAGACGACATTGCGGCTGTGACGTTTGTCAAACTCAAACTCTGCGAAAGTGCTTTGAAGACTGATGATGTTCTTACAGCGTTGGCAACATTGGAAATAGTCTGCGACAAAGTTCTCAATGTCGAGCTTATCCAGATTACAACATCGTTTGCTGCCAGATTCGCTGATATGTTCCTGACAAACACCGGCAGCCTGCTCGACATGCCTGTTATCGAAACCTGCCCGCTGATGCTTCTAAGAATGCTTTCAAGTCTTGTTATTAGCACATTCATATCAATGCTTTGACTTAATGTTCTGCCGACGTTTCTCAATCTTGTTATAATATCATTCGCGGATAGACTCTGACTTATAATTCTGAAAGCAGAGCCCATGCTCGTTATTACATTGTTCAAACTCAGGCTTTGACTCAATGCTTTGCTAACGAATCTCAATCTTTCAACAGCCGAAGTTAGATTCGTTGCTTGGCTTAATGATCTGAGTATAGAACTTAACCTCGTTGCAGCACCGCTCAGGTTCAGACCTTGCGACAGTTGCTCTGAAAATGTTGGAAATCTTACAACCATAGCAGTATTGGAAAGCGACTGCGACAAAGCTCTTAACAAGGAACCGATACTCGTTACAATAACATTAGCGCTCAAAGATTGCGACATAGCTTTTATCCAGCCACGTAAGCTCTGTATAGGTGCACTAGTAACAAGCGATTGCACAAGTGCTCTTGTAGCAGAAGCGGATTTTACAATATTTCCTGTAAATGTCAAAGCAGCGGAAGAGAAACTTTCATATATGGATTTTGTAGTAGCTGTTATTTCTGCTAATGTTGGTATGCTTTGCGTTAGCACCCTAAGCATGCTAGCAAGTCTCGACGCAATATCGTTCTCGCTTATGATCTGGGATAAAACTCTTACAGCGCTTGCAATTCTTCCTGCCAAATCAATTGTGCCTAGACTCTGACTGAGAGTTTTTATAAACAAGTACGCCTTAGTTGTCAAGCTGTTATAATTAATCGCCTGAGATAAAGACCTCAATGCAGTTTGAATTCTGGCCACAACGAGGTTGACGTTTAATAAATTTGATAGTGCTCTGCTTATTGATGCCAGCCTCTGTATGTCAGCTATCATCGAAAGTTGCCCGCTTAGGCTTCTTAGTGCAGAGCCAATCCTTGCAGTCAATGCGTTTTCTTCCAGGCTTTGCGATAAATATCTCAGCAGACTGCTCACTCGAGTCGTCAACGCATTCATCGCCAAGTTCTGACTCAGCATTCGGCCAACCTCTCTCAATCTTGCTACTATGTTGCTTGTCGTCAAGCTTTGGTTTATAGCTCTTAAAGCAGAACCCAGTCTTGTTATTACAGTATTCAAACCTAGATTTTGGCTAAGAGATATACCAACGCTTCTCAACCTCTCAATAGCCGACGATAGGTTAATTGCCTGGCTCAAATATCTTAAGATGGACGAAAGCTTGATTGTAACATTTGTTAAATTCAAGTTCTGTGATAGTGTTCTCAATAGATTACTAATGCCAGTCGTCAGAGCATTCGCAGCTAAATTCTGACTAAGTGCTCGTCCAACCCATCTAATCTTTTCAATAACGCCATTCATGTTAAGATTCTGATTGATAATCCTTGATACAGAACTCAAACTCGTTACTACATTATTCAAATTCAAACTCTGGCTTAACGCAGTGCTAACGCTTCTCAGTTTTTCCAGTGCCGACGCCAGATTAGTTGCCTGGCTCAGCGTTCTTAATATCGTGCCGACTCTCACCACAGCTACGTTTTCAGCCAAGTTCTGCGATAAAACTCTCAATGCTGTTGCAACACGTGCTGCCATCGCGCTCATCGACAGATTCTGCGAAGAAACCTTGATTGCACCGACCAACCTGGTTACAATGTTCGTCAAGCTTAAACTCTGGCTCAGCAGCCTTATAGCGGAAGATAGTCGAGCAACTGCATTTGCAAGGTTCAAAGATTGCGACATTTCTTCAACATAAGTTCTCGCGATTTGTACTATGCTCTGCACCGAGAACGCTTGACTGAGCGAGCGTAACGGTTGGGCTATTCTTGTTATTTGCGCAATCGTTGACAGAGCTTGCGAAAGAGGTTTGATTGCAGACGCTATTCTCGAAATGATGTTGCTAACATTAAGCGACTGCGACAGCACAGCAAGCGCGGTTTTAATGTTTGCGACTATGTTAGAAATGTTCAAAGCCTGCGACAGTGTTCTTAAGCCAGTTTGGATTCTTTGATAAAGCCCTTCAGTGTCTAGAGCTTGGCTAAGTAATCTTAGCAAACCTTGCAACGCAGGGCTGGTGGACGATGTGCTAATCGCTTGAGTCTTTATGCGAATGCCCGCTAATTGGCTTGGAGATCTTGAAGATACCTGCATAGGCTGACTTAGTACTGCGGTATATACCCCAGTAATGGTCATTGTATAGTTGATACCAGTAGCGTTATTGGTCCAATTCGCATTTCCAGTTACATTTGCTAAAACAATATAGTTTCCTGCAGCAAGATTTGTTGTATCCGTATAATTGTATATCGGCTCGTGTTGCGTCGGCGTTATGTTCTGCAGAGCTGGACCCCCGCTGTAGTTTGAGTATATTGTCATGTTCACAGTGTTGTCGACAACCCAGGATGTTATGTTCGCTACAGCGCCTTGCGTGTAAGCTTTGTTGCCCTCGGTCCCGTTCAGAGCCAATCTAGCAGCAGGCGAACCTCTTGCGATCGTATAGTTCCACTGGTCTGAGATGTTCCAGGCATTCGATGTGTCGTTCGAATACCAGCGGAAGACATACTGCCCTGCACCCTTCAACTGCTCCTGTGTGAAGTTTATCCACCATACGCCAGCCGTGTTGTTTGTGAACGTCGTATACTTGGTTGTGCTAGCTTTGGTTATGTTTTCCAGCGTCGTAGTGCCAGTAGTCATGTTAGTTTCAAAAGTTGCGTTTGAGAGACTATCAGCTGAATCAGGGTCTGTCCAGTTTATCTGGAAGCCGTAGTTGCGGCTCGGCGTGTACTGCGAACCGGAAGCGAATGACGTGGCGTTGTCCTGCCATATTGGCGGTGCATTCGTTATGTAACTAATATTGAATTCTAAATAATCTTCTTGTGAGCGGAACGGCTCTGAACCACTTGCTCTCAGCCTTACTTGAACAACTTTATCATTTGATTCGATGAGATTTGAAGCACTTGAGTCGTTTAACCAACTCCACGTCACATCTGTCGTCCCAACCGAGCCAGTCCCCATTTGATACCATTTTGAATCTGTCCAGTTCCAAATGTCGAAATAATAGGTTTCTGTAACATTGGATTTGAATTTTAATGAAACATTTAACTTGTTTATAGCAGAAATGTCTTGGGTTATTGCCGAAGAATTATGGGTGATATTCAAAGCAGTTATTGTAATTTCAGGCGTAGCTTCGCATAAGACTTTGGTGTTGTCTAGCCACACATATTCCGAAGCAGTAGCACCTCCTATTATCAACCACACGGTTTGTTCCATTCCGTATATTTGGAATTGCAACGGGTCATAAGCACTCGAAGCACCTCCCCAATCATTCTGAGCGTCTGGTGAAGTATCTGAACCGTCATTAGATGAAGTCAGTGTGAACATAGTAAAAGTTCCTGTGCTGTTCTTTATTTTTATATTGTATAAGTCTGAAGCATCAAATCCAGCCCATGAAGCTCTCGTCCAGAAATACGCCTTCGAACAATTGCTTATGTTGAAGGAAGTGTTAATATATGCTCCTCCTGCATCATCATCATATGATTCAAAAGAATATGTGCTCGACTCTCCGAAATTATATATCGAAGTAGATTCTCTTGTCATAACTGCGTCTGCGTTTTCGTTGCAATATCTCCAACCAGAAGCACTTGCCCACGCTCCTCCGTTGGGGCAAGTCGGTGAAGCCGTGACATCTCCCGTCCAACCTTCATAATTGTCGTACCATCTGGTTGAATTTGCTGGAGATCCAAGAGCAGTTGTTTTATTTGCTTCAACTTCATAATAACCGCCAACGGAATCCAGGTCGCTTGTAGCTCCTGCAAAAACAGTTCCGTTTATCAATACAGTAGATCCTTCATAGTATATTACAGAAGGATCAGCACCACCTCCTCCTGAAAAATGATTAAGTAAGATAATAGTTTTTCCATCCTCTATTTCAAAGCAAGGCCTTTCTCCGCACGCCTGAATCATCGAACAGCTCGGGGTTTCCTTTGAACCCTCGCATGCAAAAACGGTTTTGTAGGTCGAGGGAAGAACTATCCTCCCTTTGTATTCGCCTTCTCGCAAGAAGCCGTTGGTTTCCACCCAAACAAAATCTTTCAATCTTGATCTAGACCCACTTTTAGATAAAAATTCGTTTATCTTATTTCTATCAACATCATCGATTATTTTCACAGTTTTACTCCAATCTGCGTCTTCAAAATCTTCAAATCCGACTTTTATGCCATTTTTATCTATAGTTGCTATATATTTCCCTCCCGAATCGTCGACAAAAGCTTTAACACCCCCTTCTTCCATTCTTTTCTTCCATTTAAGCTGATTAGAGTTTAATCCTGTAGGTTCTGTCGTAGTCGTAGTTGTCGTAGTCGTGGTTATAGTATCCTCGAGAACCGGAATCGTCGTCGTTGACGTTGTAATACTTGTTGTCGTAGTAGTCGTCTCGTTTGGGAGCATTGTGCTAGTCTGATTGAGAATTATATCAACATATCCTCCTATGCTAACAGGTTGAACGAAAGGCGCACCTTCTGTTTGTTCAGCCAAAATAGGAACAACAACCTTAGTTAGGAATATTATTAGAACAGACATGATAATTAAAACTATCGAAACCTTTGCCAGCGATTTTCTGCCGAATTTTCCGAATTTTATTTTTTCGGCCTGCAAATTTATTTTCATTTCTTCTACAACCTCTTCTTTATCTTTTCCAGAATTTCCTTGTCCTTCACCCTCCTGACAAGCGCTTCTTTGAGATAGTGAAGTGTAGCTGAGCCCACCCTCCGCCTGTATATCACATCAGTAGCTTCGAGAACCAGGACGTATTTCGTGATAGTCTGCCTATGGCTGCCTATAATTTTGGCTAGCTCGAGTATAGTCAAGCCTTCTGGGTGCGCCTTGAGAACTTTCACGATATCCTTCTTTACGCCTTCTCCGTTGTCGTTCATCTTTCGTTCATCTTCCGCGGATCGCTTATCACTTTCTACTGCCTTAGGCCATAAAGGTGGCGTCTAGTGTTCATCACTAGTGATGGTCACTAGTGATTATGATTATGTGTGTCGACAGACATAAGCAAACGGGATTTTTGAAGAAATTTTGTTCGAGCAAATAGCCGTTCTCGCTCGTTGCAGGCGTACAAAACAACCTTAACTAAAAACCAAAAGAAATAAATCGAAATAGAACTCGAATCGAAAAAAGAAGCGTTAAAACACGACCTGTTAGAAAAAAATTTCAAAAAAAGTGTCGAAGACAATCGTAATAAATTTGCGAGTGATGGAAACTATGCTTATGCCAAGATTTACACTTTAAAACGAATGTGTAAGTAGGTATACAAGTCAAAACAGGTTCAAGAAAGAACAAAAGAAAAAAGATTAAACCCATTCAACAAATTTCGGCTTGGCCAGGCTTTCGAGTATCTCCTCCACAACCGGTCTTACATCTTCCGGCTCGTGCAAAATTTTCTTTGAGGCCTCTTCAACTATCTGGTCTACGGTTCTTTTGCCGTCGCACATGCGCAGCACGTTGAATGCAGCTCTATCTATTTTCCATAAAGAACTTCCATCAAATGTAGCGTACAGCGTGCCTAAATGATCTATGATTTTCAAATTTTTCGCTTTAAGGGGCTTTTTCAGTTCAATAGGTTTTTTGCGCTCGACCATTATTTTCTATTTCCTGTTTTACTTTTAAATACATCCAATTATTTTGCAAAATCCAATCATTTTGCAAAAAACTTATTTTCTCCAAATACACAAACATACAAAACGTTTATAATGTAAGAACTTCAAATTATTTTCAAAGGGGTCGAATAAATGAACAAATCTTTGTTGGGAATTTTTGGACTGATCTTCTGCATCGGAATTGTAGGATTGGTCTATTCGGCGTTCCCAACTACTTCGAATTTAAGTTTAAATTTAATAGGTCCAAGTGAAGGAGGACCAAGATACCACTCCAATGTTTGCATACAAAAGAACAGCGAACCAGCTCAGTGCAGCCATAACGTACTGACAAACGCGGGCAAGAGTCTGATAAACGACGTACTGACAGGAACCAAGCAAACCGAAGTAAAATACATAGCACTTTGCAATCTGACAAACGTGTCAGCAGATACGGGTGGCAACGCATGTGTGCAGCCAGCTGCTGCTAATACATTAATGCTTGGCGAATACAAGCTTTGCGGCTTGGCAAGAGCTGCAGGAACTTTGACAGTGCCAACTACATCCGACGGGAACTTCTCATATTCAAAGACGTTTATAGCGACATGCGACAACTTACAAACTAACGTAACAGCTATTTTCAACAGCACTCAAGGATCAGGAGACGCATACTTCGCAGGAAACAACTTTACAGCCGTCACTCTTCAGACAAACGACCAGCTTACAGTGACATGGTACATCTGGGTAACGTAAAATTGAAATGAAATTCACGATAAGAGTTGATAAAAATGGAAACTAAAAAAATAGTTGGGCTATTGGCGGTAATTGTAATTGTGGTAACAATAGCTTCATTCGCATCATTCCAAGGGTTCGTAGGAAATTTCAATTTAATAACGCCCGGAAGCGTACCATCCGGAAACATGATAAGTTCTGACGAACAGTTTGGACAGGAAATAGAGTACGGCTCAATGGTTTGCGTTTACCACAATGACAAGCTTGTGTATTGCAGCCCGAACACGCTGACGACTGGCGGAAAGAACATGACAAGAGACAGGCTAATAAACGGCCCTGGAGCAGCAGTGGCATACATAGCTGTTGGAAACGGAAGCGCAGTTGCAGCTTCCTCTACAAGCTTGGACAGCGAGATTACTGCAGCAACCGGATGCACTAATTTGGCAAGGGCTTCTGGCTCAGGTCCGGTAGCTATAGCAACAGGAAACTGGAGCTATTCGTACAAATGGACGTCTGACTGCGGAAACATAAAGGTCAATACCACAGGGCTTTTCAACGCCAGTGCCGGGTCAGGGGATGTGTTATTTGCAGGGGACACGTTCAGCAACCCAGTAACATTGTCAGTAAACGACCAGCTTAATGTGACGTGGTATATATTCGTGACAAGCACCACGTAAACTGTCTAAAAACTAAAACAGTGGTATCAAAGTTAAGAACCTTGGACTAAAACATGCTAGACATAACTAGAATTTTTTTTACTTTTTTGGTTTCTTTTTAATTCTAGTTTCTTTTTAAGTCTATTAAGTTTCCTAAGTTTCACATCCCATTTAACAAAATATTTTACTTAGTTTACAAAATATTTTATAATGACAATAATGCTAAATACGGAAAAATGACAAATACGGCAAATCGGATTAAGATGAAAAAAACTAGACGTAAAACTAAAATTAAAAGTAAAAAGATAAAATTAGTGAAATTTGTAGGCTGGGTTCTGAAGCCTTTTGATAAAAACATCAGACTGGGCGGCTTAATTAAAAGATGGTTTCTCTTTTTGCTCGCTGGTTTTGTTGTGATGGGGGCAATACAGTTTTTTGCAAGATACGATTTCAGCGAGGCAGACACGCTAACGTCCGAAACAGGAGTCGGGTGCGACATGCTTGCGATGTCGCTTTTGCTGATACTGCCTCCGATTGAAGAAACCCTTTTCAGAATTCTACCTTATCGGTACAGTGGCAGGAAGGCCGCCTTTGTCGGAAGCTTGGTCTGGGCAGGGCTCCATCTTTTTGGGAGGAATCTTGCAATAGTCGGCTTCCAGGCCGTCATGTCGATTTTCTACTTCAAGCTCGTGACTGCCGGGAGATACAGAGATGCAATTATTTCTCACGAGGCTTTCAACATCCTGCCGCTGCTGACCTGTTTCTTAGTTTGATTTTGCACGTTCATTTAAGTTTGAACTCAAGGTACATCAGCAACAAAGCTATGCCCACGCTAACTCCGCCGTCGGCTGATAAAATATATGTAACAAAGCCGAATACTGCTCCGAGTCCAATAGCTTTCGCCAAAGTTTTAATTAAGTCTCCACCTTTCATGTTTGTGTTCCTCCGTTCAGGTTGTTCATATTTTTTCGCAAACTTTGCAGATTTTCTCCGTTCTAAAAATTCTAAAATAATGAAAATTATGGTCAAAGCAACTATGAAATAGAAAAACGCCTGATGATAGTCCCCTATATAACCAATGTAATTTGTATATACAGGCAACCTAATCAGGCCGAAAAAATACGGCCTTTCAACGACAACAGACACGCTTTCTCCAACACCTACGGGCTGGCCGCCGCCTTGCGGAACTGTGGTCGTGGTGTACAACGTGGTGTACAAAGCACCTGGATTAAAGTTTACAAGCAAGTCGACTATAAAGAACACGTAGATAAAAACCAGAAGTGGCAGCAATAAAAATTTTTTGTACTTCATATTACAAATCTAGTTTCTGACGTATTAAATTAATTTTTTTCCAGCAGAAGAAACGAAGCAAAATAATAATTTTTAAATCAATATAAAACAAAGGATTTGTATGACACTAAAAGATCAATTGAAAGAAATCACATCGTATGTCTGGGAACTTCCAAAAACGGCAAAGCGCGGCATGCGCGTGCCAGCTCGATTTTTTCTCTCAAAGAAGCTGTTGGACGATGTGGAAGAGGGAGCGATTGAGCAAGCGGCAAACGTCGCTTTTTTGCCAGGCATATACAAATACAGCATAGCTCTCCCCGATATGCATTTCGGATATGGATTTCCAATCGGTGGAGTTGCTGCGCTTGATTACGAGAAGGGCGGACTTTCCCCTGGCGGGATTGGTTTCGACATCAACTGCACTCACCCAGATGCAAAGATTTCGTGCTCTTTCGGAACGTGGAAAAGAATTAAGGACATGGAAACCGACTGGGGAAAAAACAGCTTGAAGTTTTTGGATTGCGAGAAAACCAAGATAAAAGACACGTCTGTTGCATGTTTCATGAAGCGTGTGGAGGACGGCTTCATATATGAAATAAAAACAGAATCCGGCCGCAAAATTCAAGTTACGGCAGAACACCCTATCCTAACAGAAAACGGAATGCAAAAAGCGGAAAATTTAACGCCAAACGATTCGTTATATGTATACCCGTTTAGCGGTGTAGAATACGAACATCCGAGTAACGATGTCATAATAAATGTGAACGACATAGAAAAAGTCCTTGATAGTTTTGGAATAGGAGTAAACGGCAGTGCCAAGAACCAAATTTTGGGCTTGTTAAAAAAACTTAGTCTGGGTGAGATAAGATACGATTCCCCCAAGTTGCCAATACTTCTTAAGATAATGGGATTTGTGTTTGGGGATGGTGTAATCTCGTTTGTCAAAAACAGAAAAGGATTTGTCCATTTTTACGGAAAACGAGAAGACTTAGAAGAAATAAAAAATGACATATTGATGCTGGGTTTCAAATGTTCAAACATCTATTCAAGAAAGAGAAAACACAAGATAAAAACTTTCTATAAAACCGTCGAGTTCGAAAGCGAGGAAGCATCCATAGTCAAGAAATCTACGGCCTTTGCGGGTTTGCTTACAGCTCTCGGGGTGCCGCATGGATACAAGTCTGCGAAGTCGTATAGGGTTCCAAAGTGGCTTATGAAGGCGCCCTTGTGGCAAAAAAGGCTTTTCCTCTCGGCATTTTTTGGGGCAGAGCTTTCCAAGCCCAAAACGTTAAACAAATACAATTTTTACGAACCGCAACTTAACATGAACAAGCTGGAAACACTTAAAGAAAACGGAATGGATTTCCTAAACGATATACGTCTTTTGTTGCTGGAGTTTGGAGTAACGTCCGCTTATCCGGTAGAGGTCGAAGGATACCAGTATCCAAGCAGGCGAGGAAAAACATGCGGGCTGAGGATAAGCATACACGGAAACCCACACAACCTGATCAATCTTTTTGAAAAGATCGGTTTTGAATACAATTCTGGCAAACATAGAGAAGCATGCTTTGCCGCGAATTATATTAGGTTGAAGGAGAATGTCAAGAAACTGCGCGCCAAAGTAAGAAACGCTGCAATAGAACTTTACAACTGCAATTCGAGCGTAAATGAAATCAGGGAAAAATTAAGAGGCGAATTCACGCCAGACCAGTTCCTTGAACATTCGGTATGGACGGAATTCAAAGACAACCCGCGAATAGCTTTCAATTTCATCTCATTCGACGAATACAAGAAAACCTATGCAATAGGCGACAGTGGGATGATTAGGGATAAAGTTCTGGAAATATGCAAATTGCCTTACAGGGGATACGTGTACGATTTTACGATTAACGATAATAATCACAATTTCATAGCAAACAATTTCGTCGTATCGAACTGTGGCGTGCGCCTCCTGCGCTCGAACTTCCAAGCCGACGACATCCAGCCGAAGCTGCCGAAGCTGCTCGACGCCATTTTCCACAACGTGCCGTCTGGCGTGGGCGTGGGCGGGAAGATAAAGCTCACCGCAGCGCAGCTGCGCGACGTGCTCGAACGCGGAGCGGCCTGGGCAGCGGAAAACGGCTACGGCACCAAGCGCGACATCGAGCACCTGGAGGAGCGCGGATGCATGAAAGGCGCGGACGCGAGCAAGGTTTCGGACAAGGCGCTGAAGCGCGGGGCGCCGCAGCTGGGCAGCCTCGGAGCGGGCAACCACTTTTTGGAAGTGCAGCGCGTGGAGCGCATCTTTCTGCCGGACGTGGCGCGGGCATTCGGGATAACGGGCGAAGGACAGGTCACTTTCATGATACACAGCGGCTCGCGCGGGCTCGGGCACCAGGTGTGCACGGACTACCTGCAGATCCTGGAGAGCAGGTTCCGCGACGAAATCCGCAAGCTTCCGGACCGCGAGCTCATATATGCACCGGCAGGCACGAAGGAGTGCGACGCTTATTTTGCTGCGATGGCGTGCGGCGCGAACTTCGCCTGGACGAACAGGCAGATGATTATGCACTGGGTCCGCGAAAGCATACAGAAAACGCTCAACGCCAGCGAAACGGACGCGGGCATTGAAGTGGTGTACGACGTCGCGCACAACATCGGCAAGATCGAGGAGCACGAGATCGATGGCAAACGCCGCAAGGTGTACATGCACCGCAAGGGCGCGACGCGCGCTTTCCCAGCAGGCAATCCGGACGTACCGGCTGACTACCGCAGCATCGGCGCACCCGTGCTCATTCCAGGAAGCATGGGAACTGCGTCATACGTTCTAGTCGGCACGGAAACGGCAAAGGAAACATTCTACTCAACAGCGCACGGCGCGGGCCGCGCTGCGTCACGCACGAAAATGCTGAGAGGCATGCGTGGGCAGGAGGTTGCGAAGAAGCTGCTCGACGCTGGCATCCTTTCAAAGGCCGCGAGCTGGCAGGTCATGGCCGAGGAGGCGCCCGAGGCATACAAGGACGTTGACGAGGTCGTGCGCGTCTGCGAAACAACAGGCATAGCGCACATAGTTGCAAAATTGCGGCCAATGGCAGTTGCAAAAGGATGAGTTTAAAACGTTAACTGTTCTTTATTAAATTTGATTGGAATGCCATCCAAGGCGGATTCGATAAACAGTAAACTGGAATACATCGCAACCAGGGTCGCGCCCCTGCATAACGGATTAAGTTTTTTAGGATTCAGAGTTTTCTACCATTACAAATTGCCGAGAAGGAACAATATGAGAAAGCTAGAGAGGAAGCTCGGTTTTGAAATTTATTCAGGAACGGGAAGCGCTCGGACGTTTTCGGAAAACGTGAAGAAATTTTTGGACGGCTGGTTCGGATACGCCATGCACGGGAACACGTACAAGCTGAGAAAGAGGATTACAGAAAGAATGCAAGCTCCGAATTTGGGGTGTGAGAGTTAAACGTCGAATATGACCTGTACGCGCCAAAGATCGCCGTCAGACTTTTTGCTGACGTATTTTATGATTTCCACCAACGACTTTTTGTAGCTTTGTAAGAGTTACACATAATTTCTAGTAGTTCCTGTTTTTCTTTCTTTAAAACAAAGATTTTTATATCTCGTAATCTTTTCAATCCTTCACGGTTAGAAATAAGAAGTTTATAGTGACCACGAATATTTTTGTATTTCTTATATCTTATTCCTAACATTTTAAGTAATTTACATATAAATTCTATCTCTTTTTTATTTGCCATTTCTATGTAGACTTCTCTTACATATTTTTCTAGTTTATAGTAAATTCCACCTTCAGCTAAGAAAATACCTCTTAAATAAGCTCTTGCAAATTCTTTATTTTCTAGACACAGCCATTTTATTTTTTGTATGAGCAAATCCAAAACAATTCGTCGTACAGCACTATAAGTACCAAATTTATAATTCGGTCTTTCAGGTCCACATCGATAAACCCTAGTTTCTGATGGTTTTACCGAAAACATTCTTAATAATTTTTCTTTCTGAATTAATTCGGTCTTTTTGGAATAAACATGCACAAAAATCTCATGATTAGGAGTTTGAAGACAGTCTTTCAATATTTTTTCTCCGAAAAAATTCAGTAATCTGATATCTGAGTTTGTGAATATGATTTTATTTTGTTTTTTGGATGTGTAACCATCGCCAACATACATTCCAATTCCTGTAACTACATCTTCTGTTAGATGAATGGTAGATGGGAGATACGTTATCTGGTGACAACCCCACGTAGAAAACCACAAAATATTATCAAATAGATATTCTTCACGGATGTCTAAATTCTTCGTTAGCCCAATAAAATCTTTTAAAGGTGGATTTGTTGCATGTTTACTGTTAGGTTTTAACCAATTTACTAATGCATTATACGATGGAAGAGACAGTTCTTTACATGCGGTTTTTATACTCCCATATTTTCCTAAAATTCTTATTCTTATGAAATCTATGAATTTCTGGGTAAGTTTTATTCTTATACTCCTGCTTTCTCTCAAAAGATTAAAGATGTCAATAATCATGGTAGAATACTCTACTTAAGAATTTAAATATTTTTCTATTTGGTAGAATATACTTCAAAGTAGATAAAACTACTTAAATGTTTAACTTAAAAAGTTTATTATGAAGTCAATTAAAGTGTCAGAAGAAGTTTACGAAAAGCTCATAAAATTAAGAGCAAAGGAAGAACTTAAACAAGGTAAAAGAGTGACATTATCTGAAATTTTAGAAAAATTTACTGGCAAAGTTTAATTATTTAGATATCAAATATAACTTGAGCCCTCCATATATTGTCAGTTTTTCTAATGTCCATAAGGTGGTATGTGCAACTTTTCACTTCTGTTCGCATGTCGTGCCTCTTCTGGTCGAGCTTCTCGCCCCAGCACGTTGCCTTCAGCACCATCGTCCGTTCGTCTATGCCCACGCGGAATTTGGAGAAGAGCATGCCGCTGGTCGTCGAAACGTACAAAACCTCGTTCAGCCAGTTGAACATAAGCGACTTCAGGTCGTGCGCTCTCACTTTCACCTTCTTCTCTTTCGCAGGTTTTACTTGTTTCGTATTTATCATAACTTCAAACATCGCAAGCGCCGCGTTTTCAAAAACCTCGCTCAAAGTTTTTCCGTAGACTGCCACAGCTATGTCTGCAGTCGATAAATCCAAGAACTCGAATTTCTTCTGCCCACGTTTCGCGCTTTTTTTAGCTTCTTTCGCGCTTCCCATAAAGCTTAAATATACTTTTGGACAAATATATTTCCTTAAGGGTTGATGACTTCTTTTCTAGGAAACCTTAAAAAAAGTTAAAAAATCAATAGTGAATAAAATGGCTTCACGATTACATGATATTGAAGGTGGAGTAAAGCCTGAAATAGGCAGATATGATTCATTTCATGAAGAGTCTGAGTACGAGAGTGCTTTAGCCGTCTTATCAAAGAATTATGGTGTACTTAACGATCGTATTCCTTCAAACATAAAAAGAGTGATGGGTGATACCCAGAACCGTTTAAAGAAGTTGAAACTTTTTGTTGACCCAAATTCTCCTTACTTGGATAAAAGAATTGAGTCTATTGAAAACATGGAGGGTCTAAGATCGTTAACGATGGGAAGAGTGCCTCCTTGGGGACTAACTATAATGGACCAATTTCTGATTGAACTAGGTACAGACGATTTGTATTATGGTTTGTCAATTCGCAATAGTTGTAAATATGGTGATGGTGATCCTGAAGTTTTATCAGATCATTTAAGAAAAATAGTTGAGAGATGCGAATCGAGTGCTAGAGAGCGCAGCATGCAAACTGATGGTCATATCAAAAGAGCAGAATATGCATTCGCTTATCTAGAAATCGAGCAACCAATTCTTCCAGAAGTAATAAAAACAGGTGATCCTGAAATTTTATACGGAGGTCATCTAGAAACTTTGGAGAAAAAATATTTTCCAAGGATTGACGAGAAGGGTAGATTACACTATAGAAGAAAGTTGGGCCTAGTAATTTGGAATGATTTATATAATTATGGACCTACTTGTAGAGGGTTTCCGAATTGGATCCGAGCATTGTTAAAAGATAGTCTACCAAAAGCTACTAAACAACTAGGTGTTGAATAGAGATATACCATCTTTTAAAAAACTCTACTAAGAGTCTGGAATATATTGCGCACACTGAGAGGAACATTACTAAATTTATAACCAACTATTCTCCCCGAATCTGGGTCGTACATCACAGATTGATAAAAGACACCTTTTGCTTCGGTAAGCATCTTTTTTGTGTAATTTAAATCTCTCATAGTATTACCATTAGCTATTTTTTCGATTAATTTTGGATCTGGCGCATATCCTGTATCACGAAATATATCTAAAAACATCCTTTGTACTAAGTTGACTTTTTGCTCTTCTGCCACTTTCTCACCAAAATTAATTTTCTCAGATAAACTTATAAATCTTTTTAAATATTGATTTTTAGAATTATTCTTTAAAGTTTAAGCGCTGAAAAACTTAAGCACGATTTCTACAACAACAAGCGCGGCTACAATGTAAACAACCCACACAGGCTTCAATTTTATCTTCTGTTCTCCTTCTTCCCCGAATCTTATCAGTCCGCCTGCGCCGCTTGGCATGTAGATTCTGTCTTTTTTTACCATTTGAAAGGCCTTCCAATTTTATTTTATGAATTTTGATTTAAACTTTGATTTTAAATCATTATCCTTTCTGATATTTATTCATGGAATACGTCGACTTCGACCTTAAAAGACCCTACAAGTCCGAGCCGGCCGAAGGACCTGTTTTCTGGCTGGTTCATCCATGTTATCGCTCTTGGTGCAACCCCGATGAGTGGAGAGAAGTCGTGGATTTTGCTGCGAATTATAGTGGGACTTTGATGGTCACACAGAACGAACTGGGCATCCCACGCGAACTTAACTTTTCAGGGTCCGTTGATAGACTGAAGGACGACGATAGAATTCATTTCGGTTGGTGGGACGTACTTTCTGTGATATGGTACAACCATCTTCCCAAGCTTAAAGAAAAAGATCATTTGGTTTTCGGGCAGATGGTGGACGACTGCGAGATGGATCTCGTGAAAAACCTAATTAGGTTCATACCACCTTTTAAAATACATGTGCTTAGAAGGTATTCGTTCTCGAGAAATTCTGAACAGTCGGTGGAAGATGCGATACAATTCTATCTTCAAAACAAGATTAACATTTTTAACGGTAAGTCGTCTGAGCTGGAAAAATATCTCATGGAAAAATATGAGAAGAATTAGGGGTGGCGTGCTGGCACGTAGCCCATCTTTTGTTTCGTTTTTTGCGTAAGCAAAAAACCTAGGTAGCATTTGTCTGAGCGTTTTTAAATAAACTTGCATCGCATCGGTATCGGCTGTCCGTTTCATCTTCTTCTGTCTCAACTCAGCTTGCGCTGCATCGTTGGCGAGACAGAAAAGTTCCGTTTCTGATACAGTCGAACGCTTCTCAGCGTGCTACTTCCGTAGCTCCCCTGGATGGATGGAACTTCCTCACCCGCCGTTTGACCGGCAGGCGAAGCTACCCGACCAGCTCACCAAGAAATTATTGTTTCAGGTTGTTTATAAATCTAACGAAAATAAGGTTTACAAGCCGTATAAGTCGTGTTTTACTTAAGCTTTTCCTGCTAATTTTATTGAATGCCAGTTTTGCTGATGTTGGATAATTCACACTTGCGTTTGCGTGCTTGTGCAAAAGCATTTAAATTATAACGCCGTTATATAAAAATAACAAATCAACAAAGCTTTCGTGTGATGAAAATGGACGTAGAAAAAATTCGCGCTGACTTTCCTGCGCTTCATCAAAAGCTGAAAGGCAAGCCGGTCATTTACATGGACTCGGCGTGCATGTCCCTCCGGCCGAAGCAAGTAGTAGAAGCGATGGACGAATATTATTACAAATATCCTGGTTGCGCCGGACGCAGCATACACAAATTCGGAGAAATGGTGACTGAGAAATATGTTGAAGCGCGAAGAAAGATTGGAAAGTTCTTAGATGCTAAAAGCGAGAACGAGATTGTTTTTACACGAAACACTACAGAGGGAATAAACCTTGTTGCAAACACTTTTGACCTGAAATCGGGCGATGATGTGCTGACAAGCGACCGCGAACACAACTCGAACCTCCTGCCTTGGCAATTGCTGAAAAAATCAAAGGGGATAAAGCACGAGATTGTTTTTTCTGCACCTGACACGACTTTTGACATCGGAGAGTTTGAAAGAAAAGTGAAAAGCATAGGCGACAGGTTGAAGCTGGTGTCGATGGTTCACACTTCGAATCTTGATGGCTATACTCTTCCGGTGAAAGAAATTATTAAAATTGCACACAATGCTGGAGCAATCGTTCTTTTGGACGGAGCGCAAAGCGTCCCGCATCAAAAAATCGATGTACGAAAGCTGGACGTAGATTTCCTTGCTTTTTCTGGGCATAAAATGCTCGGACCAAGCGGCATAGGGGTACTTTATGGAAAATACGAGCTTCTGGAAAAGCTCAGCCCATTCTTGCTTGGTGGCGACACAGTGAAAGACACGACTTACGAATCGTGCGTGCTTTTGAGCCCGCCGGAGAAGTTTGAAGCTGGTTTGCAGAATTATGCAGGTGCAATTGGGCTTGGCGTAGCGACAGACTATCTGAATAAAGTTGGCTTGGATAACATAGAGAATCATGAGAAGAAACTGAACGAAATCATAACAGACGGAATAAAAAACATAAAAGGACTTTCGATACTTGGCCCCTCCGACCCAAGACTAAGAGGGGGAGTGATATCTTTCAACATAGAAGGCATGTTCCCGCACGACATAGCAATTATGCTTGACGACGCGGCTAACATAATGATCCGTTCGGGCGCTCACTGCGTGCACTCATGGTTCAACGCTCACGGCATACGCGGCTCGGCACGCGCTACGCTTTACTTGTACAACACGAAAGAAGAGGCAGAAATTTTTGTGGCGAAGTTGAAGGAGATAGCTCAGCTTGCCTAACTTGAAACGCTTGCCTAACTTGAAACGTTGCTAGGTTGGAGACGAAAAATAAGCAAAGGTTTATAAGTTTTGTTAAATAATGTTACTAAATAATTTGAGACTGATTTGAAGCTGGTTTTGCAATAATGCAGTAATAGTGATTTCGTGGCAGAAGAAAAACCCGATAAATCTGAAAAGCCTGAAAGTGTGAAGGTAATAAAAATAAAAGTGCCTAAAATCAACTTTTGGATGATTTCGACGCTTGTACTTCTTGTAATCTCTTTAATCCTGCTTGTGCGTCCGGGCGTTCTAGGCACTGGGCCGTCGGGCGCTGTCGTGCTTAGTGCAAACGACGCTGCTAACAAAGCCATAGACTACATAAACAAAAATCTTGTTCAAAGCGGCCAAGCAACTTTCGTTTCTGTGGGAGATTTCACAAGCTACTTGTACAAAGTGACTACTAACTATCAGGGCAGCGACATAGACATTTATGTTTCCAAAGACGGACAGTTGCTCTTCGTTTCATCTCCGCTTGACATGACTAAAACAAGCAACACCACAACCACGCAAGCACCTTCGTTCAATCCGAACAAAACAGAAATACCGAATGTGAAGTTTTTCGTTATGAGTTTCTGCCCGTATGGGAATCAGGCAGAAGAGGGGCTAGGACCGGCGTTGAGACTGCTTGGAAGCAAGGTAACATGGGAGCCGCACTATGTAATTTATTCGAACTACGGATCTGGCTATCCTGACTATTGCTTGGACAAGGACAATAAATATTGTTCGATGCACGGCATACAGGAGCTCAATCAAGACGTACGCGAGCTCTGCGTGTACAAATATGCGAAAGACAAATGGTGGGATTTCGTTGATGCTGTGAACGCGAACTGCACCGCTCAAAATGTTGATACGTGCTGGATACCAATCGCGACTAAGGTCGGGTTGGACGTGAAAAAGATACAGGATTGTCAGGCTAACGAAGCAACGACACTTCTTGCAGCTGAAGTTGCTTTGAGCGAGCAATACGGAGTTCAAGGTTCGCCAAGTGTGTTTGTGAATGACGCGCAATACAATGGAGGCAGAACCCCGGACGCATACAAACAGGCTATATGTAGCGCTTTCGTAACAGCACCGTCCGAGTGTTCGCAAACCTTGTCAAGCTCGGGCAACGCGTCGAGCTCTTCTGGCGGTGGATGCGGATAAAAAATTCATTTAAATTCATTTAAAATCGATTCGTGATTGGATGATTTGCATAATAGCGCTTCTTGTTTTCGGTGTGCTTGGTTTATTTTCAGCAAAGTACCGTGCGCTCGCAAAAGAATCCTTTCGTTGCGTTTTTCTGAGGCTTTCCTTCCGCCCTTGCGAGACGCAACTGGATCAAAGAATAAAATCCAAGCTCACATCAAAGCTTCTGGTTCGAAGCCCGAAGCTTGCGAAGTTCGTCTACAAGCGCTTCGAGCTGCTTTCATGGATTTTCACAATAGCACTTTTCGCCAGCATGATCTATTCCGCATACGGCCTGTACAACCTTTTCACATTGGGAACATGCGATCCTAGCGGAGGATACTGCCCGCTGAGCACGAAGGCGCCAGTGTGCGGATGCGAGGGTGTATGCCTGTGCGACGAGCAGACTTGCCAGTCGCCTGAATACATTGCGTGCGCTGGGGATTGCAACTGCCAGAAAGAAGTTTGTGGTCAGACGCCAAGCTAGTCAGACATACGGCTAGTTAGATTTAAATACGCTAAAAACTGAGTTCTAAAAATGAAAATCGGTAAAAAGCAGTTGGCGGTAATTGCGGCGATTGCAGCTATTGCGATTATAACAACATATTTCATCGGAAGCTATGTTACCGGTTGGTTTGTTACTGTAAACCCCAACCCCACTCCAACAAATTATGACGCACTTGCAAAGTGCCTTACGCAAAAGGGCGTTGTGATGTACGGGTTGAAAACTTGCCCTCATTGCGCCGATCAGAAAGCGATGTTCGGAGATTCTTTCCAGTATGTTACTTACGTGGAATGCAGCGATCAGGCAACGTTGTGCCAAGCGAAAGGCATACAGTTTGTTCCAGCTTGGGAGATTGACGGAAGCATTTCTACGGGTGTCAAAACATTGGAAGAGTTGGCGAGTGCGGCTGGCTGCCCACTTGAGTAAGTTTAATAATTTTTTCTGACTTTTTTTGACTCCTAATTTCCCCTGACTTATTTTTAAATCCAAAATACAAATAATAGAACAAACAGAGTTTACAGAGAATTTATAGAATTTACTTTGGGATACGAAAATGAAAATAAAAGTATACTCTACGCCACAGTGCCCGTGGTGCGATAAGGCTAAACAATATTTCAAAGATAAGGGACTGGAGTTCGAGGAAATAGACGTTTCTGCGGACCCCGATGCAGCAAAAGAGATGATTGAGAAATCCGGACAGATGGGCGTGCCAGTTATAGAGATTGATGGAGAGCTTGTGATCGGCTTTAATCGGCCGAAGATAGAAGAGATACTAAAAAAACTAAATGAATGAAAAAGCTAAATGAGTGAAAAATCATGGAAACAAAAAAACCTGGGCTAGAAAAGCTTGGAACAAAGAAAACATACGACGTAATAATTGTCGGAGGCTCTGCTGCGGGCTTGACGGCGGCTTTGTACGCTGCAAGGCGGGAGCTTAAAACGCTCGTTCTAACGAAGGACATCGGCGGCCAGATTGCCATAACTGAGACTATCAAAAACTATCCAGGCTGGGAGAAAATAACTGGCTCTGATCTTGTTAAGATATTGGAAAAACAGGCGATTGAATCTGGTGCAGAGATTGTTATAAAGGAGGTTGTGAAGATAGAAGAGCTCAAAGATTCGGGGCGTGAACTTTTCATTGTCAAGACTCATAGTGAAGACGAGCACACGAAAAACGGCACTAAATTAAAGGGCGAGGAGTATGCAGGCAGAACTGTAATACTTGCGAGCGGTAAGACGCCGAGAAGCTTGAATGTGCCTGGAGAAAGCAAATTTGTGGGGAAAGGTGTAAGCTATTGCGCGACATGCGATGCACCTCTTTTCAGAAATAAGATTGTTGCGGTAGTCGGTGGCGGTAACTCTGCTTTCGAGGCTGCTCTTCTGCTTAGCAGCGTAGCGAAAAAAGTCTACATTATACACAGGCGGGACGAATTCAGGGCCTTTGAAAAAATCATAAACGATGTGAAACAAAAAAAGAACTTAGAATTTGTCTTAAGCTCGGCAATTGTGGAAATAAAAGGAAGCAGGTTTGTCGAAGCTGCTGTGTTGGAAAACAGAAAGACGAACAAAAGGTCAGAGCTAAAGCTGGACGGCATTTTTGTGGAGATAGGTTCGGACGTTGATACTGATTTTGTGAAGGGCCTCGTAGAGCTTGACGAGACAGACCAGATAAAAACGAACAAGAACGCAGAGACCTCGCATCCCGGCATATTCGCGGCCGGCGATGTGACGGACACGCCATTCAAGCAGATAATAGTTGCAGCGGGCGAGGGCAGCAAGGCAGCACTCGCGGCGTACAACTACATCCACGAAATCGAGAACAAATATGTTATAGACTGGTCCACTCACAAGCACGAACATAAAGCAGACCTAAACAAAAATGAAAAAAACGAAAGTTAGATTGTAATGTAAGATTGTAATATAACATAGTTGAGTCTTATGGTCGAAGTTGGCACTATAGAGCACGATGAATGGGGTCCGGAATATTTGATTGAAGTTTACGACCCAAAAACAAAAATGCGCGGATTCGTGGTTATAGATAACACGAGCCTCGGACCTGGGAAAGGAGGCATACGCATGACTCCTTCTGTTACGCTTTACGAGGACTTCCGCCTAGCGCGAACGATGACATGGAAGTGCGCGCTTGCCGAGCTTCCGTTCGGCGGGGCAAAGGGTGCAATAATTTTTCCAGAAGGTACAGACGTTGCAAAGAAAGAGCAATTGGTGCGTGCGTATGCGCGGGCTATGAAAATAGTTGCTCCAAAAATTTGGGTTGCTGCTCCAGACATAAACACAGGCGAGCGTGAGATGCGGTGGTTCGCCGAGGAGAATGGTTCGCTTCAATCGTGTACAGGAAAGCCTGCGGACATGGGCGGCATACCGCACGAACTTGGATCGACAGGGTTTGGCGTTTATCACGCCGCTCTTGTCGCGCTCGAGCACAAAGGCATACCTGTAAAAGGAGCGACGATTGCGATAGAAGGGTTCGGCAACGTGGGCAGCTTTGCAGCAAAGTATCTTTTTGAAGCGGGCGCAAAAGTTGTAGCAGTGAGCGACAGCAAGGGTTTGATTTATAATAAGGCTGGGTTGGACATAACAAAGCTGCAGAAGATCAAAGCGGATACGGGAGCAGTGAAGAACTACAAGCCTGGAGAAGTGATGACGAACGATAAGCTGTTCGAACTGCCTGTGGATGTTCTGATACCTGGAGCTTTGCCAGACGTGATAACAGAAGCAAACTGGAAGATCGTGAAAGCGAAAATAATAGCCGAAGCGGCTAACATTCCGATAAAACCGGAGATTGAAAACAAACTGAGCGACAAAGGCGTGCTCGTCGTGCCTGATTTCGTAGCAAACGCAGGCGGCGTCATCTCGTCGTACGTAGAATATATCGGCGGCAACGCTGAGCGCATGTTCAAAGAAGTCGAAGCGCGAATCAAGAAAAATACGAAGCTCGTTTTGGAGAAAGCGAAGAAAGAAGGCAAGTATCCGCGTGACGCGGCGATGGAGATTGCGAAAGAGCGAGTGCGAGCGGCGATGAAGAAACGATGAAATTTTTTATTATCAATTCTTATTTCTAAAATGCACAAATAAAACTATGGAGCCTTCAACAAAGCCCACGACAGGTAAGCCACTAACAATCGAGGACAGAATATACGGAACGTATAAGTTTTCAGAACCTGTGCTTGTGGAGCTTATAGAATCGGATGCAGTGCAAAGGCTGAAGGGCATAGCGCAGTTCGGCGTACCTGATGTATGGTACCATAAAAAAGGGTTTTTCAGATTCGAGCACGATGTCGGAGTTGCTATACTGCTGTCCAAGCTTGGCGCTGCAATCGAGGAACAGATAGCCGGACTGTTGCATGATGTTTCGCATACGGCATTCTCGCACGTTGTAGATTATGTAGTCGGCAGCACAAAGGACGAGGATTTTCAGGACAGAATACTTTTTGATTTTATATCTTCAGACAGCCAGATTCCGCCAATATTGGACAGGCACGGATTTGACATAAAAGACTTTAGGACGATGAGCAAGTTTACTCTACTTGAAAGACCTGAGCCTGAGTTGTGTGCAGACAGGGTTGACTACTGCTTGCGCGAGCTTTTAGTCGACGGTGATGTTGAAGATGTGGAAGTCGTGAAGATGTGCGTAAGCAACATAATGGCAGTCGATAGCAAGATGTGTTTCAGCTCGAAAAACCCAGCCAGGCTTTTCGGCGATAGATTTCTGAAATTGCAGAGAGACCATTGGGCAGGCCGGCAGGCAGTCGGAAGATACTATATATTGGCAGATGCGCTCAAAGAAGGGATGAGAACAAATTTGATATCATTCGAGGATTTCAAGAAAGATGATGAGTATTTAGTAAGAAAGCTCGAATCCTCGTCCAATCCAAAAATTAAAAATGACATAAACATGCTTTTGAATGGACATATCAGCCATGTAAACTTACCAAAGAAGCTGAGATATGTTGATCCGTACTACGTAGAAAACGGCAAACTACTGAAGCTATCTGAGAACGACAAAGAATTTTACGAGAAATTCTTAAAAACAGTTAATGGTTAAAGATAAGTTTCTCCGTAAGAATTACTAATCATGAGAGTTGCTGTTGTTGGCGTAGAAAAGTCAATCGTGGAAAAAGAGATCGTAAGGCACGGTTTCGTCCTCGACAAATTGAAACCGGAGATAGTCGTGTCTTTCGGCGGCGATGGCTCTGCGCTTGTTGCTGAGCAGCTATATCCAGGCGTGCCAAGGCTTACGATAAAACACAGTAGCAATTGTGAAAAATGCGTTGTCGGAGAGGCACATAATGTTGAAAGCGTTATTGAGAAGCTGAAGAACAATGATTACAAAATCGCTGAAGAATTCAAAGTCGAGGGAATCGTTAATGGAGACAGCGCTAAGCGACTAATCGGATTAAATGAGATAAATGTTGCGCACGCAGTTCCGACAAAGGCAATAAGGTCCGATGTTTTTATAAACGGCAAGCTTGCTGCAGGCGATTTGATTGGCGACGGCGTTCTTGTTGCAACACCGTACGGAAGCACCGCTTATTTCCGAACTATAACCGGGCGAAAGTTTTCGGCTGGCATCGGCATAGCATTGAACAACACGAACAAGAAGACAAAGTATCATTTTGCCGATGAGAACGCTGAAATAAAAATAAAGTTGAATCGCGGTCCGGCGGTGATGTGCGCAGACAACACCACGACAATGATTCCTCTGAAAGATGGCGATGTTGTAATTGTTAGAAAAGCAAAAGAAAAGGCGAGATTGATAGAACTTGTCGGCGAAGAGAGGAAAATAGAAATATAGAAATTTGAGTAAAGTTTTGTGCCGCGTTTGTGTTGCCGTGCAGCGTTTATGTTTGGTCAGGATTCTAAATGTTTACTATAAAATATATTTTATAAAGTATATTTTCAAGTATAGTTTTTTAGAATTAAAACAAAACCTACGCTTTGTACGTTATCGCCTTCACAGGACAGCCTTCCGCGGCGGCTTTGCAATCGCACGTTTTGCAGCCGCTCGGGTTTTTAATGTGAGCTTTCCCGTCGTCTTTCAATTCGAAAACGTCCGGGCACAAGCTTACGCATAATCCGCAGCCTATGCATTTCTTCTGGTCTACTTTTAAAACAGGCATCATTCCACCTCTTTAGATTTAATTTTGTTTTTAATTTTAATATTGTATCCCCGCCTTTGCCACCATTTCTTTCGGATGTTTGTCATCCACGACTATGTTCACAAAGTCTGCCACGTCCCACAGCTCTTCGGGCGCATAACGGCCTGTAAGAACGACATCTGTCCTCGGCGGCAAATTCATTAGAAAATCCACAACCTTATTTTTGTCTAACAGTTTGCGGTTCAGAGCAATCGTTATCTCGTCGAGTACGAGCACATGTGGCTTCTTTTCTTTCACAACTTTTTTGGCGAATTCGAATGCGTCCTCGCAGAGCTTCTTGTCGCGCTTGTCGAGATTCTTGAATCCAATCCATCCCCTCCTTCCGAACTGGTAAATCTCGTAATAAGGTCTCAGCATGTTCCGGATTTTATACTCCCCTGTATTCTTCCACCACTTGAGGAATTGAATTATAACGACTTTTTTCCGATGGCCTACGCAGCGCATTGCTATGCCCAGTGCATTCGTCGTCTTTCCGGCTCCGGTTCCAGTGTACAAATAAACCATGCCGCGCTTCTTTCCGTTGAATTCCTTTTTGATTTTTTTTACCTTCTTGATTTTTTTCTTTTTTTCAGCCATAGCGTCCGACCATAGAATCTAGAACCTTCCAAATAAACCTTTCAAATAATTAGCGTCGGCTGCTTTTAACTATTTTGATTGTCCAGAAGCTACTAAAGCTGACTAAACTTAACTAAAAATTTAAAGTTAGCTAAAAACCGGCACGACAAAACAATATAAACCTTTTAGAATAGATACGTATCCGAAGATACTAAAAGCGCCTAAAGAAAAGCCGAAAGATAATATACCGAGAGCAGCACCAGTCAATGCGTCGATTACGCAGTAGATCATACAAAGCGGATTCATGCCTTTAGATGCGATGCCAGAAAACAAAAAGAAGCCACCCTTTGCGATCATATAAACAGCCAAGTACAGGATTAGAGCTTCCGAGAAAGGAAAAAATATCAAGGCAGCAGCAAGCGTATCAATGACGCCTAAAATAACGAATAACGGACTCATGAAATCATCAAAATAAATTATACTGCGCTTTACGACTTAAATTATATTGTGCATGTCTATATTGTGCAGGTCGGGCACCCGCCAGAGTAAACGCTGTCTGAACTGCTGTCCGAAACATCGCTTGAGCCATTCGATTCTCTTACGCTCGGATTCGGATTCATGCTCTCGATGCTTTCAACTTTCAGTATTTGCTTCTCCCTGCTGCCATAGCGGTAGATTGTTATTCCCTTGCATCCAAGCTTCCAAGCGAGCATGAACGCTTTCTCCACGTCGTGCGGCGTCGCCCAGTTCGAGAAGTTTATGGTCTTTGAAACAGCGTTGTCTGTGTACTTTTGGAAAGCCGCCTGTATGCGCACGTGCCATTCTGGATCTATCTCCAAAGCAGTGACAAAAATCTCTCTTATATCTTTGGGTATCTCTTTTATTTTCTGTACAGTGCCGCTTTGCGTTACTTTTTTTATAAAATCATCTGTATACAAATTACGCTCTATCATCCTTGTTTCAAACATGGGGTTGATTTCAACAAGCTCATGCCCCAGGCTTTCGCTGACGTCGCGGATGTAAGAAACAGCGAATATAGGCTCTATTCCGGAAGAGCAATCTGCTATTACGCTTATCGTGCCTGTTGGTGCGATTGTCGTTGTAGTCGCGTTACGCATGTACTTGTATTTGTATTTTTTTGCCCATATGCTGTTCTCGAAGTTCGGGAAAGAACCCCTTTCCTTCCCAAGCTCCTCGGACATCTTCTTGGATTCTTCTTGTATGAATTTCATTATCTTCTCAGCCAGCTTTATCGCTTCCTCGGAATTGTAAGGTATGCGCATTTTGATAAGCATATCAGCAAATCCCATAACACCAAGGCCGATTTTTCTGTTAGCTTTTGTCATTTTTTCTATCTCGTCCAAAGGATACTTGTTAACATCTACTACATTATCAAGAAAACGTGTAGCCAAACGGACAGTCTGCTTGAGCTTCTCCCAGTTCAATTCTCCATCAGTCATCATCCGTTCCAGATTGATTGAGCCGAGGTTGCATGATTCCCACGGCAGAAGAGGTTGTTCGCCGCAAGGATTAGTCGACTCTATATTTCCAGCTTCGGGCGTTGGATTAGCAGCATTAATCTTGTCTATAAAAATAACACCAGGCTCGCCGTTTTTCCACGCCATCATCACCATGAGGTTGAAAACAGCGCGCGCAGGCAGAGTTTTGACTGGTTTCCCGCCTCTTGGATTTATCAAATCATAGTCTCCATTTTTTTCAACGGCTTTCATAAATACGTCCGAGGCTGCAACAGACAAATTAAAATTGCTTAGGATGCCTTCCCTCTCTTTTGCTGTTATAAATTCTAGGACATCAGGATGATCCACGCGCAGTATCCCCATGTTCGCTCCCCGCCTCTTTCCTCCTTGCTTGATGACCTCAGTCGCGGCGTTGAAGACTTGCATGAATGAAAGCGGGCCGGATGCGATGCCGCCAGTGCTTTTTACAACATCGCCCTTCGGTCTGAGCTTGGAGAAAGAGAAGCCAGTGCCACCGCCTGTTTTGTGAATGATAGCAGTATATTTCACAGAATCGAATATGCCTTCGATGGAATCGGGCACAGGCAGCACGAAGCAAGCAGACAGCTGTCCAAGCTCTGTTCCAGCATTCATGAGCGTGGGGCTGTTTGGCATGAATTCGCGCTTCACCATCATGTTATAAAAGGCTTCTTCATACTCCTTCGCTTTCTCCTCGCCGCCGTACTGTTTTTCCAGCTCGGCGATAGCTCTTGCAACGCGCCTGAACAGCTGACCAGTGCTTTCTATTACTACTCTGTTCTCGTCCCTTTTGAGATATCGGCTGGCCATAACCTTTATCGCATTCAAGCTGAGCTTCAGTTCATCCGTTACGCCAAGCATAGACTTCATTTTTCTTACTTCTGCACGCTTCTGGCGGTATAGTATGTATGCTTTAGCAACAGTGGCATGCCCTTCCTCTATGAGCACTTTCTCTACAGCATCCTGCACGTCTTCTACGCTGGGGATTCTGTCTTCGAACTTTTCTTCCAGCAGCTTCGTCACGACGTCCGCAAGCTCCTCGGACCTCTTCCTATCCTTGCCGCCGACAGATTCCGCAGCTTTCCATATAGCGTTCGCTATCTTGCTTTTGTCGAAATCGACTATTCTCCCATCGCGTTTCTTTACTTTAGAAATATTTGACATAAATTTGACTCACAGGTTTTAACTCAATGATTTTAGACCGTGAATAAGATTTTAGTGTCCTTTTAAATATTGATTTGGCTTCTGTGAATTATATTATGAAAATGTGAAATGACTGCTCGGTTGTTCTGAGCAACTGATGCAAAAATGATGCAAAAAATTTCATGCTTGCTCTGTTTGATCTGTTTTTTCTGTTATTTTTTCCGTTTGAGCAGTTTGGTCTTCCTGAGCAGTTTGATCTGCCGGTTGCTCGTTTTTTTCTGCTTGCTGCTCGCTCTTCTCTTCTTCGATTTCCGCGGGTTTTTTCGGGTACGCACGCATGCGTGAGGTTCTGCTTCTCGTACGTCTTACTGCACTCCGGCCAGTCTCCTCCTCATCCAGTTCTTCAGGAGTCTCCGACATGTCCATTTCAGCGCCGAAAGCGCCTTCTTTCATGAAATCCGAGATTTTATACTTGAAATCCTCGTTTGACTTGAGTTCGCCGCGCTCTTTGAGAGTTTCCCTTGCAAGTATCCAGAAGAGAGTTGCAAGCGCTTTTGCGCTTTTGTTATTTGCAGGAATTATAAAATCCACGCCGTTCGTGTCATTCGAAGTGCCGCATATCGCAATGAGCGGCACGCGTGCTGTCGTCGCTTCCTTCAACGCTTGATAATCGTAAGTAGAATCTACGATCATAACAGCATCGGCCTCGTAAAAATTCTTGTAGTTCGGGTTTGTAAACGTTCCTGGCATGAACCTGCCTTTTATTACATGGCCGCCGACTATCTCCGCGAACTTTTCTACTGCTGCGTGCGCGATGTTCTTCCTGCTCACAATTACTATATTCTTCATCCTCGAAAGAAACTTGGCAGCTGTCCTTATTCTCGTGTCTATCATTTGCAGATTCATTACAGCAAGCCCGTCAGGTCTCACCTTGTAGATGAATGGTTTCATGTGCTTGAATTTCTGTTTCATTCCTATGTGTATGCCTGAGGCTAGGTAGACCTGTCTTGGAACCAAAAATTCACTTGGCATGTTTTCTTTTCACCGTTTAATAGTTCTTTATTTGTTCTTATAGTTTTATAAAGATTCAATTTATAAATTTTGCGTGCATTGCGGATTTTTGGACTGCGAAGTTTTGCGTGGTTTTGTGAAAATTCTGAATGTATACTAAAAAATATACTTTATAATATATGTTTTTAAGTATAGGTTTTTTAGAATTAAAACAAAACAACTTCGTTCCCCGACTCCGTCCTCTCTACTCGTGCCAGACGCTTATCCTATGTATCTCAATTCCTTCTCTTCCTTCTCCGAGACCTCAGGCATCTGGTGCTTCAGAATCTGCACCAAAGCTTTGCGCTGTACGTCTTCCACACGCTTTATGAAATCTTCCATCTCCTTGACTTTCTTCTGTATCCTGGTTGTATCTACCTTTATCTTCATCATTTTCGCAAGAACAGCCAATACAGCCTCGGCAGCTTTAGGATCCGGTATCAGCGGCATTCCCGAAGTTTCTCCCAGTATGCACGTTCCCTTAATCCCATAGTACTTCCCGAACCCAACTAGCAATCCAGAAGCCCCGACTATCGTTCCGATTTTATCCCCTGATTCAAAATCAATTCCGTAATTCTTGTATTTCTTGGCCAGATCAGGGTCGTTTACAACGCCGACCACCTTTGGCTTATCCTTCTTCTCGCCTATTCCAAGCCCGCCGAGCGTAAACATCTCCTTTACTCCAATTTTTTTGACGAATGATAGTATGTTTTCCACAATCTCGTAGTGTCCGTCAGGATCAACGCTCTGCGAATCCCCGACAAGAATAACGGCATCTCTCTGGCCAGGCTTCTTTGCTTTACAATAATAAAATTCATTGTTCAGCACGTGCACGTTCGAATTCTTTTCAAGAAGTACGAACGGCATAAAGTGCGAACTGAGAAGCTCTGCAAATTTTACTGCCTTCAATTCTTCTATCAGGTAGCCTGCTGCTATGCGGCCAACATTGCCTACGCCAGGCAAGCCTTCGACAAATATCGGATTTTTCAACTTCGGTTTTGATAGTTCGACAATTTTTGTAGCCATGAAAGCCATCTTGTTTTATGCCATTGTTTTATGTTTTATATTGTTTTAACAATTAATATTTCTTAGTTTTTCCGCGTTTTCATTTTTCGCAATGCGCCTGTATTTTCCGAACCTGTCTTCAGGGGAAAATGGTGGAGGGTTCGGATTCTTCGTAGGCCCTCCGCATTTCGGGCACGCAACCTTCAGCGTATAAACGTCACAGTTTATGCATTTCCGCATTTTCATTTTCGATCCTTCGCACACACTTTCATACACTTTAATCCTGAACTTAGGATTTCACAAATTCGTATTCGCCCTTACCGTCTGCATTCTCGATTTCCTTGATAACTTCTTCCAAAACCTCTCTCAGCTTCCTTTCCGACTCCTTGGGCTGCTTTGTTTTCAGTTCAACCATGTACTTTGGTGCAGATATGTATCCAACATGCGCCCCGGTTTTATTCTCAAGCTCAGAGAGAGCCTTCTTTATTTTTTCTACGCCGTCTTCAGCAAGCGTTGTCAGCTCAACCATTGCTTTTATCTTTATCTCTTTTTCTTTGAAGTTTCTCTCCAAGATCTCCGCCAACGCGTCAATCCATCTTTTAGACACGCCAGCTTCGGTCAACGCGTTTTTGTCCTTAGCAGCATCTTCGAACGCAGAGAGCAGGTCGTCGTATTTGTCCGTCGCTGCCAGCTTTTCCACAATCTCTTTTTCCGTATTTTCACGAGTTTCACCGAGCCGTTTCTCTACTTGTATCAAAATCCCTTCAGCTCTCTTATCCCTCCTCGCTGTTTCTATTTTCTCTTTTTCGTCAAACTTTGTTACGCGCTTCAGGCTCAGATTTATGTGCCCTTTCTCGTAATCGATCTTTACTACTTTTGCAACATATTTTTTGTCCGGTTTGACGAACTTCCTTATGTCTTTTACCCACTTTCCAGCCACCTCAGAAATATGTATCATTCCCTCGACCGGCGCTCCTTCCTCAGTCTCATACTCGTCCAGCGTGCACCAAGCAGCGAATGGTGTGATGCGAGCGACTGTGCACGTTACAAGCTCTCCCCACTGCGGCAGTCCTTTTCTCTTTTCCATTTTATTTCCCCTTAGTTTTTGCTTTGATTATGTAATGATTATATCGTAATATTAAATATTCTTTGCACTAACTGATTTAAAAGTTACAAAAAAAGTTACGTAATTCAGAAAACCAAAACACTTTTTATTTTTCTATCATCAAGTCTGGCACATAGTCTATCTGGTCTTCAGGCTTTTCGTATGGCCTGACGTACGTCTCGTAAACCTTTCTTATTTCCCAAACTTCACCACTATCCACATAAAACAATTTTCCAGCTCTGCCATCGCCAATGCCGCCATATGCAGACTCTACGATGCCAAAGTCTCCTAAGAAATGTAGCAACCTCAGTACTTTTCCATCGTCCATGCTGCCTTTGAAAAAATCCGCTAACCTGTCAAGATAGGCCGGTTGTTTTGTCATGTTGAATTTGTATATCTGCACAGCTAGTTTGAACTCATCCGATACTCCTTTCATGGCTTCTACGTCCACTCTTTCAAATTTCTTGTTTTGATTTTGAGGTGGAAGAAGCACTTTAGGCGCATCTATTTTCTCAAGAATAAAAAGTTTTTCCTCGTCAGCTTTCAAAATACCACCTAAAAATAATATGTGTGCTAAGCTTTTACGTCTATTGTACGATGTATGATGAGATTGCGCCGAACACAAGCACGAACGCCAAACAAAATCTTTAAATTATAACGCCGTTATATATTTTGCATGAAAAAAGAAAAAGCAGAAGTTAAAACTAGCCGATATGGTCCGTACACAGAAGAAGTCATAGAAAATTTTCGTAATCCTAAGAACTTGGGCGAGCTTAAAGATGCGGATGCTACGGCAAAAGTCGGAAGCCCGATATGCGGAGACGAGTTGTGGTTATACATTAAGGTCGACAAAAACGAAAAAGGCGAGCTTTACATAAAGGACATAAAATTCCAGAGCTTCGGGTGCGCCGCTGCCGTTGCGACTGGAAGCATGATAACCGAACTTGCTAAGGGGAAAACTCTGAAAGAAGCGCTCAAGATAAAGAGGCAGGATGTCAGCGAAGCGCTCGGCGGTTTGCCTGTTGTAAAAATACACTGTTCGTTGCTTTCGACGGATGCGTTGCACGAGGCGATATACAATTATTACAAAGCACACGGCATACAAATCTCACCAGAGCTTGAACAGCTGCATCAGAACATACAGAAAGGCACGACGATAGCAAGAATTAAGCAAGAAGCGGCAGAAGATTATTGCTTGACTCCAGGCTCAAAAAAATCCAAAAAATCCAAAGGTAAGTAAAAAAATCAAAACAAATTATAAATCGGAACGGATTAGCCCAAATATTTTCCTGCTTTGTTTTGTTCTCTATGAACCCATGTGAAAGTGACGTTCAACTCTCGTTCGCGGATCAGATTTTGCACTTTGTCGAAGAGTTCACGCAATCTATCTACCTTTATGTGATATTCACGCTTGAGCTGGCTAATAACAAGCTTCGAGTCCGAAATTATCTCGATGTCTACAGATTTCGTCGACTTTAGCGCGTTATAGATAGCCAAGTATTCTGCCTCGTTGTTCGTCAACCCGCTCTGCTGCCCAGACCAGCTCTCGCCTGTACTTTCATTGAACCACGCCATCCTTCCGTCGCCAGAACCGTCTGTGTAGATTTTTTGAATCTTTTGAACAGCCTTTCCTATGTTTTTCTCGTCCATTCTCCCGCCGTAAAAGAGTCTCTATTCTAAAAATAAGTAAGAATTCGAAAAGAAAAAAACTAGCAAATTCATTTTTATTCTTTCTTTTTGGCAAATCTTAGCAAATCCTTAGACCAAATCGACTTTCACTCCGCCGAATTGCTTTGCAATCCAATTGTACACCAACGCGCCGATGTAAGCGGCTATGAATCCTGTTACTCCGTATGCTATTGGCAATGCTATTAAAGAAGCAACTCCTTCAACAGGCAGGTTCATCATCTGGTAGCCCGTGTAAAGCCTTCCCATCATGCTTGTGAGTATCGTGCTAAGTAACATCCCTGCTATTGCTACTAGCAAGCCCCAGATAATTCCTGCAATTCCTGATATCTTTGCCAAAGGCATAGGGTCGATTCTTTTCAATGTCTTCAACAAATCACCTTTAAAAGATTATTTGGTATTTCGAGAATAAAATGCTTTTTTTTCAGAAGTGCGTAGAAGAGAACAAAACAATTTGACTTTATGCAGGGGGTGTGCTACCTGCTCGGATTACAGTTCAAGAATGTTAAAATAACCTGCGTCGAAGAACCAAAATGGTTGTGGCTATTTTCTGAAAAAGGAAATACAATAATCCTTTCTAATATGAGAAATTCCATAAAACCAATTTCACATCTGACACCATACGAAACATATGCTTATCAATACTTAGATCCTGAATGGAAAACAATGAACAATTTGTTAACATTTGATTTAGCTTATCTTCGTTTAGCCGAAGATGATTTTTGAAAAAAACTTTTAATCCAGAAAATGAAACAAACTAGCACATACCAATAAAGACTAAGCACAACTAGTTTTACGACATAATAATATTCAATATATGCTTCTGAGTTAATCAGATATCCCAGAAAAGGTCCAAGATAAGTGTCCCATACAATAGATCCCAGAACTGTTCCTATCGCATAGAAGATGCTGCTGTTGCATACTTCAGGATTACTAAAGCATAAAGCAGGAATCAGAATCGCAGAGATAAACCAAAGGATTGCAAAAAATATTGCCTTATTCTTCGTCACTCTTAGAAATTGTACGATACTTAAATTCACTTGCTCACTAATAATTTTATTACCAATTAACTATAAATATCGGAATATTTTATTGGAATTATTGGAAATCCACACCTTTCTAACATATTCTGCTATTCGTAAAAAAAGTTAAATTATGAGTTCTTGGATTTTACTTGAACACAACTCTTTTCTAAAATCGACCTACTAATGGCAGTTACGGAAAAATGTACGCATGCAGGGGGTGTGCTACAGGGTCGGACTACAGTTCAAGAATATTAAAATAAGTGTTAAAAAGATACAATGCCGAGGCTGTGTGTCATCGATTTGAGGTAGATTTTGGTGTCATAAATTGGAAGAATGTAATTCGGAGCAATTTTTTCTTCTTTATTTTTTCTAATGTTTTCTTAATTTGTTTGTAAATTTTATCATGAAAAGTTAATGACGTTCCAGCTGCATCAGGTATATCCAAATTTTTCTTATATCCTGCAAATTCTTTCAAAAGAAAAATTTTATTAGAAAATTGTGGAAATTTTTCAATAAGTTGTTTTTTATTTTTGTTGTCCATAACTAAGATTAAATCTGCATATAACATTTTACTTTTATCGATTGCTGAAACTTTGTGACTCAAAACATTTATTGGAGAATTTTTCATTCTCTTCAATACAGTCTCCGGAACAATATCTATAACTCTTTTCCCCAAATATTTTTTTGAAACTCCTGTTGAATGAACTATAAATTTTTTACCAAAAATTTGTTTGAATATTTTTTCTGCTACAGGACTTCTAAAAACATTAGTATTACATACAAAAAGAATTTTCTTTTTCATATTATTCACTTAATTTAGAAATTGTATAAAGTATAATTTATTTGTTTCCCTGAAAACTACCGCAAAGTATATGCGCCGAGGCTGGGATTTGATATGGCATATCAATTTTGTAGGTTCAACTTTGCTGCACCTACGTCCAGCCAGGATGCAGGGGGTGAGAGGACTAGCACAACTGCACATCCATTTCATGTAGATGAATTACCGATATTTCCATTATCTTTTACTTGATTTAATTTTCGTAAATAAATTGATTTGTATTCTCCATTAGATCAATAGATTAACGTCTGAAAGAATGCAATAAGGATTACTGGTAATGATTGTTGTATAGGTACTAAGAGAAGACTTCGATTTTCGTCATAAAAAAGGGTCTTCGCTCCGACTTAACCTGCCGGCTGTTTGTATGATAGGAGTCGCTAGAAGAGGTGTGAAGCCAATTAGAAGTCCGAGAAGCAGCCCTCTCATCATAGTTAACGACAGTCTTAAATAATAATAGCTGCAACTAAAACTGATAGGAATTGAGTCTTCAGAAAATCAATTCCATGATTCTTGTCTTCTTTCTGGCTTTCAGCTCGTTAATCATGCCTTCTTTGACTCCAGTTGTAAATGCCGGAACATGGTCTTCCAAGAGCCCTATGCCAACGGCTAGAACAGATCTAGCAGCAGTTGGCTATAACGGGAAAATCTACACCTTTGGTGGATACGCTTCATTGGGACGACTATCAAAAGTGGAAGTTTACGATCCATCATCTAACAGTTGGACCACTAAAAATCCCATCCCTCAGGCAATTGACAATGTAGGCGCAGCTGTGATCGGGAACAAGATATACGTTATGGGTCATGATGGAAGCAGTATTCGTTTCTACGAATATAATCCTGCAGACGATTCTTGGACCTCTAAACCTACTCCTCCGGTATCTACATTCGACCAAGCAGGTTATGGAGCTTTGAACAATATCTTGTACGTTGCCTACGGCTCTTGGCCAACTGGTTCTTGGACATATGCCTATGACCCCTCCTCAAATACATGGAGTTCGAAGAAACCAATATCAGAT
>Ga0315280_10000389_pt1 | contig 81582 bp, 84 predicted proteins | sample YL17G06_40_MG_FD_203697 | JGI IMG/M metagenome (GOLD analysis project Ga0315280, IMG submission 203697) | Sediment microbial communities from Yellowstone Lake, YNP, Wyoming, USA - YL17G06_40 | ecosystem: Environmental > Aquatic > Freshwater > Lake > Sediment | place: USA: Wyoming | collected... | reverse complement strand
CCATGTCCCAGAGTTGCAGAAGGTAATCCCAAATAGAGGGAATTGAAAGGAACAGTTTCGCCGCTGAGCTGGCGGACACACTCAGGTTGCAGAAGGTAATCCCAAATAGAGGGAATTGAAAGCGGCATCGCCGACGAGATATCCCAATACTCCTATCTCGTTGCAGAAGGTAATCCCAAATAGAGGGAATTGAAAGGAAATCTCCACCAGTGGGCCAAGGAGTCTACAGCCGTGGTTGCAGAAGGTAATCCCAAATAGAGGGAATTGAAAGCAGCCCTGGAGCTCAGGATGGCGAAGACCCACATGGGGTTGCAGAAGGTAATCCCAAATAGAGGGAATTGAAAGGGAAGCATGTGCGCCTTCAAGTCCACGGCATGTTTGTTGCAGAAGGTAATCCCAAATAGAGGGAATTGAAAGCGAATCAGCGCGCCGCAAACGGGGCACCTCCTTTCTCCGTTGCAGAAGGTAATCCCAAATAGAGGGAATTGAAAGTAGTTTCAGAAAGAGCCGTAGCCAAATTTAAGTAAGTTGCAGAAGGTAATCCCAAATAGAGGGAATTGAAAGAGGACCCCGCCACGACGCTCCTAGCACGCCAGAAGGGGTTGCAGAAGGTAATCCCAAATAGAGGGAATTGAAAGAGTATGTTTTTAAGGTTTGTGCTTCCGCATCGGTTGTTGCAGAAGGTAATCCCAAATAGAGGGAATTGAAAGAATCTCTTAATCTTCTTCTCCTCCTTCAATCTCGCCAGGTTGCAGAAGGTAATCCCAAATAGAGGGAATTGAAAGAGTCCACGTCGCCTCGTTCACGGGCCTTGACGAGGATTCGGTTGCAGAAGGTAATCCCAAATAGAGGGAATTGAAAGTTCTGAGGTCGGCTAGGGACTCCTCCTCGCGCTGGGTTGCAGAAGGTAATCCCAAATAGAGGGAATTGAAAGTGAGAATCAATTCCGCTTGTCTACCCTTGAGAACAGGGTTGCAGAAGGTAATCCCAAATAGAGGGAATTGAAAGGACGAGCGTCCATTCTGGCAAGTATATGCCAGACATGTTGCAGAAGGTAATCCCAAATAGAGGGAATTGAAAGCCTCCTTTTCGGGGGGTCAGGAGCCGGGTCAGCGTCGGTTGCAGAAGGTAATCCCAAATAGAGGGAATTGAAAGCATTCCTGCCAGTGTTAGTGCTGTATATTTCTTTGCTGTTGCAGAAGGTAATCCCAAATAGAGGGAATTGAAAGGAAATGAATGATGTTATTGGCTTCAGCGCATTCTGTGTTGCAGAAGGTAATCCCAAATAGAGGGAATTGAAAGTAGAGGCTCTCTGAGGCAAAGGGGCCGTAACTGTAGCTCGTTGCAGAAGGTAATCCCAAATAGAGGGAATTGAAAGTACCACATGGACTTGCCGTCTGACGAAAAGACGGCGTTGCAGAAGGTAATCCCAAATAGAGGGAATTGAAAGAGATAATTCTGCACAGCCTGAATGAGAAGATCACGCGTTGCAGAAGGTAATCCCAAATAGAGGGAATTGAAAGTGCTCATGTCGTACAGATCGCTCGCGATTTGTACGAGTTGCAGAAGGTAATCCCAAATAGAGGGAATTGAAAGATGTCGTGCACGATATAGTTGTATCGCGCTTTTACGGTTGCAGAAGGTAATCCCAAATAGAGGGAATTGAAAGCCGATGCCAATTATGATGCCGTCCCAAGTGATGGCGTGTTGCAGAAGGTAATCCCAAATAGAGGGAATTGAAAGACCTGATAGAAGTCCTCAAGTCCATCGAATTCGTTCAGGTTGCAGAAGGTAATCCCAAATAGAGGGAATTGAAAGGACTCGAAGTAGTTGTTTGCGCTGGAGACGTACTCCACGTTGCAGAAGGTAATCCCAAATAGAGGGAATTGAAAGCTCTTCGCGGTGCAGTTTCCGAGGACATATGCCGCGAGGTTGCAGAAGGTAATCCCAAATAGAGGGAATTGAAAGACGTCCTGAGCATCTTCCAAAAGATAAAGCTGATAGGGTTGCAGAAGGTAATCCCAAATAGAGGGAATTGAAAGAGGATCTCGGCGACACATCCGAGACGTTGTTCTCCTGTTGCAGAAGGTAATCCCAAATAGAGGGAATTGAAAGTTCATAGCAGCCTTCCTAGACTTCATAGGAGACGAAGTTGCAGAAGGTAATCCCAAATAGAGGGAATTGAAAGCGCATCCTATCCTCAGCACTTGCAGGCAACTCCCTGTTGCAGAAGGTAATCCCAAATAGAGGGAATTGAAAGAAGGCATTACTAAGCCCCAAGACCAAGAGCTCTGAGGTTGCAGAAGGTAATCCCAAATAGAGGGAATTGAAAGGTCGTAACCACTGGACATCCCGTGCTTTGAGCTTCTGTTGCAGAAGGTAATCCCAAATAGAGGGAATTGAAAGTCACCTAAACAATAAATGTAGTCGCCGACCTTGAGGGTTGCAGAAGGTAATCCCAAATAGAGGGAATTGAAAGAGGAGCGATTCCCCTATGAAGATAACAAGTAGGGGAGTTGCAGAAGGTAATCCCAAATAGAGGGAATTGAAAGTACACCTCGTCGCCCACCTTCACCTTGAACACGGCCGTTGCAGAAGGTAATCCCAAATAGAGGGAATTGAAAGGTCTTCGACAGCTTCTCATCGCAACCACGCAAGTTAGTTATAGAGATGAATCCAGAGCGGGGATGTTGCCAAGGGTTGGGCGTTCTTATCCGAGTTTCTTCTAGTCTTGACCGCTTCTCTGGATTACTCATACTATTGGAGTTTTGTAGTGAGCCGGATTATCTGAAATCTAAAGAGAGAGGGCTGCAGGTATGGGTGGGCCTTTGAGAAGTTTGGGGTCGTTCGAGCGAGAGTTGAAGGATTGCAGCGATTGGCGGGATGCCTTCAAGATAGCCATCGACGGGCTGGTAAACAATGTCTTCAGCAGGAGCCTGCGGGAGATAGATGAAACGAATCTGCCGACCTTAGAGTTGCGCAACCCGGGAGCCTACGCGACCATCGAGGACCGGGAAACAAGAGAGGCCCTCGTCATATCCGGGCTCTTCCAGGTGGATCTGCACAAAAGCTCCAGAGCCGAAGAAGACCTAGAGGTATGCTGGGACGCCCGAATCGACAGCCAGAGGATCCTCTACGCCATCGATAGACTGGCCGCATCTCGTGACTCGGCACTTCCAGTAGGAGGGGATGATGGGCAACTTTATGCTGGCGTAGAAGCTGTCAAGGTCTTCCTTAGAGCCCTTGACAAGGTTGTCGAGGAGATAGAGAAAAGCGATTGGGAGAGGCTCAGTACTCTACACAGGATCGCCTTTGGAACAGAGAGAAAGTACCCTACTCTGATAGACGAGATCAGGATATGCAGCACAGGCCTCCGCCTATTTCTAGCCAAGGCGATGAGGAGGCTTTCAGGGAGTGAACGTCGATGACCGAGTCAGACCGGAAGTCCCTACGCCCTGACTTACTTCCTGCACCGCTGTAGGTAAAGCGAAACAAAGTAGAGGTGGTTAGCTATATCATGGCCTAGGAAGGTCGGTGTACTCCGCAAGGAACTCCTGTACGCCGTGAAGGAACTCTACGACAAGACGGGACACGGAGCTCTTTTCACCAGCAGGCTCGATCAGTTTGTGAAGATGGGGCCTAGCGTTTTCTACAGTGACCGTAGTCGCTGGCAATCGATAGAGATGGTTACACTCGACTTGGAGGGTAGGGAGAAGAGGGCGGGGGCGTCGGCTAGGTCGCTCGTGAGGCTAGGATACCAAGCTTGGGTGGGACTTGCAATAATATTGATGCTGGAACCGAGCAACTTCCAGACCATTGATGAAGGCTTCAAGTTTTTCCCAGCAGCGAAGAATCTCGCATTCTTCAGGGAGAAGATGAAACTCACTGCCCTATCTTCTTCCCCGAACCTAGTCTTCCATTCAAGCTTTCTGAACTGCTGGATAGGTATAGCCTTCGAGCCCGACCAATGGGAAGCGCGCATAAGTGTTGAATAATTGTTTTTCGGCTCATCTCTTTTAATGAAGCCTTTTCTGGGCTTGGTTAGGTTTATGGCCGTGAGGGTGTCAAGGGATGTAGAGGCCATTCTCAATGGAGGTGATGGACGGTTTGGGACGGTTTTCAGCGCCTACCCTTTGACGCCCTTAAGCTGTTGTTCTCTGAGATTGATGTGAGCGTAGCTGTGAAGCGGATCGAGGTTAGGTACGTCAACTCTGGGAGGGGAAGGACGCGTTACCCGGTCCGCTCTATGCTTCTGGCTTTGCTCTTCATGCGCTTCGAGGCCATACCGTCGGTGAGGAAGCTCTGTCTGAGGCTTGAGAGGCGACAGTACGCCCGGGAGATCTGCGAGTTCATGGATAAGGCTCCAGACCACACGACCTTCAGCAAGTTCATCAAGCGCGCCAAGCCGGAGACCATAGAATGCTTGTTCAAAGAACTCAGGGATCAAGCCTTCAGCTTGGGCATAGTCGATCCAGAAGCAGGTGTGAAGCTGAGTGTGGACAGCACCTTCATCAAGGCGTACTCTAGGCGAGGAAGGAAAGGCGGCATCAGCGATCGAGGTGCCAGGGTTGGGAAGACGGAGCGCCGAAGCTATCAGCTCGGCTGGAGAGCCCATACAGCGGCGTCGATGTCGGCACTCCCATTAACATTCATTGTTCGAGCCGCAAACGTCAACGACAAGGACGCGGTCGAGCCGCTTCTCAAGACGGCCTCGCGTCTGCTCAAACGTTTCGGGAAGCGTATCAGCCACGCCATAGCTGACAGGCAGTACTACTCGGCCGAGGTCTTCAGAGCCGTCAGGGGGCTTAAGGCAGAGCCGATCATCCCGCACCCACTCAAGGTGAAGGAGCCGCCCATAAACCTCTGGGTGACGAGGCGCTTCAAGGTCAGGGGAGACCCGAAGCTGGTCGAGATCTACAAGCTCAGGATGGCGATGGAGAGAGCCTTCAAGGCTGGGAAGCTGGAACTCGCGATGGACAACCTGAGGTGGAGGGGAGCAGCCAAAGTCAGGATGCACGTTGCCATATGCTACGCGTGCATCTACGCCGTTGCAATAACAGCCCACAAAATAGGCAGACCAGACCTGGCCAACAGCATCAAAACATTCGCATACTGAACCCGAAAACGAAAAACAAACCCAAAAACAATTATTCAACACTTATGCGCGCGCTATTCGCACCTATTTAGGGTCTAATCCCTCCGCACCCGCCACAGGTCAGGGCATAAGTCCCCGACCTCTCGAAGAGCCGGATTAGTGGGATTCACCCCATATTTGGGGTGAACACCAGCAGTCCCACCATCGTCTGACATGAAGTCCCGATTTCGGGACGTCATCGCTTCTGGGAGAAGTCTGGGATGGTGGCTTACACATATATCGTGCTTCCGTGGAGCTTGAGATGTGATATCTATGGCTCAAGCATTCGATGCCGCCGACTTCGAGGCTAAAGCTGTCAATGGGATTGTCACGGCTTCCCATCCCTTGGCCGCACGGGCCGGGATAAATGTCATGAAGAGCGGTGGAAACGCGATTGATGCGGCGATCGCGACCGCTTTCGCTTTGACTGTGGTCGATCCCTGCATGGCTAGTATCGCTGGTCGCGGGGAGATGAACCTATACCTCGCAGATGAGGGTAAAGTTCACAACATAGAGTTCATCGCGGTTTGTGGCGAGAGGGCGAGGGAGGATATCTACGAGGTTCTGCCTAGGGCGCCTGGGAGCTGGTGGAGCGTCAAGGATGAAGCCAATAATATTGGTTACAGGTCGATCTGTGTTCCGACGGCCCTAGCGGGGCTTTGTACCGCCCAAGAGAAGTTTGGGACAATGGAGTTAAGGGATGTCGTAGAGCCGTCCATCGAACTCGCATCCAAGGGCTTCGAGGTGGACGCCAAGCTGGAATGTAACATCGACATGGATTTCTTGAAGCTCTCCAGGTTCCCGGCCACGGCCAGAATCCTCTGTCCGGGGGGCAGACCCCTCATGCGGGGTGAGACCCTTCGGATGAGGGATTATGCCCGGACTCTCGGTAGGATCGCTGAGGATGGTCCAGACGCCTTCTATGAGGGAGAGATCGCCGACGCCATTGTGACGGACATGGAAGAGAATGGTGGGCTGGTCACGAGGAAGGACATGGAGACGTATAAGCCGAACATCTTTGAGCCCCTTGAGACGAGTTACCGAAACTATGAAGTTGTCTCCGGCTCACCTGAGTGTTCAGGTGGGAGACTCGTCCTCCAGAGTTTGAACATCCTTGAGAACTTCGACCTCAAGACTTATCGCGACGCACGCATATTCCCGCGCGTCCATATCCTGTCCGAGGTCTTCAAACGAGCGTTCGCGGACAGACTCCAATTCGAGGCCGACCCTCGGTTCACGAAGATCCCAGCGAGAGGTATGCTCTCCAAGGAGTACGCCAAGGAGCTTAAGGAACAAATCTCTATGGACAAGGCCTCCCCCAAAACAGCCGCCGGGGACCCTTGGAGATACGAAGGTAGGGCAGGAAAGGTGAGGCGAAGAACTGGGCTCTCGCCGGGTGGTCATGAGACGACTCATCTCTGCGCAGCCGATGGGAAAGGCAACATGGTTGCGTTGACAGAGACTCTATGTGGCGGCTTCGGCTCAGGCGTGACCATACCGGGGACGGGGGTCCTCATGAACAACGGGATGTACTGGTTCAACCCCGTCTCGGGCACGGCAAACTCGATTCAGCCCGGGAAGAGGCATGTGGCCAATATGGCTGCGACCCTCGTCCTGAAGGATGGTGAGGCGATGATGGTAGCGGGAGCGGCTGGTGGCCGAAGGATTCTCACGACGGTCACGCTGATTCTGACTCGCGTGCTCGACTTCGATCTTGGTGTGAGGTCCCTCTTTCTGCCAAGGTTCCACGTGGAGGATGAGGAGCCCGTTGAGGTGGAGCAGTCCTTCTACGAGGAGATTCCTCTAGCCTATAGCGTGACGAGGGCGCTCACCGCCATGGGCCATAGGTTTCAGACTCTTCCAAGCATCTGCGTCGGCTGCATGATCATGGGAGACCCTGAGACGGGGAGGCTTCACGGCGCGGCGGAGCCTAGAAACTTGCGGGTGGGATCGATACAGGCCTTCTGAGAATTATCCAAGAAGGAACCGATCATCTCATAGGATGAACTAAGGTCTAATCCCCAAACTACTCTCTTTCTCTGAAATTTTCGAGAAAGCCTTTAGAGAGATGCTGTTTCGAATTTGATGGAAAGGTGACATAGCCATCGACTGGCGTGAAGCATTGTTGACCAAGGTGTTTCGCATAGTCAAGGCGATGCGATTGGACAGATTATTCCGTCTAGGAATTTCATTTTCCACTTATTCATTCACTGATTATTTCAAAGGCTTCGAGAAGGTCGGGGTTGTTAGGCGAATCTTCGGAGAGAAGACGGAAGAGGTTCTACGCAATCTGAGAGTTGAATTCTCTCCTCTCATCGGGTATATGGGTGTGAACGGTTCGAATGGGCATCTCATTGTTAACCCTGTCTATTTGAAAAATGGTGACAGAGTCGATGTTTACCTTGATGTCATGCATGAGCTTGTTCATGTTCGGCAGCATATGGAAGGAAGAGACCTCTTCGATACGAATTATAGCTACGCTGAGATGCCGACTGAGGTTGAGGCGTATCGATATGCGGTTGAGGATGCTAGGAGGCTGCGACTGAGCGATGAGTGGATATGCGAATACCTGAAGACACCTTGGATGAACATCGGAGAATTGAGGAAACTAGCAAAGGCTCTAAACGTCAAATGCAAACAGTAAGAATGTTTTCGACATTAAAATTTAATCTCCAAACCCAAACCCACTCTCTCTCACTCTCTCTACTCGCACGCTCGCTCGCACGCGCAAGCACGCAAACACTCGCAACCACAAAAGATCAAGAGTCGGATTTCCCATAAGGCTTGCTAAGCCTCCTCTTGATAGTCACAATAAGCCTCTCCATTATTCTTAGCTCTTCGCCTTTTAGAGTCAGATCAGGATCCTGTTGGAGTGTATATTCTCCATTTTCGACTTTTCTAAATACGCGTTTCAGCAAATCTCGAAAGTCCAGCTCCGAAATCTCCAAATATCCATATAAAACCTCCAACTGATTCTGCTTGAAAATCCTTAATGATACGTGCCCCACGTCAAATTCATTACGCAGAATCATTATTGGCATGAATCTCTCTTCGATATCTTCATCTGAATATCCAAACTTTTTCAGTTCTGACCTTATACTATCACGGACCTCTCCAAAAAGAACTCTCAATACTTTGTCAAGGTTCAAAACGTATTCTGCCAAGAATTCGTAGGGTGAATTGCCTGATTCCACTAATCTCCTTGCAATATAGAAATGATATAAGGCCGCGGCCAACCTCCTATTGTCTATTCCGCTTATGACTCTTAGTCTCATAAATGATTCAGCAACGCGTTTCTCTTGATTCTCTTCGGTGGTAACATCAAAATTGCCCATCATTGTTCCCAATTCCCAATTGAAGACCGTATTACCGACCCTTCCGCGTGTATATTTGACGGTAGGAGGCTCAGCGAATTCCAGATTCAACATAATCGGTAGGATGTAGTGACAGATGATTATCAAGTTATCCAGAATCTTGATATCTTGGCATCTGCTCGTAACATACAACTTGTTTCCTTGCATCTCCATTTTCAGATTGGCAAATTCAACACTCTGTTGAATAGGTTTAAAAAGGGGGATGGTAATGTTTAACTCCTTGCTTCCCAGTATTCGCATCAATTAGTACATTGGGGGTACTTCCTTTGGCAATAGTTTTACTAAGCCTTCGTAATTCTTGATGCTCTTCTGTAACACCAAATTGTTCTGTTGGTTCAAAACAAATCTCTATCTGTACATCGTTCGGAAAGATAAGTCTAGCATGGTTCTTAGATCTGTAAACTCTTTTCTGCAATTGGTAAGTTAGCATATTCATTCCCCATGTTCGATAACGTCATCTAGGATATGCCAAGGATCCCAGTTCTCGGTGTCCACGTGTTTAGTTCATTCCTCAAAAACTTGGCTACCAACAGCGCTTCCTCGTTTATCAGGGTCTCGATGGTCTGTCTCTTACCGACCCGTATTCTAGGTATCTCGACCATACTCTCGAAGTACTGGTTGAGAGCCCTCATCAGGACTCTGGTATCTGCGTCGTTCAAGTACTCCCTCTTGCCGACCCTCTTCCTCGATAGGCTCTCAGCCTTTGCCACGAAGTCCTTTCTCCTAAGTCCTTGACAGTATTGGATAACGAAGTCGTCTATAAGGTGTCGGTACAGCTCTTCTAAGCTACAGACGAGGGTAGGTTTCTATTTCCTCAGCTTCCTCATGTATGGGTCTACGTCTTTCAGGCCAAGCCTCTCCAGCGTCTCCTTCGTCGGTATGCCGCGCTCGTCCCAGCCCATCGTCTTATAGTAGTTCCTCCTCTGCTCCTCAACGACCTTCCGGTCCGTCGTCTTCCCCTTGTAAGGGCCATTGGGCGGAGGCTCGTAGAAAACTAGGATGTCCTGTCTATGTCCAGCGCCAGATCTTCTTGCCGTAGAAGACTTCGGGTAATACGAGTAGGCCGAGACTTGCGATTGAGCCTGTCCAGAGCCAATCATAGAGGGTTAGAGGCACCAAACGGAAGGCCGCTTGAAAGACGGGGACATAACACAGCGACGCTGTCGCCACCAACGCTATCACGTCCGTAAGCAACAGATACTTGTTCTTCAAGGGATTCATCCTCCATACGCTACGCTTATCCGAGCGACAGTTCCAGACGACGAGGAGTTCGAAGAGGGTCGCCTGAATGAAGACAGCGGTCCTAGCCTCCGTCAGCACGTCCTCTGGGATGGATAGGCCGACGCTAACATAGGGCCACGTCTCCGCAAGAAAAACGATCAACGACCCTAGGAATTGGAGCGTGAATGAGGCCACTACGAAGGATAACATCCCATGGAGTATCCCCTCCTTAGGATTTCGCGGGGGCCGATCCATCACATCCTCCTCTGGCGGATCCATACTAAGCGCGATAGCTGGCCCACCATCAGTGGCGAGGTTAATCCACAGGATCATCGCGGGCAACATCGGCAAAGGCCACCCTGCAATGGCGAAGACTGTTAGGAGAAGAACCTCGTCGAAGTTACAAGCCATCAGGAAGCGCGTGTACTTACGGATGTTATCGAAGATAACCCGCCCGTGCTCAACGGCCCTGACGATAGTGGCGAAATTGTCGTCCGCCAACACCATGTGAGATGCCTCCTTCGTGACGTCCGTCCCGGTTATGCCCATGGCGACTCCGATGTCCGCGTTCTTGATAGCGGGCGCATCATTCACCCCATCGCCCGTCATCGCCACGATGTCGCCCTTCACCGTCAACGCCTTGACGATCCTCTGCTTGTGCTCAGGGGAGACTCTTGCGTAGACCGAGACGTTTTCAACGATCTCATCATAATGCGAGTCATCCATCCCGTCCAGTTCTGCTCCCGTGAGCACAATACTACCGGTCTTGAGCATCCCGATCTCCTTAGCAATCGCCGTGGCCGTGAGCCTGTGATCGCCCGTGATCATCACCGTCTTTATCCCGGCCTTCTCGCACCGCCTGTTCGCCTCTACGGCCTCGGGTCTAGGAGGGTCGATCATTCCTTGGAAGCCGACAAAGACTAGATCCTTCTCAATCTCCTCGTCGGAGAGCTGATCATAATTGGCAGGCAACCTCTTGTATGCCATACCGAGAACCCTGAGAGCGTCGCTGGCCATCTTCTCATTCGCCGCTAGGAGTTCGCCTCTCTCAACCCCCGTTAGCATGCCTTCCTTCCTTTCTGAAAGGATGTAGGAACTCTTCCCGACGATGACCTCGGGAGCACCCTTCACGTAGGCTATGCACCCTCCCTCCTCCAGGCGATGCACCGTCGTCATCATCTTTCGCTCTGAGCTGAAAGGTATCTCCCTCACCCTTGGGAACTGGCTCTCTATAGCCTGCTCTTCGAGGCCTGCCTTACTTGCGGCGACTATCAGCGCGCCTTCAGTCGGATCACCCAGAACCGTCCAAGAGCTCTGGTCGCCAAACTCAAGTTTCGCATTGTTACATAGGGCGCCGATCCTAAGGAGTAGCTCCAGCGCCTCACCATCCTCGGGGTTCCTCGGGGACTGAGCCCACTTGAATTCGCCCTTCGGCTCGTAGCCTGAACCAGAAACATCTACCGATCGCTTGCTCAGGTAGATCTGTCGGACAGTCATCTCCCCCTTGGTCAGGGTCCCCGTCTTGTCGGAGCAGATGACCGTTACCGAGCCGAGGGTTTCAGCAGAAGACAGCTTCCTTATGATGGCATTCCGTTTCATGAGGTCGCGAGCACCTAAGGCGAGGGTTACAGCAGTTATCGCGGGGATGCCCTCGGGGACAGCTGAGATTGCAAGTGAAACCGCGGCCATGAAGGCGTCGGTCATCGCCAATAGGAGGCTCTCGCCCGTTTCGAGCCTAAGGAATTCAAGGACGAAGATTAGGGCGCAGACGACCAGCACGACTTTGGCGATGCTCTTGGAGAAGCGGCCCATCTTCTGCTGCAGAGGCGTCTCCGTCTCCTTCACTTCTTGGATCAGATCAGCGATCCTCCCAAACTCTGACCTCGCGCCAGTCCCGACGACCACGGCCCTCCCGCGGCCGTAGGCGACATAAGTTCCTGAAAAGACCGTGTTTCGTCTATCTGCCACTTGGGTTGTGGTTTCGAGGGTGCGAGTATCCTTGTCCACAGGAGTTGATTCCCCAGTCAAGGCCGCTTCAACGGTCCTCAGCTCCACTGTTTCCACCAATCGAGCGTCAGCGGCTATACGGTCGCCTTCCTCTAGAACTAGGATATCGCCCGGAACTATTTCCGAGGCGTTAATCACCTCTATTTGGCCATCTCTAGTGACGCGTGCTGTGGACGCAGTCATCCTCTTCATGGCCTCAAGGGCCTTCTCACCACGATAGTCTTGGATGAAACCCACAATGGCTACGAGGACGATGATGGCCCCAATCGTTATAGCGTCCACAATTTCGCCGAGGAAGGCTGAGATTAGGGATGCTCCTAGGAGCATTAGGACGAAGATGTCTTTGAACTGGCTGAGAAAGATCTGAAGGGCTGTCACTCTCTTCCTTTCGGCTAGTGTATTGTATCCATATCTCGCTAGGCGGTCGCGAGCCTCGACCTCTGTGAGGCCGCTCCTTCTAGTGTTGAGTGCCTGGAGGACAGAGTCCACGTCCATCGCGTGGTAGGGTTCGGCCAGCACTGCCCGTTCAAGCATCGGTCCGCATCACCGGTCTAGGCATCAGAGCCTCTAGCATCGCATCCCTGACATATTGTGCACTAATAAAGGTTTCATGGCTCTCTCAAGGTTCGCGTGGCCATTCTGGAACATCTTAAGCCTTCTCCTAAGGGACCTTCCTCCCTAGTCGAGGAACCGATATTCAAGAATCAGAAAGCGTATTCCGGCACATACATACAAAGATGTGCCTTACAATTCAGAGTTCAATCTAGAGAGTACGCCTTCCCCTCTTCCCCCATTAAGCGCTAATAGTCTTTATGGTATATACAAAAATGACCAAATGCTTATCTTGCCCTACCGTAAGTTCTGTATTGGCGCTGGCCGCGCCGAAATGGAAGGGGGGAAGAAGATTGTCCTTCTGGAAGCGGGAGAGGAAGAAGTGCGAATTCTGCAATAAGAACGACCCTACCAGAAAGGTCCAGATGCAAGACGGTCAGTGGAAGCTTATCTGCGAGAGTTGCTGGATGGAGAAGAAGATATATCCCTACCTGATAATCTAAGGCCTGCAGCCTCACTGTTCGACCCCGATTTTCATCACCCTTCCTTTTTTTGGCTCAAGGTATTAGGATTACTTATCGTGGGTTCGCTCTCGTCGTCATCTATATATGAGTCATAGGCGAATATACTGATAGATACTATGCCTCTGGGTGAGATAAGTTGGAAACTCGAAAGCTACAGAAAGTAGGGTACTCCACCCACTGCATATCTCTCCCAAGGAAATGGGTTAAGGAGTGGCGACTCAAGCAAGGCGACCCAGTCACCTTAATTCCTGAGAGAGACGGCTCATTGAGGTTAACACCAAGAAAACTTGCTGAAGATGGCCCAGGAAGCGGTGAATACACAATAAATTCAGATCTTTGTAACGAACCGGGGATGTTGATGAGACTAATCATTGGAAACTACATCCTCGGTCGTGATAGCTACAGAATCGTCTCATCAAACCGAATAGCCAGTAGCCACATGGAGGAAGCCCGAGCTACTACTCGAAGGCTCATAGGCCTCAGCATAATTGAGGAGTCCTCAGATCAGGTTATGATCCAATGCTCCATTGACCCCGGGAAATTCAACATACAATCACTCATCAGGAGGCTGTCCATCATCGCCTTGACCATGCTTGATGAAGCCGTGCAGACGCTCACAACATCCGACCCCAGTTTTGCGAAAGACGCAATTAGTAGGGAAAACGAAGTCGACATGATATACAGGTTGACAATAAGGCTCCTAACATCGGCACAGGGAGATAGAACTATAGCAGAGAAGATAGGCATTGCAGATCCGCTACGTATTTTAGGAAATGTATTAGTTTCTAAATACTTAGAGTTAGTTGCTGATCAAGCTGAAATCATGGCGAGAAGAGTCCTTGAGATCGAAAGAGATGGAAGCACTATTGAGGACGATGATATCGAAAGAATACTCAATTTAAGTAAATTGGCGTCCAGCATTATTCAAGATGCTGTGGACTGCTTTTTTACCGAGGACATAAAGAAGACAAACGATGTTTTGGAGAACAAGAACGTTATGGATATGGAGGAAAGGAAGTTCTTTTCTAACGTCCGAAATTTCAACGCCATTACCCAAGGGTTAGCCATAATATCGGAGAAGGGAGCTGGTATTGCTGAAGTGGCATTCGATAGGGCTTTGGAGAGGCAGAGTGAGATTTGTAAACTCTCCGCTTAAGAAGCACTTCGATATACATGTGACAGAATCCAGTAGGTTTATATGGGTGGTAGCATACTTCCGTCGCTATCTTCAGCGCAGCTGTCAAAGGTCTTCAGAAACCTGTCGTATAGACTTGTTTTCCCTTGGACTCTTGGCTACTGGCGAAGTCATTGTTGGACGGTCAAGAGATGAGAATAACCTTCAGTGGTGGAGCTGGAGAGGTAGGAGGCTCCGCCATAATAGTCGAAACGGATTACGCGAAAGTTGCCCTAGACTACGGCATCAAGGTTGAAGAGGGACTTAGGTATGATCTTCCCCGCGACTTGGATGCGGTAATAGTCACCCATGCCCATCTAGATCACTCCGGTAACCTCCTTACTCTATCGGATGCGGGGATAGCGATCATCGGCTCCGAGGCCACACGAGATGTGGTCTCCGAACTCCTCGACGACCTCCTCAAGATTCATCACATGAGGGGGGATGCCCTACATTACGACCACAGCCATGTGAGACGTATCAGTGAGGCGTGGATTTCCCGAGAGAGGGTGGGATTACCGGGTATGGAGGTACGCCTCTATCCCGCTGGCCACGTGTTGGGCGCAAGGATGGCCCACCTCAGAGCTGAGGGCAAGGAGGTCCTCTACACGGGAGACTTCTGCCTTCACGGGACGGAGATTCTTGAGGGCGTTGACGTGGAGGCGTTGCCGAAGGAACCGGACGTGCTGATAATGGAATCCACCTATGGTGGAACCCTTCGCCCAAGCAGGGATGAGCTGGTTAAGAAACTCTTCGAAAGCATTACAGAGGCAGAGGAAAGGGGTGGGAACGTCTTGATCCCGTCCTTCGCCTTCCATAGGATGCAGGAGATGGCTCGTCGGATAGACTTGGCCATGAAGGATGAGATACTTCCGCGGTACAACGCCTACTATCTCTCAGGACTGGGCCACAGGATAACAGGGTACTTCCACAAATACCAGAGGCATCTCTGCAAGATGGTTCAAGATGAGGAGATGCCCTTCGACTACCAATATGTGAAACACCTCAACAGGGCGGGACAGGTCCGCGAACCCGCCTTAGTCATCTGTACCGCTGGATTTGGCCATGCTGGCGTCAGCCGTGAACTCCTCTTCGACTGGGTCAGCGACGAGGACAATGCGATACTCATCAGCTCAGGCTACCTTCCAGAAGACAGCCCCCTCACCGCAGCCAAGGAGAAGACCACTATTGAGGAAGAGGGAAGAAAGGTCCCGGTCCGCGCGACAGTGAAGCAGATCGAACTCTCAGGCCACGGAGACCAGTCTGAACTCGTCGAGTTCGTCGAGCAGATTCGCCCTAGGAAGACTTTCCTAGTCCATGGTAACCCCGACCAAGCCGGGGCTTTGGCGCAGAGGATAAGCTCGCTGACCGAGGTCGTCGTCCCGTCTAAGGGCGAGAGCTTCGAGCCCTAGAATTCCACCGACCACTTCATGGCTTCTATGTTTTGAACTTGCCTGTGGACGGTCAGATACTGTGACCGAGTCCTAAGCAGCCCTCTGGAGCTTTTCGGTATACGCTTCGACTCATCTTGAAAGGAGTCGAATCAAATCTTCGAGCAGAACGTTGAAGCTTACAGTATGGCTCCAAGAAACCCTTATATGAATTTGACGGTTCAACCCGCTAGTCTCTGACGCATTTGCGGATTAAGGGGTCCAATCCTTAAGGGGTCTCCTGAGAACTTAAGGCTTGTGAAAGGGATTTCGGCTCTGGGGTTTCCTATGGCAATGCGAAATCTAGATATCCTAGAATCTACCCATCAGTCCCTATGCCTCTCTATAAGGTCACTAGCGATAGGATGAATCCATTAAAGACCCAAACCTTTGAGAAGGAAACGGAACTTCAATCACTTGTCGAGAAAAACATAGAGGTTCTCTTAGCTCTTAAACATATAAAGAGCGAGTTCAGTCTACATGGTTATAGAATAGATTCTGTCGCATTTGACGAAGAGAATAATTCTTTCGCTATTATAGAATATAAGAAAGGTGAGAATTATGCTGTTAGTGACCAAGGACTCACATACCTGAATCTGATGCTAACATACAAAAAAGACTTCGAGATGCTATTATTAGACGTACTTAATAGGAGAGTCAGGATTGACTGGTCGCAATCAAAAGTTATATTTATCTCGAATAATTTTAATGAATATCAGATTGGTGCTACAGGATTTAGAGATTTACCAATAGAACTATGGAAATATACGAGATTTGATGGAAATCTCTTTGAGTTCGAAGAAATCAAATCACCAAGTAGGGAAGAGTCCATTAGCTCTCTGAAGACCAGAAAGACGTTTGAGCGAGTCGGAAAGGAAATAAAAACATATACTCTAGAAGATCATCTACAAAAAAGTAATGAAGATATCAGGGAGATTTATCATAGCATTAGAAACAGAATATTAAATATGGACAATCAAGTAAAAGAGAATATAAAGAAGAAATATATCGCATTTAGAACTACGAGAAATTTTGTAAGTATAATATTGCAGAAGAACATTCTAATAATGTATTTGGACATAGATTTTGATAAGTTAAATGACCCCCAGAAAATAGCACAAGACTATAGCCGAAAAGGGCATTGGGGAACAGGGGATACGAAACTTGAGGCCAAGAGCGAACTAGAAATTCCATATGCTATGAATCTCATTAAACAATCTTACGATAGTATAAACTAGGCGATAAGTGGTGCTTTGGGGTCGAGTCGAAAAACCCGTAAACCCACACTTGGAGACTAGGCGATTGACCTTCGCAATCCTTATATGGACTAAGGGGCTTTGCAAGCAGAGACAGATAGGAAAGGAGACGCCGAAGCCCTAGCAGTCTAGGAGCCCCGAAGAACAAGGTCGATCTCAAAGGCCTTGCAAAGTGTGAGAAACTCTGTCTGGAAACTTGGTCTAATGGAGAGGAACTATTCCTCTGACGCCGGAAGTTTAGCGAAGGAGTTGGTTAGACTGTACCCTAATGCCTTCACCACCGACTACGAGGAGAATAAGGCTCTGGTGCAAAAGATGATCGTCACTGAGTCGAAGATGTTGCGCAACGAGGTGGCGGGCCACATGACTCGCTTGAAGGTCAGAGAGGCTTCAGGGCAGCCCATGACCGTGCCCTATGTAGCTTCGGGGAATGAGAGACGTCGAAGGCGTAGATCGCGCCGAAGATAGGTCGATTAACGAGCCTCGGCTTGAAAGTTTCTACATCTTGATGGCGTGTTGGTTCCAAGTATTCCTTGACCGGGATGTAGTCCCCTCTGAATTAGAAGATTTTGAAGAGGGGGTGCTCCTTGGTGAGGGGGGCGATGCGGTACTGCTGCCTCATGGCGTAGGCGACGTAGGCGTCAGCCAAAGCGCAGGGGAGATAGATCCTCTGGGCATGGGACACGGGACCGTAGAGGAGAAAATTCGCCCCCATGAATATCGGAGCCACGTGGGCCACAGCATTAGCAGTAAGTACTTGAGAGGCGTCCAAGCGCCCACCACGTCGCCACATCTCAATCGCATTATGCGGACCACAGCCCGACGGAAGACCAAATCGCTCCTTGACGAGGTAGACAGCCTTCGCTGCAGGCCCTGGGTCAGGCATGTCCACTACAGAGGCGTCCACTAGGAGATTCCGCAGCTCCGCCTGCTCGGCTACTTCAAGCATCCCCCTCAGGGGTGCCTTGCCTCGGAGGAGTTCTAGTCGCCCTTCCACCGTGGGCCAACGTTTGTTGAAGATGAGTACGATAGCACTTTTGAGGCCGCAGTCCCTTATTGTCTTGAGCTCTTCCGCTGTTGTCTCTGAGCCTATGGAGTTGTAGACGCATCTGTCAACAAGGCCCGCTTCAGCGACGTGCTTGGTCGCGGTGATCTTTGATTCTGCTGTCGCGCCGCCCATGAGGATTGGGGAGGACGTATTATCTGCGATGAAGTCTATGAACCTCACCAAGGCTTGGCCGTTTTGGCCGTTCACGTCGAGCATCCTTGGGTTGCCCGTCTTGAGGCTCTCCTCCTCTTCGTCCCCGAGGAGCTTCACAGCCCTCTCCTTGTCAAACTCCCCCTTGACAGGGTCCGTGACCGTCCTATCGCCGTGATAGAAGATGCTTCCAATCATGACCGTAGGGAGTTGTCCGGGTTGGCCACCCAGTCGGACGCCGCCGACCTCGAAGATTTGCTGATCCTTCTCGAAGCGGAACATCGTTACTCACAGTGATATGAATCGACAGGACTCACGTTTAAGTCCTTGGCTCAACTCAGGGGGTTGAACTCTGTCAGGAGGCCCATAAGGGCGCCTCCTCCTATCGATAAGGACTCCATAAAGTGGGATGGAGATTCTAATATTGCCTTGAATTCGGGTACGGGGACCTAGCGTTTAACTGAAGATGCGAACTCCATCACTCTTTCCATCGGTAATGCGGGATAGATTTCGACGTTTCTAAAGAACTGAAGCATCGGCGAGAAATAGGCGAAGACAGGCTCTTCACTATCAGCTTCCAGAATAGTGACACCCTTACCCACCGGTGTACCATAATTACTAATCAGTTTTACTCCCTTTACGGGTCCCCGAGCCTTGGCAAATTCAGCTAGTTCTCTTATCCTCTCAGGAACACAATTCACAATCGCCACAAACAACAATCTTTATCGCCTCCTTCAACCCTTGCTCTTTTTCTCCATGAGCTTTGCCCTCAACTCAGGTAGGGTCAGTCGGTCGACCATCCAGTTCTCCATGGGAACCTCATGGATGATGACCCAAGTGTATTGTTGGGGCTGCTTCGCTTCCCTGACTACTAGGTCTGTGACCTTTCTTGACAGCTCTGCCTTCTGCTCGTCCGTCAGGGCACCCTTTCCGAAATACATCTCAACAAGAGGCAACTTACCACCTGCGATTTCATACTGTGGATAATCGGATATAAGCCCTATGCTAGAGTCTTGACTCAGGGATGCGATAGAGGAATAGTCCATGTCCAGACGAGTCCGAACCAAAGGAACAGAAGGCCCATCCTCTGATGGGATATCGATAGGCCACGACCCTTGAATCATCCTTCAACTCTCGACGGAGCTTGTCCCCAAGAGCCATCATTACAGAGGGAGTCAGATAGACAAAGACCACATCAGCATCGGAGAGGTCCATGTTGAAGAAGTCTCGCTCCAAGATAACGGCCACGTCCTCAAGACCTGCCTCGTGGATCCTCGCTCTAGCCTCCTCGACAAGTTTGTGCTGGATCTCGAAACCCACCGCTCTTGCACAGAAGTCTCTAGCCGCCGTGAAGAGTACTCTGCCATCGCCGCAGCCGAGGTCGTAGAGAAGTTCACCTTTCTTCAAGGAGGCGAGTTTGAGGGCTGTTGAAACGGCATCCTCTGGGGTTGGGGCGTAGGGGGCTTCGAGGATTCTCCACTCTGTGTGCCTCTCCATTCAAACGCTGTCTCCGAAGACTCTTTGACGTGATCTAAGTGGTCCTGAAGACCTCTTTCGCGGTATTTAGGTAGAGATTGAAGTCTGATTGGCTGAAAAGGACGAAAACAGCCTCCTCCAATGCGTCGCTCGACTCCAGGAACTCCCTAACAGCGGCCAACGCCACCTTGGCCGCCTCTTCAATGGGGTAGCCGTAGGCGCCCGTGCTTATTGAGGGAAAGGCGATGCTCCTGATCCCGTGGTCAACGGCGGTCTTCAAGGAATTCACGTAACAGTCCCTGAGAAGCCTAGGCTCCCCACCTTCGCCTCCGTGCCAGATTGGGCCGACCGTATGAATGACGTACCTAGCCTTCAAGTCGCCTCCAGTAGTCATGACCGCTTTACCAGTCGGGAGCCCCTGAGGCCATTGAGTCGCCCGTATTCGCTTGCATTCCTCGAGTATTCTTGGTCCTCCTCGGCGGTGGATTGCTCCGTCTACGCCCCCGCCTCCCATGAGGGTGCTGTTAGCTGCGTTGACGATGGCCTCGGTGGACTGGTCGGTGATGTCTCCCTGAACAATCTTCATAGTGGTTTTTCCAATATGGTAAGTCGTCACCATTCCTCCATCTCCATCAATGCTAATGCGCTTAAATCAATATTACCATATATCCTGAGCCCAAGTGATCGCGGTTGATAGGTCTATTGGATATTGCTGAAAGAGCCAGCAGCGGACCGAGGATGACAGAGAACGAGTGGAACATGGGCCTCTTCAAGAAGATGCAGGAGCTCTCAAAGAGGTACAACCTCAAGATTTCCACGCCCGAGAAGTTCTACGAGGTTGATAACACATATGCAGACTCCATCTTCGAGGCCGCCGTCGACTTCCTCTCCGAGATGGGCGTCTACTGCGTAAGCAGGAACAGGGTCATAGAATTCACCGAGGAAGAGGTACGAGAGGCCGCTCGGGAAGCGCCAGCGCAAGTACCCGTCGGGGCTGGGAGGGACTACCGCGTCCTCAGGAGTAGGGAGACCGAGGATAATTCCCCTCCAAGCATCCTCGCCGGAGGCCACAGCGCGTGGTCGGAAGACCTGATCCCTCTACCCATCATCGTCCGAGAGATGGTCAGAATACCGAGGGTGGATGCTTTGGAGTGCTTCAACTTCGTCAAGATAGATGGGAGAGAGGTCAACAACCCCGCCATCACCGCCTACGCGGCGAGGAGAGCTGTGGAACGCGTGAGGGAAGGCATAAGGAAGGCGGGTAGACCTGGACTCGCCATTGCATACTACCCGATACTGACGGATACTGGGACGTTGATCGCGCCCATCGACCCCGAGAGGGGAATAAGGAGTACCGATGGTCTGCTCCTCTCCGTCCTTCCGGACATGAAGGTTGAGATGAGCATGATCGCAGCCTCCATAGTCTACGATGAGCTGGGCTCGTTTAGGCATAATGGTAGTACCGCCGGCTGGGCCAGAGGCTTCTGCGGCGGCTGGGAGGGAGCCGTGATTGAGGCTACGTGCAAGGTCCTTGCCGGTTGGATGGTCTACAGGGACTCAACTGCCTACACTCCAGGCGTTGAATTGGGGATGGAGGCCCACACGGTTGAAGGGGTGAGGGTTGAAGAGCGTCCACCCCCATTCAGCTGGCGCAACTTCGCCGTTGCAAGAGCGTTGAGGAGGCATGGGAGCTTCGTCTTCTTCAGTAGCGCCACAGGCCTCTTGGGCCCCTTGGATACGGAGCAGGAGAAGCGCCTTCTATCCATCGCCTTGGCTAGTATCTCTGAGACCGTCCAGGGGTTCAACCTCCACTTCCTTTGGACTCCGCCCCCGACAACGATAACGTGGGGTATCGAGGTTTCGGATGCCGCATTGAAGACGAGGATGAAGCTGGCCGATCTTGAGGAGCTTGGGAAGAGGATTGTTAGGGAGAGGTTGCGGGGGCCGACGACTATCTGGAATGACCCGAGGCAGCTCCTGTACCAGGACCCGGAGAGGTTCTATCGGTCGCTTAGGTGGAGTTATGATTATGTTATGCAGAGGCCGACGAAGGAGTTCCTAGAGGTGAAGAGGGGGGCGAAGAAGTACTTGGAAGACCTGGGGGTGCAGTTCGCCTCTTAGCTGGGACTCTGAGGCGAGGGGCCTCCATGCCTCTGACATGATGTGCCGTTTTCGGTACTTAATCGATATCGGCGATGGGTTGCCAAAGGAGATTGATGAGAATGGCGACAAGCTGGTTCCAGCTCCTATGGGCAGAGTGTCTAGACTTGTCTCCGACCTCGGTCACCGGATTCCTCTATACCTTCGGCGAACCGTTGGCATTGCTCTACCGCCAGCCTTCCTAGCTGGTTTTAGGAGGACGCTAATCTGCTTGGGGGGGATGTATGGATTCTTCCCTTTCTCGCGTTTCACTGGCACAGTCTTGCCGTCCCCGAGTGCTTTGAAGGCAGCTTGCCGACTGTCTCCCATTCTTGGAGAGTCGGCGCCATCTTCTCCTGCGCAGTCCTTTTTGGCGCGCTGAACCTGGGGCAATGGCATAGTCTTATATCTTGGACTCTTAAGCGGGAATACTAAAGGCTCAGAGGCTTCTCAGAGGCTCAGAGAGCTACATGAGCTATAGGCAAACATTTATGAGGCTTTCACACTTACCACATGAAAGGTTGGATGTCTATGAGTTCTGAGCTTATATTAGGTATTATAGGAACAATAACTGGAATTATTGGAACTTTAACTGGATTGACCAACTTCATCTTAAAAAGGATTCAGGAGAAACCTAGACTGGGGATAAGCGATGTGATAGTTTCGCTTCAGAGAAAGGAAGACAAGTTAAGCGCCAGCGTTTCTTTTAACGTTGATAATACAGGAGATAGAGGTACAACAATAATCAGAACAATTGTGACGTTAGGTCCAGATGTTGAAGTAATAGAGGAGTTAAAAAGTGTCTCCGCACATTCTTCGATTAGAGTTCCTGAAAAGTCTCTCTCCACAATAAGCTTTAGTTTTCCCAAGGATGTTCAGTTCTTAAATGGCACTAGAAGACAATACTTTGAGAACCAAGAAAAGTTAAAAATAAGAATCATGCACACTCATGGAGAGACAGGGAAAACATATGACTTACCACCATCTTCAGAATGGGAGAGACAAGCTGTGTTCAAAGGTGGACCGACGGTCTTGATTCTCGGTTGATATTTCGCCTTCATAACCTAGACCGATAGGGATTAGTCTGTTAGAAATTTTGGTAGGTCTGGGCGAATAGATTTCTAAGCCCTTCCGTGAGAGGTGCGTAATCCAACGATAACTTAATTTGTGCTTCTGAGTAATCCTTTTGATGCAATCAAAAGCCTCATCTTCTGTAGTTACTTTGTTAGACGATTATACTCAGTCTCTAACTCATCGAACCACTCTTGTCGGTCTTTAGCCATCCAGAAACCGTTTTGTTCCTTGATTTCTTTCTCGATTGCTAACCACATTTTCAAATCTTTATCCCTAAATTTATCATTATGTTGATTGAATATTGCCGATATGTTGTCAACGTCTATGCCTATTAACGATGTGCTCATCCATGCTCCAACAGTCAGTCGAAGGGCAGTTTCACGTGGAAGTTTGCTATTAACTCTAACAATCATTGCATGTATTGGCGAATAGACTTCTATCAGTTTTTTATCTTTTTGTTTACCATGTTTAAGGAGACGAGTAATATCAGGTTTGAAACCCCATCCTAGAAGACTGATAGCCAATGCAGTCAGCACAAGCGCAAGTCCAGTCGAGTAATCAGGCAAATTTGCGCCCCCTCGGTAGACTAGAAATCCTACAAGAGAGAAGAGAACAGCTGCACCGATTACAGATAGAAGTTTTCTCATAGATTGGGCTGTAAGGGGACGGCCTATTTAACCTCCCCCATAGTTATCATAACCCCAAGAATCCTAGACTCTAGCCGTTTTCGTCATTAAGATGAGACTAATAAGAACAATCAAGCAAGGGAGAAGAGAGGCAAGGGGAAAATGGCTAGCAGATAATCCCATAGGCTCTAGGGACTCTGGGGAATGGCTTAACTACTTGATCGAACCATTTTCCATAGCATTGGTCGTACCACGAGTAGTTCCCATGTCGGAAATAGTCGAAAAGAGAACAATCAAAATTCTCCCAAGCAAAATAGAGAAGAAGTTGATTCAAGATATAGGCGAACTTCTCGAAAATAACAGTCCGATGTTAGGAGATATGAGCTATCATTTAGAGTCTAAATCTAGAGACATTTATAGTGCAAAGGTTAATGATTTTATAAGAGCTGATTGGGGAAAAGAAATAAGTCGTATAACGTTGGGAACTGCAAGAAGATTGACACGGCCAGAGAAAAGTATCAATATAGACATAACCATAAATTTCGCATATCCTGAAAACAGTGATATTAGTGTATCTGGGAAAGACGGGATTTTGGTCAATGGCATATCTAGCGAAATTGAAAACCTCTTTTCAAAATATAGATTGAATTATTATATGGTTAAAAGAAATATCTTTATCAAATATCCATTAACATTCATAACGTCCGTAGTACTAACTTACCCGATTTCCCTATTCTTAAAAGATATAGGTCTTTGGACATCGCTCTTTGTACTCGTGGGCATAGGAATACATGCGCTCATACAATGGTTATTCCCTTATTTTGAATATGACGACCCACTTCAGAAAAAAGTAAGAAAATGGGTATGGATATTATTATACGGCTCAGGCATAATACCTACAGTCATTCTTAAATTGCTTGGATTGTGAGAGAAGAATCCCGAGAAATATCCGAAGCGCATCGGGGGAGCGTACTTTGTTCTAGCGGAATGGCCGAAGCTCAGCCCCGATTCCATTAAAGCCATCGATATAGTTGAGGCAGATAGTGAGGAGCAGATAGAGAACCACATGGCCTTCTGGTGATCTGCTCGGGCTGCCGGGATCGCGCCGTCCGTCAGAAAATGGTTTGTGTCCGTAGCACAGGCCACCAAAGTCGTAGATGTGAAGACGTAGCCCAGTCCATCAGGACGATCCAAGGAGGAATCATCGCCGTTATCAGAGCAGTATTCCCTCCGGATTCTTCTCAATCCGCCGACTTTGAGATAGTTTGATATCTGTTAGGTGTCAACTGTGAGGCGAAGAGCCATGGAAACCCCCAACCAAGAAATCGAAGAAGACATGCTAGGCCGAATATACTCTTCAAACGAGTCGAAAAATGTTCACCACCAGCTCTGCAGCTTCGGAAGCCGCTTCGCCGGAACCCCCAGCGAGAAGCGAGCAGTAAACTACCTCCTCAGGAAGCTGAAGGAATACGGCCTCACAAACGTCCACACCGAGGAGTCCCAATACAACGGCTGGCGGAGAGGAACAACAAAGCTCGAAGTCACCAGCCCCGTCCGTCGAACCCTCCCCTGCATAGGGCTGCCCTGGAGCCCAAGCACTCCAGCTGAAGGCGTGGAAGCCGACCTCCTAAGCCTAGGCGACGGAATGAAAGTCGACTACGAACTCCGCGGGGACGAGGTCCCCGGCAAAATCGTGATGACCACCGCCTTCAGCCCCCCATGGATGCGAGGCGCCCACAGGTGCGAGAAGATGGGACGGGCCGAGAACCTAGGCGCCGAGGGATTCATCTACATGAAGAACGACCCCGGACTCCTCGAAGAGACAGGCGTCGCAACATGGAGCTGCCCAAAGGAACTAGGCCGCATAGCCGACTTGCCATCCATCGGCGTCTCAAGGGAGAATGGCGCCTACCTCGAAAGACTCCGGCAGGATGGTCCAGTGAGGGTTCGAATCACCATGAAGCATAGGGCTGGACCCGCCACAGGATGGAATGTTATCGGAGACATCGCCGGAGATGAGGACGGTGGAGAAATCCTAATCATCGGTGCCCACTTCGACGGCCACGACATCGCTGTAGGAGCCATGGATGACGCGGCCGGAACCTGCGTGGTCATAGAAACGGCTCGCGCAATGGCTAGACACGCCAAGGAATTGCGGAGGACGGTTCGGTTCATCCTCTTCCCCGGGGAGGAGGTAGGGTGCTTCGGCTCCACGGCCTACGTGAACCAGCACTTAGAGGAGATGGAGCTGACCCGCTTCATGCTCAACCTCGACGGCGCGGGTAGAGGAACCCGGCCGGGCATTCTTCTCCAAGGCTTCCCAGAGGCGATCCCCTTCTTCAAGCAGCTGGGCAGAGAGATGGGAATATCCCTCCGAACAGGGGTGAGCTTCAGCCTCTACAGCGACCACATGCCCTACGCCCTCAGAGGAGTCGAGACAGCAACCCTCCCCTCAGGAGACGCCTTCAGAGCAGCGGCTGGGACGAGGGGATTCGGCCACACCGCGGCGGACACGGAGGACAAGGTGGATCTTCGAGACCTGCAGGAGGGCGCGGCAATGGTTTCTCGTATCATGATGAGGCTTGGCGTGAGGGAGGAGCTTCCCATGAGGAGGAGAAGCGTCGAGGAAGTGAGGGCGATGTTGAGGAGATACGAACTCGACGAGGTGATGAAGGTTCAGAGGGGCTGGCCCCCATTCCTTGAATGAGTGGCCCTCCTTTTCTGCTCTGCTAATGGAAATCTCGTTAGTAAGACTGTCTTACTCTAAGCCCCGGATATAAGTACGAATCATAATGATAAATACGCACGTATATGCGCCCGTAATACCTGGGCGATGCTTCTCAATCTCCCTTAAACAGCTCCACATGAATTCATGTAGATCAAAGCGCCCGCTCCTTGACGCGAAGAAGCGCAGAAAGAAAAAAACAGTACCACATCGCACTGTGAGTTCTGAACTCTCGGGTCAAAGCAGCAAGACATCGAGAAGATTGAGTAGAGACTGTTTGCCTCGTGTGAAACGTGCCCCATCTCCAGATGCCGAAGTCCTAGGCCGCTTTAGAGTCGAGATCATGGAACTCTACAAGAAGTTTGAAGAAGACCTCGTCATAGTCAGCAAGAAATATGGGTTTGAGATCAACATGTGGTATAGCCCCTCCAAGATCCCACAACCCAACTTCAGGGCAGGGAGCCTTCTCTTGGACGTAGATCAGCTCTACCATGACCAGAACTTCCAAGAACTCATCAGCCAACATTACCCGCTATGGAACTCGCACATGAACGCCAAGAATGAACGAGGTAACAGGGCCTCATCAAATGGCACCAATGTGGCAACCGGTGATCTGCCTAAGAAGAACGTTGAACTCAGGCAAGAGAGACTGGATCTCTCGTACAAGCTAGGTCTTCTAGACTTTAAGCAGGGCAGCGGCGATCTAAGGCTGAAACGCTCAAGACCAAGGAGAGAGGACAGCCTTTAGTCCCCTTGGGTAGATTCCCTTGCGAGATTCTGAATACGGTTTTTGGGAGGCATCAGGTCTCAGAGCGTGGGGGCCCCTTGTCTGAGCGTCTAGAATTCGCGACCAGCAAGGGTATTTAAGTGGGAGGTACATCTTCTCCAATGAGTTAGATGGCGCAAGAGAGGGAGCCTACATCAAAACTTCAAACGGACAACCCTTCTGACTTCAAGTTCCACGTCGCCTACATGGCTTACTCGGAGGCTTGGGACGAGAACCGTTCCGAAGCCACCCGCACCGAACTTAACGAACTGATATCTTCCCTCTCCACAGGTAAGGCGAGCTATGAAGAGTTCTACGGCAACCTCAGCCAGTTCAGGAAGCAACGAGTAGAGTTTCGCCGTGAACGCATCCAAAGCCAGAGGAAAAGGGACTGGCGTATAAGTGAACAGAAGAAAGAACGCAACGCCAGATACAGGAGGTAGACAACCTGAACTCTAGATCGAATCGGAACCCAGAAGATCTGAGTTTGCTCTTGGAGCAAGGAAGAACTTACGATCCCGTGACCTAAGGCTGCACGGATTTGGATCTTCAGGCGCTTTTTCTTGCGGAACGGGCCTTGAATCTCCTTATGTCAATGAAGCAAAGAGAGAGGCAGCATCCGAGGGAAAACGGTGTGAAAGGATGTATGCCCCCGATATGAGAGAGTTACTTAGACTCAAGGGCAGGGAATACTTTTAAGACTAAGCCCGAGAAACGGGGAATCGAACTGAAGGATGCAGAGTACGTCGAAGAAGGACAGTTCTAACTCATACTTCGGAGATGATTGAATACAGACTCTGAGACAGGTAAGGAGGACGGGCACGCTACGGAGAAGCTAACAACCAAGGCTGCCTACCTTGCCGTTGCCACTTTTGGAATTGTGAGCCTGCTTGGTGACGTGACATATGAGGGGGGACGAGGCATCGTCCCGCAGTATCTGAGTTTTTTGGGAGCCTCCGCAGTGCTGGTGGGAGCAGCTAGCGGGGGTGGTGAATTCCTCGGCTATGCTATGAGGCTTGTGGGTGGCCCCTTGGCCGATAGGACTAGAGCCTACTGGGCCTTCATCTTCCTTGGGTACGGTCTCATAGCCTCTATACCCCTCTTGGGTCTGACCCGAAGTATCGAGGTCGCCATATTGCTTGTGCTTGTGGAAAGGATGGGAAAGGGATTGAGAACCCCATCTAGGGATACGGTCATCTCAGTCGTGAGCAAGGGGATCGGCGCGGGAAAGGCCTTCGGGATACATGAATTTATGGATCAGATGGGCGGCATATCCGGTCCAGCCTTGATGACAGCATTACTGTTCTACACCCGCGGCGACTATTCAGTCACCCTCACGGCCCTATTTGTTCCCTATGCAGCACTCGTCGCCGCCCTTTTCTATGCTCACAGGAAGGTCGGGAACGTAGCCAGATCTGAAGCACAGTATGAAATGGCTGGCAGGAAGAGGCTGGGGAGAGGCTTCTACATGTACAGCGGTGCGGTGGCTTTGAACACTGTCGGCCTGGTGCCAATAGCTCTTATCCTCTTCAGAGCCTCGACCATCCTCCCCCAGACTCAGAGGTGGCTTATCCCAACTCTCTACCTCGTTGCCCAAGCCGTGGACGCTCCCATCGCGCTTGTATCAGGTGTAGCCTTTGATAGAGTCGGAATCAAGATACTGGTAGTTCCCTTCGCCCTTTCATTCCTTCCCTCACTATTCTTCGCCGGCCAGAACCTCGAATGGCTGATCCTCGCATCCGTAGCCTTCGGGGTAGTGTTGGGCATGCAAGAGTCCGTATACAGGGCCGCGATACCCACCTTCGCCGATCTCAGCATGAGGGGGACGGCCTACGGCATCTTCAACACCGTATTGGGAATAGGCTTCGTCGCGGCAGGACTAGTCTTCGGTTTCTTCCTCGATAGAGGCGTGCCTCAAGTCCTCGTCATGGCCTTCGTCGCCGCCTCGCAAGTCCCTGCAATACTTCTCCTCCTGAGAAGCGCTAGGATGAGCCAAGCCAAGGAAAGCTAAACTCTCTGTCCTCGACAGCCTATTGCCGCCCCACAGGAGGTGTGGGCGGAAGTTGGTTAAGGGGCGGCTTCAACCCCCTCAGTAATGGAGACACATATTTCGAGTTCTTCGTCGACTCCTCGAATTCCGTGCGGACCCTGGCTAAGACCTCGGCCTTGGTCATCAGATCCAAGACCGCGGCTGCGATGACTTTGGCGGCGAAGATGAGAGACTCGTGACCTATCCCCACCCTAGAGGATGCGACGTTCTGCCAAGAGTGGCCCGGGCTGCCTAGAGGGTAGGTGGCGGTGGAGAACTCAATCGTCGGGGTATTCCAGCTGACGTCGCCGACATCCGTAGAGCCGCCTGAGACATCCCCTATTCCCCAGGGGTCTGGGATGCTGGTGTCCATCTCCACATCCAAGAGCCTCTCCCACCCCGGCCTCTTGGACCTTTGCAGGTGATCATGCTTCTCCGCGGGCGGGATAGTCTCGGTTATCGCGTGGGCGAAGGCCAGTTCCTCCTCATCGTAACTCGGAGCACCTATCTCCCGCATATTGGCCGTAACCAACTCCGCGAGGGCCACATTTGAGAGGGTATTGTAGCATCCTGTGAGGAACTCCACCTCATGGCTCGTCTCCGCCATCAGGTCGGCGCCATCGGCTATCCGAAGAATCCAATTGTAGATACGATCCACTTGCTGCCTCTCGGGTGCACGAACGAAGTACCACGACCTAGCGTAGGCCGGAACCACATTGGGTTGACCGCCCCCGTCCTCGATCACGTAGTGGATGCGAGCCTCCTGGACCACGTGTTCTCGAAGGAAGTTGACGCCGATGTCCATGAGCTCCGCAGCATCTAGGGCGCTGCGTCCCTGCTCAGGGCTACCCCCGGCATGGGACGCCTTGCCCCGGAAGTGGAATTTCACTGAATTCATGGCATTGGAACTCCCCAGACGGGTCGCGTTCATCTGCCCAGGATGATGGCTCAATACGGCGTCTACGCCGTCGAAGACCCCATCGCGCACCATGAAAACCTTCCCAACCAAGGTCTCCTCCGCTGGACAACCGAAGAATTTGAGAGTTCCCTCAAGCTTCTGGTTCTCCATCACCCTCTTGACGGCTAGGGCCCCCGCAGCACCTGAAGTTCCATGAATGTTATGACCACAACCGTGGCCAGGAGCGCCGGGAACGACAGGTTCCCTCCTCGGGATTGGTTTCTGCGAAAGACCTGCGAGAGCATCATATTCTCCCATGATGCCGATTACGGGTTTCCCTGCGCCGTAGGTGGCGACGAAGGCCGTGGGCATTCCCGCCACCCCTTCTTGGACATGGAAGCCACCCTTCCGGAGTTCATCAGCTAGGAGAGTGGAAGACTTGAATTCTTGGAGCCCGAGCTCGGGTAGGTCCCATATTCGGTCGCTGATCTCTATGATGTGCTTTTGGTGTTTGTCGATCCAATCCTTGGCTATCTCCTTTGACATCCTAACACCTTGTATGAAGTGAGTCGGTTGGACTCTTCAATCATCCATAGAGCTTAAGAGGCTTAGGGTTAATGGCATGAAATATGAGAGGGTGGTCTGCGTCCTTTAGGGTTCAAGATGATCGCTGTCCATTACTCCAATTGAGAGAAAGAGTCGAATACTCGCAAGAATATTGCATGAAGTGTTGAGTAACCTGTGCAGCTACTTTGGCACTGGGCCATCCTTTCTTAAGCACCTGTTGCCGCTGAGGGACATACACATCCATGTCCCCACCGAGTTCCTCTTCGCTCTTTGGCAGTTGTTCATGCCGATGCAGGGGACGCTTGGGTTGTTGCTCATCTATTCACCTCCGTCACTTGTAGCTCTGTGAACCACTGGTTCCTGGCAGAAGACCGGCAGCTGCTGTTCAGGCTTCTGTCCTTTTGCTCAGGAGGGTTCTTGAGAGCCACATGGGGTGGTATGTACCGTATATCTTGTATTTATGAGTACCTTGTCCCTAGATTCTCGGAAACTCGTGATTACTGGGGCTAGGAGGGAGGAGGCTTTCTAGGCCGCGAAGAGGCTTCGGGAGATGCTTGAGGAGAACGACCTTATCTACTAAGGATAGTCCAAGTCGAGGTGACGAGTGTTTGTGCTAGACTCCTCGAAAGCAGTGGGAGAAAGGCCCAGCTCACTACAAGACATCCCTCCTCCAAAAGGACAAATATGGGGAGGTGCATTTTCCCTTGACCGGAATGTCAGAGGCCCAAAGACTTACACAGGAAGCTGGGAGGAAAGCTCATAACTACGATAGGCACAGTGGTTGCTCCCAAAGCGTTCTCGGAAGCCTCCAAGAGACCCTCAGCATAGGTGACAAAGAATCCTTCAAGGCGGCTACGGTTCTTTCGGGTGGTGTGGCACGTTGCGGAGAAACCTGCGGCGCCTTACTCGGTGCCCTCATGGCGTTGGGCCTTGTGGTGGGACGCGAGAGGATTGAGGATACTGAGCAGTACAGGAAGGCGATGGAGCCTGCGAGGGATGTCTGTGAGAGATTCAAGGAGGCCTTGAGGGTCAAGTTCGGCTTCGGAGGGGAGTTGAGGAGCACCCTCTGCCGGGATATTCAGGAGAGAATCTACGGTCGGTCCTTCGACTTGAATAAGGCTGAAGATTATCGCGCGTTCATCGCGGCGGGAGGACATAGTGACGTAGGGTGCCTAAAGGTCTGTGGCATAGCGGCTCAGGTTGGTGCGGAGAAGATCTTGGAGATTATGAACGAACGGGGAGGATGCTAGTCTTCAGCCATGCAAAGCTCTTATGATCAAAAGTGAGCCTAGGGTAAGTGTTTTAATGTAGAAGACAAGTCTACTTTCCTTGGTGTCAGCACATGGCGGATAGCGCTGTTCTCGAGATCGAAGGGGTCAAGATGACCCTGGCTCTCAACCCTAAGGAGTTCAGGACTGGGAGCAGGGGCTACTTCGCCCAAGGCAAGTTCGAGGTTGGGGGGAAGAGGTATCAGGTTCAGGTTCAGGCGGTCGAGATCGGAAGCAAGCAGAGGCAGTCCTGAAGCAAGATTTCCTCGCAAGATTCCTCCAAGCCAGTTCTTGGAAGGAGGCTGACCAAGATACCTGTTAATGTCTTTCGTAGACTGCTCTCCCGACGTTGAAAGGTTCTGATCTCCTCCCGCGTTCATATGCTCCTCTCAATCTTTTGACATGTTCTTCGAATATTATAGGTTCATCGTCACTGAAGAATATTCCAAGTTTGTGAGATAATTCTTTTAGAATCGCTTTTTCTAGTATCGGAGTCAGCATACTCGCACGAGTTGAACGAGATATCTGTCCTCCTTCGGAATTCAAGATCATCCTCAATTCCGAAGAGAAGATATTAGGCCTTTTCGGAATTTCAAATAATGGACAGGACTTCTTCTCCAGATGTTCGTATATTATTTGAGTTGCCTTGTCTCCAAAAACATATCTGAGTGTTTTGTTTATTGACTCGATCAGCACTTGGTCAAAATCGTCTGGGTTATTCATACCTGTTCTAGTCCGGAGTGGCTGCTGAGGTTTGAAAAGCATCGTAAACCAACTCTAAAATATTATGAATATACAGTACATATTGCAAATTATTTCTAACAGTTTTACACATGCTACCTCAAACAATACATTTCTTGAATAAGCTTCATTTGCTTGTGAAATATGTACCTAATATCCGTATTTCTTAAATTTCCTAGGCTTTTTCTATCATGTTGTGGAGGTCTATGTCAACAGGGGGTCCAGTCGAGACCGCATATCATATAGAACACATCTTCCTACCTTCCAATAGCCCGAAACAAAATGATTTCAAGGACTCTCGCCAGCAAATCTATAGGATACTAATCAGCTTGCGTGAGGTAGCAGCTGAGGCCCAAGTGCACAGCGGATCGCTCACCGAATTTATCTGTAACGCAAAATAGGGGGAGACGAGAATAAGTTACCTTAGGATTGTCCCAAGATGACCAAACAGGAGAAACTTCAGCCCGAGGCATTCTACCGGACGCTCCTAGAGTCGACGGGCGATAGTGTCTGGGTCGTCGACAGGGAGGGCAGATACCTCTTCGTCAACGACTCAATGGCCAAGAAACTAGGACTATCCAGAGAGGAGATTCTGGGGAAGACTTACAGGAATCTGCATCCGGCCGATGATGCCCGAGACTTCTTAAGAAGAGCCGAGAAAGCCTTCAGGGGCGAGGTGGTTAGGTACGAGTACCTCAATCCGGAGAATCGGCGTTGGTCTCTCCGCACCATGAGCCCCGTGGTGGACGAGTCTGAGAAGATAGTCGCTGTCTCCATACTCTCAAAGGATATTACCGAACGCAAACAGATGGAGGAAGCCCTAAGAAGCCCTGAGACTAGGTCACAGAACATAATCGCTGCATCTCCAGATGCCATAATAGTCTGTGATCTAAATGGAAACATAATTGAATGTAATCAAGCGACACTAGACAATTCCGGATACTCATCGAAAGAAGAGATAATTGGAAAAAATTCACTTGAGTTTATTTCAGGTAAAGATCGCGAAAGAGCGATGGAGAACTTAAGAAAAACTCTGGAACAAGGTTCAGTAAAAAATCTAGAATACACTTTATTGACGAAAGATGGTCGTGAGTACCATGCGGAGCTCTCTGCAAGCGTTATGCTGGATTCCCACGGGAACCCAACGGGCTTTGTAGGCGTAATAAGGGACATCACTGAACGCAAGATGTCGGAAGAGCGTTACAGCGACCTCGCTGAAAGCATAACCGATACATTCTTTGCTATGGATAGGAACTTGAGATACACCTATTGGAATAAAGCATCAGAGAACCTTACGGGCATTAAAGCAGAGGACGCCATTGGAAAGTCAATCTTCGAGATCTTCCCCGACAGAGAAGACACTAGAAAAGCTGCTGCTGTATACCAAAGGGTACTGCAAACACGGCAACGCGAAACTTTCGTGAATGAGTTTCAGCTCAAAGGTAAGGACTTCTTCTTTGAAATCAGCGTCTATCCCACAAGGGAAGGCATATCAGTATTCGTCAAGGACATCACCGAACGAAAACGAGTGGAAGGGAAATTAAGAGAGTACGCGGAAGAGCTGAAGAGACTGGTTGACGAAAGGACGAGGGATATTAGATTCCTCAGCAATATAGCAGCATCCATCAGCCAAGCTGTCATGGCACAGGACAACGACCGCAAGATTATCTACGTTAACAAGGCCTTCGAGGACATGTATGGATACAGAAAGGAAGAAGTAGTAGGCAAACCCACGTCCAGGTTGGCTGCGGACGGTACTGCCGACGAAACTCACCACGAAATCACCGAAGGCCTTGAGTCTAGAGAATATTGGTCGGGCGAAATACTCCGCAAGCGCAAGAACGGCGAGATTTTCCCAATCTGGACAACCATGTCGTATCTGAGGGACGAGACGGGGGAGATAGTCGGAAGATTCGGAGTGAGCACAGACATAACTGACAGGAAGAAGCTGGAGAGGAGGTTCCAGCATAGCGAGGAACGATTGAGACGCATCTTAGAAAATGCTCCTATCGGAATACTCGTGACCGATGCTACGGGCAACTACGTTGAGGTTAATGCGGAGCTTTGTCGCATCGCGCAGGCTTCGAAGGAGGAGCTACTCAAGCTCAACTACATTCAGCATCGAGAGAGGAGGGTACTTCCCTTCTATGAGAAGGCATTACATGGTGAAGTATGCGAGTATGCAGGGCCATATCACACAACTATGCGGGAACTAGACACTTGGCGCAGGATAGTCTTTGCTCCTCTCTTGGACGCTCAAGGAAAGATCACCGGTGTCGTTGGCCTAGTTGAGGACATAACTGAGAAGAAAGAGCTGGAGAATAGGCTTCAGCGCAGCGAAGAGAGGCTGAGAAGAATCTTCGACAACACGCCCATGGGAATCATCCTGACCGATGAGAAGGGGAACTACGTTGAGGTGAACAACTTCCAATGCAAGTCATTTTCTAAGGCACCTCGCGAGGAACTTCTGAGACAGAACTTCTTCGATCAAAAGGACAGGACTCTCCAGCCCTTCTTCAAGAAGGCCATACAGGGCGAGTTGGCAGAGTATGAAGGATGGTACATCACGACCGCTAGGGGCATCACCTACTGGGTTAGGACCATATTCACCCCCATCTTTGACCTCGATGGTAAGGTCGGAGGAGTCATAATGATAGTTGAGGACAGGACTGTGAGGAAGAGGCTTGAGGAGCAGCTGCTCAATCAGACTCGGCTGGCCACCATCGGCGCGACCGCTGCCTCGGTGGGTCACGATCTCCGCAACCCTCTGCAAGTGATAGTCAATACCCTCTTTTTGGTGAAGAAGAAGTTTGAGGGGATGCCCACCCCATTAAGAGAACTCGCAGAAGAGCAAGGCCTAGTCGAGCAGTGTGGAACGATTGAGAAGCAGGTAGAGTACATGAACAAGATCGTTTCCGATCTCCAAGACTACGCGAGGCCTGTGAAGCCTGAACTTATGGAGACCGACATACACAAGTTAATCAATGACACGCTGTCAACTATTACAGTCCCCGAGAACATCAAAGTCACCACGGTGATTGAGGAGGATTTCCCAAAGCTCATGATCGACTCCGCAATGATTAAGAGAGTTCTCACCAACCTAGCCACGAATGCTGTTCAAGCCATGCCCGACGGAGGTCGTCTCACCGTAAAGGCCTCCAAGGAAGGTGAAACCGCTTCCATAAGCGTTGAAGACACAGGCGTCGGCATACCCGCCAAGAATATAGAGAAGCTTTTCCAGCCCCTCTTCACCACCAAGGCCAAGGGAGTAGGCCTCGGGTTGGCCGTTTGTAGGCGCATGGTTGAGGCCCACGGCGGCAAGATCGTGGTCGAGAGCAAGGTGGGCAAGGGTTCAACCTTCATAGTTAAGATACCGCTGAGAAGGGAGGTGACCTAAGGTGGATAAGAAAAGAATCCTTATCGTGGACGACGACAAGGCCATCCTCAAGAGCTTCAAGGACATCCTCCAATCGGAGGGCTACCTCATCGACACGGCGGAGACTGGCCAAGAGGCCCTAGAGAAGACTGAGGCCCATTCCTACAACCTAGCCTTGCTGGATATCAAGCTCCCAGACATCGAAGGCATGGAACTCCTAGTCGAGATGCACGAGGGCACGCCCAAGATGATGAAGATCATGGTCACGGGCCACGCCACCTTGGAGAACGCCGTGGAGTCCCTGAACCTTGGGGCCGACGCCTACATCACGAAACCCGTGAAGCCTGAGGAGCTGTTAAGGGTTGTAGATGAGAAGTTGAAGGAGCAGGAGGAGGCCGAGAAGATGAGCGAGGATAAGGTCGCGGAATGGATAGAAAATCGCGTCAAAAAACTAGAACAAAAATAGGCATAGCATGAATGAAGCTCACCAATGCCTCAGAGAGACGGTAAATCCTAATCCTTACAGCACTGCCCTATTTCCATGTTCCACGGCGCATCCTCTCTACGACCTCGCATAAGGTCTCCTTCGGGTCATAAGGTTGGGAAAGTTTATTGCAAAACTCTTTGGCGACCGTGTTCTCAAGTAGAAACGCGGCGCGGGATCCAAAGATTCTCACGAATGCTTTGTGGAGGTCAGCAACCCTATCAGAGAGTTCCTTCAAGTCTATGTGAAACTCATTTGTGATGAAGTAGAGAATAGTCTTGGTATTCACCTCACCCAACATCTTCGACAGGCTATCTCTTAAGGCCTCAACGAGCCCCTCGTTGAGGCCCTCATTCTCCAAAACCTCAGCCCCCAGCGGCGTTGTGGAGGCTGAGTCTATTCGTCAGGTTCTTCGAGAATCGTGCTGTGGTTGAGTTTCCAGTATACGAGATGGTGGAGGCGATTGTCTTTGAGTTCTTCCAGTTCCTTCTCAGCTTCCACGGAGTATTCATCGCATTCGAGTACGAGTATCGCTATCTTCACCATTAACACCTACTTGTTGAGCCATGGCCTTCCGCCATTTAGGTATTAAAAGTTTATTGTCTCTCAATCGCGAGAAAGTCAGAAAACCGGACCGAGAGCGTCGTACAGGACGAGTCTAAATAGGCTTCAAGCTCACTGGCAGCAGTCCCCATTCATAAGGCTTCCAAGGAACCTAGGAAATTGGCAGCATGTACAACGCGCCCGTCTTACTCGCGATACTCTTTGCCTTGGGTCACTTGACCGACCATCTACGCAATGTTTAAGAACGCGTTTCCCACCTCTCAGGGAGAAAACCGGTCTCCGCCCTCTCCTTGAGCACATCTCAAGACAGGGCGGGGAACCCAGTATAAGATGAGGATAGTCCCCTCTTGTCCAAGGAATATCGTCACATCCTACGAGTGGCCGGCACCGACCTAGACGGCTCGAAGCAAACACCCTACGGCCTCATGGGAATCAGCGGGATTAGCGTGAACTTTGCCCGAGCAGTCGTCAAAGCAGCCGGCCTATCCGAAACAGCACGGCTTGGCAGCCTCTCCGACTCTGAACTCCAGAGGCTGGAAGACGCCATCAGAAACCCCAAGAAGTATGGGGTCCCATACTGGTTAATGAATAGAAGAAAGGACAGGACGACAGGCGAGAACATCCACCTCATCGGCCCAGACTTGGCGCTGCAGAAGAAGGAGGACATAGCCTTCATGCAGAATATCCGTTCGTGGAAGGGCGTCCGCCATAGCCTAGGACTGAAGGTGAGGGGCCAGAGGACTAAGACTACGGGCCGCACAGGTCGGTCTGTAGGGGTTAGGAAGGCAGCATTGGTGAAGAAGCCGGCCGAGGGATGATGAGGCATGGGCGACCCGAAACGTCAGAAGCGCAAATATGAGATGCCGAGGTATCCTTGGTCCAAGGCCCAACTTGACGCTGAGCTTCGACTACTTGGGGAATATGGGCTGAGGAACAAGAGGGAGCTTAGGAGGCATCAAGCGACTCTGTCCGGCTACTGGACCCGTGCCCGCGAACTCTTGGCCCTGCCACAGGATGAGCGGTATGGACCTCAGAAGGAGCTCCTATCCAAACTCCAGTCCTATGGACTCGTCCCCGACGGCGCGAACCTCGACAACGTCCTCGACCTGAAGATTGAAAATGTCCTAGACAGACGTCTTCAGACCTATGTCTCCAGACTGAACCTCTCGAAGACAACTCAGCAAGCCCGCCAACTCATAACCCACGGCCACATATCGGTAAGAGGGAGAAAAGTGACGGCGCCGAGTTACCTCGTAAGGCGCAAAGAGGAAGAGGGCATCGACTACGCCCCATCGAGCCGATTTGCCCAAGACGCAAGCGACATCCAAGAGCAGCCACCAAAAGGGACAGCGACATGACGCGACCGGGGAGCAGAATATGAGCAAGAAAAAGGACACTTGGGGGGTTGTCAACATCTATTCATCCTATAACAACACCATAGTCCACATCACAGACCTAACCGGCGCAGAGACCATAGCCCGAGTCAGCGGCGGCATGGCAGTCAAAGCATCCCGCCTCGAAAAATCTCCCTACGCCGCCATGCAGTGCGCCACACAAGCCGCGCAAGTGGCAAGAGACAAGGGAGTGACAGCAATCCACATCAAGGTCAGAGCCCCAGGAGGCCACGGAATGAAAACCCCCGGACCAGGAGCGCAACCCGCGATACGCGCGTTAGCGCGTTCAGGCCTAAGGATCGGAAGAATCGAGGAGGTCACGCCGATCCCCCACGATGGCACTAGGAGACCTGGAGGCCGAAGGGGAAGACGAGTCTGAGAAGGGGTCCTAGTGCAGATCAAGATTCTTGAGAGGAAGGGAAACCTTCTTCGCTTCTACGCCTCCGGCATAGATACTCAGATCGCCAATGGAATTCGTCGCGTGATGATGGCTGAGGTACCAACCATGGCGATCGACGACGTCATAATAGTTGAGAACACCTCACCACTAAGAGATGAGATGATAGCGCACAGGTTAGGGCTGGTTCCGCTCAAGACCGACCTTGAGTCCTACGTGCCGAGGGAACTCTGCGACTGCCACAGTGACCTGGGCTGCTCCAAATGCAGCGCCACACTGACCTTGGAGGCTGAAGCGCCTGACGGGGTTCGAAGCGTCTACTCCAAGGAACTCAAATCCAGCGACCCCGAGGTGGTTCCGGTCAGCGGAGATATTCCTATCTTGAAGCTCGCCAAGGGTCAGCGCGTCAGGCTGGAGGCCTATGCTAGGCTTGGGACGGGTAGAGAACATGCGAAGTGGCAGCCTGTTGCTGTGTCTGCCTACAAGTACGCTGTGGTTATCAAAGTGGATCCGGAGAAGTGCGACCTCTGTAAGAATTGTCTGAAGGCATGCCCCAAGGGCGTTCTAGGGATGGAAGATAAGAGAGTCATTGTCGTAGACTATGAGAAATGCGACATGTGCAAACTATGCATAGATGCCTGTCCCAAAGACTCTATTAATGTCGAGGAGGAGAAGAACGCCTTCATCTTCAACGTCGAGTCCACCGGCGCCCTGCCGCCGGAGAGGATCGTGGAAAAGGCATTGGATATTCTATTGGAGAAGACCAAGGACTTGGAGGAACAGGCGTCAAAGCTCAGGGAGACGGAGAGGGGTTGATGAAGACAACCAACCCTCAGTTGCTTGAGACGATAAGGATGCTCAAAAAGGCGTCAAGGACACATGACGCTGAGGTCTGGAGGACACTTTCGAACGAACTCCTGCGCTCCAAGCATCGCCGCGCTTCGGTTAACCTGAGCCACATCTCCCGTTCACTGAGGGAGGGGGAGACAGCTGCAGTGCCTGGCAAGGTCTTAGGGGCTGGTAACCCGAGGAAGATCTCTGTGGCCGCGTTCGACTTCTCTGAGATGGCGAGGAGGAAGATTGGGGAGAAGGGAGGAGAATGCCTCTCCCTCGGAGAACTCATCGAAAGGAACCCTAAAGGTTCGGGGGTAAGAATCATTGGCTGAGACCCTTCCAGCTGAAGGACCCATAATCATCGACGCGTCGAACCTAATCCTAGGCCGTCTCGCCAGCATAGTGGCTAAGCACCTCCTATCAGGTAGATCTGTGGTCGTGGTGAACGCTGAGAAGGCCCTTGTCACAGGAGCGAGAAGCTCCATCTTAGGGGAGGCGCATGCAAGACTCGAGATTCGGACCCTAGGCTCAAAGAGCAAGAGCCCTAAACATCCTCGGAGGCCAGATGGAATCGTTCGTCGCACGGTGAGAGGAATGCTACCTAGAGATAAGGAGAAGGGGAAAGATGCTTTCTTCCGCCTCAGGGTTTACATAGGAGTGCCCGAAGATGTTGATACTGCAATAGTCGTAAGACCCAAAGCAGCGGAGAGCAGGTCGATGACACGCTTAACAACCGTGGGAGAGATCGCCCAAAGTATGGGTTGGAGACCGATGGAGGCATGAGAATCTGCCAAGCACCAGAAAAGTTGTAACCGTCCAGAGTGGTAAACGCAAGACCGCCATAGCAAGAGCCACCCTGAGACCGGGTGATGGAACGGTACGAGTGAACAGTGTTCTCCTCAATGTTCTAGTGCCAGAGACCGCCCGCGCCAAGATACTAGAGCCAATTCTTCTCTCTGGAGACCTCGCAAAGGAATATGACATAGATGTGACGGTCAATGGAGGAGGCTTCATGGGTCAGGCAGAAGCCGCAAGGATGGCTGTAGCCAGGGCTCTAACTGGCGTATCTAAAGGATCTGTTCTGAGACAGGTCTTCACGGACTACGACCGAACGATGCTCTCCGGAGACTCCCGTAGGAAGGAGTCGAAGAAGTTCGGCGGCCCTGGAGCGAGGCGGAGGAAACAGAAGTCCTACAGGTAGGATCTAAACTATGATGATACCTGTGAGATGCTTCTCATGTGGAAGTCTGATAGGCGATAAGTGGGAGCGATTTGCCGAGAGGGTCAAGAATGGTGAAGACCCGGCAAAGGTTCTTGACAGCCTTGGAGTCACCCGCTACTGCTGCCGACGGATGCTACTATCCAATGTGGATGTGGTCGACGAAATCTTAAGGTACTACCAAGAATAGAAGGGGGATTGGAGCAACGGAGTCCGCGATCGAGAGGGTGACTGCACGGAAGGTCTTCGATAGCAGAGGGAACCCTACCATCGAAGTAGAAGTAGTAACGAGCAGGGGTCGTGGAGAGGCCTCGGCCCCCAGCGGCGCCAGCACAGGTATCCACGAGGCCATCTCCTACCCTAAAGGAGGCGTTGACGAAGGGGTTAGGCTGGTCAAGAGCATCATCGAACCGAGACTTGTCGGCGTGGACGCTTCTGAGACTTCAACGGTGGACGGTTTGTTGCGCGAGCTCGACGGGACCAAGGACCTCTCAAGACTGGGCGGGAACGTCTGCCTCGCTGTATCCCTGGCGGCAGCCAAGGCGGCGGCCGCGTCGAGGAGGATGCCCTTCTATGCCCAGCTCTCTGGAAAGATGGAGGCGGCTCTACCCCATCCCTTGGGTAACGTCCTTGGGGGAGGCAAACACGCCGGGAGAAGAGCACCGGACATACAGGAGTTTCTCGTACTTCCTGTTGAGGCCAGATCCTTCCACGAGATGGCTTCGGCCAACATCGTCGTTCACAAGGAAGTCAGGAGCCTCCTAGAGGTGGCGGACCCGACCTTCACAGGTGGGAAGGGCGACGAGGGCGCTTGGGCGCCGAACTTGGACAATGAGAAAGCCCTAGAGGTCGTGGCGAAGGCGGCTGAAGGCGTCTCTAAGAGTATGGGAGTTGAGGTCCGCATCGGCTTGGATGTGGCATCCTCTTCCCTTTGGGATAAGAAGTCCCAGAGGTACGTCTACGAAAGGGAGGGAATGTCCCGAAGCCAGGGTGAGCAGATCGACTTCATCCTCGAAATGATTAGGAGATACGACCTCGTCTACGTGGAAGACCCCCTCGATGAGGAGGACTTCGAGGGCTTCGCTGAGCTCACGGCGAAGAACAAGTCTTGTTTGATTTGTGGAGATGACCTCTTCACGACCAATACTGAGAGGTTGAGTCGCGGTATCAAGCTTCACGCGGGGAACGCAATAATCATAAAACCCAACCAAATCGGTACACTGAGCGATACATTAAAGGCTGTCAAAATGGCTAAGGAAGCGGGTTATGTGCCCGTCGCATCACATAGGTCTGGAGAAACCTGCGACTCCTATCTGGCCCATCTGGCCGTGGGCTACGAGTGCCCAGTGATAAAGCTCGGCGTAGTCGGAGGGGAGAGATTGGCCAAGGTCAATGAGTTGTTGAGGATTGAGGAGACCCTCGGCGACGAGGCCAAGGTGGCAAGACTAGATATCTAAGGATGGTGAAAGCCTTGAGCGATGAAAAAAAGCCTGAGACGGAAGCGAAACCAAGTGTAGAGAAGGAGATTGGGAAGGAAGAGAAGGTAGAGGGCGAGTTCCTACTCCCCATAGACAGCCTCCTATCCGCCGGAATACATATCGGAACCAGAATCAAGACGAAGGACATGACGGCCTTCATCTACCGCGTGAGGCCAGACGGCCTCTTCGTCCTCGACGCCAAGAAGACGGACGAACGAATCCGCATGGCGGCCAAGTTCATCTACAGATTCGACCCAAAGAAGGTTGTAGTCATCTCCTCAAGGCTTTACGGCCGCACACCCGTCCAAAAGTTCTGTGAAGTGACAGGCTGCATACCCATCATAGGAAGATTTCTCCCAGGCCTCTTCACGAATCCCTCCCACTCGGACCACATAGAGGCAGATGTCATCATCGTGACGGACCCGAAGGCAGACTGGCAGGCAGTCTCCGAGGCCTCAGCCGTTGGAATTCCCGTCGTAGCCCTCTGCGACACGGACAACGACTTCAGGGATGTCGACTTCGTCATCCCCATAAACAACAAGGGCAGACGCTCCTTGGCAACCGTCTACTGGCTCCTCGCCCGCGAGATCCTAAAGGCCAAGGGGGAGATCCCGCAGGATGGCACACTGCAAGTCCCCTTGGACAGCTTCGAGACGAAGCTGGTCGAAGCTCCAGCGGAGTCGACAGAGATCTAGGAAAGGGCCAATAATGTCTGTCAGGTTACCTCAGCAGGCGGGGCAGTTCTACGCTGGTTCAGCTAACGCGCTCAGACGACAGATCGAGGAATGCTTTCTCCACCGCCTCGGGATGGGGAAGCTGCCTCAACCCGTGGAGACGCCCCTTGGTAACCTTGTAGCATTAGTCTCGCCGCACGCGGGATACGTGTATTCCGGGCCCGTGGCTGCCCATGGGTTCTACTTTGCAGCATCTTGCGGCGAGCCGGACTCTGTAGTGATCCTGGGTCCAAACCACACTGGCATTGGGAGCGGCATCTCCATCGCTACTATGGGAGCGTGGAGGACGCCGCTGGGAGATGTGGATGTGGATTCGGAGTTGGCGCGGTCGATCCAAGCTTCCTCCCAGCTCATAGATGTAGATGAGTCCGCGCATAGGTACGAGCATTCCATCGAGGTTCAGCTTCCCTTCCTTCAATACATCTATGGGCCACGCCTAAGATTCGTGCCCATCTGCATGATGCTCCAAGACTTGGCCTCAAGTCGTGACGTCGGAGAGGCCATAGCGAAGGCGAGTAAGGGAAGGAACGTCCTCATAATAGCCTCAACCGACATGACCCACTATGAGCCTCAGAGAATCGCTGAGAAGAACGACCAACTCGTCATCAACGCAATCCTTCGCTTGGATGAAACGGCTCTCCAAGAAACGGTCGAGACCCACGGCATCTCAATGTGCGGATATGGCCCTGTCTCAGCAACTCTTGTGGCCTCGAAGGAGTTGGGCGCATCTCATGGGGAACTCCTCGCCTATCACACCAGCGGAGACATCACGGGCGATCGTAGTCAGGTTGTGGGGTACTGCTCAGCCGCTCTGACACGAGGGTAGGTCTCGTCAAGGCTCTCCTTTTTTAAGGCGTGACTCAAATCAGAAATCCGTCTCCGGAAGTCGACAACTTGAAGGCATGCGCATCAGCCCCTGGGAAGATCATACTGACAGGCGAACACTTCGTCGTCTACGGTGAGCCCGCCCTAGTCGTGGCGATAGACCGCCGAGTAACCGTCAAAGTAACTGAGCGAAGGGACGAGGCCCTTCGAGTCATCTCAGACATGGGCATAGCAGGTGTATTCGAAGGCGACTCTTTCAGAGTAGAGAAGGGGGGATCCGACTCGAAGAATTTCCTAGAGCCTGTGCGAATTGCTGCAGAGGCCGTGATGGATCGGGCAGGCATCAGGCGAGGATTGGACGTTGAGGTTCAGTCAACCATACCTGTGGGTGCGGGCTTGGGTTCGTCAAGCGCTGTCTCGGTTGCGACTGTGGCATCGGTGGGGAGAGTTCTCGGGGCGGAGCTGACGCAGCAGGACATAGCTGATCTATCCTTAGCAGGGGAGAAGTTCGTTCACATCAATCCCTCTGGTGTAGACCCTGCCATCGCGACCTACGGAGGCCTCATCCTATACAAGCGAGGCGAAGGCATCACGCGCCTCCAACACACACCAAATCTCTCACTGGTCATCGGGAACACTGGGCAAAGCAGGAACACGGGCAACCTCGTCAGATTCGTCAGAGAACGCCGAGATCGAATATCCATCATAATCGATCCCCTAATCAAACTAGCTGGGAACCTAACCACAAGAGCTGCTGAGGCCCTCCTTGAAGGAGACATCAACGAGTTCGGGGAACTCATGGACATGAACCACGGCTTCCTAGTCGCCATCGGAGTCTCCAACGAGGCCTTAGACAGGTTGGTCCACGCAGCCAGACGGGCCGGAGCCCTTGGAGCAAAGTTGACGGGCGGCGGTGGAGGCGGCTGCATGGTGGCCCTATGCAATCGCGAGACGCAAGTACAGGTCGCCGAGGCGATACGTGGGGCTGGAGGAACGCCCATCGTGGCCGAGACGGTGGAGACGGGAGTTCAGGCATGGACGGAGAGCTAGTTCTAGTCAAGCTGGGCGGGAGCGTCATCACCGATAAGGCGAAGCCCTTCAGCGAGAGGCGCGACATCATAGCTCGACTGGCAACCGAGATACACTCCTCTCGCGTCAAGACGGGGTCGAAGCTGATAGTCGGCCATGGCGGAGGCTCGTATCCTCACATCCCAGCCGAGAAATATCGAACACACCTAGGTCTCATAGACGAGAGGAGTTGTATGGGTGCAGCCCTCGTTCAAGACGCTGCATCGAGGCTGAACAGGATCGTCGTCGACGCCCTTCTGACAGCGGGGGAACCAGCCGTGTCGGTTCAACCATCCTCCGGGGCTGTTGCTAAGGATTCCAAGATCATCTCATGGGATGTAGGCGCCCTCAAGCTTATGCTTGATTCAGGTCTTTTGCCGGTTCCCTACGGTGATGTGGGTATGGACCTTGTCAAGGGTTTCTGCATCCTCTCGACTGAGGAGGTCTTTCGCTATCTTTCAGTCGAGTTGAAGCCGAGTAGGGTGATCATCGGCTCTGATGTAGATGGCGTTTTTAATGAGGACCCACGGAAGAACGCGCGGGCCAAGAAGATTCCTCTGATTACCCTTGAGAATGCTGCTGGAGTTCTTCCGTCCTTGGGCGGCGCGACCACCGTCGACGTTACCGGCGGGATGAGGTCGAAGGTCCTCACCCTCTTGGAACTTGTCAAGGAAGTGGATGTCGAGTGTGAGGTCTTGAACCTGTTGGTTCCGGGGAACCTTGAGGATGCCTTAAATGGCGAGAAGGGTAGAGGTACCCTCATTCGGAGAAGATAAGTCCTGAACTCCCGTGGATAATCCTTGATGGTCGATTGTCTTGACAGAGGAACGTAAGGCCGAGCATCTTCGTATCTGCCTCACCAAGGATGTCCAAGCGAAGAAGGTTACAACGGGCTTCGAGGATGTCCACCTCTTACACAAGGCGATACCTGAACTCTCCCTCAACGATGTGGACACCACAATCTCCTTCTTCGGGAAGAAGTTGAAGGCGCCAATTATCATCGAGGCCATGACAGGAGGAGCCTTAGAGGCGGCAAAGATCAACGTCAACCTGGCTGAAGCCGCGGAACACTTCGGCCTAGCGATGGGGGTGGGAAGCCAGAGGGTCGCCATGGAAACACCAAGAATGGAGAGCACGTTCAAGGTTGCTCGGGAGAAGGGGCCTAATGTCTTCCTCATCGCTAACCTAGGTCTGCCCCAGATTCTTGCCGAGAATGGGATTGAGGAAGCTCAGAAGGCGGTAGAGATGATCGACGCCGACGCCCTAGCCATCCACCTGAACATCCTTCAGGAGGCCATTCAACACGAGGGGGAGACGGACTTCCACGATGCCTTGGAGAGACTTCGTGAAGTGGCGTCAGAGCTGTCAGTTCCAGTTATTGTAAAGGAGACTGGGGCCGGCATGGTCTCGGGAGACGTCAGGCTCCTTAATGGATTAGGAGTTGAGGGTATCGATGTCGGAGGGGCCGGGGGAACAAGTTGGGCCGCCGTAGAGGCCTACCGAGATCGAGGGGCGGTGAAGCATCAGCTCGGGATCACGTTCTGGGACTGGGGAATCCCTACTGCCGTCAGCGTTGTAGAGGCTGCCTGCTCGACGGATTTGACCGTCATAGCTTCGGGAGGTATTCGATCGGGTTTGGATGCTGCCAAGGCGATTTCTTTGGGAGCGGATGCTGCTGGCTTAGCATGGCCTTTGTTGAAGCCCGCTGTTGAGGGACATCTGGACTACGTTCTCGGCGTATTGATAGAGGAGTTCAGGACAAGTGTGTTCCTAACGGGTGCTAGAGGCGTGGAAGACCTAAAGCGGCGCCCAGTGGTAGTTACGGGGAATACGGCCGAATGGCTCAGCCTTCGCGGCTTCAGACCCGAAGAGTTGGCAAGAAGAGGAAGGAAAGATGACAACTGACCTAGTCGCGGCATTGAACGAAACGGCTCAACGAGTGAACGTTTTTCTAGGAGACATGCTCTCGGTGCAGAGACCTGAGGAATTGTACAGAGGCTCAAGACACCTCGTAGAAGCGGGGGGCAAACGCCTCCGCCCCTTCATAGCCCTTGAATCATGTAAACTCGTCGGAGGCGATGCTGAAAAAGCTCTCCCGATAGCAGCAGCGGTGGAGTTGATCCACAACTTCACGCTAGTCCATGACGACATAATGGACATGGACCACATGAGGAGGGGCGTCCCTACGGTCCACGTCATCTACGGGATTCCGCTGGCCATCAATGCTGGGGACCTGCTCTTCGTGAAGGCCTACGAGGCTGCCCTCCGAAGCTATTCCAAGGATATTCCGCTACGCAAGATTCTTCGTGCCCTAGAGGTTCTTACTGAGACCACTATAGCCATTTGCGAGGGCCAGGCCATGGATATGGCCTTCGAGAAGCGGGACGATGTTAGCGAGGAGGAGTACATGGAGATGATTGAGAAGAAGACTGCTGCCCTCCTCGTGGCATCGGCTGAGGCGGGAGCCATCGTGGGGAGCGGTTCTGTGAGGGATGTTAGGCGGCTTGGTCGTGCTATGAGGGCTTCAGGCCTCGCGTTCCAGATTGTTGATGATGTTCTGGGCGTCACGGCTGACGAGAAGGTTCTTGGGAAGCCTGTTGGGAACGACATCAGGGAGGGGAAGAGGACGCTCATCGTCCTTCACAGCCTCAAACACGCTGGGAAACGACAGAGGGAGACGCTCCTCAAGGCCTTATGGAACAAGGATGCCACTCCTGAAGAGATTGAGAATGCTATCGAAACCCTCAAGTCCACGGGGTCAATCGATTACGCCATAAGGAAGGCTGGAGTCCTCAACCGAAGGGCGAAGAGGGAACTGGAAGGCTTCCCACCGTCAGAGACGCGAGACTTACTAGTGACGCTCGTCGACTATATTGTTGCACGGGACAGGTAGAGGACAAGGAGATTGAGTGAAGAGGAACTCAGGCCACTAGTCCGCCGTTTGGCTCTGGAGAACGCCGTACAATACGGTGGGAAGACAAGGCCAGACGTGGTTATTGGGAAGGTTCTCGCCCAGCGGATAGACCTGAGGCCGAGGGCCAAGGAGGTCATGGCTCTAGTCTCGGAAGTGGTCGATGCTGTCAACTCCCTCTCCCTAGAAGAACAAAAGAAGATTTTAGGAGTATTACGCCCCGAAGGCCCCCTCAAGACGGGCGTGGAGGAGAAGGAGAGACGTCTGCCTCCATTACCCAACGCTGAGAAGTATGGTAGGATTCACGTCCGCTTCTGCCCCAACCCCGACGGCGCGTTACATCTCGGCAGCGCACGCGCCGCAATCCTCTGCGACGAGTACGCGAAGATGTACCAAGGCCATTTCACACTGCGCTTCGACGACACTGACCCCAAGACGAAGTCCCCGATCACAGAGGCCTACGACTGGATAAGGGAAGACCTCCGATGGCTCGGAGTCACTTGGAACGACGAGGTCTATCAGAGCGACCGCCTCGAAATCTACTACAGCCTCGCGCGAAGGCTCTTGGCAGAGGGAAACGCCTACGTCTGCACCTGCCGACCTGAGGAGTTCAGAGGCTTCATCGCGTCGAAGCTGCCTTGCCCCTGTCGCTCCCTCCCGGTTGAGGAACAATTGAGTAGATGGGCGAGGATGCTTGATGGCGGCTATGAGGAAGGGGCGGCCGTTGTTAGAGTGAAGACGGACCTGAACCACCCGAACCCTGCGATTCGAGACTGGCCCGCCCTCAGGATAATTGATGTCGAGAGGTTCCCCCATCCCCGGACGGGGACCAAGTACCGTGTCTGGCCCCTCTTCGCCTTCTGCTGCGGGATCGACGACCACGAACTAGGCATAACCCATGTCATACGTGGTAAGGAGCACCTGACGAACTCTGTGAGGCAACTCTACCTCTACAAGCACCTAGGCTGGGAGGTGCCTGAGGCGGTCCACTATGGGAGGCTGAAGATCGTGGGGACGATGCTCAGCAAATCGAAGACCAGGGAGGGCATAGCAAGAGGCGTCTACAAGGGGTGGGACGACTCACGGTTGGGCACCCTCAAGGCCCTGAGGAGGAGGGGCTTCCTACCCGAGACGATTAGGCAACTGATCCTCGATGTCGGCCCTAAGCCTGTCGACGCTACGATAAGCTGGTCTAACTTCGAGTCCCTGAACAGGAAGCTCCTCGACCCCATAGCATCGAGGTACTTCTTCGTCGTGGACCCCATCTTGATGAGGGTGACCGGCCTCGACAGAGCCTTCACTGTCCGTCCTCGTCTACACCCTGACAGGCCGGAGCATGGGCACCGCCGCATGGATGTCAAGCCAGAGGACGGTGAAGTTACCCTATGGGTTTCAAAGAGAGATCTTAGGCTCCTCCAGCTGGGGGCCTTCGTTAGGTTGATGGAGCTCTTCAACATCCAAGTGGAAGCCATAGGCGAGACGATCCTAGCCGGGTTCGTGGGCGACTCCTATCAAGAGGCACGGGAAAAGAACGCGCCTCTCATCCACTGGGTTCCCACAGCCGAGAACGTTGGGGCGAGTGTCGTCATCCCGGACGCGACCTCGGTTGAGGGTGTGGCAGAGAGTGCCTGTCGAGACCTCAAGGTAGGAGATAGGGTGCAGTTTGAGCGCTTCGGGTTTGTGCGAGTTGATTCCGTGGGCGAGAGGCTGACATCCTACTTCACGCACCGTTAAAGAGACTTGGGGAGTGGAGGATGGCCGAGGAAGAAGAGAAGCAGGAGGAAAAGGTGCGTGAGGGCCAAGGCAACCTAGAGGGAAAGAAGGTGATAATTTCCTCTCAGAGCGATGCGGACTCTCTTGCCCAAAGCGGGTATGGGGTCAGGGTGGATAAGACGAAGCTCGCCTTGACTCTTCCCGAAGCCCTGTATCTCTTGGCTGAGAAGAGGCTGAAAGTAGTAGCGGAAGGCGTTGAGGTCGAGTTCCCGGAGTTCCTCAGGATATCTAGAGAGGCGGATCCCGAGATCTGGGCGAAATATGTCCTCTACAGGGATCTGAAGAGTCGAGGCTACGTCGTCCGCGAAGGCTCCATCGGGGCGACGGGATTCAGAGTATACGAGAGGGGAGCATACCCCAAGAAGGCTGCCAAATACGTAGTCTTCCCTGTCTGGGAGGGGAACCCGGTCTCCCTGAGCTATCTGAGTGAGGTTCTCCGCTCGGCTGAGGCGGCTAAGAAGAAGCTCATCATAGCAGTGATTGACAGGCATGGGGAGATCGTCTACTACTCCCTCACACAATACAACCCCTACTGATTGATGGTTGAAATGGGCTTCTTTATGGGAAGGTGGGACATGGGATTGGTGCGCTGATCGGAAAAGATAAAGGCATTTACGTATAGTCAAATGGTATAAGTGATCCGTCAAGAACGCAAGTATTCCATTGTGAGAACAGAATGAGCACCAAAAACGTCTTAGAACTGATCTCTAGTATTGACAAGTTTCCTATAGAACGAACGATAGTCCCGCAAAATCAGTTAGATCTGGTTAATCGCAATCGAACTAGTCTTTTCCCGTGGCGAGGGCAATTCAGTCCCGAACTTATCGAATTATTGCTTTCAAAATATACGGATATTGACTCTGTCGTCGTCGATCCATTTGTTGGGAGTGGCACGACACTATTTGAAGCGGCTCGCAGATCGCTGACCTGTTTTGGTGCCGAAATCAACCCTGCAGCAGTAGAAATGTCACGAACAGTCCATTTTGCGAATGTACCTCCTCCGGGACGCGAGAAATACCTCAAACGAGCAAAGATGATCATTGAACAAAATCTGTCGTCGAGTCATAGAGATCTATTCTCGTTTCAAGACAAAGGTTCAGGCCAAATAACGCTCCTCCCCCTAGAAGATACCTTTGTTCACATATTGCACGAGGCCTCTGAAGACCCGTTCGTCTATAATATTGTAATGAATTCTATTATGAGTAATATGCTTGTTCAAAACAATGAACCTGGGAAACTATTAGAAATGTATAATAAACACGCAAGCATAGTTAGGATGCTTCCATATAGTAGACAGCCCTGCAAAGTATTTCACTGCGACGCTCGCGATATACCACTTGATACCGAGAGTGTAGGTTTTATCGTAACATCTCCTCCGTACATAAATGTTTTCAATTATCACCAAAACTACAGAGGAATTATGGAATTAGCGGATTGGGATCTTCTTCAAGTCGCCAAGTCAGAAATTGGCTCCAATCGAAAGAACCGTGGAAATCGTTTTCTTACTGTCATACAGTATTCTATCGATATGCTTCAAGCGCTGCAAGAAATGAGAAGAATAATTAGCTCTAAAGGGAGAATTGTTATTGTCATAGGTAGAGTATCCAAAGTACGAGGTATTCGCTTCGAGAACTACAGACTCCTATCAACATTAGCTGCTGGGGGAGCTGGCTTACGATTGATTTGTAGACAGGAAAGAAAATTTGTGAATAGATTTGGCAAAACCATCTACGAAGATTTGTTGCATTTCACTCCAATAGAGGAGTTCAGCCTAGCTTCAGATAGTTTTTCTCGTAATGTAGCCCTTTGCTTCCTCAAGGAAGCGTTAGATGAGACCACAGATAGCATACGCCAAGATACTATGTCTGCAATAGAGAATATTAATGATGTTACTGCCTCCCCTATGTTTTATAAAGAGTCTACGAGGTTTATTAAATGAAACAAGTTGATATGTTCGGCAAGAGAATTGAAAAGAACATAGGGAATATAACACCGACCCCGCATCTGAATAAACTTAAAGCGGCCCTTGATAATCCAAAATGTAAACAGGATGTGAACTTAATCTCGGAATCCATTCGTTTATACGAAATCTGGATTGAGAAACTCGCTCAGATTTCGTCCAAAGGTAAAGAGCGTGTCAAAGAGATGACGCAGTTACTCAATTGGTACAAGGACGAATTCGAGGTCGAACTAATAATGAAACGCGGTTCAATGTTCCTTAGACGGCAGAAAGGACAGCTGAAACTAGATAACACGATACTAGAAGAATTCTTCATTCATTTGATTCATCCGGATATTTTACATGGTATTGATAATCTTGAGCAACTCGCGATAGGCCCTCAGAATGCTTTCATGTCATTAGCGTTTCTGTCCAAGTCTTACAAAGAATTGAGCTCTACACCAAATATTGTCCTGAAAACTAAAGATCAGGATTTCGTGGTTGGAAAAGAAATATTCTATAAGTTTTCATCTGGAGAGACTTTTGCAAATGATATTACTACTAGTGGTTCCTTCGTATTAGCTGTGTTGGCAGCGGAATGTAAAATTAATCTTGACAAAACCATGTTCCAAGAAGCTGCGGGAACGGCTGCTCGTCTAAAGCAAGGTTGTCCAATTTCAAAATATCTTATTCTTGTTGAATATCTGGATATGACTCCAGAAGACACTCGTTTAACCGCGATTGATAATGTTTTTCTTCTGAGACATGCTCGACGATTACCATTTGAAAAGAGAGATGTTGTTGCAGAAGTTGAACTTCAGCGTAGGAATTTCCCGATAGATGCCGAAGTGGTTTGGAGATTCACTCAAGAAATACAGGCACTCGTAGATGCTGTTTGGTATAACCCGAATGCAGCTTTAAGTCGAGGATCATTCGTCTAGCTTATGCCCTCTTTACCCAAAGAGAAAACCGTAATCAAAGGTGAACAATCAAACCGTAGAGTCTCTATCTGGGGTATGAACGTGGCAGATATCGCAGCTTTGATACAACTGCTCCGACCCTTGAACTGCATGATGGTTGGCTTCGCGGTCCTCATCGGGGAGGTCGTCGTCCACAAGACCTTATTCCCCCTGCCCACACTTCTAGGGTTCGTCACGGGTTTCTCAATATCTGGAGCCGCCATGGTCAGCAACGACTACTGGGATCGGAAGGTCGATGCCGCAAATATCCCTACTCGACCAATCCCAAGTGGAAAGGTAAAGCTAGGAGAAGCTGCTGTCTTCACCGTTCTCCTCTCAGTAACTGGGTTGATAGCCGCGTACCTCACCAATCTCCCAAGTCTCCTCATCGCATCAACGGGTCTCGTGATGTTCCTCCTCTACAACTACCGAGTCAAGCAACTGGGCTTGCCCGGAAACATGCTTGTCAGCGCGTCGATAGCTCTCCCCCTTCTCTATGGCGGCGTCATCCACCCCCAGTCATCAGCCTCGACCCATAGCCTGACTCTCCTAGTCTTCTTCGAACTCATGATATTCCTAGCCAACACTGGACGAGAGGTCAACAAAGGCATAAGCGACATCGAAGGAGATAAGGTCCGGAACATCTCGACCGTAGCCCTGAAGCACGGCCCGAGGAAGGCGGCCCAACTCTCCGCGATCCTCTACCTCTCAGGGGTGGCTTTGAGCCCCTTGCCATGGCTCCTCAACATAGTCTCTTGGTCCTACATCCCCCTCGTGATCGTAGCTGACCTAGGCCTCGTTGCGTCAGCCTTTATATTACTCAAGGACCACTCCAAGGAGAACGCCCTCAAAGTGAAGAGGATGGTCCTCCTCTGGATGCTCCTCGGCCTCCTCTCCTTCGTGGCAGGTGCCCTCTAGCATGACCTACGAGACTGTCCGCGGAATGCGGGACTTCCTACCAGAAGACCTCGCTAGACGTCGACGTATCGAGGACGAGGCGAGGCGCCTCTTCCGCCTCTACGGCTACCGAGAGATCGAAACCCCAGTAGTTGAGTCCTACGCCCTCCTCAGCGCCAAGGCTGGAGAAGAGATCCGCCACCGCATGTACGAGTTCAAAGACCTTGGAGGGCGACGGATAGCCCTCCGACCCGAGATGACGGCCTCGGTGGCCCGAATCGTGGCGACGAAGCTCCGCACAGAGCCCAAACCTCTACGCCTCGGATACATCGCCAACTGCTTCCGCTATGATAATCCTCAGATGGGCCGCTACAGAGAGTTCTGGCAGGCGGGATACGAACTCTTCGGCTCAACCAGACCCGAGGCAGACGCAGAGATCCTCGCAATATCCCACGATCTCCTCCAACGCCTCGGCCTAGACTTCAGCATCAAACTAGGTCACGTCGGCATCCTACGGGGAGTACTATCTGACGAGGGTGTAGATGAGGGAAATCAGAACATTGTCTTGGGCCTCATCGACAGGGGACGCACCCGCACAGCCCTCAAGACACTGAAGGATCTTGGCGTCCAGGAACTATGTCTGAGGAAGATTAGAAGACTCCAGAAACTCAAAGGCTCGGACACTGAAGCCATCCTTGCCAAAGGAGAGGAGGAGACCCGCGCAAACGAAGCGGCCCACACATCTCTGATAGAGCTCCGAGACATCCTAGGACTTACCCGAAGCGCAGGAGTAACATGCCAAATCCTAGTTGACCTAGGCTTCACACGGGGGTTAGACTACTACACGGGCATGATCTTCGAGCTCTACGTGACCCAAATGGCCATCGCCCTTGGAGGAGGAGGCCGATACGACCGCCTAGTCGAACTCTTCGGCGGAGAACCTACGCCGGCCGTGGGCTGCAGCCCGGGAATAGACAGAATCGCCCTAGCCATGGAGGAGAGGGGCCTATTCGAGGGGGAAGGCCCTCCGAAGGAGTTGTTGATCGTGCCGATAGGCGAGGCTCAGTCCCCAATCGTCTTCGAGTTGGCGCGGAAGCTACGGGATGCGGACATCGCTGTTCAGGTGGAAGTCTCGAGCCGTGGGGTAAGGAACGCCTTGAGCTACGCGTCGGAGCTCAACTTCGCAGGAGTGCTACTCATAGGACCCAGGGAGGCGGCCTCAGGAAAGGCCACCTTGAGGGATCTCCGATCCAAGGTCCAGACCGAGGTACCCTTCGATGAGGTTGTCAGGGCTGTTAAGAGCCTGCTTTGAACGTTTTTGACGCAAGGCTAATAATGAGGAGAATGTCGTCTTAGGGCATCGGGCCGGTGGCGCAGACCCCTGCGTGCCTTCACCGGGGGGCGGAGTTTGGATAGCGCGGCAGCCTCCTAAGCTGTAGGCCGTGGGTCCGAATCCCACCCGGCCCGCCATACCATAAGTCTTCAAGCTTAAGCGAAGTGACCCATCCTACAAAGAGTCCACGAAGGCCACTATCCCAAAATAGCGCAGATGAAGAGGCTGGGCTCTTCTAGAACGAGATTGGAAAGATGCAGGAAGGCGAGGAAGACCCGCAAACAATTATAAAGGAGAATCTGAGATTCAACGCAAGGACGCTAGCAGTTCGTAAACGTCCCATCTAGCCAGAGAACAGGTTTAAGAACATGATAGTGAACAGTCAGATGTATTCATCCGCCAAATACTGTGAAACACAAGGTGGGATATTCAAATGAGGGGGATCGTATTTCTCGGCGGGCGACAGCTGGAACTGAGGGAGTTCCCCGACCCTGTGCCAGGTTTCTCGGAGGTAATCGTTGAAATGCGTGCCTCCGGACTCTGCGGCAGCGACGCGCGCGCGCTATGTGCTCGTCAACCTACCTCGTAGAGCCCCTACTGGAGCATACGGGTCTCGTCTTGCCTGAGCAGAACGGTCCGAACGACGAACTCGTCGGAAGGCCCTAGGCAGAAAACAGGGCCGAAGGAACAGGAGTTAGACTTCGTCTGGTGTGCATGGAGGGTCAGTACTGGTCGAGGTTCCATAACGGTTAACTAGTCGGATAGCGTAAGACTGTCAAACAGTAAAACAGTTGATAACTTATGTCCGTCATCTATATGCCTACAGAAACATGCCCCAAATGCCCCTTCAACACACTCTGCAAAGAGGAAAAACTCTGCCCAATCTCACAACAAACTCCAGCGAATATCCCAGACATAAAGGAAGAACTCAGGCATTTCGCCAAAATCAAAAACTTGGAGAACCCCTCCAAAATCCTGCACCAACTCCAAGTTCCACGGAGGGACCAAAGTGACTGAGTTCAAGAAAATATGTTTCTTCTGCAGTGCATGGAACAGCTTCAACTTCTCAGACTCCAAGAACTTCGGCTACTGTGCACGATACGCCCTGAAGACTCAGGCCTATGAGTGGTGCGAGACCTGGGACGAAAAGCGCGATCTGGGACCTCGAAAAGCGCGCAGCTATGTAATAGGGGGAGAAGTAGGGGCAAACGAATAACCAATGCTATCGGCTGCCTTGTTCTAAACACTAAGATCTGAGCGCATATGAGGAGGGTACGGGAGCCCCCCATATCTGTAATGCACGTGCCTCGAAAGTCCTTCGGACACCCTAATGCCTTGAACAGCCAACCTTACACGTAGAGGGAAGTTCTAGCTGTGATGTAGAGGCTCCACAAAGAGGCGCTCTTCACCAAGGCTTCCATCGAAAAACCGGTCTGCCACTTCCTCCGGGGCTTTATCTCAGGCTTCGTGGGCGAGGTTCTGAGCGAACACATGACTACCGAGGAGAACCGGTGCGAAGCTAAGGGCGACACTCACTGTGAGTTCCTGTTCAGGAAGTATTGAAGTATCCTTTCTATAATCTTTTTTCGGTGCATCATATAAGAGGCCTGTGCCGTCATACTCCTTGGGATGCATCTAGGTCCGGTCGCCCCATGACCTCGTCGGAATGGTGGGGGCATACGCAACTGTTCGATGCTCTGAAGTTCTTCGTCATATGTACGGTACTTGTTTCCCTTTTAGGAGGCCTTTCCGACTGGCTGAACTACCGACTAGGCCAACGCCTATACAGGTTTCCGTCTAGAAGATCATACTATTACAGCTTCGTCATGATCCTCGCTGTCTACACCTTCTCATTCTGGCTGGCATATCTCATTCTGCAGTACACATGAACAGCGAAGATCGCTATTCTGCATCACGCATATCAGCTGAGTTGCCTTCAGGTTTGCCGTAGAGGCTGTTTCTCCAAGCGAGTCTGATGAGCAAAGCCAGAGTGAGAGTGAGGAGAATCGTCGCGGAGAACGTTAGGAGGGCAACCGTGTTTGGCGAGAACAGCGACCCCACGTAGAGGGACGCCAAGAAGGCAAGGACTAGCGGGATATGCCTCATCATGACGGACTATGACTAACTGCCCTACCTTCGAAGAAGAGGTTTAAGAAGGGCATATACAGTTAGCACATCCATAGCACCCTCGTCACCGAAGCCCCCGTGTTCGATGCGCCAGCATGCTACTTGTACCCTTCCGTAGGCTCGAAAAACCCTTCGAACTTCCTCATGAAGAGCAAACCTTTCTCCGTCATCCTGAACTCGTTCTCATCGACTTCGAGTAGACCACGTTCGAGGAGTACAGTTAGGTATCTTTCGAATCGTCGAAGGTTCAGATTGGCCCCACCACAAGATGTTGATCTCCCTTGCGCCTAGGTTACAGAACTTAATGATATCATAGATTGTATCGAAATGACTTCGCTTCTTAACGGCATTAGACATGGCTCGATAGTGAACGACATGTTATGATTGAACATTTGTTTTTGGACCTGTTCTACCTCGCTTTTGGAAGAGGGTAATCATGGTTTTCTGTCTGCTGCACCCAAGTTTTCTAGAAATCTTTTCCACAACCATGATTACGGTCCTTGATACTAATCAAAGTCTAGGTGGATGATGGAGCACCTAGATGTTCCGGGCAGTAACCTCAAGACACGAGATCAAGTCGTTAATTTCTGTCGGAGTGTTCAGGAGAGATTTAGGGTGTCGTCAGATCTCCAGTCCGAGAGACGGAAGTACCAGATGGCGCTCATCGACATCTGCCGTAGATGCACGGACCGAATGTGCCCCGACGAATGTGAAGTGAAGAAGGCCTACCGAGTAACCCTGTACTGAACCACTCGTTTCATGGCTTCTTCGGTTGCTCCCACTTGAGTAATTGCGAGTACCCAAAGGGAGCGCTGGCTTTGTCTCGGCTACGAAACAGTAGACCAGCACAACGTAGACAGTAGCCAATAAGAAGAAAAATAGGGGAAGGAGCTATTCAGGCTTGAGGGAATCGGTGCGCCTGCACTGGTCTGTATCTGATAAACTCTTCAAGGGCGAGGGCAGTCCCTTCGATAGCTGCCTTGAGGAGCCTCTCGCCCTTTTCTCTGCTGGCAACGCGCGCGTCGTCTGTGTGGCCGTCGGGGTTGTACTCGTCTTGATACCAAGCCCTGAAGATTGTGGGTCTCGGTCTGGGCCTTGGGTCAGGCTCCTTAGTCAAGTCCATTCTGACCGCTTGGGGGGCGACTGCTAGGAGGATGCTCGTCTCCGCCTCACCGCCGTGGGCTATCTTCCTCTCGGGCTCCATCTCCAAGACCTCCTTCCAGACCTCGTTGGGGATTGCATCCCAGTAGGAGAGGGTGCCGACCTCCATGTCCACGCCATACTTGTAGTAGAGCCGTTCCCTTATCTCTCTACACGCTGTCTGGTTGGGTGCCTCATTTCCTCCGTGTCCATTGATGAAGACTACGCGCCTCACGCCATGCTTCAGTAAGCTCTCGACGACCTCGAGGAGGACGCGCATGTAAGTCTCAGCAGTAAGAGTTATCGTGCCGGGAAAGGTCGAGCACATGTTGTGGGGAGCGACACCCAGCCATAGGGCATTGGCCACGATAGCCCGGGGATACATCATCTTGGCCACATCTTCGGCGACTCTAGTGCAGGTAAGGATATCGTTGCCCACCCCCAGATGAGGACCATGGATCTCCGTCGATCCTGTTTCCACGTAGGTCGCTCGTATGTGTGCTGGGGCCTCCTGGGACGAGGAGGATCGGTACGAGGTCTTCCCAGGCCTGAGCTATGCCCTCGAAGGAGTTCTCGATCCCGCCTCCTCCCATCACCGAACATACGCCGATCTCCGTCCCATTCTTGATCCGCGTGTAAGCGTCGGCCATGGCTATGGCTCCGCGCTCCGTCTTGGCTAGGTATGGCTTGATGCCGATGTTTCCGCAGGGCGTTGCTAGGGGGTCGTCCGGGAAAGTGAAGACTTGCTTCGTTCCTTATATTTGCAAGACTCTTGCTGCCGCCTCACTTCCTTTCAAAACATATTACCTCCTTCATTCAACGATCTACCAGTGTCAAGTCCAGAGAAGATGAAACCATCGCATGCAACTCAACGGCTAGTGGGGAAACAAAGTCGTCCAAGCGAGACGTCTACTACGTCTGCGATCCGTGGGAAAGGTAAATACGTTTCAAATCCATTGACCTGATATTATGAAGTTTGATTGGAAGTTCCTCTGCACGATCGGAATCCACGACTGGAGCAGGCCGAGAATCATTTACCTAGATGGTTCGAATGTGAGGGATGTGGAGAGATACTGCAGGAGATGTGGAAGACGGGAGAGGCGAACTGAAACTGCCAACTGAATACTCCCTAGTCAGGATGACAGACTCAATAGGAAATACTGCCCGCCACCTCATCTATCGTGGAGTTGGAGGAAACGCCGAAGCCTATTTCTAAGCAAAGGTCAGTATATTCTATGAGGGATAAGTTGAGCGAGGACTCGGAAAAGTTGTGGGTCATAATTCCTGTCGGAGGGAGAGCCACCCGTCTGCTGCCCCTCACCGCGGAATCCTCAAAGGCCTGCCTGAGACTCGTCAATAGGCCACTGATCGAGATCGCGCTCCTATGCTTGGCCAGCCAAGGGGTCAAGAACTTCATCTTCGGCGTCAAGGGCTACACAAACTATCGTAGCCTCCATGACCATTTTGAGTCAGGCATCGGATTCTCCGCCACCTACGGGATTACTCCTCGGATTCACATAAAGTACCAGCCGAACATCGAAGACTACGGGAGCGGCGACTCGGCAAGGATAAACTTGGAGTACTATGACATAAGGGAGATGCTCTTCGCCGTACAGGGGGACAACATCTTCGACGTGAACCTCCACGATTTCATGGAATTTCACAAGGCTAGGGGAGCTGTGTTGACCATCGGGCTGATGAGAGTTGAGGATACCACAGGGTTCGGCGTCGCAGATGTGGACAAGGAGATGAGAATCTCCCGATTTGTGGAGAAGCCGAAGAAGAAGGAGGAGGCTCCTTCCAACTTGGTCAACACTGGTCTCTACATGTTCTCCCGAGAGATCAGGGACATCCTGGAGGAGGACGGCGTCAAGAGGATACTCGAAGAGAGGAGACGGCTGGACTTCGGCTACGACGTTATCCCCTATCTCATCGAGACAGGCAGACCGGTTTACGGGTTCGTTCTTAAGGGCAGCTGGTATGATGTTGGGACCCCTAGACGGTATCTGGAAGCGATGACCGACATCCTGGATGGGAAGCTTAGCTCTCTACAAGACTTTGGTGGGCGTATATCATCTAATGATAGGGTCTGGATTCAGGGCGAGAGCCCAGAGTCGATCAAGCGGAGGGCGTTGATAGTCAAGAAGTCCAGAGAGGGGAAGATACAGCTCGAAGGCTCCGTCCTGATCGGAAGGCATTGCAAGATTGAGGACGGAGCTAGAATAGTAAACTCCTGCATTGACAACTACAGCACCATCGGAGGAGACGCTGTAATCGAAGACTCCGCGGTGATGGATCGAGCCATAATCGGAGACGGTGCCACAATACGGAGAAGCATAGTCGGCCGACATGTCATGATCAACTCGACCCTCGAAAAGCCCACGGTCGTCGAGGGCACATCTGTGATAGCCGATGACGTTTCCCTCGCGCCAGGTTGCCGCCTCTACCAGAGCAAGGTCTACCCACACCTCGATCTGCCAGAGGGCAGATTCGAGAGGATGATCGTTCGCAGCATGGAGGTAAATCATGAGTAAGGGGCTGGTAACCCAATAACTCCGCCCGTCGCACATGAGATGAGATTCCCATCCCTAAGCTGGCTGAGGAGTTCTATGAGAAAGGTCGGGAGTGAGCGGAGAATCATATAGTTGGATAATGCAAAGCCAAGGCTGAAAACCGACACGTACTATATAAAGGAAGCCAACGTAACCAAGATTCAACTGTCGACAATACAGATTCCAAACCCGGAGAAGGGTGAAGAGGTTGAGACTCTTTCACATAGCGTCTGACGAGGAGATAAAGGAAGGCAAGACCACAGACGTATACTTCGAGCGGACCATCGAAGTCTTGAAGGCCAAAGGCCTAGACGGAACCAACGTAACAGCAGAGGCCACGACCGGCGCCCTCCCAAAGGGGTGGTCTTGGGGTGTCCTAGCGGGGGTCGAGGAGGCTGCCCACCTCCTAGAAGGCTACGAGGTGGATATGGACATCATGCCTGAGGGAACCTTGTTCCGAGCCAAGGACTCCCGTGGGTTCAGGGCACCGGTGATGCGTATCTCAGGCCGCTACGGGTCCTTCTGCAGACTGGAAACACCACTCCTCGGACTCCTCTGTCAGGCCTCAGGAATATCGACCGCAGCAGCCAAGGTTAGGAAGGCCGCGGACGACAAGATTCTCTTGAACTTTGGAGCCCGCAGGATGCACCCATGCCTCTCTCCCCTCATAGGAAGATCATCGTACATAGGCGGGGCTGATGGTGTCTCAAGCCTCGCCGCCGCGAATCTTCTCCAAGTTGAACCTATGGGGACTATGCCCCACGCCCTCATAATCGTCTTCGGCGACCAAGTCAAGGCTTGGAAGGCCTTCGACGAGGTTGTGGCCGAGGATGTCCCGAGGATAGCTCTGGTCGATACCTACTACGACGAGAAGATTGAGTCGGTGATGGCTGCAGAAGCCCTGAAGAGCCACCTCGGGGGAGTCAGGCTGGACACTCCCGGCAGCAGGCGAGGCAACTTCGTTGAGATCGTCAAGGAGGTTCGTTGGGAGCTGGACAGCCGAGGGTATAAGGACGTGAAGATCTATGTCTCCGGAGGCTTGAATGTGGAGTCGGTTAAGGAGTTGAATGAGGCAGGAGTCGATGGCTTTGGAGTGGGCACCTTCATAAGCAACGCCGAGGTCGTCGACTTCGCCCTGGACATAGTGGAGATAGGTGGACGGAGCGTTGCCAAGAGGGGAAAATTGGGAGGCTCGAAGCAGCTATGGCGATGCCGTGGTTGCCTGATCGACCTCGCCCTGCCCACGAACTCATCCCCGCCCAAATGTCCTCAATGCGGTGGGAGCATGGAGGCGATGTTGAAGCCTCTCCTCAGGAATGGCAGGATTGTTGGAGAACTCCCACATCCCAAGGAGATCAGAAGATACGTCCTCGAACAGCTGGAGAAGGTGACCTTAGAGGAACGCGAAGGTAAGGGTTAGGGAAGCTTCACAGCACTACGACATAGACTTTCTCAGAGAAGCGTGCTTTCCTTAATCTTTCATTCTCTTCATGGCCGGGAACTCAATGAGTCAGGGCTAGACCTCGCAGGGGTCGGCTTCGGCAAAGTCTTAATATCAAGCCTCACCTCTTGACTCCCCTCAAGGTGGGAAAGTTGAAAGGTGGAGAAGCATTCGCCAAAATACTGCAATCCGAAGGAGTGGAATTCGTCTCAGTATTCCCTCCAACCCCTATAACCAATCCATGTAGTGCCGCCGGAATCCGAATAGTCATGACCCGCCACGAGAGGTCGGCGATAGCGATAGCGGACTCCTACACCCGCATGTCCATGGGCCACAAGAACGGTGTTGCCACAACCATGGGATCGGCCGGCATCGAGAACGCCTCGGGCGCCTTGGCTCAGGCCTACGATGATTTGACGCCCATGTTGCTGGTGCCTGGAGGTGGGGAGGCTGGTCCCCTCGATAAGAGGAGTTTTGACCCTGTGAGGAGTTACTGGTATGTGACAAAGTGGGCGGCCCGCATACCTGGACCTGATCGCCTCTGTGAGACGATGCGCCGAGCCTTCACGTACTTAAAGAATGGTAGGCCGTCGCCTGTCCTCTTGGAGTTCCCTGGTAGTTTGGAGAACGCGACCTTGGACGATTCCAAGTTCGACTATAAGCCTGTTCAGGCTTGGAAGCCGGCTGGGAACCCCCGCGATGTGGAGGTCGCCGTGAAGGCTCTGCTGGCCGCGAAGAGTCCCCTCATCCTCGCTGGTGACGGCGTCTTCTACGCTGATGCCTGTGAGGAGCTAAGACAGTTCGCTGAACTCGTCCAAGCTCCTGTGGCGACTACGATGAAGGGGAAGAGTGCGTTCCCGGAGAATCATCCCTTGTCGGTTGGCTCCTTTGGTAGGACGCCTTCGCGCTTCATACAGAAGGCGGATCTTATCCTCGCCATTGGTACTAGCCTGACTCCGGGATTCCCGGGGATGAGCATACCTCTACCACCGGGCAAGGCCGTGATCCAAGTCAGCATCGACGAGATGGACGTTAACGCGAACTATCAGGTGCAGCACGCCATCATCGGAGACGCAAAGATAGTTCTACAACAGCTCATCGAGGATGTTGGGAAGCAACGGGGCAAGAGGCGGAGGAACGAGGCGCTCGCGAAGGAGATTAGGGAGCTGAAGGAGGCTGTGCTCAAGGAGTGGACGCCATATCTCACGTCTAACGAGGTGCCCATCAACCCCTACAGGGTCATCTGGGACCTGATGCAGACTGTGGACAGGAGTAGGACGACGATAACCCACGACTCAGGAAATCCACGTGACCAGCTCTGCCATATATGGGAGGCGACGATCCCGAGGGGATACCTCGGCTGGGGTCATACGAGTACCTTGGGCTTCTCGATCCCCGCCATGATCGGCGCCAAGCTAGCCTGCCCTGATAGGTTGTGTGTTGCCTTCTTCGGTGATGCGGCGGTGGGTCAGCAGGGGATGGACATAGAGACTAGCGTGAGGAATAAGCTGCCGATATTGATGGTGGTCCTCAACAATGGTGGCTTCGGCGGGTATGAGAAGCATCATCCATCTACGAGCAAGGTCTCTCCAAGTACTGTGCAGTGCTATGCTAAGATCGCCGAGGGGCTGGGGGCCTACTCGGAGAGGGTCGAGAAGCCTGATGACTTGGTTCCGGCGTTCAAGCGTGGGATAAAGTCCGTGGACTCGGGTAAGGCAGCTCTGATCGAGGTCATCAGCTCGATCTTCCCGAAGTATCCGGGCTTCGCCTACATGCCATAGCCCTCTCCCCTCTTTTTTTCTAAGGGAATTTTGAATACCTTTATTCGAGCGTAGCCTATCCTCAAAGGTGGAAGGGATCGCCCTTGGTCTCCGTGACCGTGAGATATCCCCCGCAGCTACGAGAGATCACTGGGAAGAACGAGGAGAGGGTTGAACTATCCCAAGGTGCAACCTTGGAAGATCTGTTCAAGATGCTCTCAGAGAGGTATGGAGAGGCCTTCCGCGGATACGTCTTCGACACGGAGGGGAATGTCAAGGAGAACCTCCTCATACTCCTCAACGGCAGGAGCCTCGACAAGCATAAGGAGTTGTTCGGAATGACTCTCGGTCAAGAGGATATTCTGGCCATCCTCTCTCCTCTGAGCGGGGGCTAGAAGCCTCCGAAGACCCTTTCGCCCTTCTCGTTTCGGCCGAGGTTGAAGAGGACTTTGCGGGGTTCCTCCGAGACGTAGGCGGCTAGAATCTCTCCCACGAAGATGGTGTGGTCTCCTGTCGTGAGTTCTCCGACGACTCTGCATTCCATGTTGACGACGGCTTCGGCTATTAGGGGTGGTTTGACGTGCTTGGCCTTGACTGGAGTGAGACCTGTCTCCTTGAACTTGTCCACGTCCCTTCCGCTGTGGGTTCCGCAGTACATGACGGCGTCCTCCATCTCCTTGCTCGGGAAGACGAGGACGAACTCCCTGCCTTCGTGGATGAGCTTGTGGCTTAGGCTCCTGTGGTTGACGGAGATGGCCGCCATCGGAGGCCTACTAGAGGTGGGCATGTTCCAGCCCAGCGCGATCATGTTTGGTCTGCCGTTCAAGTCGGCTGAGACTGCTAGGACCGTCCGCTCAGGATACTTCCTCAACCAAGCCTCAGCCGCAGAAACCTTCCTCAAATCTGCCTCTCCCCTAAGTCGATCCGATGATTGGTGTCTGATCTCGATATAATTTTAGCCCCCCAACCCCAAACACCCATGGACAAACAGGCAGAGAGGAGTCATTGTCGTTGCTTAACTAGACCTAGGTGCCAGGACAATAGAATATAAAGAATATATAGATGCTCCCCTTGAGTTCTCCTTAAGGCGCTAAGGGATGTCGGAGAATCTGTCCCAGCTCTATCTACTGAACCTTTTCGTTACAGTTGCCATGTTCATTGTGCTCGTCTTCCGGGCTTGGGTAGAGCTTAGAAACTATAGCATAATGTGGAGAGAGATCGAGTGGCGGAAGAGCTGCGAAGCAGCCGCTAAAATCCTGAGGGCTGAGAAGGATTTGTTCGGCAAGGTGGAGGGGGGAGAAGAACTGTACAAAGCCCTCTCTGAATTATTCCAGATAGCTGAAAGCTGAACGTTGGAGAAACGCAAAAGAGTTTATCCCTGACGAGTACAATAGCGCATCGAGTTCACAATGGTGACATCGTAGAAAGCGAGGCCTCCTTCTAACATTGAGGATAGGGCAGATGCGAAACCCTTTAAGGTCTATCCCTTCGACTCTCTCCCCATGGACGGCGTCCCAGGCCTCAAGCAGAGAATGCTCATGCTCACAGACTACGAGACCTGCTCCGGCTGCCAATCCTGCATCTTGGCATGTTCCCTAGCGAAGGCGAGGGTCTTCAGCCCCTCCAAATCCCGAATAACCCTCCGCAAGATCGAGGAAAGATGCCTAGGGATACCGATCGTATGCGAACACTGCGAAGACCCACCCTGCCTCCCAGTCTGCCCCGTCTCAGCCATAACCAAGGACTCCAAGACTGGAGTCGTCAGAATAGACTCCGAACTCTGCACGGGATGCAAGCAGTGCAGTGAAGCCTGCCCCTTCGGCCCCGAGACCGTCAGGTTCATCGACGGGAAGGCCCTCCTATGCGACCTCTGCAACGGCGAACCCGCCTGCGTCCAAACGTGCACTCAGAAGGCCCTCATGTTCCTACCAGCCACCAAGGCGGTAGTGGCCAAGAAGGCGGAGCTGGCCGAGAAACGCAAGGCGATATTAGCATCGACAGGAGGAGTCTAGCTGTACGGCTTCGCCGGCAAAATCCTAGACGTGGACCTCACAGACGGAACGACTCGCAAGAGAGAACTCCCCGAGAGCCTAGTCAAGGACTTCATCGGCGGGAGAGGAGTCAACGCCCGACTTCTCTGGAATCAATTGAGTCCTGGAATCGACCCCTTATCTCCAAGTAACCTTCTCATCTTCGGGACGGGTGCCCTAACATGCACCACCGCCCCCTCCTCGGGACGAACCACAGTCACTTGCAAGTCGCCCGCCACAGGCCTCTACCTCAAATCCAGCGTCGGAGGCCACTTCGGATCGGAACTCAAGTTCGCTGGCTACGACTTTCTCATAGTCCGTGGAGCATCAGAGAAGCCGAAGATGCTCATCATACGGGACGAGGATATTGAGCTTCGAGACGCCTCCCACCTATGGGGCAAAGGAGTCAGGGAGACCAACGAGGAGGTCAAGAAGGACCTAGGCAGAGACATCAAGATAGCCTGCATCGGGCCCGCAGGGGAGAACCTAGTACAGTTCAGCTCCATCATGGCCTCCGTCTACCACGCCGCCGCCAGAGGAGGCACAGGCGCCGTCATGGGCTCCAAGAGGCTCAAGGCCATAGCCGTAAGAGGAACCGGAGAGATAACCATCGCCGACCCAGAGAAGTTCGCCGACCTCTCCCAGAGGCTGAGGAAGGCCTTCAGGGACGACATGCAAGGGAGAAAATACTTCCTCTTCGGCACAGGAACCTTCGACCCCGGCCCAGCCTACAACTTCCTTAGGGAGCCTCTTGAAAGCGCCGACATAATCTCCGGCCCGTACCTCCTGAGGAAGCGCTACCTGAAGCGCCACATAGGATGCTTCGGATGCACCCAGAGCTGCCACAGGTACACGGAGATCGACTCAGGACCCTACAGGGGTACGTACACCCTTGGGCCAGAGTACGAGACCTTCAGCGCCCTCGGCGCCGGCATAGGGATCATCGACCCGGAGACCCTGATCAAGGTAAACGATGTCGTCGGCGACCTTGGCTTGGACACCATCTCGACAGGAGTGATACTGGAGTGGGCCATGGAGTCCTATGAGCGAGGAATCCTCACGAAGGAGGACACCGACGGCTTGGAACTCAACTTCGGGAACGACGAGGCCGTTCTAAAGGCCATATCCATGATAGCCCGACGCGAAGGAAAGATCGGGAACATCCTCTCCCTAGGCCTGAAGAAGGCCTCAGCCAAAGTTGGGAAGAACTCCTACAAGTGGGCCATGGTCAACTCCAAGGGCCTCGAACAATCCAAGGTAGACACCCGCGTCGTCAAGTCCTACGCCCTCGCCTTCGCCGTCAACCCACGGGGACCAGACCACCTCCACACAGAGTGCATGGCCGCCTGGGGAGCTTCAGGGGCCTCACGCGCCCTCATAGAGAGGATCACTGGAAAACACTGGCCCGACGCCTCGACCTGTTACCCCGAGATAGTCAAGTGGCACGAACAGATCTATGCGACCTCTGACAGCCTAGGCTTCTGCGCCTTCACCTGCACAGCGGCCCACGCGATCTTGGAGAAGGAGATGGCGGAACTCTACTCCCTAGCCACAGGATACGAGGTAAGTGCGAAGCAGCTGATGAATATTGGTGAGAGGATCGTGATCCTGGAGAGGTGCTTCAACATAAGGGAAGGCGCAGACAGGAGGCTCGACGACCTGCCTTGGAGGATGATGAACGAACCAGTCTCCTGGGGGAGGCTCAAGGGGATGGTCTCCTCTAAGGAATGGCTGGACCAGATGCTGGACGAGTACTACACTCTCCATGGATGGGACGTGGAGACGGGTTGGCCCAAGAGGAGAACCCTAGAAGCCTTGGGGCTATCGGATGTGGCCGATGACACCGACAGGCACACGAAGCTACCCCAGAGAAGGGAACGGTGAGTACATGAAGTTCGGGGTGGGACTCCCCCACGAAGCAGGAGGAGACTTCAACCTCATCCTAGACTACGCTAGGAGGGCAGAAGAAGAGGGCTTCGACTCAGTAGTCATGGCCGACCACGTCTTCTTCGAGAACGAGGTCTTTACCACCTTTGCCGCAGTCGCCATGAAGACAGAGAGAGTGAGATTGGTTCCCTTCGTCTTGGATGGGAACCGTCGAGACCCAGCCACTCTAGCGCATATGACCGCAACCCTCGACAGGTTGTCGGGTGGTCGGCTGATTCTCGGAATCGGAAAGGGGGTCTGGAATGAGGCCTATTACGGCTTCGACATTCGAGAGCCCGTGAGCAGGATGGAGGAGACCATTAAGCTCCTCAAACGCTTCTGGGCCGGGGAGGATGTGACCCACTCAAGCCGTTTCTTCAAGTTCAACAAGGCCCAAAGCCTCAAGGCGAAGCCTCTGCAGGATCCTCATCCTCCCATCTGGGTCGCAGCCTTCGGGGAACGAATGCTCGGGATGGCCTTGAGGCTTGGGGACGGGTTCATCACCCAGAACATGCCACCTAGGCTCTTCAAGACAACCCTCCAAGACGTAGTTACGAAAAATCCAAGGAGGGCATCGGGATTTGAAGCCGTCTACGGATGCATGCCCGTCGCCATCGCCAAGGATCGTGAAGAAGCTCGAAGACTAATAGAGCCTAGTGCTAGGAGCTTCCTCGTCAGGCATGCCAAGCGCCTCTGCTCTGAACTTGGCTACGATGAGCCTTGGTCGAATCCCAGCGAGGTCCCACAGGAGGCTGTGAACGAGTGCTTCGTCTTCGGTACACCTAGGGATATTGAGTCAAGGGTTGATGAGTATCTTCGGTCTGGTGCCGGTTACATGGTGTTTCAACAGGTGCTACCAATCGGGTTCGATAGTCTGGAGATGCTCTCAAGCGTTCTATCGCGATTCCGGTAGCTTGACTCCCAAGTCCTTCTCCTAGACGAGTATGCTGGTTGGAACGTCTCTGACATCGGAGACTCCTGTGAGCCTCATCGCTCGGACAAGCTCCTCGGTCATTAACTCGATTACTCTGGCAACCCCTTGCTCGCCGCCGACCGTAATGCCCCAGATTGTTGGTCTGCCGATTAGGACAGCCTTCGCGCCGAGGGCTAAGGCCTTAAGGACATCTGTTCCATGGCGGATACATCCGTCCACCAGCACGTCAACCTTCTTGCCTACGGCGTCCACTATCTCCGGTAGAACCTCGATAGGTGCCTGAGTGTAGTCCAAGGCGTAGCCGGCATGGTTAGATACTACGATGGCGTCGGCCTTTGCCTCCACGCATTTCTCAGCGTCCTCAACACACATGATTCCCTTCACGATGAAGGGTAGCGATGTTAGGCTTCGGATTGTCTTCAGCTCGTCAAGGGTCTTGAAGCTCCAGTATGATTTGGCGAGTTTGGTCATCAAGGTAGGCTCGAAGCCTGACTGAAGGCCTGCGGCAGCGTCTAGGTCCATGCCGACTCCGAGGCATCCCGCCTCCCTAGCGACTTCGTAGCAGCTTTGAAGCTCCTCCAAGTCCTTCATAGGCTTAACGATCCACATCATCTTCCTACCTTCGATGTCGGCTAGGGATCGTATCCTTTCCTTGGGCTGGGGATAGCCTATGACGCAAATGGTTCCGAGCTTCGTGCAGGCCTTCACCACCTCGCCATACGCCTCTATCGCAGTCCCGGCCACTGGCGCCGTGAGAATTGGAGTCTTGATGTTGGTTCCGAGGATGGCGGTACTTGTATCTACGGCATTAATACCATGAATTAGTCTCGTACGGAGCCTTAATGCGTCTAGGGCTTCTCGGTTACGCCTGTAACTTGCCCCAGTCTCGGCTCCGGATATGACATCGCAGTAGTTCTCTGCGCGTGCCTGATCCTTGGCCTTCATGATCTCGTAGGCCTTTTGCCGTATCGCCTCAACCGATTGGATATCACTTATGCTCATTGTCCACTCCCCGTACGATGTCTAAGTAACTGTACACAGTCTTACTCAAGAGGCATTTAAACATGAACCAGAGAGGTTCTGCCTAACCTCAGGCAATCAAGATTGGGTCATCTAGGAAGAGTCGGCAGGGATCAAGCTTCCGTTATCTCTCCTTCTGGATATGTCTGTGCTTCACTCAGCTTTCAATTCCACCATGTGGGATTGGCCTCTGAGACAGCCGCATTGAAGTCGTCGCAGCTTGGCAATTGTGCTTTAAATTCCCTCTATTTGGGATTAACCTTTGAGACATTTAGGATTCTCCCACTCACATCTTTGATGTCTACGAACAAGCTTTTCGATCTGATCATTCGGATAGAGGAGGCGCGCTGCGAAAGGTGATAAATACCCGTCCACACCAAAGGTGAGAGTGGTGGCTTGATTGGTCAGGATTCGAATAACTGTCTTCCGAACCTTCGACACCAAGGAGGTCTACGGGAAAGACATGCCGATGCTCCCCGCAAACTGGCAGACGACGTGTTACCGCCTCAAGGTGGGACAGACCTTCATCTCCCAGGACGGAGGCTTCCCTGAGGGGTTCTGCCCTTGGGCCTTCGCGGACATTCAGCGAGATTTGACGATGCTGAGGTTCGGCTGCAACTTCCCGGGGATGCCGAAGGATATTATATATTCCTGCTGCACGGATGGGTTGAGACCTGTCATCTTCAGGTCGGAGAGACTCCCCGACTAGCATGAACCTCAAGAAAAGAATATGGCTGGAAGCAGCACTCACCGCTGCTTCCCTATGCCTGCCTCAAGTCAGGTCTTCGATGATTATCTCGCTGTAGCCAAAGCCGTCTCTCGATACAGAGTTGAAGGTGTAGATCAGGTCCACATACTGGCTCGTGTTCACGTCACCTGTCAGTTGAGAGATCTCTTGTAGGAGGTTGCTGTTGGCGTCGTAGCAGGAGACCGTGACGCTGGCGCTGTGGGTTGAGGTCCCGTTGTTGGTTACTCGGATCTGGATGGTTATGCTGCTCTTCCCAATGATGGTCTTTGTGACGGCTGCTGTAAACTCAGAGTCTTGGTAGGTCTGCTCGAACATGCTGAGTTTGAAGGATGATAGCGATCTGACCGAGTATGCGGCGGCGACGCCGATGCTACTGCCGACGAGTATGATGCAGATGATTAGTGGAATCCCGAGGCCCAAGACTTTCTGTGATGTCATGTCATTCCGACCGCGAATGCTGGCGGTCTAACAGTTCGACAATTAGACTATTTAACGATTATGGATGCCTCCTCACTGTTATGAGGCGCAGGCTGATAAAGCTCAGAGACTCTCTTTCTCCATGAAGCGTTCTCCACGCCTGTTCCTAACCCATCCCTCCTCGATAGAGAAATGTGTGTGAGTTATATTTTATTGTTTATAGTATCTCTCCAACTCCACAAGTTTCGGAATCCTAGATTCCTAGACTCCCAGCGAGGAGGAGGCATAAACTTTAACTCCAAACCCACTCTCGCTTGCTCACTCTTCCTCCTTTCCTCACTTCCTCTCTTTCTTTCTCTTTCTTCCTTATCACAACCACGTATCACATATAACGCATATCACACATAAAAGGATCTAAGCGCTAAGCCATAAGGGTTCTGTCAAGTCCGACCTAGGTTTTTTGATGCCGCGCGTTGTGGTTCACTGTGCGTTCTTGTGTCACGGTAGCTTTAGGGGGACAGTCGGCGGCGTCTTCTTCTCCATAGGCGAGGTGGGAGGATTCCCAGGCCCCTTCCTCATGGGCTACCTCAGGGATGCCACAGGCTCCTTCTTCTAAGGGATCCTCTTCCTCACAGCGGCCACATGGGGGATGACCATCACCACGCTCTTCCTCAGATCCGAGGATCATCGGAAAAGTCCTCCATGATCAAAGGCAATCGCCCCATCTTTGATCACGACTACTGGCCTCAGGCTGTGCTGCCCCTCGAGGCTTCTTCCCCTGACATCACGGAAGACGAAGCTACCTTCCTCTAAATCGAAGACCGCCACGTCTGCGGTGGCGCCGGGTCTCAACGTACCTACGGTCTTCTCCATGCCGAGGACCTTGGCCGGCGCGAGAGTGCTCATCTCCACCACCTTGACCAAGGGGACGCCGAGGGCGAGGAACTTCGACATGGTATAGGGCATACTCCTCGCCTCACCTTTGAGGCCAACCGTAGTAATGTCGGTGCTTATGGTCGTTGGTAGGAACCCTTGTGCCAGCGCGTCCTTGGCCGTATCGAAGCTGAAGTTCTGTGTTCCGTGGCCCACATCGAATATCACTCCCCTCTCAGCGGCGCTTAGGACTTCGGGAAAAATCTTGTCCGTCTCCTCGTCCATGATACCTATGTTGGGGAAGCCTGTGTAGGTTGGGGAGAGAGGGTGGGTGACTACGTCCCCCTTCCTGAGTAGTCGGAGTATTCTTCGAAGTTGGATCTCAGGGTAGATGCCCTTCGGGTGGACCATTAGGAAGCCGCCTACGTCTTCGGCCGCCTTCAAGGCTAGACGCAGGGCCAGAGCCCCGTATTCGCCGACGAGGCTCATGGGGGGAGAACCGAGCCGTATCTTGATCCCGCGAATCACATCCCTGTTCGCCAAGGCCGTCTCGACCGTGCCTTCGTAGTCGAGGTTCCTCGGGTCTTGGAGTTCACCTACGCCTTCAGGCGTCGCCAGTCCCACGGCTGAGATGTTGAGCAATGTGATTATCCTAGTGTGACTCCTCTCGATAATGTGCTTCCGTAGGCCGAGGAAGTTCATGCAGCCAGAGGAACCTGCTTCTAATATCGTCGTAACCCCGTTGGCGAGGCAGCTGGAGTCCGGCTCGGTGCCAATCCTCGTCACTCCCCAGTAGATGTGCGTATGAAGGTCTATGAGGCCGGGCGTCACGAACTTCCCAGAGGCGTCGACAACCTTTTTCGCTTCCGAAGGCAGATCCTCTTTCACCTCAACGATCTTGCTGCCCGAGAGGGCTACGTCTCGCCTATCCGCCAGGCCCTGAGAAGGATCGATAACCCTGCCACCCCTAACTATGAGGTCGTACATTGGGGTAGTTCCTCCCTCGAATTTGAATTCTGTCCTTCTCCTAGATAAAGTAAGGCGAAAACGTCACGGCCTTCCAGAGATGAAGACAAGTCCACAGGATTCCTGAGGACACTCAGGAGGCCCATACCTAGGGAAGAAAAAGCGAATTAACTGTCAGGAGGCGATGCCTGCTCCCGTGTACCCCACTCTCCTGTATTGGAGTGGGAAGTATATCGATATGCTGAGGAATCCGAGGAGTGTGAACTCTAAGGAGCCTCGGAACTTCGGGGGAGCCTCGGCGTCTGAGATCATTGATTATTATGGGTGTGTAGAGGATTGAGGCGATGCTGAAACGTATCGTCGCTAGGAGGACCGGTGTCAGTGTTGAGAGGGCGATGCGGGCGGCGACGAAGGAGAGACCCCATATTATGTTCACAGCGATGGCCGAGACAGTGCCGTAACGAGCATCGTGAATCGCCCATCTACCTCCAGACTGAGCAGTTGTCCTGCCTAGCTTAAGTCGGCCGCTATTCGAGTTGACTGCGCTTATACTCACTGTAGGTCTCGATGTAGTCCTTCACGGCCTCCCTTAGACTATACGCGGGTTTCCAGCCCAACTCCTTCCTCGCCAGCTCCGTGCTGAAGGGCCTTCTGGAGATGCCACCGGCACCGATCTCTATCTTCGCCTCGGGGACGAACTCCTTTATGATCGCGGCTACGTCTCTGTCGCTGGCCATGATGTCTCCTCCTATGTTGAATACCCTATGCTTCAACTTCTTCCCGTCGACATCCAGAGCTAGGAGCACCCCCCTCGCAAGGTCCTTGACGTAGGTCTGCCCTCTCGTCTCATCCCCATTCTCCAGCTTTGTAGGAACCCCTTCGACGGCGTTCTCGATCATGAACCCTTCCGTCTGGATGGTCTCCCTCTTCGAGCCGAAGCCCCAGACCCGGCTGAAACGCGTGTTCAACCAGTCCACTCCCTGGGTCTGCCAATAGCACATACCAATTATGGTCGCAGCCATCTTTGAGGCCATGTAGGGCTGAGTGCCCATAGCTGGGTCAAATATTGACTCTGCCTCGTCTAAGGGTTCTGGGCTATAGTTCACGGTTCCGTGGATGTACTCTCCGACTGTTCCTGCAAAGACTAGTCTCTTGAGGTCGAGGAGCCGAGCGGCCTCGCAGACGTTGAGCATTCCCTGCAGAGTCACCTGGAAGGAGTAGTAGGGATGAGAGAGTTCAAAATCCATTCGGAAGAGGGCGGCGGCGTGAAAGATTCTCTCCACCTTGTAGTCCTTGCACGCCTTAAGGAGGGTTGGGAAATCGTCGCTGACACTCCCTTCAATGAACGTCACCTTGTCCCATACTGGCTTCATGACCCAAGCCATTCTAGGAGCACTAGGAGGCCTGACATCCATGACGACTACTTCGTCGCCCCTCTCGACCAGAGCCTTTGCCGTGTATCCGCCTATCAGTCCTGCGCCACCAGTAACGAGATAAGTTCCCATCGAATACTTCCTCCAGTAGTCATCCTAGGACTTGTCGTGACTCCCTATTTATGGCTTGGACCCCCACTAGTCTTAAGAACGGTTCATCCAAACATGAAACCCCAACGGTGACTCACGAATGATCAGTCTCCTAGACGTAGCCGAACGAGCCTACAGCGGCCCCAGAATGGAAGACATGGAGTGGAACATGGGAATCTTCAGGAAGATGCAAGAACTCACGAAGCGACACAACCTCCGGAGACCACTACCCGACAAGTTCTATGAGGTCGACGAGGCGTACCTAGACTTGCTCTTCAACGCAGCCGTCGACTTCCTCCACGAGATGGGAGTCTACTGCGTCACGACCCACCGCGTCATCAGGTTTACCGAGGACGAGGTAAGGGAAGCATCTGAACAGGCGCCCAGCCAACTGATAATTGGTGAGGGAAAAGACGCACATATCATCACGAAACGAGCTATCGGCGACAGGAAGTCAACCCACATCAACACAGGTGGCCACAGCGCGTGGTCCGAGGACCTCCTTCCCCTGCCACTCATAGTGAGGGAGCTGACGCGGATACCGAGGGTAGGCAGCCTGGAAGGATTCAACTTCGTCAAGATCGACGGCAGGGAGGTCCATGGGACGCCGAAGGTGGTCTACGCGGCGCGTAGGGCCGTGGAACGCGTTAGGGAAGGGTTGAGGCTCGCGGGAAAGGCGGGGTTAGCCATCTGCTACTATCCCATATTAACGAGCGCGGCCGCCCTGATAGCTCCCATAGACCCCGAGAGAGGCTTGAGGAAGAGCGACGGCCTCCTCCTCTCGGTCCTCCCGGACCTCAAGGTCGAGAGCGACCTCATAGCCGTAGCTGTCGTCCACGAGAACTACGGCAGCTATCGAGTGAACGGTGGCGCGGGTGGTCAGGTTGGTGGCTTCTGCGGCGACGTTTATGGGGCTATGATCGAATCAGTGGCTCGTAACCTGGCGGCGTGGCTGGTCTATCGGGACCAGATCCAGTACAGTGGGGGAATCAGTACGGAGATGGATGCTCGGTCCGTAGAGGGGAAGAGAGCTGTGGTCGCTGCGAATGAGGGGGAGGCCGTTCTGAGGAGTCTGATCGTTCAACTGACCATAAGACGCAACACCAGCATCATCACCTACGGAGGTGGGTGGCCTCAGAACGGGGGAGAAGACCTCTGCTCAGAGGAACACCTCATTGAGACAGCCCTAGCCTGCATGCGGAGCACAGCCCTAGGACACAACATCCACCTCGGAGAGACCCCACCCCCGACAACGGTGGCCTGGGCAGCCGATGTCTCCGACGCCACCCTCGAAGCCGGCCTGAAGCTTCCTGACCTCTACGAGCTGACCTCAAAAATCAGGAGGGAGAAGCTCGTCGGGAAGACTCGTATCTTCAACAGGGATAGGAGGCAGTTGCTCTACCAAGACCCTCAAGCCTTCTTCGCCTCGGAGCAGAAGTGCTACGACTTTGTCAATCAGCGCCCCAGTGAGGAGCTTCTAAGAAGCAGGAAGATAGCGGCCAAATATCTCTGGGATGTCGGTATACCACTATGATAATATTGATGTGAGAAACAAGGAAAAGATGATTTGTCATGAGCAAAAGCGTAGACATCAAGAAGGCGGTGGATGCCATCCAGGTGGTCGATACCCACGAGCATCTCATGAAGGAGTCCGACCGGCTCCAGATGGAGGCCGACCCCCTGTATGTCTTCCTTCCCCACTACCTTTCATCTGACCTAGTCTCCTCAGGAATGGCCCTAGAGGAACTCAACACAATCCGCACCACTAGGACTCCGTTGGAGGAGAGGTGGCGAAGCTTTCTTCCCTACTGGGAGAAGGTTGAGAACACAGGCTACGCCCGAGCCATCAAGATAGCGGTCAAAGACCTCTACGGCATCCAAGACCTCGACTCTAAGACGTGGAAACCCCTGAAGGAGGCAATGGAGAAGCGCCAGAAGCCCGGCCTTCACCGATGGGTCCTCAAGACAAGGGGAGGCATCGACGTATCCATCAACGACGTATCCACGACAGACGTGGACAAAGATCTAGTTCCAGTGATGCGCTTTGATGATTATGCCACCCCCTTCAGCAGAAATGACCTGTCCACCCTTTCCAAGAGGACTGGGACACCGATCCACTCCCTAGACAACCTCTTGCGCCTTGGAGACCGAGTTCACAAGCCTCGCGAAACAGATCGTGGGCATCAAGATAGGCCTCGCCTACGCACGAACCCTCGACTTCGAGAAGACGACCTATGCTGAGGCTGAAGCGGTCTTCAATAGGATCTATCGAACCGAAACCTTCGCGACAATTGAACTCCTGCCCTATCCGGGGAGAACCATCGCCACCCGTGTTCCTCAAGGGATAGGTTTCGATGAGGCGAAACCACTCCAAGACTACGTCGTCCACAGAATCATACAGTTGGCCGCAAAACATGGTCTCTCTGTGCAGATACATACGGGTCTCCAAGAGGGAAATGAGAACATCATAGGCAACTCCAACCCCACCCTACTCACGAACCTCTTCAGGGAGTACCGTGAGGTCAAGTTCGATGTCTTCCACGCAGGCTACCCCTACTTCAGGGAACTAGCCACCCTCGCTAAGAACTTCCCCAACGTCTACCCCGACCTCTGCTGGGTACATATAATCTCGCCTAGCACCGCTCGAACCATCCTCTCCGAGTGGCTCGACACCGTCCCCTCAAACAAGATCCTCGCCTTCGGAGGCGACTACCGATTCGCAGAGGGCGTCTACGGCCACATGGTCATGGCTAGGAGGAACGTGGCCGCGACTTTGTAGGAGAAGGTCGACTACGGTGATCTAGAGTTGAAGCATGTACCCTACCTGGCGTCGAGGATTCTTCGCGAGAATGCAAGGGAGCTCTTCGACTTGAAGAGCTGAACCGGGGGCTCTACGGGGGTCCTTCGAGGCTTAGATATATCCTCGCCATGGCTTCGGAGGCTCGTCCAGTTCCAAGAGCTTCGCAGGTGTGACCTTGGTCATGAGGCCCACATCCTTCTCCGAGAGGCCTGCGAGGCGGAGGGACATCATCATGTGCCTCATCTCATCTATGGGGTGTGCGTGGGTTGCAGCGCCCATGCCGGAGACAAGTACGCATCGCTCGGGGGCGATGGCCTTCATGAATTCGGCGATCTTTGGATGTTGTGACTCGTCCTTTGGGATATCATATTCGAGGTATGCGCCCATATCTGCCAAGCTCCTCTGCTCCTCCAGGGTGAAGCGGTGGGCATGGTCGACCATTATCTTGGTCACTCCTCCCTTCTTAGCGGCGGGCACGAGGGCGGCGCACTCCTTGTAGGAGATGTGGCATGTGTTCAGGATGACATCCTCCGCGTCGGCGATGAGGTCTATGATATCGTAGACCTCGGGGAGAAGTTCGCCGCTGTCGAGGTCGATGACGTTGATGGGCGGGGCCATCAGGTACTTCTTGACTTGGCGCGTCTTCAAGACATGGTCGTCAGGGATGTTGTGCCAGTCGTACTTCGAGTAGAAGGACTCCCTGCTCAAGGTTCCTGCGTGCATGTTCCCGAACCAGACCACTTTCGCTCCCATGAGTATGGCGGCATCAACGGCCTGAGGGTTCAGTCCCCCGACGGCCCAGTTGAGGACTATCCCTCCGAAGACCTTTATCCCTGGAACATACTTCGACGCCAACTTGGCGCTGTCCGCGTTGCAGCAATGGTGCCTCTTCGAGACGAAGGCCCGGTAGCCCACCGCGCGCATCTGGCGGGCCATCTCGATCTCGTCGAAGAGGCGCATGTAGACGCAGGGGAGGCAGTAGACGTGGAGGTCGCATACGCCTCTCAACCAGAGCCAGCTGTCCTGCTGGAACTCTTTAGCCAGCTCAAGGGTCATCTCCTCAGGCGTCTCCGTTTCCTCTTCCTTCTCAGGTGAATAGTACATCATCAAGACCTCAGCTGTAGATTGGGTATTCCTGTAATTAAATCTGCGACTATGGGAAAGATTGGGTGAAGGGCAGCACAAGGTAGTTACTTCGCCCAAGGTCTGGTTGTGAGGACCTTCCTCATCCTTTCGGCCACTATCTTCTCCTCCCCATCGCGAAGATAGTATGTGAAGAGGAAGACCGACGCCCGATTCGTGAAGGGGCCGAACTCCCTATCCTCGAAACGGGGGAAGCGGATGAAGATGCCCGGGTCACCCCCGCTCATTGCATCATAGACGCTCCTAATCGTCGAGAGGCCAAGTGCTTCCTTGTCTACATCTATCCTCACGTTGGGAACCCTAGCCATCAAAGGATGCTCGTAAGTTTTCTCATCGTTTGGGACGACGCTGACGTATATCCCGGGGATTCCTTGGAGACGCTGCGCCATATACTCAGCCTTGGCCAACTGCTTCGCGTACTCAGCATCCTCGTCCCGACTGAGGACAAGCTCTAGGGCTGTGACGAGGCCGACTATATTCTCCTTGCTCACCTTGAAGGCCCGCCCGAAACCCATGTTGGGCGACGAGTGGCTCCTTATCTCCTCAATGAGCTCCATGCCTCGTTCTCCTTTTCCGAGGATGAGGCCCGTGTCCTGCGGTCCCCGTATGCCCTTTCCTCCGCTGAAGATGGAGAGGTCGAAGCCCCAATCGTTAATCCTGTGAAGGTTACTGTAGGGTGGGAAGGCCCCTGCGCAGTCGCAGAAACAGGGCAGACCATGCTTCTTGGCGAGCTTGGCCAGAGCATCATAAGGCATCCACCCCCTCGGCACTACATTGTAGTGGTAGCCCGCGGCTATCCCAGCGGTCTTCTCATCCATCTCCACCTCAAAGTCTTCGAGGCTCGCTCCCTCTGGTCCTCCGACCTTGACAAGGCGGCCCCCGCCGGCAGCATACTGGACATCATAGGCGGACTGGTTCGCTTGGATAAGGATCCTGTTTCTCCCATCGATAGGCGGGTCCTCTGTGAATGGAAGCTTGACCCACTTCCTCTCATCTCTGCCCGCGATACAGGCGGCCGTCGCCATAGTGATGCCCGCGGCCGCGCTTGTGGTTATGTAGGCAGCGTCCACCTTGCAGAGCTCGGCGACGCGTCTACAGGCTTTTTCGATGAGTTCCCTCATGCTGACGAAGGTCTTAGCTACGTCCGCCATAGCCTCTAGAACCTCTGGTTCGATGTATGTTCCTCCGATGCTGGTGGACCAGTTTTGGGCGTTTATCATGGATCTTACTCCGAGTCTGTCCAAGGCCTTACTTCTGTACAGATAAGTCATCAGGTTCCCTATCCTTCGTTTCTAGTTGGAAACAATTTAAGATTACTTGCGGATGATGGCAGCTCACCCTCCAAGGTTCTCTTCCACCTAGAAGCGTAGGAGGTCGAAACCATATCTCGTCTGCAATAAGGTCCCTGTTTTCCTCCGGTGTAGCTGCGCTAGGATGAGAAAGAGTCTGATGGAAGTACGGAGTGAAGCTGATCGGCTACCTTCTCTCTATGATCTCCAGCCAGATGCCATTCGGGTCCTTGATGAAGGCTATCCTCGTCGTCGAGCCCCTCAGCGAGTAGGGCTCCCTGGCTATCTCCACCCTATGCTCCTTGAACTTCTTTATGGCCTCATCCATATTCGGTACGGCGAAGGCGAGGTGGTCCAGCTCGTCGCCAGAGGTCCAGTCCGTCTTCTCCTTCCAGTAGGTCAGCTCCAGCTGCGCACCACTTTCCTTGTCTGCGAGGAAGGCGATCTCCGCCTTGTTCTCCGGGAACTCTCTCCTCCTTTCGAGTTCGAGGCCCATGATATCGCGGTAGAATCTTATGGACTCATCCATGTCTTTCACGGTTATCGAGGTATGTAGGATTCTCATGATTCATCCCTACGTCGTCAAGGAGACTAATGGACAGTTTTCTATTAATGTTAATCCCCTCACTAGCCCCCCGGTCCTCGCCAAGGCCGCCCCGGCCGCGCGACCTTTTTCTATCAGGAGAGAAGAATCAGGAGAGCAATGAGATGATCAATGATGAGCGGACAATCTACTGGTGTAAAGGTTTGGATCGCCAGGGACTACGCCAAATGTAGTGGCTGCAGACTCTGTGAGATCGCCTGCTCCATACAACATGAGGGCAAGATCTGGCCTGAAGCCTCAAGAGTCAGAGTCTTCATGCAGGTTCCAGGCGTGGAGATCCCCCATCTCTGCACCCAGTGCAACAACTATCCCTGCGTCAAGGCATGTCCATTCGGGGCGCTCTCGATAAACGAGGCTACTGGTGCTGTAGCGGTCGCTGACGAGAAGTGCACCGCTTGTGGAGTATGTATCAACGCGTGTCCAGGGAAGGTGCCACATCTGCATCCTGATAGAAAACGGATAGTAATATGTGACCTGTGCGGTGGCGACCCTAAGTGTGCGCAGATATGTACGAGGATGGGATTCAACGCCCTGATGGTCTTCCCGAGGGTGCCTGCCGTAACCTATGATTTGTACGCCAAGACCCCTGAGGAGTTGACTGTGAATTTGGCCTACAAGTTCTACGGTGAGAAAGCGAAGGAGCTGATATGAGAATGGCAAGAGGCTACGCGGGAAAACTACTCGAAGTCGACCTGTCTCGCGAAAGAGTATCCGAGACAACTCTGGACGAGGAAGTCTTGAGACAGTATGTAGGTGGTAGAGGCCTAGCGGTCAAAATCTTGTGGGACAGACTAGGTAAGAACTGGGGAAGAATAGATCCCCTAGGGCCAAGGAATCTGCTCCTTGCTTTGACGGGGCCACTCACAGGCTTCATCGGAGGCGGCAGAACATGCGTCTCCGGGAAGTCTCCGGCCTCCAACGGCATAGTTGGCTCCACGGTGGCTGGGGAGTTTCCCATAGAGTTGAAATGCGCTGGGTACGACGGGATAATCGTCTCAGGGAAGGCCAAGAGCCCCGTCTATATCCTAGTGACCGACGACAAGGCCGAGATACGGGACGCGAGAAGACTCTGGGGACTAGATGGCAAGCAGACCGTCAAGGAGATCAACCGCGAAGTCAGAGAACTCTTACAGAAGGCCGAGCCTAGGTATGGACTTTGCAAGGAGCCGGGCATCCTCTACATCGGTCCAGCTGGGGAGAAGTTAAGTAGGGTTTCCGCAGTCCTTGCCAAGTGGTCTCACGCTGCAGGCTACGGCGCCTATGGCGCTGTTATGGGTTCGAAGAAGTTGAAGGCCCTAGTCGCCAAAGGGACGGGGCCGCTTCCGGATGTGGCGGATCCTAAGCGTGTTCAAAGCCTTATGGAAGAAATGTATGAGGCTGCGCTGGACAGTTGGCAGACAAGGTTCTGGGGGACAGCGGCCGCCGGCTTCAGGACGGGTTTTGAGACTTCGTCTGAGCCTATCAGGAACTGGCAGGAGGAATGGCATGGCGAGAGGAGCATAGGCGTGATCAACTATGAAAGTAGGGTGTGGGTTAAGAGGTTCTGGAGCGATTACGGCTGCCCAGTCGCCTGTGAGAAGCTTGCTTGCGTGAACCATGGCCCGCTACAAGGTGCCATTACTGATAACCCTGACTACGAGCTTCAAGCTTACTGCGGAACCAATCTGGGCATCTTCGACCCCGAGGGGAATGTCTATGTCTCTTCGACGCTAGAAGACCTCGGCTTCAGCGGAATCAACGGGGCGAACGTGATAGGCTTCGCCGCCGAACTCTATCAAAGGGGAATCCTTACGAAGGAAGACCTCGGCGGAATAGAGGCGAAGTGGGGCGATGCAAAGGCCATGGGCGAGCTCGCCAAACTCATCGCCTACAGGAGAAGGATCGGGAAGGTTCTGGCGGAAGGAACCTACAGAGCCGCCAAGGAG
>Ga0315280_10000388_pt1 | contig 81590 bp, 89 predicted proteins | sample YL17G06_40_MG_FD_203697 | JGI IMG/M metagenome (GOLD analysis project Ga0315280, IMG submission 203697) | Sediment microbial communities from Yellowstone Lake, YNP, Wyoming, USA - YL17G06_40 | ecosystem: Environmental > Aquatic > Freshwater > Lake > Sediment | place: USA: Wyoming | collected... | reverse complement strand
GGTTTCACACTTACACTATAAGAAAATTAGGTTTCTTATCTATAAAATTATTTATCAATCAAATCGAGCAAGTACTTTGAAATATCTGTAAGTATTTTGAGGTATCTACATCATTCAAGGAAATATACATAACTTGTCAAGATTTCTCCGAAGACAAGAAATGAATCAAAACTCTTTAACTAGTTAAAAAGTTTCTAAAGGTCGACAAGATACTAATAAATTTTTTTTGGTTACAGGATCTTTCAAGAGAATTTGAGTTTCAGTGAATATTTAATAGTTTCAATTATTTGAAAGCGTCAACCTTCTTCAACTTCCTAACAAGGCAATCAATTGCCTTTTCAATCTGTTTTGTATTTCTAGCTCCAGTACAAACTATTTTCCCAGAGCCAAACAATAAAAATGCAACTTTGGGATCGGCCATCCTATATACCAGACCGGGAAACTGCTCAGGTTCGTATTCAGAATTTTCTAGATTAAAAGCAATGGTGTCAAGATTTAACCTTGCACTAAGTTTAGCAGATGCAACAATATTCTGAATCTCCATCTTTGGTTTATACACCTTCACTCCAATTCGTTTAAATAATATCAACATCTTTCCTATCGCATTCTTTGCCTCATTCAGGCTCGTTGCTCCAGTGCAGTTCATTATGCCAGTCGAAAAAACCAAGAAGCTTACTCTGGGTTTTTTCATCCTGTACACCAAACCAGGGAATTGATCAGGCACATACTCCCCACCTTCTATCTTTTTGAGTAAGAGACAAAGATCAATCCTATCAGAAAATTTGACTGTAATTACCATGTTATGTATCGTAAATTGCATGATTATGTTAAGATTTTCTCAACGATAACTGTATCGCTAGTCATTATTAAATGGTTTAATCCAAATTTACCAGATAAGTACTCATTATCTGAAAGTTTCTAAAATGTAAAAGATTTGATGGGATATCTATAACACAGATTGACGTGGGAACGGAGTCCATCGAATTTGAAATAAATTGGGAGATTTTTATTTACAGCTGTAAAAACTTTTGGAACTCAATATTTTCTATTATGTATCCTACTTTTGAATCTGGACAAATGATTTCTCATGCTGTATCTAAATCTATAAGTTTTGAACAGCTGTTGTTCGTAAATTTTGCTACCAATCATCAAAACAGCAGAAGTTATGGAAAGAACTACAATAATAGAAAGCAAGATATTTACATAGCTTAGATATTGTTCCAGGTTATTAGAATAGAACAAAGAAGATAAAGTAATAATTGCGATGCATATGTCGAAGAAAAGAGAGCCGTAAGCCATCCAATTCATGAACTTTTTTAATTTTTCTCTATTTGTTACCAAGGAAAATATTCGTTTTACCATGAATATTTATTTGTTGTTCTAATTTAAGTGGATTTTGTAAACATTCTTTATAATTTAAATTCAGATACAAAATAATTATTATGATGAGAGAAAATTGGATGCTAGGATTTCTTAAATTGTTTTTGGTTTATTATAATTATGAACTTGCAAGGTAATTCCTCCTGTTTGTAGAACTTATTCAAGGAAATATTTATAGACTTTTAATTAATTTTATGCAGATAATCAAACGCGGGGCAGAGGCAGTTTTATATTTAGATTCTTATGAGGACCAGCAGGTTCTTGTAAAGGAACGGATTAAAAAAAGTTATAGGATTAGCCAGATTGATGAAAAACTTAGGAAAACAAGAACAAAGAAAGAAGTAAGGCTGATGACCGAGGCAAGGAAATTTGGTGTTCTCACTCCAAAAATTTTTGCTGTCGATGATGTGAATCATAAAATTATCATGGAATATGTTGGAGACGAAAGAGTAAAAGAACTGCTTAATACTGCTGATAAAAAGACTGTTGAAAAGATATCTTTTGAGATTGGAAGAATAGTTGGTAAACTGCATGCAAATGGAATTGTTCATGGTGATTTAACAACCTCAAATATGTTACTTAAAGATGGAGAAATCTATTTAATTGACTTCGGTCTGGGAGAATTCTCCAAAAAAATAGAGGATCAGGGCGTTGATTTGAATTTGCTGCAAGAAGCATTGAAATCAACCCACTTCAAGATTTTACAAACCTGCTGGGATAGCATAATCAGGGGCTACAAACAGGAATACAAAGATGCTAACAAAGTTTTAGAAAAAATTGAGGAAATTGAGAAGCGCGCAAGATATGCAGTCAGGTAGTTCAAAATATTTTTTTCAGTTCTTCCAAACTATTGATAACTATATCCGGTTTGGTTTCTTTTATTTTTTCCAGCAGTCCAAAACCAGTGGTTATCGCAATAGTCTTCATTTTTGCATTCTTTCCTGCCATCACATCAGTTGGTGTGTCTCCAATATATACAGCATTATTGGGATTTTCACCCAATTTTTCCAGTGCAGCCAAGAGCTGGTTTGGCGCGGCTTGAGTTCATGCCTTTTAAAACCATCCTCACACACAACTACATCAAAGAAATTTTCTATCTTTTCTCTTTCTAAATCAGAACTCACCCTTTTTTCATTACCCGATGTCACCAATGCAATCTTGTATCCCTTTGATTTCAAATATGCTAGAATTTCGCAGGTATGCAAAAATAATCCTGGATTTTCATACAAATGATAGTACTGCTGCCATGTTTCATCTGCTTTCTGCCAATCCTTTTCATCTATTCCCAAATTTTTCCACACGTTAAGGTAATTTGGAAAATACCATTTTTGAAACTGCTCCATCGTAAGTGTGGTTTTTGCATTAAGCTTGATGCCAACCTCCCTAAATGCCCTAAAATGTGATTCCCTTGAATCTATTAGCGTTCCGTCCAAATCAAAAATGATTGCCTTCATCACTGTCAACTTTTTGCTTCATCCAAGATAATATGATGCTTCCTGCATCTTGGCTCGTAGGATTCAAAGCCGCCTATAACAACCTGGTCTTTTATTGGAACCTTTCTGAAACTTTTTGTAGCTTGCTCGTGACAGAACTCGCCATTTTCCTGATAAGTGCATCTTGCAGTTAGCGATGTGATAAAATCAGCCTTTGCCAGCAGATCACCGGCTATACCAAAAACATTATCGCTATAATCTGTTGGCAGGAAATTCACAACAACAATTCTTCCATTCTTCACCCAATCATCAATTTTTTCCACAAGTCTTTTTTCGTAAAGCATTGCCTCATCAATCATAATCACGTTGACATCAGATGCCAGCTGTTTCTCAATGTCATCAACGCTTGCAGCATAAAAAACATCCTCCTTATCGAACTCAATACCATCATGCGTTCTTATACCCATAGTTCCATACCTCGTGTCAATATCCCTTCTGAAAACTTGCACCTTAAAATTGCAGATTTTGAAAATTTTGTATTGTCTATGCATCTCCCTAGTCTTTCCAGAAAACATGGGACCTGAAATCACTTCAAGGTATGCATGGCCTTTTTTTAGTTTCATATATACTAAATACTAATGGTACCAGAAATTTATGTCTTTTGCTTGTTTGGGCACCAACAGTTAACCTTAAAAAATTTAGGTCACTTAAAGTATTCATGGATATAGCAACTGCAGACAAGCCATTAGCATCCAGCGGAAAACAATACCACATTAATGCAGGTCCAGGAGATTTACCGCGTTACGTACTACTGCCAGGAGATCCAGACAGATGCGTGACTATTGCAGAGGATTCATGGGACGGACCCTACGAAATAGTTTCTACAAAAAGGGGAAACAAAATCATTCGCGGCAAGTGTCGCGGCGTTGATATTTCAGCCTGCGCCACGGGAATGGGAACACCATCTACTGCAATAATCCTCAGTGAGCTGATGGAAATCGGCTGCGATGGATTTATTAGGGTTGGGACATGTGGTTCTTATAGGCCAGAAATTCATGCAGGCGATCTAGTAGTCATGAAAGGGGCCATAAGAGACTATGATGGTGTGACTTACTTATACGCCCCACCTGATTTTAAAGCTGTTGCTGACAAAAAAATAGTGGATGCATTGATTTCCTCTTGTGAAAAACACGGGCTATCCTTAGGGAAAAATTTTCATGTTGGCAACGCTTGTTCAACAACTGATTATTACATTGGCCAAGGCAGGCCATGGGGTGATAAAAGTTCTATAACAGATCATATGATCAGTCAAATGGAAAAAAGATTTAAAGAAGTTACAGAGAATACTGATACATCAATTTTTGAGATGGAGGCTTCTGCGGTTTTTACATTGGCGAGCTTGCGTGGGGTCAGGGCAGGTGGCATTTGCCTAGTTGTTGCCGATAGATGTAGAAATGAATTTTTATCAACTGAAGAAATTCATGAGGGAGAAAGAATCATGGGCAGAGTTGCATGTGGCGCGGTTAAATTATTATATAACCATGATTTGGGATATAAGTAATAAAAAAATTTCATTACTTTATCTCGTATCAACAATGTAAACTCTTTCTGGTGACATGTCTCTTGAATATGTGCAAAGAAAAGCACTGGAAGATAAACCAAGGCCAGATGCAACTGGCCCGAAGTTAGTCCAATCAATATAATCATGAAGTTCTTTACCTCTAGGCAGGCTAACGACTACTACCCCACCCGATCTGATCTTTCCAACTTCAGATCTTACAACTTCTCTAATTCTAGGTTCAATATCTCTCTTTTCCCTTTTTCCACCAATTGATTTGCTTCCTTCAACCAACTCATTAATATGTACGAATAATAAACCATATCCAGTCAAATCTGGTTGATGGTCTATTGGTGATCTTTTTATAAAACAAGCATTTTTGCCTACCATTCCTTTAACAATATAGTCACACTCACTCTGAGGAAGTTGTTCATATACATCAGACATAAACAGTACACTTCCAAGGCTAGTTAATTTCTCCATATTTAGAATATCAAGAGGCACTACCATTGAATCAATAAATTAATTTTAAAGTATTTATCTTTTCCTTTTAACTAATAAAACTAATAATGAAATCAACTAAAGTTTAAAAATAAGAATACAAAAAGCATTTAAATGTATTCGGATGAAATTGATTGTATGAAAATGTTTAACCTGAAGGGCAGCAACAAATATGAGACTGCGGAGAATTGGACTATAGCTTTCATAGTCATAGGAGCAGTTATGCTAGCAGCAGGCATAGGCATTTCTATAATAGATCCAAAAGGTGCTGCTGCCATACTTGCAATGCTAGGCAGCTTTATATCTTTTATAGCCACAGTGGTTCTGATTTTCATATGGCTTGCAAAGGAATTTTTTTCCAAGTGATTGAATTAAACAATGGGATTAAAATTTTTTGGTTTATCTAAAAACCAAATATGTGGTTTAGCTTTATTTTTAACCCTGATTCGATCAACGACTTTCAATTTTTCTAATTCTCTTAAACGATCAGCTGTAGTTCGACGTCCCAAACCAATTTTTTTTGCTAGAATAGAAGTACTTAATTTTTTATTTTCCTCAAGAAGCTTTACAATTTTAATCTTCGTTCTATGTATTTTCATTTTAGAATCAATTGAAATAGCAATTAATTTATTTAATTTTTGTATTTTAAGAGGATGAATAAAATCAATTTTATCTTTAAAATTAATGAAATTAGAAGCCCCACATATCCTCAGTCTCTTCTCTTTAGTAATTTCGCCATCTTTTTTTACATAGTCACTTCCATTAGTAATTGCTACATTTTTAATTTTGAACTCTTTCAACATACATTTTATTTCTTCAAAAAAATCTACAAGTGAATTCACAATTTCTGAAGTTTTTTTCATTCCAAGTACAATTTCTCTTGAACCAATACTGACAGTTGCTTCGTCGTCAAAAATAGCTTGAATAAAAGATTTTTTAATTTTGCGTGAGCCTTTCTTTATCCACACAGGGACTTTAAGAATCTGACTAGTTTTCCTTCCTATAGGCGAACCTGCTAAAATTAATATATTTCTTACTAATTTAGAGAATTGTATATTTGTAGCTTTATGATATCTGCTATTGTAAGTAACATTATTCACTGACAGTTTCTTAGCATTGCTTATTACATCATCAATTAAATTTCTATTTTTATTTGAATACGCAAAGGAGATAGGTCCGATGTGCCCGTCCCCAAATGCATGCCCAACTAAGTTCGCCATTATAGGAGACTTTTTTATCGGAAATGCTTCTATTGGAATAAAACAGTTTAATCTACACCTAGAAATTACTTTTTCAATTATTTCATTCGGTTTGAGATTTAAAATTTTTGTAACTTTTTGAATAAATATGAATTTACAACTTTTTATCCTGTTATTAAGAAGGTTAGATAAAAAGCTAGGGCTACAATCAACAATTTTGGAAAATTGCCGTATTGAGCAATTACTCAAGATTTTATTTTTAATTTCTTTTAATGAATCATTTTTGATGATTACAGAAATATTTGGGTCTACTTCTATCAAATCTTCTAAATTTATCATTTCCTGCATTTAACCATTTCAAATGAATTTGTACTTCAGTATATACTAGCCTTTCGGAAGTGGAACCCCGGTGAAATCAGAAAAGAAGGCATTTTAGATTGTTTGCAAAGCTACAAATGTAAAAATAAGGCTTCTAGAAACCAGAAAAGCCATTTTAAGTCAAATTTAAAGGAACATAAGCCATCTAAAGCTGATTGAAATTAAGAAATTTGATAAAAAATGTTGCTTGTATAAGATGTTGTTATAGCTTACATGCTACACGGGTTCAAATCCCACCTCCTAAACATGTTAATAATAAATCTGTTGGATTTATAAATTGAATAAGTGAATGATATGGATTGGAATGCTATAAGAAGAGATTTCCCAGTAACTAAAAAATACGTTTATCTTGCAAATGCATATGGTGCTCCTATACCCAAACAAATTCTGAAACCGATAAATCAGTTTTACGAAGAAGAGCTTAATGAAGGAGATTTGCCTTTTGACGAATGGCTAGAAAGGAAAGAAGAAGTAAGAAAGAATGTTGCAAAGTTTATTAACGCAAATATTGATGAAATTGCATTTACACAAAGCACATCCGAAGGAATGAATCTAATTGCACATATGATTTCTAAAAAAGGAGATGTCATCACAGATAGTCTAGAGTTCCCTTCTTCTACTTTACCTTGGATTAATCAGAAAGCTAATTTAAAATTTGTGGATGCTGTAAATGGGAAAATATTGATTGATGATATAAGAAAACATATAGACGAAAAAACCAAAACAATAGTTACAAGTCATGTTCAATTCTCAAACGGATTCAGACAAGATTTAGAAAAATTAGGTGAGGTTGCTAAACAAAATAATTTGTTTTTAGTAGTTAATGCTACTCAATCTATGGGAGTGCTACCAGTAGATGTAAAGAAGTTTAATACAGACTTTATGTGTGCTGTAGCATTAAAATGGTTGGTAGCGTCTTATGGCGTAGCTATTTTCTTTATGAAAAAACAGCTCTTGAATGAGCTAGAAACTCCTGTCGCAGGATGGCTAAGCGTTAAAAACCCGGATTCAGTTGATAATAGAAAAATTGATTTTAAAGATTCTGTATCAAGATTTGAAGTTGGTAATACAGCTCTTCCTGCAATCTTAGGATTAGGAGCTTCTATAAAATATTTACAGAAAATTGGAATACCGAACATAGAAAAAAGAGTTTTGAAACTAACTGATTTATTGATTGAACATTTACAAAGACTTAATTTGGAAATTCTATCTCCTTTAGAAAGAAAACATAGGTCGCAAATTGTTTTATTCAAAGTGAAAAATCCCAAAGAAATTGTTGAAAAACTTAAGAAAAGAAAAATAATTGCTTCGACAAGATTAGGTGGTATAAGAGTTTCACCTCACTTTTTTAATAATGAAGATGATATTGAAAAGTTTATTAAAAATCTGAAAATACTAATCTGATAAAAGTAAGGTTTAAATATGTTAGTAATTATACCTTCAAGTGATAGTTATGCCAGAAAGATCTGAAGAGAGTGTTTTGAGAAGAAAAGTCCCAATATCAGTTGAAATTAAATATGCCAGAGAATTTGAAGGTACTAGAAGCCTTAGGGAAGATGCTAGCGCGATTTGTCAATATTGCGCACGACGCATAAGAAACAGCTATTCGAGTATTATTGAGAATGCTAAAAAACATATATAAATCAGTCTTTTTTGTCTAAATATTATGTTTGTTGGAAAGACAGTTTATTGAGTTCAAATCTCCTCCGTCGCACCCAACCAAAAAAATCCGTGGATTTTCAGTGCAACTCGAGTACTCATCTCCCGCATTGAACTTTATTTTCAAAAGTAAAGTAGTATAAAGTATTTATTTATATGATCAGTAAATTAAGAGACATTAGTGATGTATATGGCGAGAATGTACTCCCGTAAAAAAGGGAAGAGTGGCTCTAAAAAGCCGCCTGTCAAGGTAGTGCCAAGATGGGTGAAGATGAAGAAGGGTGATATAGAAGCGCTTATAGTGAAACTGGCAAACGAAAAGAATAGCTCTGCTAGGATTGGAAGCATACTGCGCGATCAGCATGGCATACCCAATGTAAAGGTTGTTATTGGCAAAAACATAACTGAGGTTATGCGCAAGAACAAGCTTTATCCGAAAATGCCTGAGGATGTTATGAGCCTTCTTATGAAGGCAGTAAAGCTTCGCGAGCACCTTGGAAGAAACAGGGGTGACAACCTCTCGAAAAAAGGTTTGGAGAATTTGGAATCGAAGATAAGAAGGCTTGGCAAATACTACTCCAGAGTTGGTATGCTTGAAAAGGGATGGAGATACGACCCGGAGAAGGCAAAATTAATAATACAACAGAAGTGATGCCATGGCTGTGAAAAAATCAAAATCAAAGGAATGGTTCACCATTATAGCGCCGAAAATTTTCGAGGAGCGCGAGCTCGGTAGAACGATGGTATCCGATCCACAACAGCTTATAGGCCGTAGGATAAGTCTGAACCTGCTTGAGTTAACAAACAATTTTAACAAGTTTTACATGAAATTCACATTTCGTGTTGCTAGGTTGGAGGGCAACAAGGCATTTACAGAATTTGACAGTTCGGAATGTTTGCAGGACTATATATCAAGGATGGTGTTGAGAAGGGTTAGAAGGATTGATACTGTTCAAGACCTAAAAACCAAGGATGGTGTTGCTATAAGGGTTAAAGGATTGGGAATAATCTCCAGGCGTGTTAAGAGCAGCATTCAAAAAACCATAAGAAGCAGCATGAAAGACATGATAAAAAATTTTGTTGAAAATTCCACGTTTAACGAGCTGATAGAATCCATATTGGGTGATGAGCTGAAGAATTATATTTTGAAAGAGGCGAGAAGGATTTATCCTGTTAGGAACTTTGAAGTAAGGAAAACACAAGTGTTACTAGCAAAATAATCATTTTATAAAATATTTTGCAATCCTTATGCCTATGTTTGTTAGCAGCAGGCCAATTGTTATTATCGTCATTATCTTTATCGCAGTTTTACTATGTTTCTTACCAAATAACCTTTTGAAGAATTCCTCAAATATATAACCACCATCGAACGGCTTCATTGGCAAAAGATTTGCCACACCCACACCAAAGCTGATGACGAGGATCCAAAACAAAAGCCTTAACCACATCGCAACACCATCAAACATGTAATCCGGCACATAGCCGCCAAACCTGTAGTTGTAAACCTGCGTCATGTTTTGTATGCCTATGAATGGTCGTGTTGCATCATCAGGCCTTGGAATTGTTTTGACTGTATAAGAGCCTGAAGAAGTTTTTACAATGATTGTATCGGCAATAGCTGTATTGTTCATAAATGCTTCAAAGTCCTTAATGCTTTTAACTGCTGTATTATTTAACTGGTAGATTACACCACTCATGCTAACGTTCTCAGCAGGAGTTCCAGCTATGGTTTGTTTGAACGATACACCAGCCTCAGTTATAGTTGCAACGAACATGTTTACTGTGATAATTGAAATAAGAAAAACCAGCCCTGCTATTAACAAATTACCAAAGCTGCCGGCTGCATATATTCTCAACTTGGAAAGTGTCTTCAACTTTTCTATCTGCTTCTGGCTTGGGTCAACAAATGCGCCTATGGGTAGCACGAAAAATAAAATTATTCCAAAACTCTTTATGCTAACGCGCTCCAGCCTTGAAAAAACAGCATGCATAAACTCATGTGACGTCATTATCACAAAAACGCCTATGAGCCAATACCAGAATGGAACAGAAACAACCGGTTCGGGGTATTTTACAGCACTAATTGAAGGCAGTATTATGCCAAACATCTGCTCAAAAGACAAAGTCATTTTAAGAAGCAGGGCAAATCCAGCAACTGATGCAATAACACCTGTAACTACTGCAAAATTTCCAATCCACGTTATAAGTTTGCTATGTTTGTTTACAAAATTATCTATGGCTTCCTTTCCTCTAGTCCATTTTTTTATTATTATGCCATGATCAAATTGTATATGTCTCCTATCACGGTAGAGCAGTATACCAACTGCTGTAAAGAACAGCAAAGTCGAGATAATTTCCAAATCGAACATTACATTACTATTTAATTTTACTATTTATTAATTGACTTTTATGTAGGGCCAAGAACCAAAAGTTTAAATCTTTATATTTGTCATTTTTTTATTTGGTGGGGTTATGCAAAAATACAATAATAAAACTAATAAAAGGCATCGTTTGGGATGGAGATACGTTACAGACGCATTAAGTAATTTTTATAACCATGGCATTCCTGAGCCATTAGTTAATCCAGAAGAGAGGAGAAGGTTTGTGCATCCCGGGAATCAGGTTGATGTTTATTCTACCAAAAGGAGACTTACATTCGTTGTTGGCAGCAGCTCAACACTTGTTTTTGAAAATGGCTTACCTTTTGCAATCATACCCGCCGATGCTTCTGACATCCTGCTATAAATTTTATGTAGAAGGCGGAGTTTGAAATTGTTAAAAATCATTCAACTTACCAATAAAGCTGTTGGCAAATTTTGTACTCAATAATTTTTTTGCTTTGCTTGCGTCAACCCATTTATAATCGGAATGCTCTTTAGAAAGTTTAAATTTGATGCGGTTATTCAGTAATTTGCACCTGTAGGTTATTAGCATAAGAAAAAATTTTCCAACTTTGAATTTTGACACAGATGCATCAAAAATGTCTAGTATTTTCAAATTTCTACTTGGAATTCCCAACTCTTCCTTCACTTCCCTCCTAATCGTATCTCTTACATTATGCCCAATTTTAATCCTACCACCCGGTAAATCCCAGAAATTTTTTTTTGTATATTTGGTTTCGAGAGGGCCTGCTTTTAGGACCAAAATTTTGTTTTTTTATTTGTGATGAGAGCTTTTATGCCTATAAAAAACTTGGCTTCTGCCATATCAAAAAATTAGTGGCACGCAGATATAAAATTGATAATGCGGGAGGTGGGATTTGAACCCACGAAGGTACTAAACCACGAGGCCTTTCCCAATTTGATCTGAACCTCGCCTGATTGACCAGACTACAGGACCCCCGCCTGTTATAATGTAATTACTTCTTAATAATTTATCTACTACAGAACTACAATCTATAAATATTTATAATGTCCAATATTTGACATGAAAATACTAATACTAACGTTTGATTTGAGAGGTGAGAAGTGGGCGGCAAGAAAGAAAATATGGAGAATGCTAAAAAGAGTTGGAGCTGAGTTAGAATATAAATCACATTGGACTTTGTCGTATAATAAAAAGAATTTGGAAAATTTCACCACTATATGTAGTGAAATAAAAAGACTAGGTGGCAAGGCTGAGGTTATAAAAGGTGAAAAGATTGATTGAAAAATATCATGAGTTTAAAATAACAGACTTGCCTACAAATGAATTTTGTGTACTTCTGGAGACAGAATTACAAAACAAAATAATATACGATGCTGCCAAAAAATTTGGCGGATGGGGAAGCTTTACTAAACTAGCTCGGCATCTTAAAAAAAGATGTCGAAGTTTTGAAAATGTTAAGTGGGAATCTATTAATGATGCATATATTCCTTTGTGGAAGAAATGTAAAATGTTTATACCGATTGATGTTCTCATAGAACTATTTAAATTTTCGGGAAAAAACACTGAAAAATTTAAGACAAGTTCTATTAGATTTTTAAAATATAAAAGTGGACGCTCGAAACCAATAAATTTTAATTTTAGATATGGCACGCCATTAGCAGTAATGGTTGAAATAATTAAAACAGAAGGTCATCTTAAAACCAATTTTTTTCATTCATCTTTTAGTAGTGAGAATATTGAATTTATAAAATATACCAAAAAATATCTTAAAAATCTTAAAATACCAAACGATAGCATCGATGAAATATTAAGGGTGGAAATAGACGCGCCTAAAAATGTCGTTAGAATTATTAAAAGTGGTAATGAAATAAAATTCAGGAAATTTGTTAGGCGAGGAAAAAATAAGATTAGTTTTACAGACAAATTTAATTATGGGGAGATTAATGAATATAAAATTTTGACAAAGAAGTTTTCTTCCACGGATTTAAAGGTTAAAATACTTGGCAATTCAAAAATTCAAACTCAATGCGCTTATGGCCATTCTGGAGCAGTCATTGTTTTAACTATACACAACATAACATTCAATAAAATTTTATATCATTTATGCAATGTTCCTTCAGGTAAAAAAAGTAAATTAATTAAATTATGTCCTTTAATATTTACTTCTCCTCCATCGTTAAAAGTGTCTGTCATTGGTGCAGTAATTGCATGTGAAGGATGGGTAGAGCTACGAGGGAGAAGAATAAGATTTTTTGTAGAAAGCTCAGAATATGTTGATGGAATAAATAAATTGTTGAAAGATTTAGGCATTAAACCTAATATTGATAAAAATAATTTTCTGTCAATTTCAAGTAGAAATGACTTGTTGGTATTTTCACAAAATATCGATATGATAATAGAAAGTAAAAAAGAAAAATTAAACGAGATTCTTGTAACTTATAAGAGATTTATTTTTAGGTGGGATGAAGGATTAACACAAGTAGTTAAAATACTTAGTAAAAACAATAATCTAACTGCTTACCAAATTGCTCGAAAAATAAATAAACATAAGGATACTGCTTTCTTCCATATCAATGGGGGGATTATGAAAGGTTTGATAACAAAAAACTCTCAAAAAATGCCTTTTACATACTCAATAACATCTAAAGGTGAAAATTTCTTAAAATTTGGTGAATGAGTTGATATCTCTTGGTATAGAATCATCGGCCTATGCATTTGGTATAGGTATAGTTAGAGGAAGTGGTGAAATATTAGCAAATGAGAAAGCAATTTATAAGCCAACAAGTGGTAAAGGATTAATACCTCACGAAGCAGCTGTTTTTCATAAAAAGAATGCAGAAATTGTATTAAATAATGCTCTGGAAAAAGCTAAACTGAGTCTTGATAAAATTGATGTAATTTCTTATACTGCAGGCGCTGGAATTCCTTTATGTTTGCTAGTTGGGGCAGAGCTCGCTATTAAAATTTCTAAAAATTACAAAAAACCACTCGTGAAAGTTTGTCACCAGATTGGTCATTTGGAGATAGGAAAATTAACTACTGGTGTGAAAGATCCTATTTTCGTTTATACAAGTGGTGGTAATAGTCAAATTATAGTATTTACAGAAGGCAGATACATTGTTGCGGGAGAAACTGAGGATATAGCTTTGGGAAACTGCTTTGATGTAGTTGCTAGAGAGATGGGTTTGGATATGCCCGGAGGTCCAAAAATTGATGAGCTGGCTTTAAAGGGAAAATACATCGATTTACCATATACAGTTAAAGGCTGTGACCTATCATTTTCAGGAATAACAACTGCAGCAATTAATTTATTGAAAAAAGATATACCGAAAGAAGATGTTGCATACTCTTTACAAGAAACCTGTTTCTCTATGCTGACAGAAGTTACAGAGCGTATCATGGCACACAGCAATAAAGAAGAGGTTTTATTAGTTGGTGGTGTTGCAGCCAGTAAAAAATTGCAGGAAATGATAAAAATAATGTGTAATGAAAGAGGTGCAAATATGTATGTTGTGCCAAAAGAATATGCAGGCGATAACGGCAGTATGATAGGCTGGACCGGTATTCTTGCTTATAAATCTGGGTGGAAGCCAGATTTCAAAGATAAAATAAGACCAAAATGGAGAATCGACGAGGTTGATATTCCTTGGTTAAAACAGTAGTTCTAAAAGTCGATTCGAAAAATCCTGATAGAAAAACGGTTTGGTATGTTGCTAAAGTTATCGAGAGCGGAGGGGTTGTTGTTTATCCGACCGAGACGAGCTATGGGATAGGCACTAACGCAGCGAATGCAGCAGCAGTAAAAAGATTACGAAAAATAAGAAAGCCTTCCGGCAAACCGATATCGATCATTGTTTCTGACATTGGTATGATGGAAAAATATGGTGTCATAACAAGAGAGATCGAGTTATTGGCAAAAAAATTCATGCCAGGTCCTCTGACAATAATTACGAACAAGAAGGAAACTATACCCGATGTGCTGAACAAGAAAGAAATAGCATTCAGAATTTCTTCTTATCCTATAGCTTCGATGCTGAGCGAGTATGCTGGTATGCCGATAACAGCGGCAAGCGCAAATCTGGAAGGAATGCCGCCAGCTTTTGATGTGAAAATGGTGCTGAAATATTTTAACGGTAAGATAGATATCGTTGTCGATGTCGGCAAATTAAAGAGACGAAAGCCTTCAACTATGGTTGACATGAAAGATAAACCGAAAATTGTAAGAAAAGGAGAAATAACTCTTAAACAAATCAAAGATGCTATAAAACCTTGACGTCGAGACAGACCTCCCATTTTCTATTAGGATCATTTAACGTACCAAATATTTGAGGCATTACCATTAACTACCCTCCAATTTTTTATCATTTTTAATTTACCCTTCTTCTTTAATCTTTTGAGATGATAACATGTTGCAGAATAACTTCTTTTAATTGTTTTCGCAATTTCATATGTCGTTTTTTTATTATTTTTTAAATATTCAAGTATTAATTTTTCTGCTTCAACTTTATTGAAAATATATCTTTTATAACTTTTTAGTGAATATAATAATATTTTCTTTTTCCTTTCAATTGTGAAATTGATTTTTTTAGAAAAAAGTTCTAAATTATTCCTTCTTGATATTCTCAATAAATAAGTATTTTTTATTTTTTGTTTTTTGGATTGAGTGATTTCACTTTCTATTCCTATTTTATTAAGAAGAATCCGTATTTTTTCTAAACCTTTTTTGCCCCACATTTCTAAGCCAATCATTCTAATAGTGTCACTATGAATGACATACCCATCTGAGTCATAGACACCTTTTAAAAAGAAGCAAATTATTCTTTCATCAGATGCATTGATTATTTCATTTGGTACTTCCCAATCATAAGTTCCACATTTAATTCTGTTTGATAGAAATTCTACAGCTTGTTTGGAAGCTAATCTTACAACGTAAAAATGAGATTTACCTTTAATAACATTACCATATTTCGTCTTATTATTATATTTTACATTACGTTCAGTTCTGGCCGGTGTCATTTTACTCCATTTTCTGATTTCATTTTCAAACCTATCAGCAAATTCTTTGTCAGTCACGTTCAAAACTACTCTACAATTTTTTTTATTTCTTTCAATAGAGCCATCACCAATCAATACACCATAAATATATGCTAATGATAAAGACAACCTTTTTGATGATTCGGGTAATTTTTTTTCAAGTTTTTTAGCATAAATTGCTCTTGGTTTACGATTTGTATTGCACCAGTGCCAAACCGTAGCACTTGATACATTTATAATACTAGAAATTTTATTTTGACTTAATCCTTTCTGTTTTAGATTTATTACTTTATTATAATCTTCCATTACGTATTTCCTATATTCCCGCCCCTGCATATATAATTATTAAAGTTTCAAAAATGAATACTTTATTTAAAAAACGATACATCTAATACTATTTTCCACTTTCTCGGGCCAAAAGGAAGAACCTTTTTTTTATTCAAAATTCTAAATTTTTTATTGAATTTCAAGGCAGTTCTTTTTATTATTTTTCTTGCGTCTGTAAACAAATTATCTTCAGAAGCCCAATAATAAAAGTGAACAATTCCATTATTTTTTAAACATGGCATTATAAAATTTAAAAATTCATAGCCCCCCTTTGGTAATGGCATAATTATTCGATTAAATTTCTTCTTTAATCTAGGGCAAACTTTTTTAACATCTCCTTGAATTAGATTTATTTTATTAGAAACTTTATTTAACCTAATATTTTCTAGTGCATACTTATGAGCTGTTGGATTTAATTCTATTGCATATATTTCTTTAACAAGAGATTGTTTTTTTGCTATAACAATTGGAAACGGTGATATACCACTAAATGGAACTAGTATACTCTCCTTTGGCTTGACCTGCTCTGCTATTCTCTGCCGTTCTGTTAGCTCTCGCGGAGAAAAATAAACCTTTGTAGGGTCCACTTTGAAAACGCAACCATACTCCTTATGCAGCGTTTCACTGTTTTTTTGACCAGCTAAAAATTTGTGCTGTCTTAATCTTAATTTTCCCTTTCTTTCCGAAACCTTTTCCAAAACAGTTTTTATGTTTTTATGCACATCCAACATGGCCTTTGCAATAATTTTCTTGTCTTTTTTCAGCTTTTCAGGAAATTCCACAATAGCTATGCTGCCAACCACATCAAAACTGCTTGGCACAAGCTTTATCTTTTCTATACTCAGATATGCTTCCAAAAGTTTTTTTAAATTGTTTTTAGCCATAATCAATAAATTATATTACAACTGTAAAAATACTAAAATACCATATTTAGTAAGTACTCGGTTTATTTTAGATTTTTCAAGTTAAAGCAGGTGTATTTTGTTCTTATTACTTGAAATCCGGCTTTTTTCATCTTCTCTCCTTTGTTCATCGGGGTCCACTTTCCAAAGTTTAGTATACTCATTAAAACAAATAATTTAATTATGTTAGAACCAACACTAAATGGAACAAAAGAGCTATTAAAACACATCTCACTACGTTCAGATACCTTAATTTCTTTGGGGCTTCTGGAAGCTGAAATGACAAAACATAATAATAACGTAGTTTTTTCAAATTCAGAACCATTAATTATCAAACACATCATTGAATGGTTTGAGAAAAATTTTGGTGTCCCTAGAAACAAATGGAGGTGGTTAATTCAATTTAACAAAAAACTTGTGGAACTAGAAGGTACTTCTGAAACCAAATCTAGAGAATTTGCTTCATTTTTATTTTGGATTAAAAATATTGGAATTGATAAAAATAACCATTTTCCTAAGTGGATAACATATAGAGGATTTGATAAAGGAACGTTAGGTACTGAAGATAAATGGGGAATGCTAAGCATTTATTTGGGAAATAAAGGTATTCAAAAATTCACAAGTAACTTTTTAAAAGAGTTCCATAATTTGCTTTCTGATTTACCCAAAATAAAAATTATTAACTATCTTAACGGTTTATTTTGTGGAGACGGTGGAATTAATTTATCTGGAAATGTGAGAAGAATCTTTGTATCGTTTTTTCAAAAAGAAGACAGAAATAAAATTATAAATTTATTTTTTAAATTGAAGATTAATTCATATATTTCGGGTAATGAAATATTTATCTCAAACTTAAGTGATTTATTTAAACTTTATAAAAGTAATTTCTTTGATAAGCACCCATCAAAGAGATTGCAACTATTAGAACTATTACTTTCATATAGGCAATTTCAAGGTAGAGCACGAAATATTAAAATACAATTTGAAAAACAAAAAAATTGTATAAATAATGAATACAAAGAACTTCTAAGTTTCATAAATAATAGAAATAATTTTTTTAACAATTCATTTCTGTTTTGTGAAAATAAAATTCAGCAAACTACAAATATGTATTTACCCACAGAAATAAAATTGAATGGTTTGGCCAGAAAACCAAAGAGGTTTATTGCTTCAGAGATAGTTTGCACAAATTCTGGAATAACACATAAAAAAATAATGGAAAAAGTTAATTTAACTTATCCTTCGGTTAAGCATATAACAGAAAGATTGTTAAAAGAAAAATATATAAGGAAAGAACACTTTCAACCATTTAATAGAATTAAAGTCTTTCCGACTATTAAATTGATTAAGGGGATCAATTCTGCTAGAGATTTAAGGAATGATTTTGAGATAAGATACAAAATACCTGAGGTAATTAAAAATGCAGTCTAGTTCAAATGGATTATATTTTATTAGCATCGGTCTTTCAGATGAGAAAGACATGAGCATAAAAGCTTTAGAAAATGCAAAAAAATGTGATCTCCTTTTTGTAGAATTTTATACAACTAAACTTAATACTACAAAAGAAAGGCTTGAAAAGTTGATAAGGAAATCAATAAAGGATCTTTCTCGTGAAGAATTAGAAGAAAAATACCAGAAAATAATTTTGGATGAAGCAAAAACAAAAAAAGTTGGTCTTTTAGTTGGTGGGGATTGTTTTGTAGCTACAACTCACTTGGCTCTTAGAGTTGAAGCTATTAAGCAAAATATTCCTATAAAAGTTATTCATGGTTCATCAATAATTTCAGCAATAGGAGAAACAGGTTTACATTTGCAGAAATTCGGCCCATTTGTAACAATACCATTTCCAGAGAAAACCAAAGGGAAGCTACCAGAATCTGTTTATAATATTTTGCTGGAAAACAAAAAAAGAGGGTTGCACACATTGTGTCTGTTAGATGTTGTGGCTGAAGAAAAAAAATACATAACTGTTCGCGAGGCTTTGAATATACTTTTAGAATTGGAAAAAGAAAGGCAAGAAAGAGTTTTGAACGAAGATACAGAAGTGATAGTTTTTTCCAATGCAGGCGGTAAAAATTCTTCGGTAGTTTTTGACAAAGTAAAAAATCTTTTGAAAAAGAACTTTGAAAAGCCAGTTATAATAATTATTCCTGGAATTTTGCATTTTACAGAAAGAGAATTTTTGGAATCAAATTTATTGAATTGATGATATTTAAATCCTTTTGATAGTTTATATAAACTATGTCTAGCGAGTTAGAGAGAATTAGAAAGGGATAAAAAACTTTTGGAATAGGAAAAAGAAGTGGAGTTGTTGAAAAGGTACACACATGGTACTTCTGCAACTGATATATATACAAATATTTGTTGGCTAAAGAACAAAGATGTCTAAGAGATGAGTGCAGCTGGTGGACACGTGGCCTATCCACTAAAGAATATGAACATGTTCAAAAGCTTAAGCAATTTTGGCGAGGTTTGGCTTTAGATGAGATGATTTGGCGTTCATAGGTTAATTAAAAGGAAAATTATTCCTGGGGTTTTTGTATCCCTCTTTTTCTCAATTCACTTTCTGTTACAGGTCCTTGTTTTTCTTCCTTTGTTAACCACCATATAGCCAGTCCAGTTATTCCAAACAGCAAAATTATTGCCATATCGCCAGAAGATATACCTAGATTAATGATACCCAAATCTATACCAGGGATTATCAGCGGCCCACCGCTTGAAATATACAAACCAAGAGCTATCAACCCAGCTATGAGCACAAGAGGCTTTGCAAGTTTTTCTCCAAAATTTTCAGTAGGGTGAAAGCCGACTGCAGGCAATAATAGAAAGACGAACATGCCAAACGCAAGCGCTGTAACTAATATTATAGACATGCCTGCGAAGAATGTTGAGAAAAATTGTGTCATGGTTATGCCAACAGGCGTGTAGGCAAGTATGAACAATGCAGAAGCTAGCGATATGATGAGGTTAAGATTTTTTGCCTGCTTGCCTTCTCCAAATATTTTCGATTTGTTCAGCAGGCCGTATAGCAATGCAAAAAGTATTACAAAAGGAAGGTACAAATCAAAAAGTGCATATTCTTTTCCAAGATTTATCAAGTCAGCTAATCCGGCCACTAAATCTTCTCCTTATTTACTTTCTCCTCCACCGCCGCCTATGCCTGCTATAACTATAACAGTAACAGCGAGTATTATGACTGTAACGATTGTTATCATTGTATCTGAAGGAATTCCAGCTAGTGCGCCTCCTGACGGGAAGAAGACGTTGACAAAGCCGCTAGAGATGAAAATACCCAATCCGATTAACACACCAAAGACTATGATCACGGCACCAAACTTGCCACCTTTGCTACTAAGGTTGAAGGCTTTTGCAAGCTGTTCGCCAAGGTTTGCTGGCAGGAACATGCTTGTTATTAGAAGCCCAAACATAACTGTTAACGTGGCTGTCATGCCTTGAACAAAAAAGGTGGACATTGCCTTCTCCAGATTGACGCCTGCTAATATGGGATAAGACCATACCAATAACGCAGCTACAAAGGAGACGATTGCGTTGACAACGGTGTTCTTTTCAGGTTCGCCGAATATCTGGGATTTCCTTAATAAACCGTAAAATATGGCAAAGCTTAGCAGGAATGGCAGTAAACTGAGAATACCAGTCTCCTGCATTTTTGTAATAACTATATTAAACGGGTTAGCCATTTACATTCCTCCCTTTCCAACAGCAGAGCCTATAATAAGTATTACTACAAACAAAATTAAACCAACTGTTATTGTTATGATGTCCGAAGGCGGTCTTGCCTCTCCCGGTTTTTGTGACGTTGAGGATGACGCGGTGAAAGCAGATATCAAACCACTTGTCAAGAACAGCACAACGCCCAGTGCAAGCATTTCAAACAAAGTCGTCCTGTGCGTAAACTGTTGCGCTAACATCTTTGGCAGGTCTGGATAGAACAGGCTTGCCATGACAACCCCAATCACCAGGAACAATACTATTGTTGTTGCCTGCGTGAAGAATGTTGACATTGGTGTCACTAGATTGACCCCGAAAATGGCTGGGAACCAAAAAACCAAGAACGCAGCCACTAGGGCTATGACGCCGTTGATAAGATCCGACTCTCCAAAGATATGCGACTTTTTTATAAGCGCGAAGAATATTGCTAATGCAAGTATGAATATGAAAAGATTTCCGAAACCTAGAGAAAGCATATCCTTTATTACTGGGATGAATATGTCAGCCATTAGCCCACAATTGTTATTTTGTTCGCGAGAGATTTAAGTTTGATTTTTTAAATCGTTAATCTTTTATGAGGACATTTGCATGTTCGCCCTTTCTTGTTCTAACATTTTTATTTCGTTTTGCAATGCCTCCCAATCCTTTGCGTATTGCTGCTTTTTATCTGGTTTTGTTTCCGTCTGGTATTTTTCAAATTTCTTTCTTGCATCTTCCCTTTTTTTCAATATTTTCGAATCCAAGTCTGCAACATCCCTGTATATGTCACGGCCTCTTTGCAAGGCCCATGCTATAACGCCAAAAACAAATACAGCAACGAAAGCACCTACAGCCAGAAAGCTGCCGAGGCTTATTAGATAGCTGGAGAACCATAGGAATGTTTCGGGTGCACCGAACATGAAAACCAGCGGGAAGATTATTGCCAGAAATATGTTGATCTTTTTGTTGAAGACTTTCATCATCGTTAAAACTCCCCAGAATATGGCGAACAGGATTATGAACGGCACAAAATAGGTGAAAAGATATTCGTTGTAAGGTGGCGGTAAAATGTCTGATATTAAAATTGGCATATCATTCACATCATGTTGTTTGTGCTTTGAGGGTCCCTACTGCTTTTGCTTGTTCACTTAAAATTATATACATTTCACCTTTCAGTTTGTTTATTTCTTTGGCTAGCTGTACGGCTTGTGGGCTTCCAGCAGGAGTAGCTCTTAGTTGCTCTTCCAGCTTAAACAAATGTTTTTGGAGATCCAAATATCTATTGTTATAATCTTTTATTGCACCCGTAAGGGCGTTTGGTGAGTATTCATTCCAAAGCCTTGCTGTCGTTCCATAAGCCCATAGTATAATTCCAATCAAAAATACTACCCCAAAAGCCATTATACCTATGAATGCTGAGCCGGCATACAGGATTGTAATTACCCACGTTAAAACACCCGAAGGCAGAAGCATGAATGTCATGCAAAATGCCAGGATGATATTCACTTTATTAGGCACATTCGTCCTGAATATCCTCAGCTCTCTCAAAATGCCATATATCACTGTGAAAGCAGCGATGAAGGGGAGGATGACATAATACAAAACATCAGGTATTCTCAGCCACTCGCTGCTCATTCCCGGGAACAAAAACTGGGCTAGTGCCTGCGGATCCCAGGCAACACCCCACGGGTACTGGGCAAATACGTTGCTTGCAACAAAGCTACTCAAAAAAAAGATAAACAGCAAAACCTTGGCAATTCTCATAATAATAAACTATTGTTATTAAGATTAAAATTTTCAAAGACTATGGTACTGTGAAAGGAAAATCAATACGATCCGGCTGTTGTTTTTTTTGTCGTTCTCGCACTACTCTAGCACCTATGATTGGCTCTGTAATTGGTCTTGAAGACATGGTAGAATCCCTGAGCATCCCAGCAAATAAATGTTTTGCAAACTTGAGATTTACACTATTTTTTTTATTTATGTATTTATCATCAAAAGGATTAGCACATATACCAATTGCATAACCCACACAATTGCTAAATTGGCCGATGATGCCAACCCTTCTTCTCAATGACCCCACAATTTCACTCCCTATCTCATCCCCACTTTTCTCATCTATTTGGAAACCAACTTTACCAGATAAAGCCCCATACATATAACCCCAATCCAAATTATCTTTTATAAATTCTCTATGCATTACTATGTGGCATCCATCCACTTCTTTTGTTTTTCTAAACCATGCCAAACCACTTTTACGTATGCCATCCTCCTCATTAACATCCATAGTTGCAGCCCTCATATCATCACTTATTTCAATTATGGGTTTATGTCCATCGCCATGTATTCCGCAAAATGGATAGTAAAAATATACACTGGGATCTTTTATTATCGCTTTAATGGATATTGGTATTTTGTATACGTCAACATCCATCTTTCTCCAAATTCCACCTTTCAGTGTAACAATATTAAAGCCCTCATTTTCAGGTGGTATCTCACTATCTGTATAAAGTATCGACCTGTCAAAAATTCTTTCAATAAGAGGGTAACCACTCGAAGTCATTTTCAAAAACCTTTCATACTTTGCCTGATTTGTTGGGATGTAATTAAGCAAGAATCTACCACCACATTTTAGATAACTATGCAATGCTCTATATTCCTCGGCAAGAACGGGGCTTTCGGTAGGATCCATCATTACTAAAACATCAAAACCGTTCACATAACTGTCTAAAGGATCTTCTGTTGCTTGCACATCATAATCCAACATAAGCTCATTTACCAAGGTATTGCAGCGGCTTTCTTTGGCGCAATGGCCGTAATCGAAAAGTATTTTACTTTCCATGGACTCAATATAATAGCCGTAACCTACTTTTAAATTGTTTTCGAAGATGCATTTATTCACTATAGAGTAGTAAAGTTTATATACCCCATATCATATAGAAATAGCATGAAAAATAGGAAATCAAAACACAAAAAACGAACTGGGCAAAAATCTCGTAAACCTGCAAAACCAATAGCGAGTAAGCGTAGAAATGCAAGTGCTGAAAAAAGGAAAATTACAATACCAGAAAAAGATTTTGAAAAAATCCTTGGGCCTTACATAAGAAACTACCTTCGAGCTGGTCGAGTTTCAGAAGATAGAAAGTATGCCAGATTTCATAGGTATCCTATGGAAACAGCTTATGATGATTTGAAAACTAGGTTTGACAGAAGGGAAAGGAAATTAGATGATTTTTATGCTAGAGTCTATAGTGACCAAAAGGGCTACATAAAAGAGCTTGTAGAGCTATTGAGAGAAGAGCGCAAGGGCAGTTACAAAGCACTGGAAACTCTCATTAAAGGATTGTTTGGTTATTCGCCAAAACATAAGGCAAGAAAACACAAACCAAACGAAGTTCCACCAGTTCAACCAACAGCTCCAGTACAAACTACTCCAACAGCTCCAGTACAAACTACTCCAACAGCTCCAGTACAAACTACTCCAACAGCTCCAGTACAAACTACTCCAACAGCTCCAGTACAAACTACTCCAACAGCTCCAGTACAAACTACTCCAACAGCACAACTAATAGATTACACTTATCATGTTACAAACGATAGAATAACAAAATATAGAAGAATGACTGCCAGCGAATTCATTTCAGCAGTATTTACTGGTTTGAGAGGCTGCGATAGTTATGGAGTAATAGAACCTTATATGCTTTTAACAGATTACTTTGAACATCCGGATTATTTTTCAAACATTACCAATGATGCAAGTCAAACTGAATCAGTAAGAAAAGAACTAGAGTGGATAGATGGGCATCAATACGGAGGCAAAAAGATACCAGAGTTATTGGCTTCAAAAAAATTGGCTAGATCTTTAATTAGTAATTTTTCCAGTAGGGAACGCCACAAAAATAAAAGTGTAGTATTTGATACAAATGCTAGAGAGGGAGAGGTAAGAATTGCAAGGGCACTAGCTAGATTGTATGATATACAACCTGGCGATTTGGTTTCAGTTGTATTCACTGGATATTCAGATAGAGAACCACAAATTACTGGATGTGAGGCAGTAATTGAGGATAGAATAAGAATAGAAACTCCATCAACAGATAAATATCTTATTGTGGAAAATAGGTCAGATGCTATAGCAGTGAACCCAGAATATTTGAAAGGGATAGATAATACGCGTGTACAAGGATCAAATTTTTCGTCATTTGACTTTTATTTAGAGAAAGTCACATAAGGCGAAATAGTTTTAAGGAAAAGTTAGAGCTGGTAGCTATTGAATAGTTAGCTGAATAAGTTCAAAATAGAAATAATTAGTCAAGTTATGGCATGTATTTTTTGCCTAGCTATGTCCATCTCCGCTCTTATTTTTGCAATGTCATTAAATCCCTGGGTAGGTGAAATCTCACCTTTTTTTATTTGTTCGCTTATCTTCCTTATCCTTTGTTCGTAATTTAATAATTGCGCAGACATCTGATTGACTAAATCTTTTTCCCTGTAATCAGCCCTGTATCCTTGAAATGTCCCAGCTCCCCAGAAAAATATACCTATAAAAAATATTATCCCAAATGCCATCAGTGCAACCCACGCATCAAATGCATAAAAGTAATTGACAATAATCAGTAGCCAGCCACTGGGCAGCAATAGCGCAGCCATGACAAAAGAAATTATTTTTTGAGGTGTTTTCGCTGTTCTGAATATTCTTATCTCTTCCATTATGCCGTAAATGACAGCCCATGCTGCTACAAATGGAAAGACTATAAAATAAAAAAAGTTTGGTAATGTTAGCCACTCATCCCTCGCGCCTGGTATGACAAATTTCACCATGTTTTTAATATCCATGGAATATTGTTCTGGTAGGTTGAAAGGCCACCCAGCTTGTGCGAAAACAACAGAACTCAGCAAAAGAGAGCAAAATACAAAAACAACTAAGAATAACTTGACTTTCAAATCATAACACCTAATCTTCATTTCGAGTCCCGAGTTTAAATTTTTAATTTATATTGCATGTCTAGGGTTGATGCGTACGGTGTAAGGAAATAATACGCAACAAATATTATTGCTATTGCTACCAGCTTCATAGGCAGGCTGTTCATCTTGAATATGCATAACAATGCAAAAATAAGGCAGGAAATCACCAGCAGGCCGTGGATAGAGAATATTGAAGATATCTGCGATACTAGCAGGGCAAATACTGCGATTGCCAAAGCCTTGTCATACCACGTGTAAAATTTCAAAACCATTATACCTGCAAGGCCAAACCACATGGAAATCATACCGAACCTTATGGTGAGAAAAGAGAAAAATGCTCCGATTATTTTGTTTATAGTCTCATTCCTGAGAATGTGTATCTTGCAAAGCAAAAGATACATGGCATACCACACAACCAAGAAAGGCAGGACTACGTTTAGTATGATACTAATAATAGTGAGGCTTGCAATATCCACACCGATTAAAGAAGATATTTGGGCTGAAGTTTGATAATCAATACCCTCCATAAATTAAAAATAGAAATCAAAGAATAAATTAACCTTCTTTTTTCAATCTCGAAACCAAATCTATCAATCCTCTCACAGATTCGATCAATGCCGGCAAAGTTTCCTTGAAAGCCTTCTCCATGCTGTTTAACCTGATATCCATATCGTTCACTGCGTTTGTGAAAGCTTCTATTTTGCTGAGAATTTGCTGTTGCTCACCTGTACGGGCTTGTAACATAGTATTCAGTTGCTCGTGCAAGTTTTGCATCCTGCCCTTCAATTCTTCATACCTTATCTCGAACTCATTTATCTTTTGATCCACATCAATCATCCTATCCTTTACAGCTATGTCAACATATTCCTGCGCAGGATACTGTTGCTCTGGGTAATAATAGCTTTCCGGTAAAGATGTTTCAGGCATTTGCGACATCTGCGGCTCTACAGTTTCTAATGAAGGCAGTTGTGATTGCATGGAAGTTTGCTGCAATGATGTGGGGGGGTATGAGGAACCTGACAAACCCGATTTTAGTGTTTGCGTCAAGGCCTTGTCAATATCATCTGCAGAATACCCATCCTTTCTTAAAACATCGATAATCTCTGGCTCTGAAAATCCCTTTGAAGACATGTCGCGTACCTTGTCCGCTGGTATGCCCTTGCCTATTGAAATGATATTTGGAAGCTCTTTTTTAAAAAGCGGCATTATACCACTATAATTTAATTGTAATTAGGCTTTAAAATAAACCTATGCTCTCAACGCCTTTTTAGGCGCATTTTCTTCTATTATTCTTTCCAACTCATCACGCGTGACGAACTTGGAGGTTATTGGATTGATGATATCGATAAAAGTTTCCAGCTGTTTTACCTCTGCCTTGGATGCTGCCTTGCTCAGTTCCTTGTTAAACTTCAACAATTCACTATCTATGGCATCCAAACGTTCTGATAAATTCGTAATCTTCTGGCCTATTCTTTCAAGATTCACCTTCAGGTCATTCATCTGCACAAGAACATTCTCTTCCAGCGTTGATGTAGTGGATTCTATCTTCTCAACCTTCTGCTCTACATACTTGAGCCTTCTAGAGTTTTCATTCAACCTTCTCACAACTTCATTCATTACCGACATCGGGCTTTCAGCCGGCTTGCTTTCAAACACCATAAATAAAGAATTTGTTTGCTAACAGATAAATTTAAATAAGGTTGCATGGCTGTCAATTACGATATCATTGATAACGCTGTTAGGATAGACGCCTTGAACTGGGCTATAGAGCCTAGCATAGAGGATTCAGAGGCATGCATGGGCGTTGTTTTTGATGTGTTGTCAGAGGTCAAAAGCGCGGATAGAATAATTCTTGCAGAGACAAGGGAAAAGGAATACGACTTCGAGCAGGTTAAACTGCTTGCTGAAATAGTGAATGCACACAACAAAATAGTTGATGAAGAAAAGATAATCAGCATAAAAAATTTTGGCCCGCAATACTGCGAAAAACTCTTCCCGCAGCGTATATCGGATTTGCAGTTTCTAATCACAGAGGCCTTGCGTAAGGATCCGATTGGAGCTTATGTAAAACTGCATGGAATGATAACAGCAGCAAAGGTGAATGCTGAGAAATCACATCCGCAGTTTGCAAGATGCTATACGGATTATTTGAATAATGCGTTGCTGAGGATTGACAGGATACTTTCAGGCTGCAAGATTATACAGCTGGCCAAGCCGCATCTCACCGGCTACAGACCGGGCGACCGCAGGCTCTACAGGGAATTGTTCCATCCATTGATCAAACCGAACTTTATGCTGACAAGGTATATGACAGCCTACCCGAAAGGCGGTCAGCATGTTGAAAAATATTATGTTGGAAGCAATGTTGTTGAGATCTTTAAAGTACCTGGCCAGGTTAGATACATTTACCATGTGACCCCGCCAGAATTCAAGCTGAGTGAGGAGAAATATACGATACTAGATAATGCAAGGAGATATTTGGCTGCACACAAGCCGACTGAGGCAGAGTTTACAGACCCGGAAAAAACAAGGGAGGTTTTCTTCAATATCGGTAGGGATTTGATAAGGGATATCGCACGCAACATGGGCATAGAGCTTGCGCAGAAGGAGCTGGAAGAACTGGCAATTATACTGTCACGCTATACAGCCGGGTTTGGCGTATTGGAAATACTTCTTGCAGACGAAAAGTTGCAGGATGTTTATATAAATTCTCCAATAGGCTTGACTCCTATATTTGTTAACCACTCTGATTTTGAGGAATGCCAGACAAACCTCATACCAACAAGGGAGGACGCCGAGGCGTGGGCTACAAGATTTAGGATGTATTCAGGCAGGCCGCTTGATGAGGCTAATCCGGTTTTGGATACTGAATTGAATGTACCAGGCGGCAGGGCAAGGGTCGCTGCCATAACCCGCACGTTGTCACCGGAAGGTTTGGGCTATGCCTTTAGAAGACACAGAGACAAGCCATGGACGTTTCCCTTGTATATAAATGCAAAATTTTTCGATCCGCTTTATGCAGGGCTGATGAGCTTTCTCATAGATGGTGCTAGGACCTTGCTGATTGCAGGTGGGCGCAGTAGCGGTAAAACATCTTTGTTGGGTAGTATGATGCTGGAGATTATGAAAAAGTTTCGTATAGTTTCTGTTGAAGACAGCGTAACAGGTGACTCCAATATAGTCTTTCATAAAAAAGATAAAATAGAAAAGTCAACAGTTAAAGATTTGATAGATAGCCAGTTCGAAAAATATGGCTATGAAATTCTCAATGGAAGAGAAATTTTATCCACTAATTTAGATGGTATAAAGGTGTTTTCTTTTGATAATAAAGGCAAACTCGCTCTGTCTGAAGTTAGCAAATTTATTCGCCATAAAGTCAAAAAACCCATTTACAAAGTTGAAACTAGGACTGGAAAAACAATTAAAGTGACAGGCGATCATTCTTTATTTACACTAGGTGCTAGCGGTGAATTAAAAGGAATTAAAACAAAACAGCTGAAAGTTGGCGATTATATTGCTACCCCCCGCCTGTTGAAATTTGAAAGCAAGCCAACAGAACGCATTAACCTGATCGACCATTTGGAAAAAATACCGGGATCATTTGTGACTGGCTTATCAGATATGATAAAAAAGCATAGCAAAGAAATAAAGGACATAGGTTCATCTTTGGGATATCCGAAAGGCAGAGGGCACACCTATCCAACAACCTTCCAATACTGGAAAAAGAACGGCATACTACCATCAAAAATACTAATAGAACTTGTCAAGAGAGGGATTAAGATAAATCCTGACGACATAGAGATAAAATTAAAGTCGAATTCGACAAGCCTGCCAGCTATTCTAGAGCTTGACAATGAATTTTTGACATTTGTTGGACTTTGGCTGGGTGATGGTTGTTATGATGAAAAATCGATAATCATTTCTTCTCCCAAGAGAGAATGTGAAGATGTAGTTTACTCTGTAGCTGAAAGATTTGGAATAAATGTTAAAAGGCATTCTGATGGCTTCTCTCTGCTTGTCCATTCCAATATATTGAAAAAAGTTATGAAAGATGTATTGGAATTGACGGGCGATGCTTACACTAAAAAAATTCCTGGATGGTGTTATACAATGTCCAGTGGACAGATAAGCAGTTTGCTGAAAGGTCTATATAGCAGTGACGGCTACATAGCTAAGAATGAAGTCGGAATAAGTCTGGCTTCCAATGAAATGGTTAAAGACATACAAACTCTTTTACTCTCTTTCGGAATAATAGGCAGAGTAAATAGAATCAACAAAAAAGATAAAACATTATCTCTGAGAATAAGTTCAAATAAATTTTTAATAAAATTTTGTCAGTCAATAGGTTTTCTCCAAGCAAGCAGAAACATGTTGCTGTCTCTATTATGCGGAAAAATTTCTACTCATGACACAACAGATATAATGCCGTTGTCGAATGACTTGAAAACACAAATTGTGCCATTCATGCCTCAAATGAACTATCATGACTATGTTACGAGGGACTATAATGTCGGGAGAGAAAAATTCAATGAAGTTATGTCTAATGGAGAATTGACTGGAGAGTTTGGTGATTTGAAATATCTGACATCTTCTGACATATTCTGGGACGAAATACGGGATATAAAATTATTGGAAACTGGGGAAGAATATGTTTACGATTTCTCTGTGCCTAGAAATGAAAATTTTGTTTGTGAAAACATAGTTGCACACAATACGTTAGAACTTCCTTTTGTAGCGTTGCGACAACTTGGCTTTAATATTGAAAGAATGAAATCTCGTTCCGTTATCACTAGAGTGGAGGCAGAGTTGCCAGCTGATGAGGCGCTAAGGACTGCTCTAAGGTTAGGTGATAGCTGTCTGATCATAGGTGAGGTGAGGAGTGTGGAGGCTAAAGCATTGTATGAGGCTATGAGGATTGGTGCGTTGGCAAATGTTGTGGCTGGTACCATACACGGCGAGTCTGCTTATGGTGTGTTTGACAGGGTTGTCAACGATTTGGGCGTGCCGCCAACTAGTTTTAAGGCCACGGACGTGATAACAATTTGTAATATGCTCCGCTCGCCTGATGGGTTGCATCGCTTCAGAAGGGTGACAGAGGTGACGGAAGTGAGGAAGCATTGGAAAACCGATCCGATGGAGGAAGGTGGCTTTGTGAATCTCATGGAATACTCTGCAAAAGAGGATAGGTTGAAGCCAACCGATACGCTTGTTGATGGCGAGAGTGTTGTAATAAATGATGTTGCAAGCAGGGTGAGAGAGTGGCATGGCAACTGGGATGCTGTGTGGGATAACATACTGCTGCGAAGCAAAATAAATGAAACGATGGTGGATTATGCTAAAAGACTAAACAGAATGGATATACTTGAAGGTGGTTGGATTGTTGAGAGCAATGAGATGTTTCACCTGATATCCGATCAGGTTAAAATAGAGGTTGGGGCTTTGGATACGAAGATGATTTTTGAGAAATGGCTGGAGTGGTTTAAGGCAAGATTAGCAAGGAAAGAGTGAAGGAATGATAGAGTCAAAAGAATATATCCAGTTCAAAAGGTCATTCAAACCGAGAATATCGACCTTTTACGAGAGACTGTGTAATAATGCTGAAAAGATTGTTGTTGTAAAACCACCAGAAGAGATGAGGCAAAAATTGCAAAAGGCAATAGATTTCTGCCATCTCGAGACAACACCAGAGGGATGCATAACACTTGCTGTCCTTTTCATAATCGGTTTTCTTGCTTTAACAACAGCTATTTTCATACTTGGCTTGCTGCAGATAATGCATGTAATGCTTTTCATAGTCTTTGCCATCGGGTTTGGCTATTACATAATGGTCTATCCATATCATGTTGCAAAATCCTACAGGATCAAGGCATCATCAGACATTATGCTTGCCATAGTTTACATGGTTGTTTCGATGAAGTCGACACCAAACCTAGAGAATGCAGTAAAGTTTGCTGCTGAAAATCTTACAGGCCCATTAGGATTTGATTTCAAAAAACTTTTGTGGGATGTCGAGGTCGGTGTTTATACCAATGTAGTTTCTGCGCTGCAGGCTTTTGAGGACAAGTGGAAGGAAAACAACGAGGAGTTTGTAAAATCCATCGATCTGCTTATCAACAGCCTTTATCAGGCACAGGAAAAAAGGGATAGGATGCTTGACGAGGCGATAAATGTTATATTGACTGGAACTTCAGATAGGATGAACAAATATGCAAGGGATCTTGTGCTGCCAACTATAGCCTTGCATATGGTTGGCATAATACTTCCTGTTTTAATCATGGTAATATTCCCGATGATAACAATATTCCTTGGCGGTTTTGTTAATATTTGGAGCCTTGTTATTGGCTATGATGTAGTGATGCCGCTGATGCTCTACATGTTTTTGCAAAACATCATCCAGTCACGACCTGTTACCTTTTCGCCAGTAGACATATCAGAACACCCCGAGTCGCAGGATGCGGACAACTTTATGCTTGGCAGCGGCCCTGTAAAAACCATAATGCCAACCACACCCACTGCTTTGCTAGTGGCAGCCATAGTAAGCATACTCGGCATTGCGCTGTTCATCTATCAGCCTGTTTTCAAGCTATCAACAGTCATAAGCAGCTCCCTGGTTATAATCGGCGTATCACTCGGCATAATCATCTACTGTTACGGCAAAAGCTATCGCGTACTGAAAATACAGGAAGAGATTGAAAGTGTTGAGAGGGAGTTTGACGAGGCTATATATCAGTTAGGCTATCGCATAAGCACTGGCGCCCCGCTTGAAACTGCATTGAAGAATTCCTCAGAAAACATAAAGCAGTTCAAGATCAAAGGACTTTTTGACAGATGCATTTCAAACATGGAAAACCTCAGCATGACCTTCGAAAGAAGTTTGTTTGACGATGCAAATGGCGCGCTCAAGTATTATCCTTCGAAAATGATAAAGGCGATGATGAAGATTGTGGCTGAATCCACAAAGAAGGGAATGACTGTTGCATCTGAAGCGATGCTGACGATACACAAGTATCTGCGCAACATGCACTACACGCAGGAGAAGATTGAGGATCTGTTGGAAGAGACTGTTTCCAGTTTGAAGTTCAATGCATACGTTTTAGTGCCGGCAATATGCGGTATTGTTGTGGCCATGAGCCAGATAGTGATGTCAATACTAGTTATACTAATGGAAAAGATGCAGCAGGCGCAAGGTGTAACAGGTGTAATTAATTTTAACCCGATACCGATGATAGTGGATTTCAAAAACACAATATCGCCTACCGAATTGCAGCTGGTTATAGGCATTTATTTCATAGAGCTATCAGTCATCATGGGCAGCTTTATCATCGCTGCCTCTTACGGCGAGAATCCAGTAAAAAAGAAATATCTCATAAGCAAGATATTAATTATAGGGATTATGCTGTACATCATAACAATGGTTATGATAGGCAGTGTGTTCAGCGGTCTGATAGAGTCGATAATCAAACTGGGTGTTACTACATGAGGAAAGGCATGACTTGGGAGGAATTGCTGATAATAATAGTTACTATAATTGTTGTTGCCATAATTATTGCAATAGCTGTAGGGTTTATAAAAAAGGTGATGTGATGCCAGTTCCGCAGATGAGTTGGGATCTTATAAAGATAATAATAGCAATACTTGTAGTCATAATTGTAATAGCTTTTACTATCGTATTCGGTAATCTCATGTCTGAAAGTAGTTGTCCATGGATTAATGGCATGATAGACAAATTCAGTATAGGTTATGGATGGTTTAGGATAGGTCTACCACATGTCTGTTAGAATTAGATTCATCATCAGTGACAAAGCTGTCACAGGCAACACTATGTGGGTAATGGTAGGTTTGATACTTGTCATACTGGGAGCTGTGATATTTACTTACTTGTCTTACTATCTTGGTGCGCAGTTAGATCCATTACAATATATAAAATATTGGCTTTGCCAGATTACTAATGGCTCGTGGTGCGATGATGATACAAGGGTGATGATGAGCGTGGAGGCTTTGTCGAAAGGAATAAACTACATCTGTTCTGATGGCAGTGAAAAGGTTGATTCCAGCTTTACTACGTGCGATGGCAGCGGCAGTGATGCAAAATGCAGTGTTTATTTTTTCCTGCCACAAGCTACCACTAGCATAGAGGATTGGATACCCGGGGCTGGTGATCCAAAATATTTGGTTTATCATGAAGCCTTTCCACCAGGAGAGGATACTGCTTGGAGCGGGTGGCAGACAGTTTCCATGGCCTTGATGGCTATACCATTTGTAAAGACAGCAGGCGGTCCATTGAAAGAAGGATTAAAAGATGGTTTTGTTATTGGTAAGGAATCTTTTGTTGAGGCATTCAGAGGTACACTTGCTACAAAAGGTCTTGGAACTGCAATTAAAGAAACACCGGATATAGTTGCAGTGGGATTTAAGGAAGGCTTGAAATCAGAAATTTTGAAAGAAGGAGTTGAGAATGCAGTTAAAAAAGGTACTATAACTATAAGTGGCGGCATAACAGCTTCAGAAGCTACAAAATATGCAATTAGTTCTGTGGAAAAATTCATACCATGCGATACTAACAGCCTTTGTGTGAAATCAGCGTTCACTGTTCGTTCGCAATACGTTCAGCCTAAAGCAGTCCCTCTATCTACAGCATGTAAAGGTACATATATAGAGCTCAATAAACTTTTGGAAATAGGTACTAAATTTTATCTTGCAAGTCCGTGTAATGCCCGTTTAGACATTCAAAGAGGAAAATGTAATTGCGTGCCTGATGTAGCTGAGCTTGGCGGTAAGGAAATGGCAATATGTTCGCAATATTCTATTATGCCAAATTATCAATCTGACTGCATAAAAATAACACCGCACGAAATTAAAACTGGTAAGGAAAATTTTTGCTACACACCACCAAAGGTTTTCGGTTATGCCGCAACAGGTTTATCTTGGGGCAGTGACTTGGGTTTGCAATATTGTTTTGTAACCACTCCAACCGGTGTGGGAGCTGTGGCTTGTTATGGCCTCAGCGGTACGGGTAAAGTAATTTCTATGTGGTTAGAATCAAGGACAGCATGGCCGCACGGATTTTTGGAGGCTGAATAGATTATGAAAGGCGTAACGTTTGCATTGGATACCATAATAAAAATAATCCTAGTTCTAATTTTCCTTCTTGCTGCTGCACTGATTATAATGTTTCTTTACAGTGGTTCATTAAAAAGTTTATTTATACTGAATGCCACTTCATTTATAGAGGGAATTTTCGGTAGGTGAAATAAAATGCCGATGGAACTTTCATTCACGCTGGTGATACTCATAGTTGTCGGTCTTATAATTTTGATAGCAGTGGTTGTGATGTTCTGGAGCACTATAGCGAAATTCCTAGGGATTAGCCAGAGCGTTGTGGATTTTAGCGGATATGCAGGTTTAGTTAAATCAAAATGCGACATGGAATGCCTTACAAACGGGGATGCTATACGCGCAAATCCATCATTATGGCAAGTTGGTTATAACCTAGATGGTGTTGGTGGTGATGAAACAATAAAGTGTACTAATGGTGCTATTACTTCATGGAGTGGTACTAGGCCTGCAGAATGCAAGGGTACTGGTTGTGTGAAAACTTGTGATTGTGTTGACAATGTTTGGGACCAAGCCCCAAAGACATGCTAAACCAAGAATGATTTGATGTTGCAGGAAATATTTAGAAACATTGCATGGGTTATATGCTTTTTAATTATTATTGTCGTATTGTTCGTAGTAATTTTCAAGGTGAGCGACTGGAAGGACATAGCATCTACCCAGTTGACCTTGGAGGGTTTCATAACAAGTTTGGATGAAGCGAAAACTAGTTTTACAAATCCCGCAGCTACTCGGAAAGAGATAACCTTGGAGCTACCTTCTATAGTAGATAAGATAGAGATCGTTTCAGCCGGCACTGGCAAAGGTAAAAACTGCCTGTCCCAGACTTGCGTGCACAAATGTTTGGAAAGTCCGTACTATATTTTTGTAACTTTTGGTGGTAAGAACGATCCTCAATGTATAGAGAAATATTTGTGCTGCGATGTGCAGTTCATAGAACAAACAATTCTTGGTGAAACCAAATCCAACATTATTGGTGGCAAGTTGTCCTACACTATGCTAGTGACCTATGATGTAGACAGGAAAATATTCTATGCCTTTGTAACATCTTCAAAGGATAAAGATTGGGGTGCGCAACTGAACGATGTCAGAAGATCTATTCTTGGTTAAAAGCAAAAAAGGAATGAACAGAGATTTAATCATGATTATTGCTGTGCTCATAGTCGGCCTTATTGTAATCATCTTCATAGTTTCGAAAGGAATTCTGAAGGATTTTGTAATGACAGAAGATATCATAGCAGCCTCTGCAAAAGATATAAGTACATATATAACATCTCTTTCAATCGTTGATGCTGGCATGCAGATTTATGATTTGCCATTAGAGATGAATGTCACTATCAAAAATAATTATGTAAAACTTTCAAATGCTGTAACAATCTCTTCAGAATTTTCAGGCAATGTGAAGGAAACCAGTTTCACGGCAAAAGAGATATGCATTGTTAAAAACACTGTGGGTGGGCAAGGAGAGGTATCTGTTTGTGATGTGAGGGATGTTGAATGCTGCAAGCCAAGAATAATAAAATGAAAGGATATACTTCAGAAATATTTGGAATAGTGATAATGCTTTTTATAGGTGTTTTTGTAATAGCTGCTGTCATTACAAACTATGTGGATGTTAAATCACTTTATAAAGAAAGCTCGAATTGGTTTTTGGCAAAGGATATCGATTATAGAGTGGTCAAATGCTCTTCTTCAGATTTCGGCATAATATCTCCTGAAAAAATAAATGACGCCAAGGGTTGCGTAGATGTGGATGTAAAGTATAAATTTTCTGTGAAAGATTTGGATACGGGAGAGCAGTGGCAGGACTCTAATGAAGGCAAAGCATCCGGGGATGTGAAAGAGCATAGATTATTTGTTTCGATAAAGAGGCCAGATGGAACGATAGACAGGGGTGTTGTTTATGTCACATTATACTAGTAAAGGCTTGGCTGCTACAATAATATCGACTGTAATAGTCATGATAATGGCCTTAAGCCTGGTGATAATGGGCAAGTTGGGCTTGCTACAGTTCAATGATGAGGCAATAAAGGTTACGAAGAATATGGAAGCCAACACAAAACTTTTTTCACTTATCTACTCAACAAAAGACGGTGAATCTTTAGATACCCTCATAGCAAAATCCATAGCTGCTGACAGTGAAAATGGGGATTTGAAAAACTTCATAAAAGTAAAACTTGATGATATGAAAAGGGAGGCCGGTACAAACAATTACAGGTTTTATGTTACATTTGCTGGCAAAAAATATTTTGAGATAGAATCTTCTTCCTTTTCCTTATCATCCACCTCTCCATCTCCCTCAACTGTCTTGATAGCCATGCCTTACAACAACAAGGCATTAACCGCGCAAGTGAGTCTGATAGAATGGTAAATAAAAAGGGATTTTCAGCTGCAGACATAGCAAACGGTGGAATGATATTTATGATTATAGTAATTGTTTTCGCAGTGCTTTACTGGTACATCTCTTTTCACGGCAGGACAGAACTTTTCACAACCGTTTCGCGCATATACGAATATTCCTACTATTCGACCGCTGAAAAAATGTTTTTGAAAAATGCAGCAAAATACTCTTTTGAACAGGCGTCACAGGAGATGCTTGATGGCGATACAAGCAAGCTCGAGGATGAGGCCACAAAAAATGCAACAGAGGAGAGATTCAAAAATATTTTTAGTGACTATCTCTCAGAATTGGTTAAGAGGGATCCAAGAATAACCAATATACCAAAAATCGAGAACGTTAACTTTCTTACAGAAACAAAGGATGTATATGTGAGATTGGATAATCCGATCATGTTCGGACAGAAGGATTCGTATGTTTTAGTGGACAATAACATACACTGCAACTGCATGTAATCAACAGGTGCCATAAATTCCAAGTGACTCTGATTGCACTTCTTCTGAATAAGTGTAGCTGCCGCCAACATGGAAGGTTATTGTTTTATAGTAATCACTAGTTCCTTGGAGCGAGAAGGGAATTTCAAATGTGCAGGTTATCTGTTCTTTTTTTATCATTGATGATGAGGCAGTGCCCCAATCCCACTCCGTTTGATATGTTTGCGAGGGTTTTATCTGAACCTGGTTGCCAAAGTTGTAGTATATGTTGCCCTTGTCTTCGCTGATAGAAGGTGTTATAGGATCGCAGCCAACAAGGTTGAGCTTGTAGACATTGTTCCCACTCTTCTCAGGCTCTTGCACAAGCCTTATATTTTTTATCGTTGCAATGCCGCGGTATTCATTCGATGCATACACATAGACTATAACCTTGCCAGTCCCGGATTTTGGTATTACCACGTGCTGGCTTGGCGCAAAGCCAAGGTTAAAATCAACAGGGCCGTAAATTTTACTGGCCTTGCCAATGTCGTTTGCAAGCGATATACCTAAATCCTCTTGCGACCTCACTATCCTGACATTGTATCCATTTCTTGCCCCATCTATGGAATAATTGATTTGGGAATAAAGCGTCATCGATTTACCATCGCATGGAATGGCACTGGAAGATTCAAAGTTATTTGTAATGGGAAGGTTTTTGCTTATCGTGCATGTGTTTGAAGCCGTGCATGATGTTCCTACAAAATTAACCGTTTGGTTTTTTACAGTTACCCCAACCATATTGATAACCACACCATTTATATCAGAGTCATAGTTGGCATTTGGCCGCAATGATACAGTTGGATAATATTTCTGTCCAGCTGTAGGATTGTTCAATGGAATTGTTCTGCTGTTAACAAAATCATAAGTTCCATATTCTGTTCTCATCGGCGATTCGAAAACACCCTGCTCTGCAGGGCCAGGGGGTTGTTGCTGTTGTTCACTGCATCTTGCTAAATCACCAGCTGAAGTAATGAAGCAGTACATCTGACTCGGCGCGTATGGCGAATAAATCGTGGCAATCCATAAGACTATTAAAATACAGTTTGGTATCCATACCAGCGTGTTCAGGCCTGAGAACAAACTGCCTAACCTACCTAGTATGCCAGTTCTAATCCTGTACAATGCTATTATAATCATTACTCCAATGCCAAGGATTATGGCAAAGCTAACAACCTCGCCGTATGCAAGTATCGGTACAATGAAAGGATAGACCTTTGCCCATATCAATTGCCCAACAGTTTTTCCACTTATTTTTACAGTGTTAAGAAGGAACATCAAAAGGAAAACTCCAATGACAAGGAATATCGCACTTATAATTACATTCTTTGGTTGTGTCGGGAAAACATACTCAATCCTTTGTGTCTGCGGTTTTCCTGGCTGGCCTGCTCCTGCAGCCAATTCTGTTGCTCTTAACGACTCTGCTGGATTTTTTGACTGCATAGCAGCGCTTACCATTTTTTGATGCTCCTGGCAATAGGGCGAACCGGGAATTGCCTCCTTGTTGCATCTTTTCCAAGAAGACGTTAAATAAGTGCATTTTGCCATTTCTATCTAAATTGTATTTTAATCTCCAAACATAAAATAGTTGGCTTTAGTTAATGTTTTTATTTGGCAAAACGTATTTTTTATTAGATAAGATGAGGGCAAAAGTCTTTTTGCTGTTTTTAGTCTTGGTGGTTGTTTCAGCAGTTTTTACAAATGAAGTTTTTGCACAAACATCAAATTGTTGTATTTGCCAAACTTTGGTTGGAAATAGCTGTATGCAAAAAAGTAGTTGTCCATATTATTTTGGAGTGTGTGGTAATGATTGTCCATGCCCTGGAACTAGTTCATCAACAACCACAACACAAAGTTCTTGTGCACAACATGGTGGAACTTGTAAAATGAAATGTGAAACCAATGAAAATTTTGTTGGTTATTACTCTGACTGCTACATTGTATATATGGGTATACAACTTTCATGTTGTGTACCTGTATCAAGTACAACCTCCTCTATCCCAGCTGGTAGTTGCTGCTGTTCAACACCACAAGGGTATGGCTGTATGCAAAAAACTACTTGTGAAGGAGGAGGAATGAGTTGTGTTAGTGATAGTTGCCAACCATGCCCACCCACCGGTACAACTTCCTCCACACCAGTATCTGGAAATTGCTGTTGCAATACCAATCAGGGAGGTATTTGTTTGGCCATAAGTGATTGTACTGTATCAACACCTGGAGATGCATGTCAAGGTGGTGCGATTCAATGCACTGTCGGCAGTGCTTGCTCATCTAATGGAAGTACAACCTCATCCACCGGCACAACCTCGTCCACACCAACATGTGATCAAAACACTGCATGCACTCAGGATGGATCATTAAATGATCCACAATGCTGTACGGATTTTCCTTTATGCATTGATAAAAGATGCTGCAAGCCAGAAAATTATGATGCCACAGGCCATCCAGAACAGTGCTGCTATGGATTAAAGAGTGATGGAGTGCATTGTGCTGCACAGCCATGCGCAAATCAAATGAATTCAGCCTATGGAAACAGAATATGCCGCAGTGATGCTAGTATAGATAACTGCAACTGGCCAAGCGCAACTGAAAATGTAATCAAAAGGGAGATAAGCAATGGCATGTGGGAAGTGAATTTTACTTCTTCAAGTGCCACAAATGTTAATGTTTTTGTAGTTTATGGAAGGGTAATTGGCATATCACAGCCAGATTGGAAACCTGCAAGCTACTTGAAACCTGCAGCATGCCCAGAAGATTCTTATGAACTCGTATGCAATCCACAGCTTCTTGGAACCCACAACTATTGCTCTTTCAAGCTCCCACCAAACCCAATGATAGTTGATTTGCCAAATCCATCAATAGTCACTGTATCAAACCCGGCAAGGGCAATAATGCCCCTATCACTTTCAAGCACAACACACACTGCATTAATAACCATAAACATAACGGAAGAGGCAAGAAGACGCGGCATACCAGCAGTTTTGTATTATCAATTTTACAAAAACTTGACAGGTGGCAATTATTATTCTGGCTGCATACCAGGAACTGCTTGCAGTGTAAACGATTGTGGTGGAATATATACAGGCTGTTCTTACGATACCATCGGCATTCGTGAAATGTTGTGTGTTAGAACCCAAACCTCAAACACACCACAACTACTTCCGGCATGTTGGCATTCTCCATGGGAATCTCAGTTATGGGATAGAATGAACCTAACTTCTAATGCTACCACATCTGCTACCATACCTTTGAACTGTTCTGTCTGCTATGCAGGCAGTAAATGCAATTGCACAGTAAATGGTTGTAGTGCTGGAACATGGACTGTAAGGAATACAACCTATCCTCCTGCTATGGAGACTAGAACCTCTAACATACCGCCAGCAACAATAGAATTCACACCTACGGCTGCCGGAAGTTTGGAGGTAAATGCTTCTTGCAGCAATCCACAGCAAACAAATAAAACTACAGTAGAAGTGAGAGGTGTAACCAACATGCTTACCTGCCCTTCATCATGTTATGCAGGAAAGGAATGCGAATGTCAGATAAGCGGATGCAACAACGGAAACTTTATCGTTATGAATGGTTCAATTACAGTGAAAACGTTTACTTTCCCACCTGTAATGTCAAGTATAAAATTCATACACAATTCAACAGGCATGCTTACAGTAACAGGTGCATGTATTGATCCGCAAAAAGGCCCAATTACTGTCAATGTTTCTATCATATCTTCAAATGTAACCAGCTCTACAACAACCAGCTCTACATCATCAACAACTACAACAACCGAATTGAAGGAGTGCCCCACAAATGAATGTTGTGTTAGCAGATCAGGATATGAGGACAAGTCATGCCCAGAAGGTCAAACATGTAAAGACAACAAATGCCAGGGTGGGGAGGGTGGTGGCATGTTGTCAATAGCAATACTTGTTATAACAGTTCTAGTAGGTGTATACTTCCTTTATTTCTTCGTTTTGAAAAAGAGGACAAAGTTAACCTACGATATGTTGTACCGGAGGTGGCCTGCCAAACCCAGAAGATACTGATCAATCCATAATCTTTTTAAGTTTAATACATAAAATAAAATAGAATTCAGAGGTTATACTGGAGGTGTAACAATGGCTGGTCAAGAAAGAGCAGATGATAACACAATATTCGTAGGTCGCAAGCCATCCATGGCCTATGTTTTGGGTGTTATAACCCAGTTCAGTGACGGAGCAAAGGAAGTTCATATAAAAGCTAGAGGCAAGGCAATATCCAGGGCTGTGGACGTGGCAGAGATTGTTCGAAGAAGATTCATCAATGACTTGCAAATAAAGAACATACAAATCGGTACTGAACAAAAAGAGTTGGAAGACAAAACAAAAATCAACGTATCAACAATCGAAATACTGCTTGGAAAATAAACTAGTTTGGGATTCACTCCCATTTTTTATTTCTTTATCTAGTTACCTCTCTAGCATGAAGGATTTTTTGTGCACAGGCACTTCTTTCACTTCATGTATAAGCATCTCAACCCTATCGCCAACACCGATTATATTATTTTCATCGATTATTTTTTTTACCCGCTCCAGTTTTCTGGACTTTTCAGCATATATTGTGAAAAGCCTTTCATCCTTTTCTACTTTGAAACCAAGCTTTTTATGCAGCAATATGCCCGCACCTTTATCCTTAGGCGCACCTGCAGCCCTTGCCACATCGGTAAGGCTTGTGTTGTTTATCCATAGTATGTAACCGCTCCTCTCAGCACAGATATCCAAGCCATAATCACCTATTTTTATATCTTCAGGCTTTACTGCAGCGTTACCGCCCTGCTGTGCAATTATCTCCCTAAGTTTCTCTTCGGCCTTGCCTGATTTTATCGCCTCTAGCGCCTTCTGCTCCTTGCCTGCCATTTTCAGCAGCATGTTAGCTATGTGGCATGCCTTATCAATTACATCCTGCACATTCCTCTTCCTCATAATCACTTCCAACATTTCCTTCGCTTCCAAGGCAGGGCCAATTGCATAACCGATAGGCTGCTCGCCATATGTTACGGCGCATTGCGTTTTGATTCCTAAACGTTTTCCTAGCTCAATAAAATCTTTTGCCAGCAAATCAGCATCACCAATAGTTTTTATTTTTGTTCCTCTTCCTGTTGGTATGTCTATAACAAGATGCGTCGCGCCAACAGCCTTTTTCTTTCCCATTATAGATGGAATCATAAGCGGGTCTATAGATAAAGGATATTCTACTTGGATGAATATGTCATCAGCTGGTGCCAAATTCAAAGAACCACCCCATACAATGCAGCCATTAGTTTTTTCCACAATCTCCTTCATCTCATCCATATTTAATTCAACAGGCATCAAAACCTCTGCCTTGTCAGCTGTTCCAGCAGCAGAGGTTATGGCGCGAGAAGAGGTTTTAGGTATTGTCAGGCTGAAGGAAGCAATTATCGGAACAACTAGCATAGATGTTTTGTCGCCAACAGTTCCTCCTATGGAATGCTTGTCAACAACAATTTTTTTGTTTAGCTTGAGTGTTTTTCCATTTTCAACCATCGCGCATGTCAAGTCAGCTGCCTCATCAATATTCAACCCCTTTGTATAAAGTGCAGTTACGAAGGCTGATATCTCGGCTTCATTCAAATTTCCCTCAACAGTATCTTTTACTATATCGCAAAACTCTTCATAGTTCAGCTTCCTTCCATTGAGTTTGTTTTTTATAAACTGCAGGGATGTGGGAAATTTTGCGATCTCAACATCCACCTCTTCATTCCCCTTCAACCCCAATTGGATTTTTACCTCTTCTGAAACCCCAATCACACCTTTCCCAACAATTTTTGTCGTAACATCGACTATGGCGGTTATTATTTTTTTACTGTACTGCACCCTAACCCGTGCAGAGCTGCGTATACCAAGATCTTCAGCATCTTCTCTATTCATTATAACTATAGGTTTTCCTCCAATCTCCAATCCAATGAGTTTCGCTTTAAGTTTCATGTACAGCTCCCTTCTTTACATATGCAAGCAGTAGTCGGTTTTGGTGAAAATACCTGCGGACAGATGACATTTTGCTGGCATTCAGGCTGCTTGTAAGTCTTCATATTAACACACTCCCACAATCCACCAGCTGTTTCCCTGCAGCAGTTTGTTATAACCCAATCACAGTCAGAATTTTTCGTACAATTTTCTTCAATTGGATTGCTAGAATTGAACATATGAATGAAAATATTACTGCTAGTGGCAAAATAAATTCCCAGCACTATGCATACCACTGCAACAGTTGCGAAATAAAATTTCATTTTCATTTCCATTTCTCCAGCGCAATCCTCAACTCTTCATGCGATTTTGCATATTCCTTTAAACTAATTCTTTGATTTACCGCGTCTAAAGCTTGCACTACAGCTGTAGCGCCTGCCCTTGTTCCATGAGGGTGACCGTGAATGCCTCCACCGAAATTCATAATGATATCATCCCCAAGATTTTTTATTAAATCCTCAACTAACCCTGGATGCAATCCGCCTGATGCAGCTGGCATAGTTGGACTGAAAAAAAACCAGTCATTTCTCAATGCTTTATAATCCTCCAAAACCTCTTTCCTTTCACCATACATCTTTCCAACTATTGTACCGCAATGAAGTACATCCGCCCCAAGCAATCTTGCTAGTTTACAATAAACAGCCCAGCGTACACCATGCTTTTCATTTCTAGTAAAAGCAGCATGACCTGCCCTATGGCAGTAGATTGGAACGCCAAGATTAGCATCCCTTAATATTTGTATTGAAGAAAGGCCACTGCAAATTATATCTATCATAAGACAGTTTGCACCAAGTTGCAAAACCCTCTCCGCCCTTTCCACAAGCTCATCCTGCCTTGTTGTAACATTTACTGCAAACAACACCTTCCTGTCAGTCGCCTGCTTTACTTTATCCAACACGTCCATGACCCAGCTCACGTTCTCCTCGAGCCTGCAGAAATTTTGATCCGTTAATGTTTCGTCCATCTTCACCAAATCAACCCCACCCATAGCAGCCTCATAAACAACCTTCGAATATTCGCTAGGTTCGAGACCTATCTTCGGCTTAACTATCGTCCCTATCAACGGCCTTCTTCCCACACCAACAATCTTTCTTATTCCTTCAATACCAAACTGTGGCCCTCGAAAATTCTTTACAAGCTCTCCTGGCAAATCTATATCCAACAGCCGCAAATTTTTTATCTCTTTTAGCCCGAACACATTTCCTGCTACTATGGATAATAATTGTGCAATATTTCCTGGTTCGAAATCGTCCATCGGCACGGCTATCTTTACAATATTGTCTTTGGCATCAACAACCTTTGCAGCATACCTTTCCTCCACCCTTTTTGTTGTTGTCGTAACCTCAGTCCACGTTCCAGTGCTGCATTCCTCGCAAATTTTCTTGGCAGCTTCCTTCACTGGCAGCCTGCTTTCCACATAGTATTTTGCTATGACTTCCATGAAAAATACTTTGTTTTGCTATGAAAAATCTTTATGGAAGATTTAAACTTACCAAATCCGAAATAGAAATTGATGGGACTCAAGGACATTTTTGCAAAACTCACAGGTAAACCTAGCGAAGAAGAGATAGGGCAACAGGCCAAGAAATGGATTTCACATGACTATAGAACATTCCTTAAAGAAGAAAGGCCTGAAGAGGAAAAAGGGTTTGACACATTTTTCATAAAGGCCTGCCGCTATTCTTACAATATTCTGAAATTCAAAGCACCTCCAAAGACCGCTGAAAAGATGGCTGAGGCGTTGAAGATAACAGAGCTTGAGGTTACACCAGACCAAGTCATGTCCCTCACAATCTTCTCCCTTGTTGTGTCGCTTGCATTGATAATACCTTTTATAATATTTTTGCCGCAGGTCAGCCTGTTCATGATCTTCATACCTTTTCTTTTGGCATATCTCTTCTACACCTACCCAACCTATCTCGCAGCTGTGACAAAAATAAAGGCTAGCGACGAGACAGTGAAGGTGATATTGTATATGGTGATATATCTCAGGCTCAATCCTCAAGTGGAGGGAGCACTTGAATTCGCGGCAGCGCATTGCTCTGGCCCGATTGGCAAGGATTTGAGAAAAATAATATGGGACTTACAGATTAGGCGGTATGTCAGGATTGGAGATGCCATAAGCTCGAAAATAGAAAAATGGTTGTTGTGGGATAAGGAGTTTGTCGAATCTATGAACTTGATCCAGTCCCTTTCGCTCGAACCCAATGACCAAGCCCGCGAGAGAACATTGGACAAAACCCTTACATACATACTCGACTCCACATATGAAAAGATGAAATCTTATGCACGAGAACTGAGGGTGCCGATGACATTCATACAGGCAATGGGCATTACACTGCCAGTGATGGGCCTTGTGATGTTTCCGATGATCTCAATATTCCTTTGGAAGGTTTTCAACCCCGCTTATTTAATTATAGGTTATATAGGAATACTGCCTGCATTCAACTATTTTTACTTGAGACGTTCGATCTCCAAGAGGCCGGGTGCTTTTTCATACCCAGACATATCAAACCATCCAGATTTGCCACCTGAAGGAAGGATGGCTGTAAATTTTGGCGGCAAGAGATATTTACTGCCACTGGTAATGATATCAGTGGTCGTAGCATTTTTAATCATGATACCAGGTATTGCATACTTTGCATCACTTGCCTCGGAATGCATGCAGGACAATTGTTTTAGCAATCCAACAAAGGAGTGGGAGGATAGGATTAGTATAGAATACAGCAAGGAAAAGGCTCCTTTCTTGATGGTATACAGCTTGAGCGTGATATGGGGATTGGGTGCTGGTCTGTCAATATACTTCATAGGGAGCAGCTACCAGCGTGTGAAGATAAGGGATAACATAAAAGCTGTGGAGGACGAGTTTCAGGTTGGCCTGTTCAGGCTAAGCGATGTTCTTACGTCAGGCATGCCTGTAGAGAGCGCATTAGAAGAGACGATAAAGAAATATCGTGAATACAAGCTGGAAGGTTCACCGATGTACTCCTTTTTCATGATAATACTCAAGAACATAAGGGAGATGGGCATGACGCTCAAACGGGCCGTATTCGATACAAACTATGGTGCAATTTTGCATTTTCCATCATTGCTGATAAAAGACATAATGAACGTCTTGGTGTCGGCTGCTGAAAAGTCCTCTTACATATTATCTACTGCAGCAAGAACAATATCCTCATTTCTTATGAAAACGAAAAATGTAGAAAATCTTTTGAAGGAGCTTTTGGACGAGGTTTCAGCCGCAGTGCAGATACAGGGATACTTTATCGCGCCATTCATATGCGGGGTTGTGGGTGGTATGGCAACATTTATAATTCAGCTGTTACAAATGATCTCAAACATGCTGAAAAGCATTTCTCAATTATTCAATATAGCAGGCGGGGTAGGCAGCGCTGACAGAATGAGCGAGATACTAGGATTGATACAGATAGAGAAGGTCATACCTGCAACAGTTTTCCAGTTGGTTGTTGGGATATACATGATTGAGGTTGTGATAATCTTGGCATATTTCCTCAATGGAATAAAAAATGGATTTGACAAAACTACGAAAAATTTAATAATTGGAAAGATGCTCTTGTCAGGATTGATACTTTATTCTATCGTGCTTGTTGTTGGTGTGATAATATCTTCCTCAATGCTGGGTACCATAGGCGGTTCTATAACAGGAGGGTTAGGTGAGTAGATGCAGCTAGACATTATAGCATATTTAATAATAGCAATAGTTGGGATAGCACTGTTGTTGATTTTATTATCCGGTCCGCTCTCTTCCCTAACTAAAAATGTGTTTTGCTTTTTTTACCAGAACATGCTTCACCAGCAGTCATCCTACTGCAAACCAACAACATCAACTGTAAAACAGGTTACAGTTTGTAGTAAGGGAGGTGAGGGATGTGATGAGGTTGTTACGAGTGCTGAGGAGGTTGCTAGAATAGTGGCATCGTATGCAATAGCATGCTGGCAGACCGAAAGATCCACTATAACACCAGTGGCGCAGTGTTATAGTATATTTTTTGAGACACATCCTGGAACTGTGACTGAGACGATGATGACGCAGGTCATGGAGAAGGAGAATGGATGCCAGGTTTTGGAAAACTCTAAGGTTATAGATGAGAGTGGAAATCTTGTAAGCTATACTGGCAATTGTGGAACTAGCGACAACATTATATGGGAAGTTTCCGGAAATGTTTTGTCCTCCCAAACACTAGTTTCGATAAAATATGATAGAAATGTAAGTAAGATTGTCATAAGGGCTTAGTATTTTTTTTATAATTTTACTATGGCAAAACTTCTTTCACTTCTACAATCCTATCAGAACCAGAATAAGTTATTTTTAATTTTGTTTCATTCTTTGAGACTTCCCATAACACCTTATCTTGATTTGCATATTTGTTGGAAATACAGGAACCACAATTGTTTGGAGTACAATTGTTATCAGGAATAAAATTGCAATTGAGATTGCTTACAACATCCAACTCTACAACCAATTGATCAGATTTTATGTCTATTATTTTACAGATTGCAGAATCCGGGCTCAATCCTTCTCTATTATTCCTCCAGCAATCTTCAATGAGCTTTGCCAAACTTTTTGCAACATCACTCTTTTTTCCAGAAAGGATGGATTGGTCTGTTTGTTTGAACATGCCGGAGAATTGGAAAATCATGGCGAACAAAATTATAGCGACAGCTAAAGCTATAACCACTTGGAAAAATTCCGGTATAGATTCTAGCACACCTTTCATGTTTCTACTTCCACTTTTGCGAAAGATTGGCAAAACTTTGCCGCCTTTTTATTATAGATAAAATAACAAGTGTTGTAAATGCAACAACTGCGATTGTAATATAAACATAGAACCATGCATTAAATTTCCCCTCAACGCAATCTGGATCTGCACCAGAAGGGCAATCCGGATCGCAAATACCATCTTTTATTGCATCACAATAATTGTCTTTACCACTTGTGGGGCAATCTTGTGGGCATGTTTTTGAATTTTCACCTAATTTTGGTTCACATTTAAAATTATAATTGCATTTTTCTGGAGGGGGCTTTATATTTGAAATATAAACCCAAACTGAATTTGACTGATATAACTCAGAATTAATATTCAAAACTGCGGATGGGAGGGTTTCATTTACATATCCTTCTGCTGAAAGCGGTACTCCATCAAGTCTTAGCCTGTAAGAAAAATTTTTAGTTTCACCCGTATTTAGACTTGTATTCCAAAATACTGCAGGTGTGAATGAAGTTTTATCCACTTCTTTGTCTAAAACTTCAGCATATCTAGGAAATATGTCAGTTAAAACACCCTCTATTTTTTCATTTCTGTTGTTTGTTATTTCTAAATTTACTGTAACCAATTCCCCGGACTTGTATTTTATAAAATTTGTAGACAATTTTTTATTTACAGTTACATCAGCGCCATAAACAATCGGTACTAATTGAAGAAATAAAATTATTAAAATTACCTTGTATATTATTTTCATCTATATTACCTCCTAACAAAATCCTCCAATTATATTTGTGCATTGTCCCGAATAATAATCGTTGTCCATCGCACACCCTTCTAATGATGCACATGCACATCCCCCACAACTCCCCCAATCTGAAGCTTTGAAAAGCCTGCCGCAGCATGTATAATCCAAGATCCAAATTTCACCTTCATCCGATTTGTATAAAGTTACAGCATGTCCCCCACCATATACAATCATTGCCAAACTGTAGACTCGGTCCTTTGGAATCCCTGCAGTTCTAATTAACGAAGTACCAACTGCTGCCCAATGGTTACATACGCCACAACTAATACTGCCATCAATAAGCCCACTAACTGTTTTGCTACTTCCTGTACATGCAGGATCACAGTATTTGTTTCCCCATGGGCCTGTCCTTTTCCATATTTCTCTAACAATATTGTCATATTTGCCATTTTGCTTTTGTTTTTCCAAATCTGGATTATTCAATATCCATTCATTTATTTTTTGTTTAACTGTTGTCTTGCAAACATCCAATCCGTAATTATAACCAGTCCCAGCGGGAATCATGCATGTGAATCTATCATAAGGACCAGCGTCGCATATTTCAACGCATTTTGTTCCATCCCACACTTTATCCTTTGGACAGCAGTGACCAGTTTCGTCGCATTTCAACTGCCCGCATTGGTTAGAGCAACCGCATACACTACCTTCTTTCAGATCCTTGGAAGCAGTACAGCCAGCATAGTCGGAATCAGAAAATTTAGGGCAGCAAGCTAGATTTTGATCATCACATATCTGCTTGCAATCCGCAGAATTCTCACAATTCTCTCCTTTATCATTTTCACACAAACCATCACCAGAGCACCAAAAGTTATGCACAACCTCCTTCCTGCAATCAGGATCATAACCAGGCATGCCTTCCACTGCATTCTTATTGCAAGCAGGCGAGCACCACCCATTGCATTCTCCATCACAAACAAGGCACTTTTCATCCTTCAATCCCATAGGGTTTCCGCTATAAACAGTCCCGTTGCAGTCAAAATCGCAAATGTTCTTTGTATTTATGCAATCAGGGTCGCACACACCGTCGATTACGCCGTTTGAATTTGGATCGCATATGTCGTCACGCTGTTCCTTGAACTTCCACACACATCCAGGGTCGTAGGCCTTGAAAGGATTTGTTCTGTTGGCATAACAGTCTGGATTGCATTTGTTGGCAGCAACCCTTGCCTCCATGTCTTTTATATCTACCCCATCGCCAGCAGTATCAATGCAGGCAATGTTGCAGGTTATATCATGCTGTTTACCGTCATCACAAACAGGGTCGCATATTTTTTTATAGGTGCAGCTAGCCTGGCATATCTCATCATAAGGATCACATCCCTGTTCTGTGACATTGATCATTGTATCTGCAGTCGGTTTGCCTACGCTCCACACATCAATAGTATCCCACTTTTTCAATGGAAAATAACCTGGGTTGCCCTGTATAATCAACCCGCCGACACCGAAAGGTACAGCCTCACGATAATAGATTAATTTTCCATCATCAGCAATTGCATTTATTTTTGCAACCTGTTCTATATCCTCTTTTGAGTAAGAACGGCTGAGTGTTACGCTGGCATGGGTATCACCACACTGGGCATTGTAGGCAGCCAACAAAAGATTTTGGAACTCTTGGTAAGAGATTTGCTTGCCGGAAAGTGCTTCGCAAACATTGTATGGTGATTTTTGAAAAAGTGAAAGGACTAGTTTAGTGTATGTTTCTTGGATTTGTTTCGGTACAGTACGTTGTAAATCAAGGCCAATCAAGCTTATTATAGCCAAAGATATCGATATGATCAAAACTACAATAATCAGCAGTGCAATTATATTCATGCCGTTAAGTTCCATTAAACTACCTCTATCCTGTGGTGGAATGCGTCATATTTCACGACCACAACCGCATACGTGCCATTTACAACCCCACCCTCGACATTCCAGTATATTTTGTTAAGATCTCCGCAATTATCATCAGCCTTTTCATAATCCAAAAAATTGTTTGGCAATATGTTGCAATAACCGCGGGATTTCATCATGCTGTTTATCTGCTGCTCGGCCACATACCCCGTAACCTTCCTTATTGTAAGCTCGTAACATGCAAATGTAACTCCTGCCTTGCATGGGAAGGGGTTTGTTTCGTTTTCCCTTGTGCATCCCGCCTTGTCTTTCCAACATGGCAGTATGTACCTCTCCAACAACATATTTGTTATAGCTGCTGCATCACTTTCGTCGATAGTTATCTTTTCTGTTTTGTATGCTGTGGAGCATTCTGAAATGGACGGTTTCAAAAATTCTGGCAACGGTGCACCCTGCACTATTCCATAAATCCTGCAGAGTGCTTGGCCGTAAAATCCGGGCGTCATAGTTTTTAAAACATATATGAAGACCATAACTGCGAATATTGCTATAATTACATCAGCCAGGATATTGAACGAGATTCCTTTCATTTAGCTCACTACTATCTTGTTGCCCAAATCTTGGAATTGAATTTTAAGATAATCGTGCAAAAAGTCTGTCTGCATCACAACACTATCTTTTAGAGATTGTGGCAAGGCTTGCTGCAAACTTGTTGCCGTTACGCCTGAAGATGCGAAGGTATTTTTTGAAAATAGTATATAGCAAATAATGTCCTTCTGCTCATTCTCCGGTAGAGCAAGCTCTGTGGCAAGGCAGCTATCAATATAATTTACAACCTCAGCTGTAGTGAAGGAATCTTGGTTTATATTCTTTGGAAACTTTTGTGTTTTACTACAGGAGCCTGTTATATTGCATATGAAATCGTTTATGGCCCTCTTTATGTCATCAGAAAATTTTACGATTAGCGCAATTACAACAGCTATGGTGACAACGGTTATAAGGACTTTAAATATATAATCAAGGGCCATGTCGCCTTTCATAATTTAACTATAAACTTACTAAAATAAATTAAGTGATAAGTTGAAAGGGCTGTCTGTCTGGATTTGGGTGATAGGTGGAGTAATAATTGGCCTAGTACTCTTTGCATCGTTTTTTCAAATCATGTCGATCATAGTTGCAAACAAAGAGCAGGAGGCAGCAAAGCAAAATATAGACGAGCTTGCCAGTATAGCAAGCTCATTCTGCGAGATGGGGTCTGGTCGATCTATGAGTAAAAAATTCACATTACCTAATGCTGCCAACAGCGTATTTGTATCCGACGACCAGAGAACAGCTTCCTTCAGGGATAACATCAGCTATGGCCAGTATTTGTGTATTAACACCACTGCCTCGCGTGAGGTTTACTGCGTGAAATCTAATTGCGCACTTGAATTGGCATTCAATACCACTTCAAAAACTATAGGTTCCATGCTCAACAGGCTTTTGGGCAGATATGATTATACCGAATATAGTTTGAATATTTTGAGGACATCATGCGGGGTGGCTTTGCTTGCAGAGAATGAAACGAGCAAGGCTAGTGGTTGTGAGTGTGACCATAACCCGCTGATGAAATGCAAGAATAATGTTGTAGCTGCTTACATTGATCCCAATTTAGTTCTTCTAGCAGATTTTACACCAATTTATGATTGTTGCAATGATACAACACTGAGATTCCTGAAAAATACAGCTGAATTTTTGAAAGGCCGGAATATTTTAATTATTTGGGAAGGATTGTCTTTTGGCCCGAAACTACCTGAAAACACACTGATTCTTAATGTGTTAGGTTTTAATTTTAGTTCTTTCAGGCATACAAAAACTATTACATCTTCTTTACTCCAAGATTACGATCAGGTATGGGTTTTTGTCCCGGGTTTTTGCAGCGTTTTTGACGAGCAAGGAAGAACCCAGGAATGCAAGGATGTCGTTCGATGGACTCCTGATGAAGTAAAACAAATAAGTGATTTTGTAGAAAAAGGAGGAAAGCTGCTTTTGGTATCGGATTACACACCTTATACCACGCAAAGTGTTGTAAACGACATTTTAATGCAGTCAGGATATACTTCAAAATTGAGCGATGGATGCTCTTGTGGCTGCAAAGGGGTTGAGGAAAAAGTTACAGAGATAATTAACCATAAGATAACAGAAGGGATTACAGATTGGATAGTAAAGTCTAGTGCCAAAATTATTTGTTAAATTACATGGGCAGCCAATTAAAAATACCACCAAATATTCTATTTAAAATACTTCCTGCGATTATGGAGCTATACGGTACCCAATCCGGTATTTCATCACCATTTACATCCTTACACATTCCTGTTGACATATCTCTACATCCATTAGCGCAGCATATGAATCCAGCTGTACAGTCCTGATTTGATTTACATCCTACATTTACTGCTACACCAGTTGCCGTGGTTGTAACAACTGCTACTGGTGGCAAAGTGGTTGGTGTAGTACTTGTAGTGGGAACAGGTCCTTTTGGTCCTCTCTCCCTAGGTTCTCTTTCTTTTGGCTCTTTACAACCAGAAATGCATGTGTCTCTGTTATTAGAACAACCAGCATGATCCCTTCTGTATACACTATGGTCCTTGATTACAAGTTCTGTTCCTTCCACTTTTTGAATGTAAAAAAGTCCGCTAACTAAAAAAACAACAAAAATTAATGCAACCAAACCAAATGCATACTTTTTTTCCATATTCCTACCTCCAACTCAATACCTCAAATTGTTCATCAGGCATTTTTGAGAGCAGATAAATCATATATCCTGTATCTGTAGTAGTCTTTAGATTTTCACCTGTGTAGGGATTAAACAAATATGCCCCATCACCATTGTATTTTGTTGCTATCTGCAAAGGCGAGTCCCATCTGTATGTAATAATATATTGCATTGCTGATTTTGCTTGATCGTAGTATTTAACATCTCTTGTTTGGTCATGCAGAATCAAAAGAGTTTCTACACAAGGCTGGATTGCTGTCAACTGCTGCAAATTTCTATAATTACTTTCGATATTCGCTTGATTGAAGAAATTGATGACATTTGCAAGCGCTTGGTTGTCATTGCTAACCCTTGCTATTTCCATTTCTCCCAATTCTGTCAAACATGCAAACCTGTATAGGGTGAATGATCCGGAGGAATAAACAGGCTGGTTGAATTCATCTACTGCTACGTTCCATGCCAACTTTGATTTTTCAAGCCTCACTTTGGCTTCATTCAAATACTTCTGGTCGTTTGTAGCCTCGTATAATAAAGCAAACTCTCGCGCTTCCATCCCAGTCATCATAACATCCGTATTGTTATTATTTATCAATAAGCGATCTCCAAGTTTTTTGACAAAATTCAAGTATTCTACATTTCCTGAAATTTTGTATGCCCTAATCATCTGGGTAAGAATCCACATGCATTCATCATCCTTTCCATTGCATGAATTAATCAAATCTTCAGCCTCGCTGTTCATCTTTTGCAAATATTGCTGTTCACTGGTCGCTTCGTAAAGGCCGGCATATGCAAGAACCGGCCATGCCCCAGACTGGACATAATTTTCCTGAGTCTTTACACACCCCAAATCATCTTTGCAATCCATTGAATAGTCATACGTTCCATCATTTCTCTTCATTTTATCAAGGAAATTCACAGACAATTTTGCAATTTCCAGGCCACTGAGCTTTTTTGTGGTAAATTTAGTGAAATAAAGAACCAGGATAAAAGAGGCAACAATTACAGCAATAACTGCTAGAATCACATTATTCTTCATATTTTATATCTGGTTTTTAACTTAAAAAACATTAATTGTTTTTAGATAACATGAAGGGCATAGCTGCATGGATTTGGATAGTTGGCAGTCTTATACTAGGCTTGACGATTTTTATCATAGGTTCCACAGTTTTCTTCAGCCAGTTGGAGGTAAAGCTGAAACAGACTGCTTCGGACAACTTTTACGACCTCACAGGCAAGATCAAAAGAACATGCATAGAGGGTGGATTGGGTGAGGTTTACTACTACAAGAATTTTCCAGTTCCTGAAACCGTAAAGGCTGTTTATTCTGCAAATGAAAGCGATCAACTACCCCCTGATAAGGTCTCGCTTTACATATCCAACAACCGCTCAGCTACAGGCAAATACGCATGTATAAATTATTTTGGTGACGAGCTGCCAAAATGCGAGGCCGTCGACTGCCTTTTGGATATAACCTATATGGGAACACCGTCTGCAAAACCAAGCATTTTCAGCATGGTAACACGTCTGGTTAGTGAAGGCTCTGTTTACAAAACATACAAATACAATGTGTTCATCAACAAAACGAACACAAGCTTTGTTACCGCAAGGGCGACACCCATAATTGGCTGACATGGGAAAAAAATCAATATATACAACTCTTCCTTAAATTAAAACTATCGGTGAATATTTGAAAGGAAGCATGATAATATCTGAAACTATACTTGAAGCTGCTGGGGTTTTGATTTCATTTATATTGATTGTTCTGGTCGTCAACATGGTTTTTTCACAACAAACTACGAAAACATACGAGTCTGCCTTTCAATCCATGGCGCGCGATATAACAATCGCCATAGACAGGGTTGCTGCCTCTTCAGGTTCCATGTACATACAGCAAAATCTAACCAAAGGTTTGAGATTTAATCTTTCCATAGATTACAAATCCGTTGTTATAAAATATGGTGACAAGTCTGTTCAAAATTATTTCATAGCAAATACGCATAGCGGGCCTTACAGTTTTGAAAATCCCAAAACATTGTGCATAGCCAAGGGAATAAATGACAACAGGGTAATAATTACAAATAGCAGTTGTGTTTGCAATTCGAATGATGATGTTTGTGATCCTGCCTGTACTGTGAAAAACGTTTGTGATACAAAGTGTATGAATGATGCCAGCGGCACATGCAATCCCTTCTGCGCCAATGTTTTTCCAGCTGTATGTGACAAGAATTGTTATACAAACGATTATAGCGGTGTGTGCGAGAAAAATTGCATTAAAGAAGGTGAGACTGATGGTATATGCAGCCCCGATTGCAACAACGTAAAGAAAGGGGTCTGTGACATGGACTGCTACAACACATACTCGAACGGAAATACGGGCGTGTGCGATGCAGACTGCCCACCTAAGAGTATGATAACAACAGTGAATGGTATTCAAACAAAAGTTTCTGATGGCAAGTGCTATAGCGGTTGTGCCAATTACACACGGAATGATGGTGTTCTAGTTTTGAAACGTGATGGTGTATGTGATACAGACTGCAATGCTGAAAATTCAACAATATGCGACCCCGATTGCAAGAATTCAGAGCCATGCAAAACAAAATGCACGGAAGAAAACCAGAAGGCAGAAAAATATCCCTGTTGCGAAGGCTTGGTTGCATGTCCTGGTGATAACATTTGCAGAAAAGACAATCCTCTGGTATGTTGTGGTAACGGAATATGCGAAGGTAGACCTGGTACAACAAACGGTTGGGGGCCAGGAAACAAGACGCGATGGGAGACATTCTACACCTGTTCGCAGGATTGCACTACCAATCCTGGTACGAAGCCAGCTGCCTGCCAAAGTGGCGGTTCGTTTACAAAGTCGGTTTGTTACGCAACCCTAACTGATAGCCAAGGAAGATTCACAGGATTTGATCCCGTATGGAGGGATAGCATAATTGAGGTATGCAATGCAGAGATACAAAAGTTTTTAGACAGGAGAAATTGGGACATAAAAGAAATTATAAAAACTTGGACTGATCCCACATCGACACCTGAGGCATGGGCATGGGATGCTGCTAGGTATGATGATGCATGCAACAGAATCCAGAAAAATTCGGTCACTGTTTTATCAAACGAAAAGTACACTAGTAAAATTCCACGTTGCTGTGGTATACAAGGTGCCTCTTGCGGTGCAGCAGAATATACACCGGAATGTTCTGGTGTTGGATTTTGCATAGATCACTCTACTGCTGCGTTGTCAATACTAAGAACCTTAGGTGTACCAGCAAATAATGTTTACTCTGTTTTTATGCTAACCGCTGACAGCGCACATGCATGGGTATTACTTAAATGTAATGAGACTGAGCCTGAAAATCGCAAACCCTTGGAGTGCAATGGTAATTGGGGCAAATGGCTGTCCATAGATGCCACAGGCCATTTTGTAAGGCCACTTGACCAAAGTTCCTATTCAACAATATGCCTGATGTGGAATGATCAGGGAATATATGCTCAGACTGCTGGCAGGATAGATGCAGCTAGGGGGTATGCATTTGACCCCAGCATACCGCACTCAGGCTTTGATCCATCGCTTTGTATTTACGACAAACTATGTAAAAATCCCTTTGGTATAGAGTGTGTGGTGCCCTAAATGAAAGGTCAACTCTCATACATCATAAAGCCGATAACGTTAGTGATGATTATAGTGTTGCTGTTTTTGCTGTACCAATCCATATCAGAAACGTCTGCAAAAGAAAAAGAGGCGCAGAAGAATTTGAATGTTGTGGCAAGCACTACTGACGTACTATTAATTTTGTCCAATTCTTACGATTGCCTGGCTTATCGTACTAATACGGAAAGCATCTATTCAAACGTGTTGGATTTAGCCAAGCTTGAGGAATTTTCAAAAAATTATGCAAACATAGAGCCAGAGTGCGCAAGGAGCTATGAGTTTGGATGGCGTGCAAACGTTTATGAGATTGGAAAAAACTCTTTGCCAACTGGAGCCAACTGGTCTTTCGGCACAAAGGAATTTTCCACAGGTGCTGCATTGAAAGATAGTATAACACTATCCATGCCCGTTGCAATAAGGCGGTCAGAAAAGGCAATTACACCTGGAAAGATGGAGATTAAACTTGTTGATGGCGAGCTTGAAAAGATTGCTGGTTATATAGATTGGTCTTGCGAACTTGGAAAAAGAAACAGGATGACAACGTCTTCATTCTCTGTATACATACATGGCATTATCTCTTATGATGCACCAAGCAATAACTTATGCCTCACACCATCAGGCAGCAATAAGAAAAGTTGCAGACAGATGGTTTGCCAGCTTGACTTTGCTGGGCTAAATTCGCCTGGCGAGCACATGCTTTCACTCAGCTACTCTAACGGGAGGGTTGCGATAGCATGAAGGGCCAGATTTTTGAGATATTCGGTTTCCTCATACTTGCCGTAGCAGTCATAGGCATTATAGTGTTGATAAGATACTTTTTGGTTGGCAGTTACAGCAAAACAATCATGACCATGGCTGAGAGGCATGTCTATGAGGAGGTGCATGCAGGTGTTAATTCCATATTTTTCATGACAGAAGAAAAATCTGGGAGAAGCTTGATGGAGCTTGTCGGGATAGCTGCGTATACGGGGAATGATACAGTAAACTTCGGGCCAGGTATAGGGGATATTAATGTGGTAAAGGAACTGGAGTGGAGGATGAATGCCTTGTATGGCAAAGGCCACTGGCACGTGACTGTTCCTTACCCGGATATAACGCCGGATGTGCAGATTGTTATGGTGTTGGATGCATCTGCTAGCATGTGTTATGCTGTAAAAGAGATCAGTGAAAGGATGCCGGCATTGATAGAAAATTTCATAGCATCAGGCAAAAAAGTTTCGGCAACATTGTACATTTTACCTGGCGGGGCTGACTGCTGCAACGGTTATAAACTGCAATGCTCAAACCAGTTCCCGGAAAAATCATATTTTCATTGCAGACAGATTGAAGAAATAGAGAGCAAGTGTATTACAAAACTTGCGAGAGGAGGAAATCAATTGGGTGGGGGCATACAGACTGATGAAGATTATGGCCATGGCATAGCATGCGCCATTGAGGCAGGGCCTGTGGAGGAATGGAGTCCGCTGACTATAAAACTTGGTATAGTTATTTCGGACGAACTGCCGGAAGGTAGTGAGTGTTTCATGAATGCTAACCTAGGCTGCTGCCCTGGCCAGGATTATGTAGAACAGCGCAGTAGCTTGGAAGCAGGCATAAAGGCTGCAAAAGAAAGTAAAATTCCTATATTTCCCATACAACAAATAGATTTCACGGACAGCAGTAGAACGCAATGCGCTACGATATGTCAAAGATGTGACAGCCCTACTGGTGTTTGCAATTCAGATTTGACATCTCCGCAGTGCCAATGCACAGATCTTGTGACGCAATATCATCAGGAAATGGCTTCTTCCACAGGTGGAAAAGCCTTTACACTTGATTCCGTGTCATCCACAGACATAATAGACAAAATCAATCAAATAATATCAGGAGCCAATCCTGTTAGGAAGCCTAATCTAGAGGCAGGCAGCACAGTACCTTCATTAAAGAATACACGTGTTGTGGAAGTCCTCATACCAGTACCTGTCTCAGGGATTTACACAAAGGCATACGTTACACAATGGGCTTGACCATTTCTAATAAATTTATATTACGATAAAAGGCTAATAAGATATTATGAAGGGTATAGCCTATGCCACAGTTGTGATTGTCGCTCTTATAGGATTGTTGATGCTTTCTTTGTGGTCTTACAACCAACTTGCCACAGGTGGTGGATATAGTTTTACATATCAGCAAAGGACAAAAGAGGATATTGCTAATGCTAATCTGGAAATTGCTAAAAGGTTTTTGACGCAGGACCTGGTTTTTTCATCGCAGGAAGCTTCCTTGGAAATAGCAGCCAACGGTGGGACACAACAGGGGACAACATATTGGTATTGTACAGATCCCACACCACCAACATCTGATGAGGTCAATTACGCTTTAGGAAATTTGAGTCAATCTTTCTTAAACGCCTATGTGGAGGGATTGAAGGATAGCAAGATAGCTGAATCAGAGTTGAGCGTGACAGAATATGGCTGCGCTGCTGTTACAGATCCGGGCAAGGCTAACTGTATTGGGACTTCTGAAAATTGTGAATCATTTAAAACAACAGCCACTCAAGGCGGCACTATAGAAATAAAAACGCCTGCAAAAGCAACTTACTCTGGCAACTTGGATGCTAATGCCAACTCAAACAGATTTTACTGGATGTATTACAAACTTTATGACGACACAAAAAACAACATGCTTTTGAGTGTCATAGCAGACTCTTTGAGGGATCAATGCACGGGGCCGGAAACAACTGCTCAAAAGCTTGAGGTGGCTATAAAAGAGGCTTGCAAGCATTATGAAGAGCTTTTCAAAGAGATACCGCAGTATGTCAAATGCGAGTATGAGATAAAATGTATAAACACAGAAAATCCTGTTTCATGCCTTAATTTTGATTGCAAGAGGCCGCAGTTTAGCCAGAAATTCTGCTATAGCACAGTCTCATCTGCAGGCCAGAATATTCTCGGGAGCATGCTAGATAGCTTTGGCGGCAAGATTGTTGAGGCACAAGGTGCAACTGTAGCTGGTATAAATCTGAAAATAAAATTGACTGATAACAAATACAATATCCCAACATCGAAAGGTTTGAAGCCGCTTGTTTGGAATGTGTGGGCTGCTCTAAATATTGGAAGGCAGGAATGCAGGCCAATAAACTAGTGATAGTATGAAAGCTCAGATGAGTTTGGAAATGATTATCGGACTTTTGATTCTTTTGGTTGTAGCTGCAGTGATAATCAGCTTGTTCATGAACAAAATTAAAGAGTTCACTTCGATGAACAGCTGGCAACAGGATTTGGAATATAGGAGATTTAAATCCGACTGTGAAAGTTTTTGTAAAGAAGGAACTGAAGGACAAATTGCAAAATACTGTTCTTACAAACTGAACAAAAATGATTTGAATGGTAATAAAAGAGTAGAAAATCTAACTTCTGAAACAAGTGTTTTGCCAATGTGCGAGGATGCTGTATATTGTTTTCTTGTTGCAAAATGTGAACCTGAAGGTGGCTCGATAGATGCTAAAGCTTGTAGGGAAATATTATGTAAAGCTTGGACTGAAGTTTATAATGGTGATTTAAATAGCGCTAGTGATAAAGTACGAAGCCTTGTTCCTGGTTATGGAACGTGTACGTTAAATGATAATGAGAACTGGTGGAGGATAGCAAAGTTTGGTCCGAACCCACCTTGTGGCGGATCTTCACAACAGCCTTCCGTATCTTTGCAGTGCGCAAAGGACAGCAGCAACCCAACGAATATGATATGTGTTTGGATTTGCCCTTCAACTGTATCTGCTTCAAACCTAGGCACCCTAGCTGTTGGCGGCACTGTGCAATCTATTGCAATAACAAATCTGATAGGCAGCACTAGTTTTTCAAATCTTAATGCAGGTACGAGTTATGCTGTAACACTTACATGCGATAAAAGTAATTCTGTATATTCTACAACACAAACAGTCCAAATGTAATTTTTAAACAAAAACTGATTAAACGCGTTTTCCCAATAATTTTAAAATCTTTCCTGGGTTTAATATTCCTTTTTCTGTTATTATGCCAGTGATATATTTCCACGGTGTAATGTCAAAAGCGGGGTTCTCTATTTCTACGCCAGGTAATTTTTTAGGATCAATAATCTCTTCAGGATTTCTCTCCTCAATCTCTATTTTTTTCCTTCTGTCCAACTTCATCAACTCACCTGCAAAATATACAGGAACCCTGTTTTCCTTTGCCAGGACTGATATCATATGGCTGCCAATCTTATTCACAACACCTTCTTTTCTTATGGCATCAATACCCATCAAAACCATGTCAATATCCTTTATGAAAAAACCAGGCGCAGAATCGTCCACATAAATTACCTTTATGCCAGCTTCAGAAAGTTCACGGGCAGTTGTTTCACCCTGATACAAAGGCCTTGTCTCCGTGGCAATAACAGAAAATTTTTTCTTTTTTTCATGAGCTTGCTTCATTATCTCTATGGCAACAGAGCTGTGGCAATGCGTCAAAACAGTAAAATTATTTTTTACAAGGTCCAAGCCCTTGAAAGCTATAAGCTGTGCAACGTTCTCAAAATAATAAATCATCTTGTTTATGCTGTCCAAACTTTTGCCCTTCTTTATTTTTTCTATTGCATTGTATAGTGCCACAGCAGTCGGCCTTGAACTTTCAAGCGCTTTGCACGCTTTTTCAAATTCGTGCCCAAATCCATTCCTTTCAACAACCTCCTTTATAGCCTTCAGTCCAACTATAGCAGAAGTTCTTGCACCCTGTGACCTCATAGTTTTTATATCTTCCACAGTCTGTTCGACAATATCCATAAATTCAAATTCTCTTGAATCAAATTAAAGATTGTGTTAAAGTTGGAAAAAGAGAAAATAGAAACTATAGAAAAACTAGTGTCAATTGGAAGGTTGGGGAGTCCGGAAATAAAAAAGGCTATAATGTCCGTTGAGCGTGAACTGTTTGTTTTGCCGGATTATAAAAAGGATGCTTGGGTAGATGCGGCATTACCGATTGTGGGAAAGGCAACAATATCAGCTCCGCATATGTATGCGATAATGTTTGAAGAGGCAAAACTCAAGAAAGGCGAGAAGGTTCTTGAAGTTGGCTCTGGCTCTGGATATGGGGCTGCATTGATAAGAGAACTGGTTGGTAAAGAAGGCAAAGTTATAACAATGGAAATTGAGCCTGAGGTTTATGATTTCGCGAAGAAGAATCTGAAAAAAGCAGGCTATACTGACGTAAAAATCGTCTTAAGCGATGGTTCGATTGGCTACGAAAAAGAAGCACCATACGATTGTATAATTGTTACTGCAACTGCGCCAGAAATACCGAGAGTTTTGATTAAGCAGCTAAGGCCAGGAGGAAGGATGTTGGCTCCAGTAGGCGGCGCCTATATTAATCAAAAATTGATTTACGTGAAGAAAAATGAAGACGGAAGTTTGGAAGAAAGGGATGTCTGCGATGTTATATTCGTCCCGCTCAAAGGCAAGTTTGGCTATAATGTGTAATGGGGTTGCTGGGATTTAGTTGTTTGTATTTTTAATTTTGAAAAACTCTTCAAGTTCACATCTTTTGTGCTTTATTTGCATCTCAGGATAAACATATTTTTCAATGAATTCTAAATTTTTAGAAGATACATAAAATTCTAAATAGTAGCCTTCACCTTTAACTCTTCTTCCTTTTATTATAGTTTCATTTTTTACTAAATAGATTCTTGCCTTACATTTCATTATTTTTTCTATCTGACCTTTTAATTCCAACGGCGGTGTTCCATCCCAAATTTTAATAACACATTGTGGATATTTCGGTCTTTTTATGGATATACTTCCATCACCGTCTATTAGACCTGCAAGAAAAGCTCCAAATAGACCAGTTTTACTCAAAATCCAGTTTTGCGCAGCAAAATTTTTATCTAACAATCCAATGCATTCGAAAGTTCCAGTTAATTTATTGATTGTTGTTCTGAGTGTATAGACATCTCTATTTCTTACTTTTTCTATTTTGACGTTTCTATTAAAATTTTTTCTTAGAGAAATTTGAAATCTTTTAATCATTGGCAATGATTTTCTATTACCTAATATTCCAAATCTTGTTTCTACTCTATTTCTTTTTTTATTTTGAAAATTATAATAATAACCATCACTTTGATAACTTCCTACTAAATATGCTAGATCTTTGTTTTCTAACAGCATCTCTATCGAATCTATTTCTGAATTTTATTTAATAACTAGTTTGTGTAAGTGGAACCCCAGTGAAGCGGTCTATTTAAAAGAAAAGTGGGGTCGGCGCGAATTTCAGGTAATACCTTTTGAACGCGCGTTAAGTGGTTTCGCTTTCATCTTTTTATCAACGCTCCATGATTCGATGAATCTGGAGCCACCCGTCCTATCCTGCTAATGTACCAGGCTAGACTACGACCCCCAAAGTATATTTTATTTCTGAATATTAACACATTTTCAACTAGAATATTTAAACATATGCCCCTCAACGATTTTAAAATCTTATGCAATTCATGCAATTCGTAGCAATTAAAATTATTACCAGTAAAATTATTAGCAGTGCCACCCAAACCTTTCTTTCACCCCTCGATTCGAATAGCCATATCAAAAATGCAAACCATATGCAGAAATATGCTATCAGCGGAAAGTTGAATTTAAAAATCATTTCAAAAAGATTATAGCCTTCTGTCCATAGCGCATATTCGGTAATTCCAAATGATCCGGCTAGGAATAAAACAGACCATATAAAAAGAATTCTGGATTTCTTTTTATCCCTTTCAAAAAAAATTGTGAGAACGAACAAGGATATTGACATTATCCCTGATAATAATGCATAAACGTTGAGTACATCCACTATTGTCATATATCTATAATGATGAATTTTTCTTTAAAACTTTGCAGTGACGAAAAAATATGAACCATACGTCCACATACTTGTTTAAATGTATTTTCTTTAATCTCTTAATATTGAAACTAAAGGTGTGTTGATTTGGAAAATAATCTACAAGTGCCAAACCATTTAGCAGTAATTATTGATGGTAATCGTAGATGGGCTAGGAAGCGGGGAATGGTGCCATGGATGGGCCATAGAAAAGGAGCGAAAAATTTCGAAAATTTTTTGACTTGGTGCTATGATTTGAATGTGCCCCAAGTTTCAGCATATTTGTTATCAACAGAAAACCTCAACAGGCCTCAAAGGGAGGTTGAAGAACTTCTTAAGATTTATCAAAACTACCTTGAAAAATTGCTCAGCAAAAAATCTGGTTTTTTGGACAAATATCAGGTTAGGGTTAAGTTTGCCGGTGATTTAGAAAGATTGCCACCAAAGCTTGTTAGATTAATGGAAAAAATCATGGAAAAAACAGCAAAATATCAAAAAAAAGTTTTGAATCTGCTAATTGCCTATGGGTCACATTTTGAGCTAACAGAAGCTATGAAAAAGATTGCTAAAAAAGTGATTGAAACTGGCAGCATAGAGATAACAGAAAAAGACATAGAGGCAAACCTGCTTGTACCTATGCCGGTAGATCTGATAATACGTACTGGAGGTATGTCTAGATTATCAAACCTTCTTTTATGGCAAACAAGTTATGCCGAGTTAATATTTCTTGAAAAACTTTGGCCAGATTTTACTAAGAAAGATTTAATATGGTGTATTAAAGAGTTTAATAGAAGACAACGCAACTTTGGAAAATGAATAATTTATTTATTCTAAAAACAAATATAAAGTATGGCCATAAGGTGGAAATTTAATGAAATAAACTTTATTAAAAAAAATGCTAGAACTTTTACTGCAAAAGAAATTGCTAATAAATTGAACAAATCTTTAGGGAGCATTTATCAGAAAGCATATAAATTACAAATACCTTTAAGGAAAGATTATTGGAGAAAAGATGAAATAGAATTTTTAAAAAACAATTATGAAAAAATAGGTATAAGAAAGATATCTAAAATATTGAATAGAAGTTATTATAGCATCCACAAAAAGGCTCGAAGACTAAATTTAATTTATAAACATAAAACTTGGAAAGAAGAACCCGAATTTGTATTAAAAAATAAAAATTCAATTATAAATTATGAAGATATAATAAAAACTTTTGTGGAAAAAGAAAAAATCCTTGCCCTTAATTATATAAAAGCTAGAGAGATACGAAAAAATGGTATTCTTTTAAAAGATATTGCGAAGGGTTTGAATATTTCGAATCATACAATTAGAGGGTGGTCATCGAAAACAACTCCCAGAACGATTCATTGTGTAAATAGATTAACAAAATTAGGTCTTTTACCATTAATCCCAAAAAATACAGAAAAATTCATTTTATTTCTAAAGATATTTGCATGGATATTTGGAGACGGACATATAAGTGATGGGTTTTCACAAATTGTTTTGGCAGGGGATAATGAAACTATTGAACCATTATATAGAGAAGTTAAGTTGATATTTCCATCATTTAAAATTAATATAAAAACTATAAAAACTGAAGGTTGCTACAAAGGTAGAAAAATAAAAGGAATAGGTACTTACTTAACAATTAATGATTCACCATTTGCTCGATTGTTATTTGCTGCGGGCGCACCCAAAGGAAATAAAGTTATACAAAAATTCAAATTACCAGAATGGCTCTTTACTATAGATAAAAAATTTAAATCAGTTTTTATAGGTGCTTTGTGGTCAACTGATGGAAGTAAGCCCATGTGGAGCAAAAGAGGTTTTTATCTGTGTTTTCAAATGAGCAAATCTTTAAAATTCAAAAATGAACACGAAACTTTTATGAATTCTGTCAGGAATCTTTTCAAAACTATTGATATTGAAACATACAAGGTAAGATGGAATAAAAAACCATTCAAGAGAAAAGACGGTGAGGTAACGGATAAAGCATATTTTTACATTTCAACAAAGCCAGAAAATTTTGTGAAGTTCTACGAAAATATTCCAATATTCAACACCAGGAAAAATCTAGAGTTCGAGAAAACATATTTCATAATAAAAAATAAACTTAAAAATAAAGAAAAAAGAAGAATGGGTTTTCTTAAAGCTAATGTATTACACAGAAATGGGCTTTCATTTAATGAAATATCTAAAGAACTAAAATTGCCTTATTCCACAGTTAAAGTGTGGATTAGAGGTTTACATAAGCCAATTTAGAACTTTTTCGCATAGGAAGATGAAATATGAAAAAATACGACGTAATCATAATCGGTGCTGGGCCTGCTGGCTGCAAAACAGGAGAAATAATTTCTTCCAAAGGTTATAGCGCCCTTATTATCGAAGAACATGCAACAATAGGAACTCCCGTACAATGCACTGGTCTTGTTAGTAAAAAAATAGGAAAAATACCTAAAAAGATAATACTAAATAAAATAAAAAATGCAAAATTTTGCACTGGGAAAAGCTGTTTTGAGGTTAAATCTAAAGAAAAGGCATATGTGATAGATCGTGCTGGCTTTGACAAATTCACTGCTACGAAGGCTAAAAGTGCTGGTGTTGAATTTAAACTTGGATCAAGATTTTCCGGTTTGAAGGGTAACATAATTTGTGCAGGCGGAAAAAAGTATGAAACGAAAATTTTAGTTGGTTCAGATGGGCCTTATTCACCTGTTGCAAAGTCAAAAAAAATAAAACTGCCTGGAAATTTTGTTGCAGGCATGCAGGCATGTGTTACAGGTGAATTTGTTGTTGATACAGTTGAACTACATTTCGGTTCTGATGTTGCGCCTGGCATGTTTGCTTGGGTTGTACCGGAAAATGAAGAAATTGCCAGGGTGGGATTGATGACGAACAAAAATCCAATAAAGTATTTTGAAAAATTTGTTAAAAGAACTGTGGGAGATGTAAATATGCAGGATAAATTTGGCGATGTTGTCAGATATGGACTGATAGACAAATCGTGTTCTGATAGAACTATGCTTGTCGGCGATGCTGCCTGCCAAATAAAACCATTTTCAGCCGGTGGTTTGGTTTATGGACAGATTGGAGCAAAGTATGCTGGTGAGGCTTGCATAAAAGCTCTTGAGCAGAACGATCTTTCAGAAGAATTCTTTCTAGAGCATTACGATAAAAGATGGAAAGAGGAACTTGCAGGACCAATTAGAACAGGATTGCTCTTCAAAAAAATCTTTTCAGCAGTTTGCGACAAACCTTTTGTTTTTGATATTGTGAAAAACCTTGGTATTGTAAAACTGTCGTCGTTCTTGAATATGGACTTTTTAGGGAAGAATTAAAGTCCCTCTTACATTTTTACCCAATAATGCATTTTTTATTCGATTTTCAACTAAACCGTTAACAATTATACCTTCTATCCCCTCCTGTGCGGCTAGTTGATAGTTTCTTACTTTGCCTGGTACCCTTCCTGTTACGTCAGTGCCTCTTTTCTCAGTTTGCATATTTTCCAAATCATCATACGCCCCTATTTTTTCTATGAATAAAGCATCGTTATGCAATTTAGGGTCTTTTTCATACAGGCCATCAACATCCGTAGCCGCCACGATTCTCCTTACCTTGCAATCATTTGCAAACCTTTTTTTAAGATCAATTGCAACCTTCGGAATTATCAGATCAGCTGAAGCTACATCAGTATTACCGTTCAAATATCCACACCCTCCTTCTATTATTTCAACCATGTCACCATGCATGAGCGGTATGCTTTCACTAGCAATTACGTCAAAAGACCAATCAGCCAATTCTTCAACCATTAAATTTCTGTTTGAATATTTGCAAAGCCTGTACGGACTATACCTTTCTTCATAAACAACTGGTAATCCAACCCCTTTCAAAATATCCCTCACCCTCTCGCAATAAAATGAACATGACTCATGGACAGTTTTGCTTGCAACACCTTTGTTGACAAGATTATGTCCGAAAGGACCAGCACCAAAGCCTAAAAACACCATAACGTTTGAAATGGCTGGTAAAATCTCGTATTTACCTATCCTTACAATATTGCTCCCAAGCACATAAGCTGAAATGGTTGAAACATCTTTTATTTTTTTCAAATCTAGAGGAAATTTTTCATCATCCTTTTTAGTAGCTACAGACCCTCCAACCTTCAACCCAGCAACATCTATCATTATAAATCCTACTCAAAGAAAAAATTTAAGCATTATGGACGAAAGCCCCCAGTGGAAACATAAGTAAAAAAATCAATTATTTCCAATTTTTTGGACAATTTTTTCTAAATTTGTTGTCCAATAATTTAGTAGATTAAGCAACATTGTATTTGATACATTTATATCAATAACAAAAACTCTTCTACTATTATCAAAATTTCTGCTGGGTTTAACATTTGGTTTATTGAATTGGTTTTTAATTAGTCCAATTTCTGAAATCCAAAATTTTTGCGCTTGTGTTTTTTCATTTTTGTGATGAATGTGCACACGTGCGCTAAGCTTTGATTTTTCTATTCCAAAATTTTTCAAAAAACTGATAAACAATCTTATCACAGAAGGATTTGAATTCACAATTTCAATTTTTCTAGATTTTTTTGAATATTTTGTTCCTTCACCCGCATATAATGCAATACCTGTTAAAAAAAGATTCTTTTTTATTTTTCTATTTGCCGAAAAATATCTCATTTTTCCTGTAGTTTTTTGCCATATCACAATTTTTCTTTTGTCATTTTTATCAGGTTCAATCCAAACATCTGTATTACCTATCGAATTCGGTATGAAATTTGTCAAATCAACTTCATCACTGTTTAATGAGATTTTTTCTAGATCGCCTTTATATTCTAGCTTCGGAACAGAATTTATCAATTCATTTAGGCTTTGAAAATGATTGTATATGCCGCCCCTCCCACTATAACCAGCAATACATTCAATAAAGTCGTGACTAGGTAAAGGATCAAACATTAAGGCAATTTTTGTTGCTTCTAAGATTTTTTGTTTTGGTGGCAAGGATCTTAATTTTCTCAATTCATCAAAATTGATTCCAAAGTTAACTAGTTTGCTATCTCTTTCTTTATTTGAAAGTCTGAACCAGCTTTTTGCCTCTATATGCACAGCACATAGTTAGTGTTCACACTTAATAAACTTGAGCCCCCAGAGGGACTTTCGGCATCTTATGCTTTCGAACCCTCGACCACCTGATTACAAGTCAGGTGCTCTACCGACTGAGCTATAGGGGCTCATCCAAAGGTAAATTTATTATCAAACCTTATATTATAAAAAGATTTTGAATTTGTATAGTTATGTCTATTTATGGGGTATTTACCATGTTAAAATCTCAAATTCCTGCAAAGGCTCGGGGAAAGTTCACTAAAGCCGGTTACAGGATTGTTGGCAACCACTCTACCGTGGAGGTATGCCACTGGACAAATCGACAATTAAAATGATTTGTAAATTAAAAAACGTTTAAATGAATTTTTCTATACAAATGTAGTTTTTTATTGCCTGCTTACATGTAAAGCAGTTTTGAATGAACGCCGTTTCAGTTTTTACCGGAGGTCCACTTCCGAAAATCGTATACACATTAAATACAGATAGTAATTGGTGGTAGGATGGTATTGCGAGCAAAGTTTGAAAATATAGATGACCAACGTCAGTTTTTTATTGAAACAAAGAATACTCTGGGGTTAGGTTCGAAGAGATTAAGTGCTCTTGTTGGTTTACCTTCAAGAGGTTCGATAGAAAGCTATATATCATGTAAAACTTCTCCACCTGTTGAATTAATATATAAATTGGAAAAATTATCTGGTGTTAAAGCTTCCAAATTTGAAAAGGTTAAAGGAATCGTAAGAAGGCGGCAAAGAAAATTAATGCCATTAGAATTGGATGAGGCAAATAAAATTCTTGAAAATAAATTTGATAATTTTTTTGACAAAATAATCAGTTTTATTGAAGATGGTCTTACCATCAAAGAAATTACCAATCTCCTTAGAAAATATGGATTTAGATTTGACAGTAGTAAAGTTGTAAGGGCAGTGGGTACTTTGAAGAAACATATGCTACTAGAAGTCGTCGAAAGAATTAATACAGATAATTTGATAATCTTGAAAGGAAATATAAGAAAGGTTAAGGGCTCATTTTCAATAACATTTTATTTACGCCCTCTTGTCAAATCTCTGAGTAAAAAGAGAATAAAGATTGGTATAAAAATAACAAAGAACATGAGTACAGTTAAATTATTCCCATTAAAAATCGGTAGAATTCTCCGCTCTACCAGCACAGGAAACATCATGTTTCTATTGCCTTCTCAATTGAATTTAAAACACAAATCTGCTATAAATGTAGTTCTAAACCCAGAAGAATTCGGACATACTCAATATGATTTTATTCAGGATGTTGATGCACGAAAATTAGCTATTGAAGCAAAAAGATATAATATCGATATTTATCAATTTAGGTCTACGAATTTAAACAATTTAGGGGATATAGCTTTTTTAATCGGTGATAAATTGGTTATTATAGAGATAACTAGAGCAAATTCTTCAAAACAGTCCAGATTTAAGCTTGGGCAGTGTTTAGTTCAAAGAGTGGCAAATCCGAATTCACATCATTTTATTGTTTGTAAAAATAGGCTTTTTTCTAAAAATGAAATAAATGCATTGAATTTTATTGGAACTAAATTGATTCATTCAGAATTTGATGATAACTGGGAAAATAAAGTTATTAATAAAATTATAAAATCAATTCAAATTAATGACAGAAATACCAATTGAAGCCAAAAGCGACCTTGAAAAAGCAGGATATAGAGTTGTTGGTTCGCACAGCGGGGTCGAAATATGTCATTGGACTAAAGAGAGTCTGCGTAATGATAGAGTTTGCTTTAAGCAAAAATGGTATGGTATTGAGTCCCATAGATGTCTTGAAATGTCCCCAGCAATAATTTTTTGTAATCAAAAATGCCTATTTTGCTGGAGAAAATTGAAATGGACAATTAATAAAGAGCCCAAACCAGATGAGCCGTCTGACATAATTGACGGTTGCATAAAGGCAAGATATCTTTTGTTGACAGGATTTAAGGGGAACATAAAGGTTGAAAAAGAAAAGTGGGCTGAGGCAATAAAACCTACGAATGCTGCGATAAGTTTGGCAGGCGAGCCTATGCTTTATCCCAGAATTTCTGAACTGATAGAAGAATTCCATAAAAGAAACATGACAACATTTCTTGTCACCAACGGCACAAGACCGGATAGATTGAAATCTTTAGCATCAGAACCAACACAGCTTTACATCAGCCTCTGTGCTCCAGATGCAATCATGTATAAAAAAATCCACCAACCGCTTGTGAAGGATGGTTGGAAGAATATAAAGGAAAGTCTTGAGTTGATGAAGAGTTTTGACTGTAAAACCGTGGTGAGGATGACTATGGCGAAGGGTTTGAACATGATAAACCCAGAAAAGTATGCAAAGTTGATTCTGAAAACTGATTGTGATTTTATAGAGGTGAAGGGATATATGTGGGTTGGCGGTTCGCAACTAACCATGAAAAAATCTGCTATGCCATTTATGGATGATGTGAGGGAATTTGCAAAAAAAATTTCTCAAGAGAGTGGGTATGAAGTTAAAGATGAAGATATTGCTAGCAAGGTTGTGCTGCTAAGTAAGTAAATCTTTAATATATATTTTCAGAACTATGCCTTCCACACAGAGAAGGCATACATTGCAATAAAAAGTGGGGCGAAATATATGCAAGATAAAGAATTAGAGTTGTAAATACAAAGAGTAATTATGGGTAAGAAATTCTGTCCGAAATGCGGCAAGGAAGCAGAAAAATTTTTCAAAGGATTGTGTGAAGAGTGCTTTTCAAAAAGCATTTCTTTTTCAGGCAAACTGCCAATGAGCATTGTTATAAAAACATGCAAGATGTGCGGCAAAGTTTTTTCAGAAGAAGAATCTTCAGAAACAATTGAGAAGGCAATAGATAATTTTCTTTCAACAATTCTAGACATGCCTGAAATAGAGAGTGCTTCTTATAGGATTTTCAATGATGTAGCCTACATAACGATGAGTATGAAAGTGGGTGATGTCACTAGGATTGAAAAAATAAAGATGAGAATTGTTAAGAAAGGTATCACCTGCAAATACTGTGCTATGAAGTCTGTAAAATATTACAGGTCCAAGCTGCAGCTGAGAGCGTCTGAAAACTTGGAGAAAATTATTAATGAGATAGAGCAACAGACGGGTGTGATCAACAAGCATGATAAACTTGCATTTATATCATCCGTAGAAAAGGTTAAAGGCGGATATGATATTTTAATCGGTTCAAAGTCGGCAGCTATGCAGATTGCAAAAACTTTGAAGAAAAGATACAATGCTAGTATAAAAATTTCTAGAAAGTTGGGCGGTTATATAAGTGGCAAAAAAGCATATAGAGATACTATACTGGTTTCAATAAAGTGATTGTATGGGAAAGAAGAAGTTCGAAATACCGATTGAAGAACTTGAGATTTCAAGGATAAGGACACCCAGGGAGGGCGAGGTGATTGGTGTTGTTGAGATGATGCTTGGCGCTGACAAGTTAAGGGTGCAGTGTGATGATGGAAATACTAGAATATGCCGCATACCTGGGAGGTTGAGGAAAAGGGTGTGGATTAAAACAGGAGATTTGGTTCTTGTAGAGCCATGGAAGGTGCAAACCAATGAGCGTGCTGATATTATTTTCCGTTATACATCAACACAAGCAGGTTGGTTAAAAAGAAAAGGATTTGTAAAGGCTATACAGATGGATTGAGGAACTCATCTAACTTTTCAAATGCAATTTGTGGGTTCTCTATTTTTAATACTAACCTCTCAAGTGGGCACACATCATTTTTATATTTGCTTAATATTTTATTTACAAGCCTGCCGTATTTGAAAGCCACTCCACCTTTTTGAAGAACATCCCTACAACCATCACTCATAACTTCTGCGAAAACTGATTTTATTCCTACATGGATGCATAGCAAAGCGACCGCACGGCCAGCGATTCTGTCAGCTACGGATGAGCCATTTAATTTTTCACCAAATTCCTTGATTGCTGAAATAAATCCTCTTATACCATCGTCACTGTTGCAGAAAATAATTTTTCCATCTTTTGCAAAAGCTATATTCACATTTACTTTAAGTTCCTTTTTTGCCAAATCTAAATCATTCATTTTCATATTTTAATCGCTACAAGTCTTATATATAACGCTGATGGCATGAAACACAAGATAAGACTGGAAAATGTGAAAGAATTTAAGATAGAGCACGGTGTTTTTGACGAAAGGACACTCATGGCTTTATACAAGCTGCTGACAAAAAAGGTTATAAAATCGGTTGAATCCATGGTTATGGAGGGCAAGGAGTCTGTCGTACTTTCTGCAAAAGACAGCGAGGGCAAGTGGGTTGCATTGAAAGTTTATCGTGTAGAGTCGGATTTTAAAACCATGTGGCAATACCTTGCCGGTGATCCAAGATTTTTTGGCCTGAAAAAACAAAGGTTGTCTGTTGTGTTTGCATGGTGCAGAAGGGAGTTCAAAAATCTGTTAATCGCCAGCGAGGCAGGCGTGAATTGCCCGAAGCCAATTACGTTTAGTGAAAATGTTCTCGTCGAAGAGTTTGTAGGTGAGGAAGGAAAGCTTGCGCCTAAGCTTATTGGCGTTAAACTGGGAAAGGAGGACGCGCAAGAGGTTTATGACATTATAGTTGGTGATATGGAAAAAATTTTGTCAGCTGGTTTAGTGCATGCTGATTTAAGCGAGTATAACATCTTAATTTTAGGCAAGCCTTATATCATAGACTTTAGTCAGGCCGTGCCCGTTAGTCACACACAGGCAGAGGAGTTTTTAATAAGGGATATAAAAAATATAAACAAATACTTTAAAAAGATTGGTGCTGAGGTAAAGGATCCGGAAGAATTTTTCAATAAGCTGAAGGTGTATTTGAAATGATAGAATATATTCGCATACCCGAAGAGAGGATGAAGATTCTGAATAAATATCCAAAGTTAAAAGAAAAGTTGGAAAATCTGTCTGAGGCGAAAATAGAACTTGGGGAAGATGTTGTTATTGAGATTGACGATTCGATAAAGATGATGAGGATAAAGGAGGTTGTGAAGGCATTTGGCAGGGGGTTTGATATGGAGGATGCACTCAATCTTTTGGATGAAGATTTTTTTCTGCAGGCAATAGAGGTGAGGGATTTTGCAGGCAAATCTCGCAACCGCATGCTTACCTTGAAGGGGAGGGCCATTGGAAGCGAGGGTAAAACAAAGCAGAGGATAGAGAAAATGACTGAAACAAAAATAGCTGTATATGGAAAAACAATCTGTATTATTGGAAGATGGATGGACGTCCAGCTAGCGGCAAAAGCTATTGAAATGCTTTTAAGCGGTAGCCTGCATAATACTGTGTATAGATTTTTGGAGCAGCAAAAAAGGTGAATTTTTGAAAGGAAACATAGAATATTTTTGTCCAAAATGCAAAAAGATAGTTAGAGATACATATGGCATGGCAGCAACTATGCCTGCAAATCCGATGCAGGCTTTTGCTGGAGGGATTGGAGAATTGCAAAGGGTTTGCGCAAAATGTGACACACCGCTTGTGAAGTTGAGAAAAAGTTCGAAAAGATCTAATGATAAAATATTATTATAGGCTGAGGTAAATGGCAGACCAAAGGGAGATAACTGCAGAAGAATTGGAGAGCAAGTTTAAGGAGATTTCTGTAGCAGAATTTTTCGAGAAGAACCGGCATCTGCTGGGTTATGAGAATCCGACCAAGGCATTGTTAACAATTGTGAAGGAGGGCGTGGATAATGCATTGGATGCTACGAATGAGGCTGGCATACTGCCTGATATTAAAATCACGCTAAGGCAGACAACACCGGACAGATTTTTAATAACTATAGAGGATAACGGTCCTGGCATTGTTGAATCAAAGGTTCCGTTTGCTTTTGGTAAATTGCTTTACGGCACGAAATTTCACAGACTGAGGCAAAGCAGAGGTACACAGGGTATTGGCATACACGGTGCCGTATTATACAGCCAGCTGACAACAGGCAAGCACATAACCATCACAACAAGCACGGGCAAGGCAATACATGCTTTTGAGATGATGATAAATGTTTCAAAGAATGAGCCGCATATCATATCTAAAAAAGATTTGAAAAATCCTGAGAAATGGCATGGATTGAAAATAGAAATGGAGGCCGAAGGCAAATACATAGAACGTTATCAAAGCATTCCTGAATATCTAAAGCAGGCTGCCATTTCAAATCCTTATGCGCACATTGTTTATGACGGGCCTAATGGAAAGTTGGAGTTCAGGCGAACTGTTAACGAGATACCAAGGCAGCCAAAAGAAATTAAGCCGCATCCATACGGAGTGGAAATAGGTATAATGAGGAGGATGCTGAACAATACGCGCGCGAAGAATATAGTGGGCTTCCTCACAAGCGAGTTCTCGCGTGTGGGCCGCAGCTCTGCAGAGCAGATTTGCAAGCTTGCAAAGATAGAGTTCAACCACAACCCAAAACATCTGACGCATGAAGAGTCTGAAAGGTTGCATAAAGCTATGCAGATGGTGAAACTTATCTCACCGCCAACAAACTGTTTATCTCCGTTGGGCGAACATCTGATCATAGAAGGAATGAAAAAGGAGTTGCATGCAGAGCATTTTGTTGCAATTACCAGGCCACCTTCCGTTTATAGAGGCAACCCTTTCCAGGTAGAGGTCGGTCTTGCATACGGCGGTGAGCTGCCAAAGGATCAATCCTCGCAAATACTACGCTTTGCTAACAAGGTTCCGTTGCTTTATCACCAAAGCGACTGCGCTACAAACGAGGCAATAGTGGAAACGGACTGGAGGCGGTACGGATTTTCACAATCTTCAAATTCAACCCCGGTAGGTCCGCTTGCAATACTGATACACTTCGCTTCAGTCTGGGTTCCCTACACCTCAGAAGGCAAGCAGGCTATAGCAAATTATACTGAAATAGTGAAGGAGATGAAGCTTGCGTTGCAAGAAGCAGGCCGCAGGCTTGCTATATACGTGCGCCAGAAGAAAAGGTTGCATGACAGAAGGCTGCGCGGTGAATTGTTTGAAAAATATATACCAGAGTTGGCAGAGTCTTTGGCAAAGCTAACGGAAAAGCAAAAAGCAAAAATAATTGCTGGATTGGAAGCGGTTTTAAAGAAAAATAATGTAGTTATACAGCAGGCAGAGGCTGAAGAGGATAAGGAAAACGAAAAGGTGAAGGAAGATGAAAAAAAAGTCTGAGGGTAAAAACATTCCAAAGAAAAATCTTGTTTCTTTGGGAGAGAAGGTTGTGAAGGATATAGACAGAGGTGAAAATCCTTCATTGGATGTACCGATAAGATCATTGAGCAATGTGCACTATGATGAGAAGAACAGGATGATACTTATGAACAACGCGACAGCAAAAAGATTTTTCTTCAATGTCGCACATGTAAGAAAATTTGTCCAGACAATCGAGGCAGCAGCACTGGCTAAAGAGCTTATAGATGTGAACAAACACCTCAGCCTTAGAGAGGCTTACTACCGCATGAAGCGGACATTGCCAGGTTCCAATATAAATGTTGTCGACGAGCAGACAGAGTCGAATGATGCAATAGAAGATTTAGAGCTGATATCTTCTTCCTCAAGAGAACAGCTGCACATCAATGCAAACAAGATGGGATCCATTGCTGGCAAGGTTGTGATTGAGGATAAAGGTGACATAATAGATTGGTCTAAAATGGGTAGTGGGGGGTATGCCGTGCCTTCAAACGTAGAAGATATTATTTTCAAAAGAGTCAATGCAAAATTTGTAATCTACATGGAGAAGGCTGCAGAATGGGAAAGATTGAATGAAGATCGTGTGTGGGATAAACTAGATTGTATAATAATTTCCAGTCAAGGTCAAGCCACTAGAGGCGTTAGAAGATTATTGCAAAGGTTGCATTTAGAGCATAAATTACCAATTTATGTTTTAGTCGACAATGATCCCTGGGGTTTTTATATCTATTCTGTGTTGAAATTCGGTTCAATCAGTTTAGCCCACATATCAGAAAGCCTAGCAATACCTGAAGCAAAATTAATTGGGCTAACAGTTGATGACGTGATTAATTACGACTTGAAGAGGCATTTGATAAAGTTCGAGGAAGTTGATTTGAAGAGATTAAAACAAATAAAAGAATATTCGTGGTTTAAAGAAAACAAGGCGTGGCAAAGGCAATTTAAAATGATGGGGGATATGAAAGGAAAGGTTGAATTGGCTGCTCTGTCCTCGAAGGGGATTACGTTCATTTCTGACACTTATTTGCCGCAAAAGATTAAGAAGAAAGATTTTCTAGACTAATCCTCTCTCGTTTAATAAGAAGTTTATAAGATTAGTTTCAGGAGCAAAGCAACTGCGTTGTCCTATTCTCAGCGTTGTGGAATTGTTTATAACATCTTCCCAATTAAAATTTGTTTTTTCGATTATTTTGTTAATCTGTTCTAATCTGAGCAAATGCTTACCATGAATAGTATCACATATCTGGCCTTCTGATGAGCAATTTATAAGATTACCTATTTCTTTTTGAGTCATGTTAAGGCAAGAAAACAACTTACTACGGAAAGTTGCGTCTAATCGCAAATAAATAAAAGAATTTCTAGCGACTATCGTGCAAGGGCATATGATGGCTATACTGGTGTCTGGTAGATATTGGTTTAACAGATTCCTTGGATTAGTTAATGAATTTAAATCTTTATACTATATTTTAGATATAAAACGCCCTCGAAACCTGCCCTCGTTGCATAGCGAGGAAAGCTCAATGGCAGAGCAACTGACTTTGAAAAAAGGTTGAAACTGTTAATCAGGAGGTTGAGAGTTCGAAAGGAGAAATCCCGGCAATCTCTCCGAGGGCGCTCTATTTTTGTTTTATTTATCCAAAAACGAAATTAGACTTGTGACAAGTTTTGAAGCAGTGATTTACTTTCTGCTTGGCTCTATAGGAGGATTAATAATTGCAAGTTGGCACGGCTACAAAGATCCTCCATGGGAAGGCTTTGTTTTAAGAAGATTTCCCAGAAGTATCATACTTGCTGGAATAATAGGATTGTCACTATTCTTTTTGGAAAATTTTGGATTTTTGAACAAGATAGATAATTTTGGGATTATCATTTTAAGTTCCATAGCTTTAGAAAGATTTTTCGGAGAAATTTTCAAGGGATTTTTAAGAAAAACAGTTCATCAAGAATTTAAAGACGTGTTTGTAAAATACAAAATTCCAATTTACTACCACAACAACCTGGCAAGAATTTTGATGGGATTGGTGGTTTTCACTTCAATAATGCTAGTTTTGATATTTTTCGTGAAATTGCCGGAATACTTGATCAGCCTTCAAATTAATAAATTGTTTTTAGGCGCTATGCTAGGCTTGGTGGGTGGCATTTCAGTTGCACTCGCTGGTGCATGGAAAGACTCGCCTTCGGAAGGATTCAAGATTGAAAAATTTGTGAGAAGCATAGTGGCTGGACCGCTTGGTGGCGTTATACTTGCCCTTGCTTCCAATTCATTTCAGCTATTCGTCATAGCTAGCATGGGGTTTGAAAGAATATCAGTTGAATTTTATAAAACCTTTTGGACAAAAAAGCCCAGGGGAATGTTTGATGGCAAAAAACCAAAATATCCGGAATGGTTCAAGAAAAGATACATATTCTTCATGTCTTATTCTGCTGGAGTTGCTATTTTAGCTCTTTTATTGTTGTTAACATAATGCCAGAATAAAAACTTAAACTATTTTTTGATATAATCTCATAATCTTCAGTATTTTATCTTCAACAACCTTTCTGTCAAAAAATTTCCATAAAATTAGGTGGAGAATTATATTTAGAAGCATTGTAGTGCCTTTTCTTAAAGTATGCCGACGGTTGTACCTAACCTTGACATGCACACTTTTTATCTTCATGCCCTTCTGCACTGCATCCACAAGCATCTCGCTCTCCACAGCATAGCCAGAGCTTTCCAACTCCATTCTTTTTAACGCTTCAACAGAAATTGCCCTAAGCCCGCAGACCGTATCCCTAAAAGAAGCGCCATACAAAAAGTTGAATAAAAATGCGAAAATTCTTATGCCAGGCCTGTGGCCGAAAGACGGTATGTCGGAAAAATCCCTCCTCCCAATGACAAAATCAGCCTCACCACCAATTATCGGTTTTATTATTCTCGGCAAATCCCTCGGGGAGTATTGATTGTCCGCGTCGATTAATGCTATTGCCTTTACCTCCGGATGTTTTTCAAACAAATAATTGGCTGCCTTTTTTGTAGATTCTGCCTTTCCCAAATTTCTCAGGTTTTTTATAACAACAGCACCACATGTTTTTGCAATAGCAGCAGTCCTATCTTTTGACCCATCATCGACAACAATTATCAGAGACCATGGCGAACTATTTTTTGCCCCACTAACAACCTTCCTGATATTTTTTTCTTCATTATAGGCTGGTATAATTATTGCAGTCTCTGGCATGCAACCCACTAATATATTAAAATGATTTGTAAGTTAAATTAAAAAACGTTTAAATTGGATTTTTACACCAATACAGCTTTCTATTACTTGCTCACATGTAAAACAGCTCTAAATGGTTTTCTTTTCTGTTTTTACTGGGGTTCCACTTCCGAAAAGAAGGTATATTATTTATGACCAATAATTTCATAATGATAAAAGTAACAACAGACTTTTGCGAATTAATCGGTGTGATCATAGGCGACGGAAATATCTACTACAGAAAAAATTACAAATATGTACTAATGATAACAGGAAACCCAAAGACAGATAATGAATTTTTTCAACATTTATCAGACATAATCTTCCGAATTTGTGGCAGAAGGCCGAAAATAAAAATCCGATGCGGTGGTCTTAGATTGACATTTCAATCTAAAAACTTGATTAAATTCATGATTGATGAATTAGGATTTCCATACGGAGAGGGAAAATGTTATAAAATTTTTATTCCAAATAAACTACAATCTCTTGAATGGAATTCATTAAAATGCATAATACGTGGTATAGCAGATACAGATGGCTCGATTTTTACTTTTGATAAACCCGGAAGTCCCAACTATCCTTCTATAGAGATAACTACTACTAGTAAAAAATTAGCGTATCAATTAGATGAAATTCTCAAAAATAAAGGGTTTAGATCGAAACTAAGATATTATGTTGACAAAAGATATAACACAACAACTTTTAAAATAGCTTTGAATGGATGGGATATGCTGAACAAATGGTTAAATGAGATAGGATTCTCCCATCCAATTAAATTTAAAAAGGCTGTTGATATTATAGATAATAGGTTGGGACAGAAACTGGGACAGTATCATCTCAATGATGCTGTATGCTCAGCCCGGGAGAGCAACTAAACAAATTAGCTCTAAATCGGCTGAAGACCGATGTGTCACGAGTTCAAATCTCGTCTGTCCCACTAACTTTTTTTAGTTATTTCCAACAACTTTTCATGGAACTCTTCATCATTCTCAGAAAGCCTCATCAGCTCGCCGTTCTCTAGGTAATAAGGATCTGTGTATCTCAGTTTTTTCTGCCCTTCTATTGCCGTGACATTTCCGTTCAAAAGCATATCTATAATCTTTTTTATTTTCGGATTGTTGGAAGCCTGCAATTTTTTCACCAAGTAGGTATCATCCTTTCTGAAATCATCAAATGTTATCAGATTGTCTTTCAAGGCCTCTTTGAGCGCCTCTGCCAAAAAATAATATCTGCTTACTGCCTCCCAGCCTGCCCAATGGTTTTTATGCAAGTCTAAAAACTTTACCCCGAAGATTTTTGCCATATCTTTCGAGTTGAAACACATCTTGCCATCAACCGCTATTATGCTGTTCACACACGGCCTTACGAACTCTGTTTCACCATCTATTGCAAGCTCACGCAGTGCATAATCAACCCTGTCCGCGCACAACTCTGGCTCAGGCCTTTCCAACAGCGTAAACCTGTCCATCGTTTCAAAGTTTTTTATGTCGAACCCATATTTTTCCAGTATTAATGGAATCTGCCTGTCCGAGGATATGACATCAAAAAGTATTTTGTCCTGGAAATTTTCATCTATTACATTGCCAATCACATAGTCAACAACGTGCGAGAATGCTGTGTGGGAAACATCATGCAGCAGTCCGGCTATCTGCTCTTCCGTTGTAGCACCAAGCTTTGCTAGCAGTATCGCAACACCGACATCGTGCTCGAACCTGAAAAATCCTTTTTTATGGTACCAAATATCCGGTACGCCGAATTGTGCTATACCTTTCAACCTCTGCACTGCTTTCGATTCTACAAGCTCTACAAGAACGGGCTCTGAAAAGTTGTACGTTCCATACACTCTATCTTCAATGGTAAAAGATTTCATAGTTTTATTCGTGCGTTTTGTATATTTAAGGCCAAAAGAAATCCATGGCCTTTAGGCCGTGGTCGTATTCTGTAATATTCTGGAAAACATAAATAATTAGTGAGGGCTCACGCCCTCTGTAGAAACAAATTACCTTAGTGTAATTTCTCTTC